>Ga0206129_10000179_pt1 | contig 108984 bp, 100 predicted proteins | sample Helgoland_Spring_8_FD_148616 | JGI IMG/M metagenome (GOLD analysis project Ga0206129, IMG submission 148616) | Pelagic subsurface seawater microbial communities from Kabeltonne, Helgoland, North Sea - Helgoland_Spring_Bloom_20160502_2 | ecosystem: Environmental > Aquatic > Marine > Epipelagic... | reverse complement strand
AATTCCCAGATACTAACCTGGCTGAGTCGCTTCAGCGTATTTCAGGTGTATCTATCAACCGTGTAAACGGTGAAGGTTCTGAAGTAACTGTTCGTGGTTTCGGCGGCGGCTTCAACCTGGTAACTCTCAATGGTCGTCAAATGCCTTCTGCTAATGTTGGCACGATCACTGGTAACCCATTGGACCAAGGTGCTTCTGGTACCAGCCGTTCGTTTGACTTCTCAAACTTGGCCTCTGAAGGCGTTCGTGGTCTTCAGGTTTACAAGACTGGTCGTTCATCCGTTGCCACTGGTGGTATCGGTGCAACCATCAATGTTCAAACCATCAGACCTCTGGATTCAGCCGGCACTCAAGCTAGCATCGGCGTTAAAGCCGTTGACGATACCAGTGGCGATGACGTCACTCCAGAAGTAAGCGGTCTGTACAGCTGGACTAATGATGACTCTACTTTTGGTGTTTCTGTATTCGGTAGCTTCCAGGAGCGTGACTCCGGTAGCCGTCACTCAAGTGTTGAAGAATTCGGTCTGCGCACTTGGGACAGCAGCAATCCTGATAACCTGGCTAACCTGGGTATCGTTTCAGATGCGACTATCGTCAATGCTCCCAATGATGGACAGTTAGTATATCGTCCAACTAACCTGGGTCTCGGCGTAAATGCTGACGAGCGTGAGCGTACTAACGGTTTGTTGACTGTACAGTTTGCTCCTAATGACGAGATGACTATTACTGCTGACGTTAGCTATGCTGAAAACGTTCAGGACTCCAGATCTCTGATTGACGGACTGTGGTTTAACGGTACCGTTGACTATGTTGAGTATGACGGCAACCCAGTTGTGGCCGCTCCTGTAATCTTTGCCGAAGATGTATCTGGCGGTAAAGATTTCTTCTTCCAGAATTTGGATATGGGCACTAAGGACACTCTTGAGTCGATCGGTCTGAACCTTGACTGGAATGTAAGCGACAAGCTCAACCTGCGCTTCGATATGGCTTCATCAGAAGCAGAGAGTGGCGGAAATGGTCCTCTGGGCAATAACGTACTGCGTATGAACGTTGCTGGTGCTACTGCAGGCTGGCAGGCAGTTGATTTCGGTCAGGAAATTCCTCAGGGTGTTGCTTCTATCGATGATAGCTCCAAGGGTAACGACAATGGCATTTTTGATGCGCCAGATGTTGGTTCTCAGGTTACTCAGTTCACTAAATCTGACCAGATAGCGAAGATTGATCAGTTCTCTTTCGATGGTACTTTTGTAGCATCAGATAATGTTGAAGTTGATTTTGGTCTGGGCTTTATGAGCTCTGAGATGCAGCAGACTCGCGTAGGCGGTTCTAATGCACTTGGTGGTTGGGGTGTTGATGCTCCTGGTGATATCCCAGAAGGTCTGATTGAGCAGGTTAGTACTCTTGCCGAGTTTGACTACAGCGGTTCTGGTGTTGCCGGTGTTTCTCAGCCAGACGGTGAGACGGCTCCAATCGCTTTGGGCTCTGTTTCCTGGCTGACTGACCCAGTGACGCTGCTTAATGCTATCGCTGGCGACTATGGTTACGATCCAGCCAACATGCCCATCAACAGCACTGCTGATAATCTGGTTGAAGAAGACACTGTGTCTATCTACAGTCAGGTTAAAATGGACGGCGAAATTGGCGGCATGGCATTGAATGTTGTTGCTGGCCTTCGTTGGGAAGAAACTGAAGTGACTTCAACTTCCCAGCAGTCAGTGCCAAGCGCTTTTGTTTGGGAGTCAAATAACGACTTCTCATTCACTCTGGGAACTGGTGTTGACAGCTTGGCTGAGGATTACACTTACAGCTCACTGTTGCCAAGCTTGGATATCTCTGTAGATATTACTGATAGCTTAAAGGCTCGTGCATCGTTTAGTAAAACGCTTGCTCGTCCAACGTACAGCGACATGTACACTGCTACTTCAGTAGAAGCTCCAAGCCGTATTACTCACCTGGGCGATAAGCCTTCTGCTAGCCAGGGTAATGCACGTCTGGATCCACTGGAGTCAAACAACTTCGATCTGTCGGTTGAATACTACTACGGAGATGCGAACTACTTCTCTGTTGGTTACTTCCAAAAGAATGTATCCAACTTTGTTGGTATTCAGCAATCTGATCAGTCGCTGTTTGGTTTGAGAGATGCTACTGCGTCAAATAGTACATTCCTGTCGCAAGCCATTGATGAGTTAGCTTCATTAGGTCTGGCTGAGTCTGAAGATCGACTGTTCTCGATGACAGCGATTTTGCAGAATATGGGCGACTTCTCTGGAGCCACTGGTGCTGAAGCGTATACAAACGCTATGGCAGGCGGCACTGAGCAGGAAGGTCACGATGCTATCTTTAGTGCATATGACGTAACTCCTGTAGGTACTGACCCTGAGATCCAGTTTGCTGTTAAGAGCCCAACCAATGCACAGGATGCTGAAATCTATGGTTTTGAAATCGCATCTCAGCACTTCTTTGGTGATACAGGCTTTGGTTACCAGTTTAACTACACAATGGTAGAAGGTGATATTGGTTATGATAACGGATCTAATCCGGACGAAGACCAGTTCGCACTTCCTGGTTTGAGTGACACGCTGAACCTTGTAGCTATCTACGAAAAAGACGGTCTGTCTGCTCGTTTGGCTTACAACTGGCGCGATAACTTCCTGAACCAGGTTAACCGTTCAGTAGGTAGTACTCGTAACCCTGAGTATGTTGATGAGTTCGAGCAGTTGGATTTGAATGTTAGCTATGAGTTCGATTCCGGTGTTACTCTGTCGTTAGATGCTATCAACCTGACGTCTGAAGGGCTGCGCAAGTACGGTCGTACTGACACTGCAGCATTCTTTGTACAGGAACTTGATCCACGATATGTATTCTCAGCGCGTTACACGTTCTAAGCTAAGCAAGCTGTTCTCTCTGGTAGCTATTGTTGCCAGAGAGAACATAGTTAGTGCAAAGAAAATTTAATATAGTAGTTCTAATAAGGCCTCCACGTAGTTTCTACCGGGGGCCTTATTTTATTAGTACAATGGCAAAGTGATCTTAAACTCCTTTAGCCATAAATGATTGGATAATTACATGAGTAAAGCTGTACTGCTAAATAACGTCGAACATAAAGATCTGCGAGTTGACTCTAGCCCTAGCGCCAAATATGGTGACAACGTAAACCGTGCGCTGGCTTTTCCTACAGAGTTTGGCGACCTGCAAAAAGAATACCCGATATTATTTTATAAAGACCCTAAAGCGGACAAGTTTCAGGCTCATGCTATTTTGGGGCTTGAAAAGGACGAGAATTTATTTTTGGGTGAAGAGGGTTGGCTCGGTGATTATGTGCCCGCTGTCATAGCCCGTGGTCCATTTATGATCGGTTTTCAAGATCGCGAAATCGATGGCAGCACCATTAAAGAGCCTGTTATTCATGTCGACATGGATAACCCAAGAGTAAATGCTGACAGCGGACAGCCTCTGTTTCTTGCCTTTGGGGGTGATACGCCTTATCTGGAAAAGATAATGCAGACCCTTCAGGTGATTCATCAGGGTGCTGGAATCGAAGATAGCTTCTTTTCAACGCTGGATTCTATGGGATTGCTGGAGCCAGTTAATATTGAAATATCTCTGAGCAGTATCGCCAATGTTAATTTGCGTGATTATTACACCATTAACAAAGATAAGTTGGCCCAGTTAGATGCTGAGAATTTAGAAAAACTTAATAAGATGGGTATATTGGGTCTTGTGTATTTTGCTCTGGTATCGCTGGGCAACTTCAACAAACTGATGAAACTGAAAAACAAGAAAAGTGCAATTGCTTAAAAGCATGCCAGACAATATGTTGTCATCATGAATGATTTAGCTAAACAGATTCCTGTTCTAGAAGGTGTTCGGCCAGACCAAATTCCTTTTGACAAGCTATTCGCAGCCAATGGCCCAGTAATTTTGCGCGGTCTAGTTTCCGACTGGAGCCTAGTTCAGGCAGGTAAACTGTCTCCAGACAGTGCTATGGATATGTTGCAGAGTCATTCCAGTGGCCAGCCTGTAGGTGTGTATATTGCGCCACCTGCAACCAAAGCACGGTTTTTCTATAACGATGACTGCACCGGTTTTAATTATCAAAGCAAGCACACCAAGCTGAGCGAGATATTTGCCCAAATACGTGAGAGCAAGACTAATCCTGATCGCTATTATTACTACATGAACTCCCTGACATTGGACAACTGTTTTCCCGGGCTGCGGGAGCACAATGATCTGGTGTTTGACCATGAGCTTTTTAGCAATAACCAGCCGTTGTCCAAAGTCTGGGTAGGTACAGAGTCTATTGCTGCAGCGCACTATGATGTACCCAGTAATTTAGCTTGCTGTGTCGTTGGCGCGCGTCGTTTTACTCTGTTTCCACCCGAGCAGATTCACAATTTGTATCCTGGGCCCCTAGAGCCGACTCCGGGCGGACAGGTTATCACCATGGTGGATCTGAAAAACCCGGACTTCGAGAAATTTCCGCGCGCGCGCCAGGCCTTGGATGCTGCAGTGGTAGTGGATTTGGAGCCTGGTGATGCGGTTTATTATCCCAGCATGTGGTGGCACCAGGTTGAGGCACTGTCAGCCTTTAATATTATGATTAATTTTTGGTGGCTTACCGCACCAGCCCATATGGGCAATCCGTTGGATATAGTTATGCATGCCATTATGGGTGTTCGAGATCGCCCAGAGGCTGAAAAGAAAGCCTGGCGTGAAGTGTTTGAGTATTACGTTTTTGGCTCAGCGGAGACACCCCGCGAGCATCTGCCTCCCGCTATTCAGGGAGCTTTGGCTGATCTGGATAATGATATGGTTCGACGCCTGAGAGCCACGGTAAAAAATAAGCTAAATCGTTAGAAGCTCTGTAAAGAGGTTTTTTCGAGGCAAAACTAATAAAGTTCGGAGACATACAATAATGGTGAAAGTGGTTATTGCTGGAGGTGGCACAGCTGGATGGATGGCAGCCTGTGGTCTTTCAAGCCGTTTGGGCAGTTTGCTGGATATCACATTGGTTGAGTCTGATGCTATTGGCACAGTAGGTGTGGGCGAAGCGACCATCCCGCCGATGCGCAATTTTCATCGCATTATGGGTATTGATGAGCAGGAATTTATGCGCGAAACCCAGGCCACTTTTAAGCTGGGTATTGAATTCGATAACTGGGGCGAGAAAGGTGACAGTTATATTCACTCCTTCGGCGAAATCGGACAGCGCTCCTGGATGGCAGAGTTTCACGAGTTCTGGATGGAAGCTCAGGCTAAGGGTTTTGGCGGCAGTCTGGAGGATTATTGCCTCGAATTAAAAGCCGCTAAGGCAGGTAAATTCGCCACCAAAATTGACGACACCAGATTAAATTTTGCCTTCCATCTGGACGCAACGCGCTATGCAAAATACCTGCGCAAGAAAAGCGAGAAGGAAGGAGTGCGGCGGGTGGAGGGGTTAATTAAAGAGGTGCAGCAAGATCCGCAATCCGGTGAAATAAAAGCCTTGTTGTTGGACAGTGGAGAACGTCTCGAAGGTGACCTGTTTATTGACTGCACCGGATTCCGCTCATTACTACTGGGGGAAGCTCTGGGTGTGGAGTTCGATGACTGGAGCCACTGGCTCTTCTCAGACAGAGCGATTGCTGTGCAGACCTCCTCTATTGAAGAGCCAATACCCTATACACGAGCAACAGCTCATGCTTCAGGCTGGCAGTGGCGAATCCCGCTGCAGAGCAGGGTTGGCAATGGCATCGTTTACAGTAGTCGCTTTATGTCCGACGATGAGGCCAAAGATATTCTGTTGAATAATATTACTGGTGATGTGCTTACCGAGCCCAGACTGCTTAAATATCGCACCGGAAGTCGGCAGAAGTCCTGGCACAAGAACTGCGTTGCACTAGGGCTAGCCAGTGGCTTTATTGAGCCATTGGAGTCCACCAGTATCCATCTGGTAATGACAGCTATTATTCGTTTAATTCGACTCTTCCCATTTGGCGATTCCAAACAATCCCTGGCAGACAGGTTTAATGAGGAAACTCGCACTGAAATAGAAACGGTAAGAGATTTTGTGATACTCCATTACAAGCAAACCAATCGTACAGACAGCGACTTTTGGAATGCCTACCGCACCATGGATATCCCCGAAACCCTTGCTCACCGACTCGAGATTTTCAAGAAAAATGGCTATGTCTGGCCCGACGATGTTGCATTGTTCCGTGTCGACTCCTGGGTGCAGGTAATGATGGGACAGGGGCTGACCCCTGAGAGTTATCACGGTGCTGGTAAGTTGACCTCAAATGATTCGCTTCAGCAATCCTTGGCTAAAATCAAATCCTCGATTGATGAGAAAGTCGAAAAACTTCCCACCCACCAGCAATTTATTGACCATTACTGCGCAGCGCCCCAAGGGGACTGATTGCCTAAATAGTTGGAATAGTTGAAGGCATTATGACTAAAACTGTAGTTATCGTAGGTGGAGGCAGCGCCGGTTGGTTAACGGCGGGTATTATTGCCGCACGGCATAATCCCCTGGGTACAGTGGAGCAGGGTATCAAAGTGATACTCCTTGAATCTCCGGATGTCGCCAATCTTGGTGTGGGCGAGGGCACTTGGCCCACAATGCGGGATACTCTTCGACAGATCGGCATTTCAGAGGTCGATTTTTTGAAGGCCTGCGATGTCAGTTTTAAGCAGGGTTCCCAATTTATTAATTGGCAAAGGGGCGAAGGGGAGTCTTACTATCATCCTTTTGTTCCTCCTGCAGGATACGGCTCCCTAAATCTGGCTGCCCACTGGTTGAATGGCGATAGCGATCTCAATTTCGCAGATGCGGTTTGCCCCCAGGGCAAGGTATGTGATTTGCGGCTGGCCCCAAAAACGCCCCAGACTCCAGAGTATGCCTTTGGCCTTAATTATGGCTATCACCTCAATGCCGGCAAATTTGTTGAACTGCTAAAGAGCCACTGCGTAGACAAGCTGGGAGTGGATTATCAGATCGGCCATGTGGATCAGATATTAAGTGCTGACAATGGCGATATCTCAGGGCTGTCTCTCTCTAATGGAGAACAGATTTCTGGTGATCTGTTTGTTGACTGCACCGGCTTTGCCGCACTGTTGATCGGCAAGCATTATCAGGTCCCCTTTGTCTCGCAACGGGGCTGCTTGTTTAATGATACGGCCCTGGCTGTGCAGGTTAATCATGCTGATGAAAATACACCCATAGCCTCCTGTACAAAGTCTACCGCCCAGTCCAGCGGCTGGGTGTGGGATATTGCACTGCCAACAAGACGCGGTATTGGCCATGTGTTTTCCAGCCAACATGTGTCCCTGGAAAAGGCAGAGGATGAGTTGCTGCGTTATCTTGAAGCGGATCCGGCACTGTCAAAAGATCATCCAGCCCCGCGCAAAATAACCTTTCAGCCAGGTCATCGGGAGAGCTTCTGGCATAAAAACTGCGTTGCCGTCGGTGTTTCCGCTGGTTTTGTAGAGCCTCTGGAGGCTAGTGCACTGGTGTTGATTGAAAAGTCGGCGGAATTTATCAGCAATAATTTGCCCCAGCAAAGACCGGCAATGACGGTTGTAGCCAAGCGTTTTAATGAAGTCATCGGTAAGTACTGGGTTGATATTATTGATTTTCTAAAGCTTCATTATGTGTTGTCTGAGCGTACAGATTCCGATTACTGGCGCGATCACAAGGATCCACAAACCATGCCGGACAGCCTTGGGGATTCCCTCGAATTATGGCGCTCTCAGGTTCCCTGGATCTCAGATAGCAATAACCGTGCAGAACTGTTTTCTGCTGCCAGCGTGCAATATGTGCTCTATGGCATGGGGTTTTCCACTGATATCAATAGTGGTCGATATCGGAGTTGGGATAAGGATGCCCAGTTAGCAGACCGGCTGATGCGTGACAATCAGGGCAAGACTGAAGCATTTATGGCCAGCCAGCCGACAAACCGCGATCTGCTTAATCTTGTGCGTGGTGGTTAAATTATTTTAGGCTTTACTGAAAGAGTTTAAGAGAATTCGATAAAACTGGTTACAGTCAGGCGACCAGTTTCAGGGCTGGCGTCGCAGTTGTAATCAGGTCTGATAATCCCTGAGTGCAGGCTGGAGCCGCGGTACATTAATAATCGGTTATACACTGCTTTAAAAGATGCGATCTCTGCGTAGTCTTCAGTGTCACCTGCAATATAGTCAGTAGGCTGATGGGCGGGATTTTTAAACCGCTGCACAATGTTACTCTCATATTTCCCCAGCCGCTCTCGGTCAATATATTCGTAGCCCGTCGCATTATGGCGATAAAAGGAAGTGCCAGAATCTGGTGCATCGCAAAGATAATGTATAACCGCCAGGCTATCTCTTGAAGGCGCATCAAAGTGGGGTATGCGCTGCATAAGTTTAAGATCACTAGGTTTCGATGTGACTATGGAATACTTGGCTGCAGCCTTTTTGATTTTGCGAAGATCAAGACCAAAAACGTCACGGATAACAGCTTGGAAATTATTCACCAGGCCGATGATATAGGCATCGGAAATATTCATTCTTACGCCCGGATAAAAGCTGTCAGCAACGGCAAAGTTATTTCGTGTAATGGCATCCTGCCTCAATACGTCAGCACCCTGGATATAAGAGTCAACCTTCACCAGCTCCTGCTGGTCAGCCCCAATCTTTATGTGCTCAAACTCAATGTTTTGGCATGGGGCATAATTCGACTTATCATCAACGGACATTTGTTATTCCTTATTTCCGATTATCTTTCAAATGCAATCAAATTTCCGATCTGTCGTTGGGTTACCGGGCGACAGCATAAATGAATTTTCAGCAGATGCACACAGATGGCCAATTGAGAGATAAGTTATCATGAGATTGACTGTTTTAGAGGTTGGATTTACATAGGTAAAACGTCTTTTAAACGTGAATTATTTTCAGTGTTTTTTCTGGCATCGGTGCCTATTATATCGGCCATAAAATAATAGATAGAAACATAAATAATATAAAAATATACGGATGGGGTTTTCATGAATATTGCGCATTATGTTTTAGCGGGACTGATTTTCTCGGTAGTAGTTGGCTGTGATTCTGGTACTACTTTGGATAAAAATAACACTGGTATGGAAGGCGCAGAGGCTCCCAGTATTCATCCGGAGATCTGGCCCAAGCAGGATTCACCTATTAAGCGCAATAAAGGTGAAGAGCAGCGCATTGCCGCATTGGTCGCTCAAATGAGCCTGGAAGAAAAGGTTGGCCAGGTTATTCAGGCTGATATTGGCTCGGTGACACCAGATCAAGTACGTGACTATCATCTGGGGTCTGTACTCAATGGCGGTAATTCTGCGCCTGGAGGTGACAATCGAACCACGCCCGCCGCCTGGGTCGCGCTGGCGGATGAATTTTGGCTGGCATCTACAGATAAAACCGATGGCAGAACCGCTATCCCCGCGCTGTGGGGAACAGATGCTGTTCACGGCCATAACAATATTGTTGGTGCGACACTCTTCCCCCATAACATTGGTTTGGGTGCGGCCAATGACCCCAACCTGATGCATGAAATTGGTACTGTTACTGCAAAAGAAATACTGGTGACTGGTTTGGACTGGACCTTTGCGCCCACCATTGCGGTTGTGCGCGACGACCGCTGGGGGCGCACCTATGAAAGCTATTCTGAAGATCCGGCTATTGTCAGAGAGTACGCCGGCTATCTGGTTGAAGGTATTCAGGGAAAGCTCAGCGACAATACCTTCCTTGACGATGATCATTTGATTGCAACGGCAAAGCACTTTATTGGTGATGGCGGAACCATCGATGGCCGTGATCAGGGTGACAATATCTCAACAGAAGAAGATTTGCGTGATATTCAGGGCGCAGGCTACCCGGTGGCCATTAATCGCGGCGTGCAATCAGTGATGGCATCTTTTAACAGTTGGCATGGCCGCAAATTACATGCATATAAAGAGCTGCTAGATGATGTGCTTGTGGGCCAAATGGGGTTTGATGGTTTTGTTGTCGGTGACTGGAATGGCCACGGGCAGGTTGAAGGCTGCACTAATGTGTCATGCCCATCCTCGTTCAATAATGGTCTCGATATGTTTATGGCACCAGATAGCTGGAAAGAGCTCTATGTGAATACACTGGCTCAGGCAAAAAGCGGTGAGATTTCCATCGCGCGTTTGGATCAGGCCGTCAGTCGTATTTTGCGGGTGAAAATACGTGCGGGACTATTTGAGGCAGGGTTGCCATCAACCCGCAAATACGCCGGGCATTTTGAGCTACTGGGAGCTGCCGAGCATAAAGAAATCGCTCGACGCGCTGTGCGTCAGTCATTAGTGCTGGTTAAAAACGACAAGCAATTACTACCGGTTTCTCCATCTGCCAATATATTAGTTGCCGGTGATGGTGCTGACAATCTTGGTAAGCAAACTGGTGGCTGGACCCTTTCTTGGCAGGGTAAGGGAAATACCAGGGAGCATTTCCCCGGGGCAATGTCGATCTTCGATGGTATCAACCAGCAGGTTAGAGCTGCGGGCGGCAGCGCAACCTTAAGCGTCAATGGTGATTATAAAGAAAAGCCAGACGTAGCTGTGGTGGTGTTCGGTGAAGATCCCTATGCAGAATTTCAGGGAGATCGCCCACATCTGGATTTTCAATCTGAAGATGGCTTGAAACTATTAAACAAGTTTAAATCCCAGGGTATTCCTGTGGTAGCAGTATTTTTGTCCGGTCGGCCAATGTGGGTTAATCCGGAAATAAATGCTGCAGATGCTTTTGTTGCCGCCTGGTTGCCCGGCACAGAAGGTGGCGGCGTCGCTGATGTTCTGTTGCGCAGTGCCAGCGACGAGATTCAGCATGATTTCCATGGAAAACTGTCCTTTTCCTGGCCCAGAACCGCACTGCAAACTGCCATTAATCTGGGTGATGAAGATTATGATCCTCTGTTTGCCTACGGTTATGGCCTTGAATACTCGGATAATGGCGACCTTGGGGTTCTCTCAGAAGATGCCGGGCTGGGTGATCGTGCCCAGACCCAGAACAAGAGCTTTATAAAAGCTGGCGAACCAGTTTTGCCCTGGCGTTTAGCGATGCATGATGCCGCTGGCGCTGTGCAAATAACCACTTCAAAGGCGGTCAGCGCTTCTGGCGTATTAACAATGACTGCGCTCGACTACAAAGGTCAGGAAGATACCCGCTTATTTGAATTTTCAGGGGACGCCAGATTTGCAATTGAGGGAGAGTCTATGGATATTTCCCGTGAATCCAATGGCGATATGGCGCTGGAATTACAGTACCAGGTGCTTGGCGATCAAGTCGCGAAAACCAGTCTTGGCGTCGGTTGTGGCGAAGACTGTATTGGTGCCCTGGATATTACAGCGGATCTGACTGGCAAGCTTAATAAAGGGTGGCAGGTATCTCGTGTGAAATTAAGCTGTTTCGCTGACAAAGGAGCAGATATGACAAATGTGAAGTCTCCTGTCGTGCTAGAGGTATCAGGCGCACTGCAAATCCAGGTGATGTCTATTGATATCGTGAGCAATCAGGGGGATGCCAGCTGTTCCCTGTAACGGAATAACGCCCTGTATAGAGAGTGGATTTGCAGGGCTCGAACGTCTTATTATGGTGGAAATTTATCATCGATTTTAGTCGTTCGGGGATTGCCCTGTTTATGTGTAACTGTTGTTCATTAGTCGAAATGGTTTTATGACGTCTGATAACCAAAAATTAGTGGTGCATGACGTCTATATTCGCCATCGCACGGAACTTTGTCGTTATCTCGTTAACAAAACTAGCGTGAGTATTGATGAGGCTCAGGATATTGTGCAGACAGCATTTACTCGCGTGATAGAAATGGACTTTAAAGATATAAAAAATCCAAGGGCACTTCTATACAAGACTAGTTATAACATTGCCATCGATCAGAAAAGACATGGTAGTGTGCGCCAGAGACATGTTCAGGCGGTTGTTGATTCAGGCTCGACAGTGGTCGAGGAGTTGAGTCCAGAGCGGATACATGATGGCAAGCGACAGCTGAGCCTTGTAGTTAAGGCGTTGTGGGGTATGCCTAAAAAACGCAGGAGGTTGCTGTTGATGAATCGTTTTGACGGGCAAAGTTATGCTCAAATTGCGCGATCAGTCGGTCTGTCAGAGACCGTGGTACGTAAGCATGTTACTAAGGCGCTTCTGGACTGCCAGAAGGCACTGCAGGCCCAAACGGATGAGAATTCTAAATGAGCGAAAAATTTACGCAGTTACCAGATCAGGTTAATCAGCAGGCGGCAGAGTGGTTCACACTTATGCAGTCAGCAGATGTGTCTGCCAGCGACCACCAGAAATTGACTGATTGGTTGTCAGAGAACCCTGACCATCAAGAGGCCTACAGGCAGATAGAGCTTGTATGGCAGACTGTCGGTGATTTATCTGAGACTCATGAAGGCAGCGCCTTGCGTCGCTCCACAGAACAGTTGTCGGCCAGACTGAAGTCGTTCTTTATGGCGCCGGTTGCGATGATAAATTCCCTTTTTCCATCACCAAGGTACGCGATGAGTTTTGCCGCTATATGTGTTGCGGTTGGCTTGATAATGCTACCCAAACCAAATGATCCAGTACTTACCTACTACAGCACCCAAACCGGAGAAATAAAAACCATTGCCCTGTCTGATAACAGTGAAATTATACTGGGGCCCAAATCAAAAATTAGTACCAGTATTTCAGACATTGAGCGCTCTGTTAATTTGATAACTGGCGAGGCCTTTTTCGGCGTAGCTAAAGACAGGCAAAAACCATTTTTCGTTACCACTGATAATGTATCTGTCGAAGTAGTGGGCACTCAGTTTAATGTGCAAAAGATAGGTAGTGCAGTCAGTGTGGCTGTATTGGAGGGTATTGTGAATGTCTTTGGGCAAGGTGGCAAAGTTAGTCAGTCGGCAACCCTCCCTGCTGTGGTTTTGACTGCCGGGCAGAAAGTTATCAAAGCCCGTGACCTTGCTTTTGAGTCTGTACTGGCCGTGCCTGGCTCAGATCTGGCTGCCTGGCGTCTGGGTAGACTGATCTACAGAGATATCTCATTGGCAGATGTGGTCGCCGATGCCGGTCGATACTTTGAGGGCAAAATATTATTACAGTCGGACGAACTGGCTGATGAAAAAATTACCGTGACATTGCGCACGGATCAGGTTGGTCAGCTGCCACAAATGTTGGCGCAAACTCTGCCACTGCAAGTACATGTGGTCTCTGACGATATCATCCTGCTTAAACCTCAGCTGGAGCTTGAACAAGCAAACTAAAGAGCATGTCAGCTGATAAGCATGTCTAAGCACGTCAATTAGATTTATATGCAAGCGTGTAACAGGGCAATGATCTGTTTATCTAGCTTAATAATAAAAAATAATATTCGAATAATTTAGGGGAAACCATGAGTACTGCACCACAGGGTAACAACGAGCAAATCACCATTTTAAAAATAACCGTAGTTGCCGCACTGGGCGGTTTATTATTTGGTTATGACACAGGTGTGATTGCAGGAAGCCAGCTGTATTTTACCGAGTACTTTAACTTTTCTGCTGGCGAACAGGGCTGGGCAGTGAGCAGTGCTCTGTACGGCTGTCTGTTCGGTGCGCTGGTCGGTGGTTACCTCACCAAACGTATCAGCAGAAAATACACATTGATTCTCGCCGCGGCTCTTTTCACTGTTTCAGCCTGGGGCTCCGGGATTGCCGACAGCCTTGATGAGCTGGCGATTTATCGTATTCTGGGTGGTCTTGGTGTGGGCATGGCCTCATTGGCTGCGCCTATGTACATTGCTGAAATAGCGCCACCCAAGGATCGCGGCCGCATGGTGTCTTACTACCAGTTGGCGGTGGTAATTGGTTTCTTCGTGGTATTTCTGGCGACTTATTTTATTGGCGGTGGCGATACCAAGGGCATGGCCCCAGAGGTGCTTGAGCAGCTCCATGAGCACAATGTTGAGCAGGGCTGGCGTGTTATGTTCTGGTCAGAGCTATTGCCTGCAGTAGCCTTTTTACTGCTGCTGTTTACGGTGCCACATAGCCCCAGATGGTTAATGCTAAAAGGCCGTACTGAAGAGGCCAAAGCTGTTTTGGCCCGCATTACCTCAAGCGAGCAAGAAGCAACTGCAGAGCTTGCCGATATTCAGGCATCACTGGCCAATAACCCATCCCCCAATATGGCGGTGCTGTTTGGCAAAGGCATTGGTTTTGCTCTATTTCTCGGCGTAATGCTGTCGATTTTTCAGCAGGTCACCGGTATTAATGCAATTCTCTATTACGGTGCAGAAATCTTCAGTAATGCGCTGGGCTATGGTCCGGAAGATGCCCTTAAGCAGCAGCTATGGTTGGGCGCGGTAAATCTGATCTTCACTTTCGTGGCTATTTACAAGGTTGATAGCTGGGGCCGCAAACCACTGTTTATTGGCGGCAGTCTGGGTATGTTCGCCGGTCTGACGGTGCTTGGACTTACTATTTACACTGGGCAGATGGGTATTATTTCCCTGTTGGCTGTTCTGGTATTTATCGGTTCATTTGCCATGTCTATGGGCCCGGTAGTCTGGGTGATGCTGTCTGAAATGTTTCCCAACAATGTGCGCAGTGTGGCCATGTCAATTGCGGTTGCAGCCCAGTGGTTGTTCAATGCTCTGGTTGCCAATAGTTTCCCATTGGTCAATGAGAGTGCATTGAATCAAACTGACTTCAATGGCGCGCTACCCTATTTTATCTTTGCTTCATTCTGTGTCATTGCGATGATCTTTGTATGGAAGTTGGTACCTGAAACCAAAGGTAAGACATTGGAAGAGATGGAAGCCCTGTGGTCAGTCAAGGCTGATAGTTAAACGGGCAGGGCATGGTCGCGCGGGATTATTACCACGGCCTTTTAAGTCCGCTGCACCATTATTAATATATGTGTTTACCCTTGGGCGCTCTGATCAGACCGCTAATACGGGGTTAAGCAGCAAAAGCGATCAACAAGGTTATTACTGCGGTCAAATGGATGTGACCTCAACCTTATGTGTTGTCTGGACGTTTGCATATGCCTATCCTCATCATTGGCGGGGTTTCATTAACACAGTTTGAATAAATGATAGTTATTATAAAAAATAAGAGGGGATAACCACGCCATTAATTTGTGATTATGAGTAGATCGAAGAACATGGGGGGCAGGGTTTTACAACAGGCTCTGATTGCAGCCGTGGTCTCTCTCGTCCTCAATTTAGGGTTTATTCCTCAGAGCGTTGCTGACCCTGATCAGTCCAGAATCGAATTCAATATCTCCTCCCAGTCTTTGGAATTGGGCCTGGTCGCCTTTTCGCTGCAGGCCGACATCAATATTATTGGCACTACCGCAATATTACAGCGCCATGTAATACCAGATATTCAAGGTTATTTCACCAGTACAGAAGTCCTGATCATGCTGCTGGATGGCAGCGGACTGCAGTATGAAATTATCAATGACACCGCCGTGTCGATCTCCCCGAAAACGACCATTTCCGAAGACACTTATTTACAGGAAATTATTGTCACTGCTGCCGGCAGGGCGACGGATCTGCAAAAAACACCTATTGCTGTGTCTGTATTTGACCAATCGAGATTAGACGCCAGCGGCATTTCTGATTTGGCTGAGCTTTCCTATATGGTGCCTGGTCTCGAGATGACAAGCACGGCACCCCAGGCCGCCATGCTGGTGCAGCTGCGCGGAGTGGGCACAACCAACATTACCGAGATTGCCGATGGGCCTGTATCCATTCATGTGGATGGTATTTATTCTCCCAGATCCCAGGCTGCGGCAGCCTTGCTCTATGATGTAGAGCGTATTGAGGTACTGCGTGGTCCCCAGGGCACACTGCTCGGCCGCAATTCCACTTCTGGCAGCATTAATATCTACAGTCAAAAGCCATCACTAGATGCTGTGGATGGCAATTTCTCAACGGCCTTTGGCAACTATGATCACCGAGAGATGCGGGGTGCTTTAAATGTCCCCATCAGTGACAGTTTCGGCCTGCGTTTTTCGGGTGCTAGCCTGCAACATGATGCTTACACTCAATTGCTGGACAATTATGCTGGGCTTGGCCCCCACTATCCGGCAATCACCGATGAATTGGCTGATTTTGATCAGGCTGTTGACTATGGGCAGGATGGCCCGGAAATGGCAGACCAAAAGAGCTGGAGGGTCTCATCATTGTGGCAGCCAATAGACAGCTTTAGCGCATTGACCAGTATTGAGGAATATACAGATCAGGGCACTGGCCTCTCCCAGTTAGATCCTACTTTGATGGCCAAAGGCGTCAGAGCGGTGGTGTCTGACAGCCCGTCTTTTCTCGACCTTCGCAACAGAACCCTGCGCTCTCAGCTGGACTTCAGAGCTTCCAATTACTCAGTTCGCTATCTCTATGGCCGCTCGAAAATGACCCGTGAGCAGATTGTTGATGCTGATAATGGCCGCAGCAGTAGCTTTGAGCAGCAGCGCACCCACAGTTCGAATTTTCAGTTTTCCTCCCATGAACTGCAGTTGATGAATAATGACAGTGAGCGATTGCGATGGTTGATGGGTACCTTTTATTCCCGTGAAAAAAATAAAATCGTCTTTGCCGTAGATCAGCAAAATGCTGGTGGTGGTAGATATCCTCTGGGAGCTACCAGCTGGATAAGCAATTCTGATGGCGCTGCAGTTTCCTATGCCATTCAGCCAAATCGACGGGTTGAGTCACTGGGTGTGTTTGCCCAAGGCACCTATGATATTGACCAATTCAATCGAATAACCCTGGGCGCAAGACATACCAGAGATACCAAGTCTGATAATGGTGGCAGAGCGATTAATTGCAGAGTGACCTCCGCACTGGGCTCCTATGTTGAGCCTGGGTCGATTGGCCCGGGAGCGCCAGAGCCCGGAGATATCTATGCCGATGCTGCTACCCAGCAAGCGATTGATAACCATACTTACCATGACAATGGCACCAATGAGGGCATTGGCGATGAGCCCTGCTGGATTAGGCAGGTCAATGATTTGTCAGTCACCTGGAAAAATTTTAGCGGAGTTATCAACTATGAGTACAACCCCTCTGCGCGCATGATGTACTTTGCCTCGATTTCAACCGGGTTTAAGTCTGGCCATATTCAGGATGCCGGAAACTATGTCAAACCTGAGACTGTGTCGAATCTTGAGCTGGGGTTTAAATCCCAATATCTTGACAATACTTTGCGCTTTAATCTGGCGCTGTTCCAAGCCAACTACAATAACCTGCAGTTTTCTAATGAAGACCGACTAGATATTAATAATGATGGCGTTGCTGATACAGGTGGTAGCACCGTGGTGCGCAATGCGTCTGCGGCAACTATCAGCGGTCTGGAACTGGAACTTGACTGGGCACTGACGGATGTGGACCGACTACAAGTAAGTGCTGCACTCACCCATGCCCGCTTTGACCGGTTTGAAATACCGGACACATTATTTGGTAATCTGTTTAATCCATTTGTCTCCAGCACATCAGTATCCCCGGAGGATCCGGTTGTGCTGTCGGGCAATATTCCTCCGAGACTGCCGAACTGGAAACTGACTCTTTCCTACAGTCGTGACTTTCACTATGACTGGGGGGTATTCACACCTCGTATTGTAGCCAAAGCATCAGACCGGTATTTTCTGGATATTTATAACCGGGATAGATTAGAGTCGGGAATTTTTGACAGGTTGCCCCATGGAGGCACTGACTTAGGCATGCAGAGATCCTATCAGGTATTTGATTTTAATCTTGTATTTAAGCCTGTTTCTTCAAGCTGGACAGTCTCGGCCTTTGTTAATAACGCCACTGACAAGAATATCAAGATTGATTCAGGGAATGTTATAACCGAGGCAGGACTTGTTGCCACCTACATGGCTCCCCGTACCTACGGAGTGCAATTTAATTATCAATTTGACCAATAATAACAATCGTTCTTAAAGCTTTATAACAAAACTCAGTTTATGCCATCAGGTCTCTTAAACCGTTATTTGCGGTGGAACAACTATTAATTAAAAGCAGAGTGTTGACCAAAAGCAGATTACTAACCAAAAGTAGGGTATTAATGAAAAATTATCTAAGACAGAAAACTATTCTCTCAGTCATCGCTGGTCTTGTAGTCAGTGGCATTTCACTCCTATCCCATGGCGGTCAGAGCACCGCAGCTTTCGTTGAGTCCGATCTTGACCCGGTGGTTGAAAAGCGCATTGATAAGATGATCAGCTCTATGACCCTTGAAGAAAAATTAGGTCAAATGTCCCTGCGGGACTGGCTGTTCTATAAAGACAGTGACTTTGATCTGGTTCGGGAAGAAATCAGACAGGGAAAAATCGGTGGATTCCTCAATGTTCCCCGCAGCAGCCATGACCCAAAAGCATTTTCAAAGTTACAGAAAATTGCCGTTGAAGAGAGCATAAATGGCATCCCACTGATTTTTGGCCATGATGTTATCCATGGTTACAAGACCATTTTCCCAATTCCACTTGGGCAGGCTGCAAGCTGGAATCCTTCAATAATTGAGCAGGGTGCCCGGGTGGCGGCCAAAGAAGCAACATCCGCTGGTATTCGCTGGACCTTTGCTCCAATGATCGATATTGGCAGAGATCCCCGCTGGGGGCGTGTGGCAGAAAGTCTGGGAGAGGACGTATTTCTGACTTCCACTCTTGGTGCCGCCATGGTTAAAGGCTTCCAGGGCGATGATCTGAGCAGCCCTGACTCAATGGCGGCCTGTGCCAAACATTTCGCCGGCTATGGTTCGGCAGAGGGTGGCCGTGACTACAATAGAGCCAGTGCATCGATACGGCAAATGCACGATCATCATTTGCCGCCCTTTAAAGCGGCAATCGATGCTGGCGCAGTTTCTATTATGACCTCCTATAGCGAATTGGACGGTATTCCCGCCACAGCTGACAGAGGCCTGTTAACTGAAGTCCTGAGAGACCAGTGGGAATTTACCGGGTTTGTGGTCAGTGACTGGAATTCGGTAATGGAAATGGTGCCCCATGGTTTTGCTGCTGGTGCCAGAGAAGCCGCCAGAAAAGCGACCAATGCAGGCTTGGACTTTGAAATGTATTCTACTGCATTGACTGATCATCTTCCTCAGCTGATTGCGGACGACGAAGTAGATCAAGATAAAATTGATACTGCAGTGCGCCGTATGCTCAGAGCAAAAATTGCTATGGGTTTATTTGAGAACCCCTACACAGAGGGTGAAGAAGAATTCCTTAAGGAAGAGTATCTGGCAGCGGCTAAAAAAGCAGCGGTCCAGTCCTTTGTACTGCTCAAGAATAATGAAAATATTCTGCCATTAAATAAAAAACACAAGGTTGCCGTGATTGGTCCCATGGCTGAGGTTCCCTATCAGCAGATGGGTACCTGGGTCTATGAAGGTGAGGCGAAGGACTCCAGAACATTGCTGCCCGCCCTTAAAGAATATCTGGGGGCGCTGGACACAAATATGCAGTATGCCCCTGGCCTGCCCTATAGCCGAAGTACAGATACATCAGGGTTTGAACAGGCGATTGAGGTCGCCGACAACTCAGATGTGATTGTTTTCTTTGCTGGTGAAGAAGCAGTTTTGACTGGTGAAGGACACAGCCGGGGAAATATTGATCTGCCCGGCGCTCAGGTACAACTTATTAATGAGTTAGCAAAACTTAACAAGCCAGTTGTGCTGGTGCTCCTGTCTGGCCGACCCAATAGCCTGGGCAATATATTGGACAATGTTGATGCCCTGATGATGGCCTGGCATCCAGGCACTATGGCAGGACCAGCATTGGTTGATGTGTTGTATGGTGAACAAGTGCCCTCAGGAAAATTGCCAATTACATGGCCTAGGTCCAGTGGCCAGGTGCCTATTTACTACAATCATAAAGCGACGGGCCGCCCGCCAAATGATAGCAACTACACCAGAATCGAAAAGATTAATCCGAATCTAACCTGGCAGCATGAGCCCGGGAATTCATCTAATTATCTGGACTATGGACATACTCCACAATTCCCATTTGGATATGGTTTGAGCTATTCCTCGTTTGAATATAGCGGCCTTAATCTGAAAAATGCTAACGTTGCTCTGGGCGGCAATATTAATCTGTCTATCCAGATAGAAAATACTGGAGATGTAGAAGCGACTGAGATTGTGCAATTATATATTCGTGATCTTGTAGGTGATGTAACACGCCCAGTGAAGGAGCTAAAGGCCTTTGAACGAATCAGTCTCAGCCCAGGCGAAAAGCAGACCGTTAACTTTGAATTATCCACCGATATGCTACATTTCCATAATCAGGAAATGAAGAAGGTGGTAGAGCCCGGTAAATTTAAACTGTGGGTTGCCAGAGACGCTTCTGATGAAGAACACGAGGCCAGCTTTGAAGTGGTTAAATAACGGCGGGGAACAAAATCAGCGATACAGATGATTGGTGATCTGGAGGTTATTTTCTACTGACGATAAAAATAACCTCTGGAGTCCCCCCTGTCTTTTTTTCATAAGCCAGAATAATAAGTCAGAGTCATATGGATAGGTATAAAAAGGGTTACAGCATCGCCATTGTCAGCTTTGCAGGTCTGATACTCGCAGGCCTGTTTACCCTTGGCTGGATGATGTCATCCAATATCATGCATCCCACCTACACCTGCAATGAAGAACACTTTATCTATTGCGATGATCCATTGCAGCTGGGTCTGTCTTTTGAAGATATCTCCTTTCAGTCTAGCGATGGCAATCTACTGAATGGCTGGTATATGCCCGCCAAAGATTCAGACAAAGTGATTATTTTTGTTCATGGCCATGGTGCCGACCGGCGCGAAGGCATGCGTTGGTTTAGTGCTGTTCACCAAGCGGGATTCAATATACTTACGTTTGACTTGCGCAATAGCGGCGAAAATATTCGCTCCTTTTCATCCATGGGCTATTTTGAACAGCGAGATGTAGAGGCCGCAGTCGATTATGTGCAGCAGCTTGAAGGCAACCAGCGTATTGGCATCTTTGGGACTTCCATGGGCGCGGCAACCTCGATCATGGCTATGGCGAAAGACCCCCGCATAGAGGCAGGTGTGTTCGAGGCGGGCTGGTCAAATCTGAGGGATCTGTATAAAGAAATTATTGAGCAATATCTCAAGATACCCAGCTTTCCCCTGTTGCCTGTTACTAGCTGGATATTGGAGCTGCGAACAGGCATGGATATGGACCAGGTGAATCCCGAACAACTGTTGGGGCAGATTGCACCCAGGCCGGTTTTTATTATCCATTGCACGGGAGACAAACTTATTGGTTTTTCCCATGGCGAGAGAAACTATGCTGCGGCCAATGAGCCAAAACAATTTTGGAAATCCCCCTGCGAAACCCATGCCAGAGCATGGCAGTCAGCTCCTGAATATATTGAGCAGCTGGTGGTCGAGTATTATTTGCAACACCTGTAGGGATTCTTAAGAATCTATGCTTGCTTAAATCACCGTGCTTTAAAAAAGTGCACCGGCACCATTATAGCGATTAACTTTGGTGCGCCTTAACGCCAACCCCATTCAGGCTGTTGACTTATAACCGCCTATTTATCTGCTAACCCATTGATTTTATTAGGTTGGCACAGTTCTTGTATTGTCTAAAGTTATCAGGAGCTCCCAGGGCTCATGACAGCTGTAAATCTTCAGGCAACGAAGCCTGCGTAGGGGCCCCCTCATGCGCAGGTTTTTTTTGAGTAACAACATTGACAGGAACCAATATGAAAAAGTTTAGACTAGCCTCCTCTGCTGCAGTCACTATTCTCAGTATGCAACCATTTATGTTCGGCCACGGCCAAACCGCCAGCTCCATTTCGGAAATGTTAAGTGAGGGAGATACTTCATTGTCATTTCGCTATCGCTATGAATTCGTCGACCAGGATGGGATCGACGAGGATGCCAATGCATCGACATTAAAGACCAGGATCACTTATAAATCCGCTTCCTACAATGGCTTTACCACTTTAATGGAGGTGGATAATGTAACCATTATTGGCGACGAGAATTATCGCACGCCAACCAATGGCAATACCCAGTACCCCATAGTTGCAGATCCTGATGGCACAGATTTTAATCAGGCGTCCCTGACCTATGGCATTGGCGACTTTAGTGCAACCCTGGGCAGACAGCGTATTCTGCATGCCGGGCAGCGCTTTGTGGGGGGTGTGGGTTTCCGTCAAAATGAACAGACCTATGATGCATTGACATTATCATCCAAGGCTCTGGGCCCTGTGTCCGTTAACTACAGCTATATCTGGGATGTGAACCGTATCTTTGGACCCAAAGACAGCTCGGTTCAGCCCAAGCGCTGGGAATCTGACAGCCACATCATATTGGCTTCAATGTCCCCAGCTGAAGGCCATAGCCTGAGTGGTTATGCCTATCTTTTAGATTTTGCCGATGCTGCAGCCAATTCATCCAGCACCTATGGTGTTGAGTATAGTGGCAAATTCGATGGCTTTGCACTTAAGGCCGCCTATGCTACCCAGTCTGACTATGCTGATAACCCAAATTCCTATGATGCTGACTATATGATGGCCGAGCTAAGTTTGCCATTAAAGCCTATCTCAGTATCTCTGGGTTACGAAGTGCTTGGCAGCGATGAGGGTACAGCTGCATTCAAAACCCCATTGGCAACATTGCATAAGTTTCAGGGTTGGGCTGACAAGTTTCTCGGCACCCCGGCCAATGGCGTTGAAGACACCTATCTAAAACTGGCTGGTAAAGTAGGACCTGCCAAGGTGGCGCTGTTCTACCATGACTACAGTGCAGACTTTGGCGGTGCCGATTTGGGCTCAGAGGTAGATGTAGTTGCCACCTACCCAGTCAGCAAAAGTCTGTCTGTGCAGCTTAAATATGCATCCTATGATGCGGATGCTCATGCTTCAGATACAGACAAACTATGGTTTACCATCAGTGCAAAATATTAATCTGACGCTAAGTTAATACCATGTTTGGGCGGCCGCATTGGGCGGCTGCCCATTCTTTTTTAACTAAGACGCAAAATTTAATGATAGCCTCCACCCCAAAGTCAGTGCGCGTTATGCTGGTCGACGACCTGCCAGAACGGGCTGCCATAGTTGACAGTCATCTGGTAGCTGCTGGTTACGATGTTGTCTCACGCTTGCCCACCGCCTCCGGATTGTTGTTTCAAATCGAACAGCACCGGCCAGATATTATTTTGATTGACCTGCAATCTCCCGGCCGCGATGTGCTGGAAAGTCTCTCTGTAATCAATGCGCACAACCCCACACCAGTGGTGATGTTCTCTGAAGAGGAAGACCCGGGCTTTATTGAAGAAGCCGTAGATGCCGGTGTCAGTGCCTACCTTATGGGCAGCTTTGATGCCAATCGGGTAAAGCCAGTTATTGATGTGGCCATAGCCCAGTTTAAATCTTTCCAGTCTCTGCGCCAGGCGCTGGATACCACCAGAGGTCGTCTGGAAAGTTTATCAATCATTGATAAAGCGAAAAGTCTGTTAATCAAACAGCATAAATTTACCGAGCAAGAGGCTCACCAGCAATTGCGCAGTCTCTCTATGGATAGTAATCAGACTATGCAGCAGGCGGCCCAGTCTGTAGTCACTATCCTTGGCAAAAATAACTAAAAATAAGATGCAGCTATGAATCAAATTACTTCCAACAAATTACCCCCAGCAGAGCGCTCAGACTTAAGCCTTGGCTATATGAGGCTCAGTGACAGCGCACCCATTATTATCGCTCAGGAGTTGGGCCTGTATGCTGATTATGGACTTAATGTCAGTCTCCACCGGGAGGTGTCCTGGGCCAATATCCGCGATAAAATGATTGCCGGCAGCTTTGATGCCTGTCAGATGCTGGCTCCCATGGGCATGGCCACGACCCTGGGTGTTGCAGGTATCAGGGCTCCGATTATCAGCGGCCTGGTGCTCTCTCTAAATGGCAATGGCATTACGTTATCATCTTCCCTATGGCAGAGGTTGCAGCTGGATTCCGCTGCCAATACCTATGACCCCCTGGTAACGGCCCAGGCATTAAAGGCCGAGATGGACAAGACTGATCATCAACTGACTTTTGCCAGCGTGCATAATTTTTCTACCCATACATTAATTTTGCGCCAATGGCTTGAGCTTGCAGGAATAGATCCCGATATAGATGCGCGAATCATTGTATTGCCACCAGAGCAGATGGTGGACAGTCTGGCCCAGGGTGTTATTGATGGTTTCTGTGTCGGTGAACCCTGGAACAGTATCGCGGTGGAATATGGAGCCGGGGTGCTGGCAACCACCGGGGTTCGACTATGGAATGGGGCCCCTGATAAAGTCCTTGGGGTTATGGAAAACTGGCATGGCAAAAATCCGGGCACTCACCTGCGCCTGCGTTTAGCTCTAATGGAAGCCTGTCGGTGGATGGCTGATATGGCTAATCGAGAGCAGGCTATTCAAATACTGTCCCAATCCTCCTATCTGGATCTCCCCGCTGAATATTTGCGGCCTTCGTTAACTGGAAAACTCTTTCACCAGCGCGCCCAGGATCAATCTGAGCAGACTGATTTCCATGTCTTTGATCATCTTAATGCCGGTTTTCCATGGCGGTCCGATGCCGAACGTATGATTCAGCAGTTTACACCAGTGCTGGGTAAGCAGATTGATGCTGAGAAAACTCGTTCTATTGTGCAGCGCTGTTATCGCACCGATCTTTATCGTGAAGCGGCGCAGTTACTTAATATTGACTGTCCGGCGCAGGACTATAGAGAGAGTCACACCAAGGGCTAGAGATAACTTCATTATATACAGACCCTAAGCAGTTTCAGCAGAAAGCCCAACTACTGTGCAAAACCTCATTAGCACAGACAACTATTGCACCAGTTGGGTGCGCGCTTAATTCCAGGTGTGACAGGCTTGCTTACTGTCGCTGAAAAATTGGCTATTTTTTAACCTGATTAGGCCTTATATACCTCCTTATAGGGCTTTTTAGCCATATCAAAAAGTTGGCATATATCTTGAATAGTAAAGTTATGAGTGCTGATCATAGATACCGATCTTAAGCAGCAGGGTAACGTCGCCCACCTCAGGTGTATCCCCCGATGCCCTGCAGGTGGGTTTTTTTTGGCCTTTTTTCAGGCCACTTATAAATGAGGTAACAACTTTATGAAAGACTTAACAACTCCAGGTCACAGTGGCAAATCTGTGGCTCCTGTTGTCAGCAAATCTCTGGGTGCTATTGCGCTTTGCGCCAGTGCCCTCTTTGCTCAGGCTGAGCTTGGCGAACCGGAAAAAGACGAACTCAAGTTTGGCTTTATCAAACTGACTGATATGGCACCGATCGCAGTGGCCTACGAAAATGGTTACTTCGAGGACGAGGGCCTGTATGTCACCATCGAAGCCCAGGCTAACTGGAAAGTCCTTCTCGATGGTGTTATCGACGGCAAGCTCGATGGTGCTCATATGCTGGCGGGCCAGCCTCTCGCCGCGACCATTGGCTACGGTACCAAGGCCCACATTGTGACGCCATTCAGCATGGATCTTAATGGCAACGGCATTACCGTCTCCAATGATATCTGGGCGGAAATGAAGAAAAACATTCCCCACAAAGATGGCAAGCCGGTTCACCCGATCAAAGCAGATGCCCTCAAGCCTGTAGTCGACAAATTTGCCGACGAGGGCAAACCATTCAAGATGGGCATGGTTTTCCCGGTGTCCACCCACAACTATGAACTGCGTTACTGGCTGGCCGCCGGAGATATCCATCCTGGCTTTTATGCGCCCCACAAAGGTGATACCAGCGGTACTCTGGATGCTCAGGCTCTGCTCTCTGTTACACCACCACCGCAGATGCCTTCAACCCTTGAAGCCGGAACTATCTACGGCTACTGCGTAGGTGAGCCCTGGAATCAGCAAGCGGTGTTTAAAGGTATTGGTGTGCCGGTGATTACGGATTACGAAATCTGGAAAAACAATCCAGAGAAAGTATTCGGTATGACCAAAGAATTTACCGAGAAGTATCCAAATACCACAGCTCGTATTGTTAAAGCATTGATCCGTGCAGCCCAATGGCTGGATGAGAACGACAATGCCAACCGTCCCGCGGCAGTAGAAATTCTCTCTCGCAGTGAATATGTGGGCGCAGACTACGAAGTGATTGCCAACAGCATGACTGGTACCTTTGAGTATGAAAAAGGCGACAAGCGTGAAGTGCCCGACTTCAATGTGTTCTTCCGCTACAACGCCACTTTCCCCTACTACTCAGATGCGGTCTGGTATCTGACCCAGATGCGCCGCTGGGGTCAGATCTCAGAGCCCAAATCTGATGACTGGTTCTTTGATGTAGCGAAATCTGTCTACCGTCCGGATATCTATGAGATTGCTGCCAAAGAGTTGATTGCGGAAGAGCTGGTCAGCGCAAAGGATTTCCCTGAGTTCGCTACCGAGTCTGGATTCCGTGGTCCGCAAAAGCACTTTATCGACAACATTGTTTACGACGGTTCCAAACCCAATGCCTATCTGAAGAAATTTCCGATTGGCCTGAAAGACGAAGTTCTCTAGCAATAGTTTACTCCCAGGAAAGACCCCGGCTGGCTCTTTGGAGTCAGTCGGTTTTAACCCCAAAGGAAAGAAAGAATGAGTGCAGCAGCTATCAAGTTAAAAATAGCTCAATCCAGTGAAATATTAACGGCTGCAAATCTGCGTCTGTTGCTCGATAAAACAATTAAGATGTTGGCACTGCCCGGATTCGGCATTTTAGTTTTTTTATTGCTCTGGCAACTGGTAGCCAACAATATCGTTACCTCATTAGGTCAATTCCCCGGCCCCACCCAGGTATGGGAACAGTCCAAGACATTAGTGGCGGAGCATCAGCGAGAGCGGGGCAAAGAGGCCTCTTTTTATGAGCGTCAGGAAAAGCGCAATGCCAAAAAGCTGGCCAAAAACCCCGATGCTGTGGTCAAGATTCGCGCTTACACCGGCAAGGCAACCTTTGTCGACCAGATAGGTACCAGCCTGGTCACTGTCGCCTTTGGTTTTTTGGTGGCTACCCTGGTGGCTGTGCCCCTGGGTATTATTTGCGGCCTTAGCGAATCGGTCTATCGCTGTGTTAACCCTATTATTCAAACCTTTAAGCCTGTATCACCCCTGGCCTGGTTGCCGCTGGTGACCATGGTGGTATCGGCGCTCTATGTAACCGATGACCCATTATTTGATAAAGCCTTTCTAACCTCAGCCTTTACCGTTGCGCTGTGCTGCCTGTGGCCAACCGTGGTCAACACTATTGTCGGCGTCGCCAGTATTGATCGCGATCTAATTAATGTCAGCCGTGTGTTGCAGCTCAGTTCTACTGTGCATATTCGCAAGATCGTTATTCCCTCCGCCATACCCATGATTTTTACCGGACTGCGTCTGTCTCTGGCCACTGGCTGGATGGTATTGATTGCCGCCGAGATGCTGGCCCAGAACCCGGGGCTGGGAAAATTTATCTGGGATGAATTCCAGAACGGTTCTTCCAATTCCCTGGGCCGAATTATGGTCGCGGTGCTGGTGATCGGCGTCATTGGATTTATTTTAGACAGCTTGATGCTGGCCGTGCAGAAGCGTGTGTCATGGGACAAGCAAGCAATACTTCGTTAACAGGGAGGATATAACCATGAAAAATAATTACCTAGAGATAAGCCAAGTAGGCATCGAGTTCCCCACTGACGGCGAGCCGTTCAGAGCCCTGCAAAATGTCAATCTAGCAATTGCCAAAGGCCAGTTTATCTCCCTGATTGGTCACTCGGGCTGTGGCAAGTCGACTGTGCTAAATATTGTTGCAGGTCTCTACGAGGCCACCGAAGGCGGTGTGATTCTCGAGGGTCGCGAGGTCAATGAACCGGGCCCAGACCGCGCCGTTGTGTTTCAGAACCATGCATTATTGCCCTGGCTGACGGTCTATCAAAATGTTGAGTTGGCGGTTAAATGTGTCTTTAAGAAGACTAAAAGCAAAGCCGAGATGCGCGACTGGATTGAGCACAATCTCTCTCTGGTACATATGGATCACGCCCTGCACAAGCTGCCAGGTGAATTGTCCGGCGGCATGAAACAGCGAGTGGGTATCGCCCGCTGTCTGGCCATGCAGCCCAAGGTACTGCTGATGGACGAACCCTTTGGCGCTCTGGATGCACTGACTCGCGCTCACCTGCAAGACTCTCTTATGGAGATCCAGCAGCAGCTGGGCAACACCGTAATCATGATTACCCATGATGTCGACGAAGCTGTGTTGCTGTCGGACCGCATCGTCATGATGACCAACGGCCCGGCCGCCTCAATCGGTGAGGTGCTAGCCATTGACTTACCCCGTCCACGGAATCGCGTGGTGCTGGCCGATGACCCGGATTTTAATAATTACCGTCAACAGGTGCTGCGCTTCCTCTACGAAAAGCAGAAAAACCCGGCTGGTAAAGCGGCATAAATATAAATCTCATTTAAGGAAATTTAAAATGTTAAAAGTTGTTGTAGTCGGTAACGGCATGGTTGGCCACCATTATGTAGAGCAGTTAACGGCCTCATCAGTTGAAGCCCATATTACTGTGATTGGCGGCGAGACCAGACCAGCCTATGACCGGGTTCACTTATCTGAATACTTTGCCGGCCGCACTCCGGAAGATCTGGCTCTGACTACCAGAGAGCATTATGTCGAGATTGGTGTTGATGCCCATTTCGGCGATCCAGTGGCAAAAATTGATCGCGACAGCAAAACAGTGATCACTGAAAATGGCCGCAGTTTTGCCTACGATAAATTAGTCCTGGCCACTGGCTCCTATCCCTTTGTACCACCAGTGCCGGGCAATGATCAGGATCCCTGTGTGGTCTACCGCACCATTGACGATCTGGGCAATATTAAGGCCCAGGCTGACAATGCCAAGGTGGGTGTAGTTGTAGGTGGTGGTCTTCTAGGATTAGAGGCGGCCAATGCAGTACAGAATTTGGGGCTTGAAACCCATGTGGTTGAATTTGCTCCCGGCCTGATGGGCGTTCAGCTGGATGCCGGCGGCAGTGGCATGTTGCGGCGCAAAATTGAAGCTCTAGGTGTAAAGGTCCATACCAGCAAAGCCACGGAAGTTATTGAATCGACAGAGGACGCTGACAGTCGCCTGGTAATGAAGTTTGCCGATGGCGGTTCACTGTCCACGGATATGATTGTCTTTAGTGCTGGTATTCGCCCCTATGACCAGCTGGCCCGGGATGCAGATATTAAAGTTGGGGAGCGCGGTGGTATCGAAGTTGACTACCATTGCAAAACCAGTGATTCAGATATTTTTGCCATTGGTGAATGTGCTCTGTTTGGTGGCCGCATCTTTGGTTTGGTAGCTCCAGGTTATCGTATGGCAGAGGCTGCCGTCAGCCAGTTGGGTGACGACAAGCAGTCTTTTCAGGGTGCTGATATGAGCACCAAGCTTAAATTGCTGGGTGTTGATGTGGGCTCCATTGGCGATGCCCATGGTAAAGAAGAGGGCTCCATTGCCTATACCTTTAGTGATGAGCGCATTGAAGTCTACAAGCGGTTGATTGTAAGTGCCGACGGCAAGAAGTTGCTTGGTGCCGTACTGGTGGGCGACTGTTCCGATTACGATACATTGCTGCAGTACTATTTAAATGACATTGACCTGCCCGCCGACCCGGAAACATTAATCCTGCCCTATAACGCTGGTGAAGCACCTACACTGGGTGCGGCTGCGCTGCCTGCCACAGCAACTATTTGCTCCTGCCACAATGTGACAAAGGGAGATATTGTCGATGCTATGGATGCAGGCTGTATTGCCCTTGGTGATATCAAAGGCGAAACCAAAGCCAGCACCGGCTGTGGTGGCTGTGCCGCGCTGCTAAAAAATATTGTTGATGACCAGCTAGAGAGCCGTGGACTGGAAGTAGATACATCCATCTGCGAGCACTTCGCCTATACCCGTCAGGAATTATTTCACCTGATTAAAGTAGGCAGTATTAAAACCTTTGATGAGTTGCTGGAAAAACATGGCAAGGGCCGCGGTTGCGATATCTGTAAGCCCGCCGCCGGTTCTATTTTGGCCTCATTGTGGAATGACTATGTGCTGGACGAAAAACATGTGGGCCTTCAGGACACCAACGACACCTTCTTGGCCAATATGCAAAAGAACGGTACCTACTCAGTCGTACCTCGGGTTGCAGGTGGCGAGATCACACCAGACAAACTGATTGTGCTGGGTCAGGTGGCGAAAAAATATAATCTCTATACCAAGATTACCGGTGGCCAGCGCATTGATTTATTTGGTGCCCGAGTGCAACACCTGCCGGCTATATGGAAAGAGCTGGTTGAGGCGGGCTTTGAAACAGGCCATGCCTACGGCAAGGCACTGCGAACGGTGAAATCCTGTGTCGGTAGCACCTGGTGCAGATACGGGGTGCAAGACAGTGTGGCCATGGCCCTCTATATAGAGAACCGCTACAAAGGATTGCGCGCCCCTCATAAATTTAAATCTGCCGTATCCGGCTGCACCAGAGAATGCGCTGAAGCCCAGTCCAAAGACTTTGGTGTGATCGCCACAGAAAATGGCTGGAATCTATTTGTCGGCGGCAACGGTGGTATGAAGCCACGCCACGGCGATTTGTTTGCCACAGACCTGGATGATGAAACCCTGATCAAATATATCGATCGCTTTTTGATGTTCTATGTGCGTACCGCGGACAGATTGCAGCGCACCTCGGTGTGGATGAGCAACTTGGAAGGGGGTCTGGAATATCTCCAGCAGGTAGTGATTGAAGATTCCCTGGGTATCGCCGCCGAACTCGACGCTCAGATGAACAATATTGTGGGCACCTATCAATGTGAGTGGAAAACCACGATTGAGAATCCTGAGCGCATGAAGCGCTTTGAGCAGTTTGTGAATGCCGACGCTGAAGATGACCAGATTGTCTTTGTGCAGGAGCGCGGTCAGCCAAGACCGGCGACAGAAGAAGAGCGCATCAAACTACTTGCAGAAACCGCCTAAGGAAAAACTATGAGCCAAGCTACTATTTGTGAACAAAAAGATCTTGTTGCCAACTCTGGTGTCTGCGCCATGGTTGATGGCCAGCAAATAGCCCTGTTCTATCTGCCCGAGGAAACACCCCAGATCTATGCCATAGGCAACTGGGACCCCATCGGCAAGGCCAATGTGCTGTCCCGTGGCATGGTCGGCGATATCAACGAGCGTCTGGTTGTGGCCTCGCCTCTGTACAAGCAGCATTTTGATTTGCAGACCGGTGAATGTCTGGAAAACGACGAGCACAGTGTGCCGGTATATAGCGTCGAACTGACGGCCAACAAAGTCATTTTGACCCTGTAAACATTTATGACAGCGGCCTGCCAAATAAAAACTACCTGCCCCTATTGCGGGGTTGGCTGTGGTGTAGAAGCGAGCGTGGACAACAACAATATTATTGCTGTGTCCGGGGATGCCTCGCACCCGGCCAATTTAGGCAAGCTTTGTGTTAAAGGGTCTGCACTGCACGAAACCAACGGTGATACCGGGCGGCTGTTATATCCCAGATTGGCAGGGCAGCAATCAGACTGGCCAACGGCAATACAAACCGTTGCCGACCGACTAACTCAGGTTCGCGACCAGCATGGTCCCGGTGCCATTGCGTTCTATCTCTCTGGCCAACTACTGACCGAAGACTATTATGTGGCCAATAAACTGGCCAAGGGATTTATTGGCACAGGCCATGTGGATACCAATTCAAGACTCTGTATGTCATCCGCGGTGGCTGGTTACAAGCGCGCCTTTGGCAGTGATGCGGTGCCCTGTAACTATGAAGATCTGGAACAATCTGATCTGCTGATATTAACCGGCTCCAATGCTGCCTGGACTCACCCAGTTCTCTATCGGCGTATGGCAGAGGCCAAAGCCGCCAACCCCAATCTAAAAATTGTTGTTATCGACCCGCGACGCACTGCGACCTGTGATTTGGCCGACCTCCATCTCGCCATTGCCCCGGGGTCCGATCAGTTTATCTTTACCGGTTTGCTGCATTATCTTGCTAGCCATGGGTTTACTGACAGCCAATATATAGATGACCATACCCAGGGCTTTGGGGAAGCCATTGCCAATGCCAGCACTGCAACCCTTGATAATGTCGCAGGGCCGGCCGGCGTTGACAGCAATCAGCTAAAAACCTTCTACCAATGGTTTGCCGAGACTGACAAGGCTATTACCTTTTACTCCCAGGGTATTAACCAGTCCGCCACCGGCACCAATAAGTGCAATGCCATTATCAACTGCCATCTGGCCACGGGAAAACTGGGTAAGGTTGGCGCCGGACCTTTCTCAATTACCGGTCAGCCCAATGCCATGGGTGGCCGCGAGGTGGGTGGCCTGGCCAATATGCTGGCCGCCCATATGGATTACAGCCCGGAAAATATTGCCACAGTGGCAGAGTTTTGGGGCGCTGACAGCATCAGCCAGGAGCCCGGATTAAAAGCCGTTGATCTATTTGATGCTGTCGCTGATGGCCGTATCAAAGCCATTTGGATTATGGGCACCAACCCAGTGGTGAGCATGCCCAATGCCGACAAAGTTAAGGCTGCACTGGAAAGTTGCGACACGGTTATTGTCTCTGACTGTATTGCCCAAACAGATACCACAGCCACAGCAGATATTTTATTGCCGGCCACCGGCTGGGGTGAAAAACAGGGCACGGTGACTAATTCCGAACGGCGTATTTCCCGCCAGCGGGCCCTGATAGAACCTCTGGGAGAGGCCCGCCATGACTGGTGGATTATGGCTCAGGTGGCGCAGGCCATGGGCTATCAAGAGGGCTTTGCTTACAACAGCCCAAGAGATATTTTTGTTGAGCATGCGGCGCTCTCTGAATTTAAAAATACTGGCAACAGACTATTTAATATAGGCTCGCTGAGTACATTGTCGGAGTTGGAATACGATCAGTTAGAACCGGTTCAGTGGCCGGTCACAGCAGCCAGCCCTTCGGGTACCAAGCGCCTGTTTATGGATGGGCAGTTTCCAACTCCCAGTGGCAAGGCGCAGTTTGTTAGCACTGAGGCTGAGTTACCCGGGCAGAAGCTTAGTGATAAGTTTCCCCTGGCCCTGAATAGCGGCCGTATCCGTGATCAGTGGCATACCATGACCCGCACCGGCCGCGCCTCCAGATTGCTGGACCATATTGAACAGCCTTTTGTCGCTATTCATCCAGATACTGCACGGGCCTATCAGCTTACAGAGCATGATCTCGCCAAAGTCACTACCGCCCAGGGCAATGTAGAGTTGTCTGTTGTTACAGACGCGGGCTTAAAACCCAACCAGCTATTTATTCCGATCCACTGGAATAACCAATTTGCCAAAAGTGCCCGTGTTGATAGTTTGGTGGCGCCGATTATTGATGGGGTCTCCGGACAGCCAGAATTTAAATTTACCCCAGCTACTATCGCCCGAATCAACGTCCCCTGCTGGGCAGTCTTGGTCAGTCGCACCAAGCTCAGCTGTGAGTCATTTATTAACTGGAGCCTGTCACCGTTAGAGAATAATCAGGGTTATCTCTATCAGGTGGCTGTGACGGAGCATTTTAACTGGCAGGATTTTATTGCCCTGAAACGATTAATTGACCAGGGCCCGGCGCAAGCCTATGAGCACTATGCTGATGAATCAGTCAGTGACCAGCGCTTTATTTGCTACAGCGATCAACAGATTGAAATGGCTGTTTTTACCCATGCCGACAAAAGTCAGCTACCCGGCAGAGCCTGGCTACAGAGACTATTTGTCGAACAGGTCGATGGCAACTACTGGTCATTGATTGCCAGCAGCGCGGAACCGGATCAAGGCAAGCTAATCTGCTCTTGTTTTAAAGTCAGCGAAAAAACCATTACCGATGCCATTGAAGGGGGTGCCTGTTCAGCTCAAGAGCTGGGCCAGCAACTTCAGTGTGGCACCAACTGTGGCTCCTGTGTTCCGGAGCTTAATAACCTTATTACTAAAACTCTTAGTCTGGCTTAGACGAGCCTCACCCAACTATGGAAAAATGATGAACAACAATATTCTGACACTGGTTAAAACCACTAATCCTGATGCCGCAAGTCTCAAGCCCGTAGATAAGGCCTTATTTGGTCAGGTTCATCTTGTGGGCGCAGGGCCTGGAGATGCGGAGTTAATTACGGTAAAAGCCATGCGCCTGCTGCAAGAGGCGGATGCGATTGTTTATGATCGTCTAGCTAATCCCGAGCTTTTGGAATATGCCAGAGAGCGCTGTGATTTAATCTATGTGGGTAAGAAAAAAGATCAGCACAGTCTGCCTCAGGAGCAGATCTGTGAGTTGCTGGCAGTGCTGGCACGCTGCGGTAAAAATGTGGTGCGCCTCAAAGGCGGTGATAACTTTATCTTTGGCCGTGGGGGTGAGGAGGTAGATCACCTAAACAAGCAGGGCGTGGAATGTTCCGTAGTACCAGGCATTACCGCAGCCATTGGTTGCGCTGCCGCCACACAAATACCCCTCACTCACCGAGATCATGCCCATGCCGTGACCTTTATTACCGGCCATCGGCAAAATGGTCAGATGTATATAAACTGGGATCTGGCTCTACAAAAAGACAGCACCGTGGTGTTCTATATGGGGCTTTCAAATCTTGACGAGATCACCAGTCAGTTATTACAGCGCGGTTGCCCCGCCGACAAACCCTTTGCCGTGGTGGCTCAGGGAACTTCGAATGATCAGCAGGTTGTGCTGGGGACTATCAGTGATATTGCCGAGCGCTTAAAGGCGATGCCACTGCCATCTCCCGCGCTATTAATGATGGGTGATGTGATCAAAGCCAATGGCTATGCCCAGTATCTGGCCGATCAGACATTGGCCGGGTACCCGGCTATTGCCCAAGCCTGATCTGTTTGCTGATATTCAGTATTACGTCGGTGCGAGAAAATTTATTACTGATCCAGATTGACATCAAATCCGCGCAAGAGTAGATTGCCTGCTCTTGCTTCGGCAATAGGTTCTCAAGTTTGGCCAATCAGATGTCCGGCTAAATAAGAGTGAAACGGGAAATCGGTGCGCTTGATCATAGATTGATCAAATAGCAATTCCGATACTGCCCCCGCAACGGTAAATAAGGTTGTTTGGCTGTATGACCACTGTGCTAAAACGCATGGGAAGGTAGTCAAACAAAGTGGCTTGTTGGCAAGTCGCTCACTTATGAGTCCGGAGACCGGCCTATCGCTATGCAGACAAACCGCGGGGTGCGGTCTTGTGCTGATCGACAGTCTCTGTCTCTCTGCCTGTACGCCCCTGCTTATATTTATTATTCGCTCGGGTGTGAGCGTTAGAGGAAATCATGAAAAAAATATCTTTTCTTGGGACAGCGATAGCGTTGTCCGCAGCCCCCATTCTATCCCAGACGGCTATTGCTGCTGAAACCGAAATTAATGAAATCCTGGTCAGTGCTTCACTGGTACCTATTGCTGCCAGCCGGTCGGCCAATGCAATTACGGTTATTGATAGTGAGCAGCTGAGAAATCGAGCCGCTTTGACTGTTGGTGATTTGCTGCGGGATGTGCCCGGTCTGGCGGTTAGCCGCAGTGGTGTGCAGGGTTCTCAGGCTCAAATCCGTGCTCGCGGTGCCGAGGCCAATCATCTTTTGGTACTAATCGATGGCGTCGAAGCCAATGATCCCTCCCAGAGCGATGAGCTAAACTGGGGTACGCTATCTGCCGATGATATTGAACGGATCGAAGTTATTCGCGGCCCACAGAGCTCTATGCGCGGCAGCGATGCTATGGCTGGCGTAGTAAATATTGTGACCCGCAGTGCCGAGCAGGCCTTTAGTGCCAAGCTGTTTACTGAAGCGGCTAGTTTTTCCACCACACGCCATGGATTTCATATTGGTACCAAACAGGGTGACTTTAATGTTCGCCTAGGTGTTAGCGATACTAAGACTGACGGTGACAATATTTCCCGTACTGGCGATGAGAAGGACGGCTATGAAAATACCAGCATTAACCTAAAGGCTGGTTTTACCGTAAACGAAGAGTTTAAGCTGTCTTTTTCTGCCCGCCAGTCTGACGGCATGAATGAGTTTGATGCCGATGGTGACTTTGACGGCTTTGTGGAAGACCAGGATCGAGTATCTGAATTCCGCAACAGCACTATGGGGTTGCAGGCTGACTATGTTTCAGCAGATGGCCGTTGGCGACATAAATTGGTTATTGCTCAATCAAAACATGACAATGAAGCTTTTGCCGATGGTGTATTGGGTAATGTGACTGCCTCGACCAAGGATCAGTATCAATATATTGGTTCGATGTTTTGGGATGATTCCAGCCAGCGTATTTCTGTTCTTGCCGAGCGTGAGGAGGAAGACTATCGACAGCGCGGCCCGCTGAGCTGGGGCTTAGATCCTAATCAGGATCGTGAGCGTGATACGGATAGCTTTGCTATTGAATATCGCAACGATATCTCCGATCGCCTCAGTCTGGCACTGAGCAGTCGCTACGATGATAATTCTGAGTTCGACAGCGCCAATACCTACCGAATGGAAGCGGTTTATCAGTTAAGGGACGACACCAGATTGCGCAGCGCTTACGGCACAGCGGTTAAAAATCCAACTTTCTCTGAACGCTTTGGCTTCTACACAAACTTTATTGGTAATCCCGAGCTTAAGCCTGAGGAGTCAACCAGCTGGGAGTTGGGGATCGATCAGCAGTTAGGTGATTTCAGTCTGTCTGCAACGCTGTTTGATTCTGAGTTGGAGAATGAAATTAACGGTTTTGCTTATGATGCGGTGAATATGGGCTTTACTGCTGTCAATAACGAAGGGGTTAGCGAGCGTCAGGGCGTTGAACTCACAGCCTCAGTGGATTTGGATGAAAGTCTGGCCATTAGTGCTGCCTATACCTACACCGACTCTGTTCAGCCGGATGATGCTGGTGGCTATGAGGATGAAGTGCGCCGTGCCCGCCACACGGCCAATCTGAATCTGGCCTGGCAGGCGACGGATCTGCTGCAGCTAACTACCAATGTTCAGTACAGCGGCAGTCAGAGCGATGAATTTTTCCCGCCCTGGCCGGCGCCTTCACAGATCGTCACCCTGAATGACTACACCTTGTTAAATGTAAACGCTAACTTTAGTGCAACAGACAGGTTAGATATTTATCTGCGCCTGGATAACCTGCTGGATGATGACTACGAAGAAGTATTTGGTTATCAGACATTGGGTTTTGGTGCCAGTCTTGGTCTGCGCTTTAGCCTCTAAGGCAGAGATCATGACTAGTTCAGTTGATACAGGAAAAAAGCGAGTGTTGCTCTCCTGGAGCAGTGGCAAAGACTCGGCCTGGACTCTGTATCAACTGCAACAGGATCCAACGGTTGAGGTGGTGGGTTTGCTCACCACCTTTAATAGTCAGTTTAAACGTTCGGCCATTCATGGCGTGCGTCAACAGTTGCTGCGCCTGCAGGCACAGGCGGCGGACTTACCGCTAATCGAAATCCCTCTACCCTGGCCCTGCAGTAATAAGCAGTATGAAGCTATTATGGGCAAAGCTGTGGATGATGCCCGGGCTCAGTTGCAGATGGATGCGGTGGCCTTTGGTGATCTGTATCTGGAAGATATCCGCAACTACCGGGAGCAGCAGATGGCCGGCACTGGTTTGGAGTTGGTCTTTCCCCTGTGGCAGATTCCCACCGACCAGCTGGCACAGCAAATGATTGATGGCGGCCTCAAAGCCGCCATTACCTGCCTTGACCCCAGTGTTATGCCAGAGCATTTGGCTGGATATCAGTTTGGCCCCGAACTATTGGAGCAGCTCCCGGGATCGGTGGACCCCTGTGGAGAAAATGGTGAATTCCACACCTTTGCCTGGGATGGCCCCATGTTTAAACAGCCCATTCCGGTGATGGCTGGCGAAGTGGTTAATCGGGATGGTTTTGTCTATGCTGATTTGCTGTTGGAGGAAAGCCCATGAAAATAGTCTCATTACTGCCCAGTGCCACCGAGTTGGTCTGCGGCCTCGGCCTGCGTGATCAGTTGGTGGGTGTTTCCCATGAATGTGATTACCCCGCTTCTGTAGTTGGCCTGCCGGTGCTCACCAGCTCGCGAATTCCCGAAGGGCTGGACAGCGGCGAGATTGATCGCCTGGTTACCGACCAGCTTAAAAATGATGAGGCTCTGTATGATCTGGTAATGGAGCCTCTGACAGAGTTGCAGCCGGATTTGATTGTCACTCAAGCCCTGTGTGATGTCTGCGCTGTATCTGGCAATGATGTTGCCAAAGCTATTGGCAGTCTGCCCGGTGACCCCCAGGTGGTAAATCTGGAACCTATCTGCCTCAACGATGTGCTGGATACTGTCGATATGCTGGCTCAGGCCGCGGACTGTGTGGAGCAGGGTGTGCGTTACAGAGCAGAGCTTCAAGGCAGAATTGATGCTGTTGCCGAACGCTCAAAAACATTGATCGACAGACCCAAAGTGGCGCTGTTGGATTGGCTTGACCCATTGTTTGATGGGGGACACTGGAGTCCGGAAATTATTGATCTGGCTGGCGGTGAGCCCTGCTTTGGTGCCAAGCAGGAACCTTCCCAGCGACGGGAGTGGGACCAGCTTATCCAAGCTCGCCCGGACTGCATTTTTATTGCCCTGTGCGGCTTTAATGTGGAGCGGTCAATGCAGGATATTGAGGCGTTTTTAGCCACTGAGGGCTATGCCCAACTCAAAGTGGCCTGCGGACCAAAAATATTTCTGGTGGATGGCAATGCGTACTTTAGCAGGCCCGGTCCAAGGTTGGTGGATGCTCTGGAAATCATGGCCCATGCACTGCATCCCAATACTCATTTATTGCCCCCGGGATTGCCCGAGGCCATAACAATTATTGAATAAGGTTTAGTCCCATGACAGACGACAAGGCGAAAAAAGAAAGTAGTCACAAAACCAAAATGCAGAAGCTTAAGGAGAATGTGGATTCTTCCATTGCAGCCGCAGATACCGAGCGCGGGGTGATGATTTTGCTGACCGGCAATGGCAAGGGTAAATCCAGCTCTGCTTTTGGTATGGTGATGCGCGCCCTGGGTTACGGCTATAAAGTTGGCGTGGTGCAGTTTATTAAAGGGGCTCAGTTGTCCGGCGAAGAGATGTATGTGCGGGACCATTGCCCCCAGGTGACTTTTCAACAGATGGGTACCGGCTTTACCTGGGATACTCAGGATCGCTCCGGGGACATAGCGGCGGCAGAAACCAGCTGGGCTGTGGCGGAGAAAATGCTTAAGGATGAAAGCTATCATCTGGTGGTGCTCGATGAGCTTACTTATATGCTGAGCTTCAAATATCTGGATCAGGATATGATTCTGCATGCCCTTAAAAATCGTCCGGCAAATCAGTCGGTGGTCGTTACCGGACGCGGTGGCGGTTCAGCACTGGCGGATATGGCCGATACGGTCTCTGAAATTAAAGAAGTGAAGCACGCCTATAATTCTGGCGTGATGGCCCGCAAGGGCGTGGACTATTAATTGCGCCGTGTCTCCGCGCAAAGCTTAATCTGGGCGCTGGCAATTCTGTTGCCAGTGGCCGCGCTGGTTTCCATGACCGTGGGCACAGTCAATATTTCTCTGGCCGATGCTCTGAGTGCAGTGGCAGGCAGTTCTGTCAATCAGCAAACTGATACTATTCTTTTCGACATTCGCCTGCCGCGAATACTGCTGGCGATTTTTGTCGGTGCTGTTTTAGCCAGTACTGGTGCCGTTATGCAGGGGCTGTTTCGCAATCCATTGGCCGACCCTTCCTTAATTGGTGTTTCCAGCGGCGCTTCAGTGGGAGCCAGTCTAATGATTGTCACCGCCGGTGGCTTTATTCAGAGCGGTGCTCTGGTTGGATTGTCTCTGGTTGCCGTGGGTGCTTTTGTCGGTGGTTTTGCCGCCACATTACTGGTTTATCGACTGGCGACTTCAGGAATTGGCACATCAGTTACCACCATGCTGTTGGCCGGTATTGCCATAGGTGCGCTGGCCGGTGCCCTGAATAGCTTGCTTAGTTATTTCTCTGACAATGATATGTTGCGCCAGATAAGTCTGTGGCAAATGGGCAATCTCAGCGGCGCCAGCTGGTTAAAGGTCAGCATTATGGGGGCAGTGGCGATTTTTTTAATGCTGCTGTTTCCCCGGGAGAGCAAAGCCCTTAATGCATTGTTGCTGGGGGAGTCCGAGGCCCGCCACCTGGGTATTGATGTGCAGCGGGTTAAGCGTCGCCTGATTGTCCTGACTGCGCTGGGGGTGGGTGTCTCTGTTGCTCTGGCTGGTCTGGTCGGCTTTGTGGGTCTGATAATGCCCCATATAGTGCGCCTGGCTATAGGCCCGGATCACCGCTGGCTGGTGCCTGGCTCGGCATTGGCTGGAGCTACTTTGCTGGTGATTGCCGATAGTCTGGCGCGTATTGTAGTGATTCCCGCCGAGCTGCCTACAGGCATTCTGACCGCTCTGCTGGGTGCCCCATTCTTTGTCGCACTGTTGCTTCAGCAGCGCAAGGATGTGTAGCCCGTGACCATGTTTGCCGACAATATCTCTCTGCACCTTTCGGGCTTTGATCTGTTGCGCAATATCAGCCTTGAGGTTGAGGCTGGTGCGGTGACCGCCATTGTTGGCCCCAATGGAGCTGGCAAGTCCAGCTTGCTTAAAGTGCTCACTGGAGAGATAACAGCAACCAGGGGCGATGTGTATCTCAACCAGCGCGAGCTAACTCATTGGCCGCTGCTGGATCGGGCACAGATGCTCGCAGTACTGCCCCAGCACACATTGCTAAACTTCCCTTTTACCGCCGATGAAGTGGTGGGTCTGGGTCGTATCCCCCACCAGACTGGCGTGACTAAAGATAATCAAATTATTACTCAGGCCCTGGATCTGGTGGATGCCAGTTATCTGCAAAAGCGTTTTTATACCCAGATGTCCGGGGGCGAAAAACAGCGGGTGCAGTTGGCCCGAGTGCTGGCGCAGATTTGGCAGCCCAGTGATCATGGTGAGCAGTTTCTGGTGCTGGACGAGCCCACCTCGGCCTTTGATCTATCCCATCAGCAGCTGACTCTGGATATTGTTCGCCAGCTGGCAGAGAGGGGCGTTGGTGTGCTTATGGTGGTTCATGACCTTAATCTGGCGGCCCGCTGTGCGGATAATCTGGTGGTCTTTGACGGTGGTGTTATCGCCGCTCAGGGCAAGCCAAAAGATATTCTTAGCGAACAGCTAATCGACAAGGTATTTGGCGTCAAGTCCATTATTTCCCAGCACCCTGTCACTAAGCGACCACTGGTGATTGTCTGATGCGCCTACTCAGCATTTTGCTGGTCTGCTGTTCCCTCTCGGTAATGGCCGAGGTCAGAGTGGTGGATGACAATGTTGATGAGGTGCGGCTGGCAGTACCTGCTCAGCGAATTATCAGTCTGGCCCCCAATATTACCGAGGTACTGTTTCACATTGGTGCCGGGGATCAGATTGTGGGTGCGGATGAATATAGCAATTATCCGGAGGCGGCAAAGCAGATACTGCGGGTAAACAACCATGCCGCCGCCAACTATGAGTTGATTCTCTCCCTCAAGCCAGATTTGGTGATTGCCTGGCAGTCGGGCAATGGCGATAAGATTATTAATCCGCTGCGCAAATTGGGTATTCCGGTTTTTGTAGTGGAAACCCATCAGATTGAGCGTATTCCCAATCTGTTTCGGCGCTTTGGTCAGCTCAGCGGTAACAATGATCTTGCGCAGCAGCGCATAGAGGAATTTACCCAGCGTTTGCAGCTGTTGGGAGATGCCCAGACAGGCAAGTCTGTGGTCAGAACTTTTTATCAAATATGGGATCAGCCACTGATTACGCTAAATGGCAAACATATGGTCAGTGATGTGATTGAGCTCTGTGGCGGGATTAATATTTTTGCTGACGCAGTGCCTCTGGTGCCCTATGTGAATATTGAATCCATAGTGGCAGCAGATCCCCAGGTGATTATTGCTGGTGGCAGTCAGGAAGAGCAACCGGGTTGGTACAGCAGCTGGCAACAGTGGACCGGTATCTCCGCCGTGCAGCATAAGCAGATCTACCTGATTCCCGCAGACCTGATGCAGCGCCACTCGGTGCGTATTCTGGATGGCGCCCAAATGATGTGTGATTACCTGGATAGCGCCAGAACAGCCATATACTAAGGCAGACTGTCCCAACCTAACAAGCTGCTAACCTCCCGGCCATATCCGCAGCCGCTCCCGAAGCAAAAGCCCAGACATAAAAAAGCCGCTAACAGCGTTAGCGGCTTTAAGTGTCCCTTTTTTTCACTCTGTCACATCTATGTACAACAGTAGCGTTCGGACGATTTTAGTTTTCTTCCCCTAATCTTCTTATTATAGGTCATACCCCCTCTCATCATGCTCAGTGAGATCTAGACCTCTGGTCTCGTCTTCTTCGTCGACACGTAATACTAACAGTTTGTCGACAAGTTTCAACAGTATAAATGTCACTATACCTGTATAGACGAACGTAGAGGCAATACCCACAATCTGAACATAGGTCTGAGAGGCCATGGTCATACCTTCGTTGTAACCCTGCCCGCTGAATACGCCCAGTGCATCGGAGGCAAAGATACCTGCGTAGAATGTACCCAGCATGCCGCCAACACCGTGCACAGGGAATACATCCAGAGAATCATCAATTTTAAAGCGCTGCTTGATCGCCTGAGTGGCGTAATAGCAGATAACACCGGCAGTAAAGCCAATAACCAGTGCGCCGCCGGGGCCTACAAAGCCAGAGGCCGGCGTAATAGTGCCCAAGCCAGCAACCATACCAGTCACAATACCCAGTACAGAAGGCTTACCATGTTTGATCCATTCCATCATCATCCAGGCCATGGAGCCGGCTGCGGCTGAGATATGAGTTACCAGCATCGCCATACCTGCGTCACCGTTAGCCGCCAGTGCTGAGCCGGCATTAAAGCCAAACCAACCAACCCAGAGCATACCTGCGCCAGTGATGGTCATGGTCATATTGTGGGGAGGCATTGCCTGTTTGGCGAAACCTTTACGGTTGCCCAGAACCAGTGCCGCAACCAGAGCGCCAACACCAGCAGTAATATGTACAACGGTACCACCGGCAAAATCTAGCAGACCCATGGTGCCAAGCCAGCCACCACCCCATACCCAGTGGGTAATAGGTGCGTAGACAACAATCAGCCACAGGGCACTGAACAGCAGCATGGCGCTAAAGCGCATACGCTCGGCAAAGGCACCGACAATAAGGGCTGGGGTAATAACAGCAAATGTCATCTGGAACATAGCAAACACAGACTCGGGGATATCACCGGCCATTGAGTCTTCAGTAATGTTGCCCATCAGCAGGTTATCCAGATTGCCGATCCAGGCATTCATGGAGCCACCGTCGCCAAAGGCGAGGCTGTAGCCAAAAGCAAACCAAATCAATGAGGCCATGCAGGTAATGGCAAAGCACTGCATCAAAACCGAGAGTACATTTTTAGAGCGAACCAGGCCGCCGTAAAACAGTGACAGACCGGGAATGGTCATAAACAGAACCAGCGCGGTTGAGGTTAAAATCCATGCAGTGTTGGCACCATTTAATTCGTCGGCAAATGCCTGAGTCGATAGCGCGGTTAAAATAATCGCAAGAACACCGCGATTGAGGTATTTGTTGTTGGTTAGCATTATGTTCCCCTGATAAAAAGCACTAAATAAGTGCGTAAAAAATATTCGCCCAATCAAAACGCACCATAATCGAACATAAATCTCGCTAAAAAGCTCGAAATGCTGCCTTATAGCAATTGAACAGCAATTTTTGTGCCATTAAAAATCATCTATGCACTAATTTATTTCATAGGAGGTTCTGCGGGCACCATAGAGGTGCTTGGGGGAATAAAACCCGAGGCCATCCCACTGTCTATACTTTTATTATCAGGCTATGCACCAAGGAGGAGCCCATGGTTGATAATAGTGAACTAACTGCTGCACTGGCGTTGCTGCGCGAGAGATTGCAGAAAGCTTCAACAATCAGCAGTGCCGAACGAGATCTGCTAAGTAGTTTGATTACCGATATGACTCAGAGGGACGCCAGTGATGATCAGCAGGAGGATCCGTCAGAGCAAAGCTTTCGCGAGCTACTGCAGTCCAAGGCCTCCAGTTATGAGGTCGATCATCCAGAATTGGCCTATCTGATGCGTCAAGTACTGGACATACTGACTAAAATGGGGATTTAATAACCTCCTATTTAATGCTGTAACCATAACAATTAGCAGGCGGTTTTTCTTGATTAGAATTCTTTTCACCACAGCAGTCTTGCTGGGCACCTTGGCAGGCTGCTCATCCACAGTTGTCCCGGCCAAAGTAGGGCCCAATGGCGAATATATTGGCTGGCATTGCTCGGGGGATATTACCTCTGAGGGCGATTGGCACTGTGAACAGAAAACCTTAAAAGACGGCAAAGTTGTCACCGCTGCTGCGCCGCCGCCAGCTGCAGCTCCGGTAGCCCAGTCTTCTCAAGAGCCTACTCAAGAGCCTGTTAAAGAGTCCGCGCCTATTGTTGAGTCCGTGCCGAGCCCGGTTGCGGAGGCAGCTCCTGCAAAGACAGAGCAGAGCCTGCCAACCAAAAGCCTTCCAACCACAGGCTACAGCCTGCAACTGGGAGCCTATCTCAGTCGCCAGCAGGCTGAGGAAGCTGCAGCTGATATGGTGCTTAGCGGCACGCTTGAAGTGAGAGAGATTATTTCCCAGGGTAGGGCGTTTTCGGTTATTTTGCTGGGCCACTACCCCACGCGCAATGAAGCAGAGGCTGCGGCCCAGAATTTAACCATCAGCTATTGGGTTCGCTCTATGAGGTCTCTCGCTGATGCCGCGGTCGACTGAAGCTAATACAGACGCCAGGTTAAATGCCTTTGCCACTGGTAACAGCACCAGTGCCGGGCCGGATGGCAACCTCAACTACGGACTCCTCAACCAGCAACTCCAGGGTCTGATCGACAATGAGACTGATGCTATTGCAAATCTGGCCAATGCCGCAGCACTGCTGTGGCAGGAACTGCCAAAGATTAACTGGGTGGGGTTTTATCTGCTTAAGCAAGAGCAGTTGGTGCTGGGGCCGTTTCAGGGCAAACCGGCCTGCTCTCGAATACCAGTGGGAGAGGGGGTGTGCGGCACTGCAGCAGTCATGGGCAGAACCATAGTGGTTGCCGATGTGCATCAATTTCCCGGGCATATCGCCTGCGATCTGGCCAGCAAGTCGGAAATTGTTGTGCCTCTGTGGCGCGATGGCCAGTTGCTGGGACTATTGGATATCGACAGCCCTGTGGTTGATCGCTTTGACTATGTCGACCAGCAGGGGCTGGAAGAGTTGATGCAGACATTGTTGGCGCGACTTGAGCTACCACTATAAAAACTATTCTATTGCACTGGGGAGTTCGTGATCTTGAGAATCGGCAGTTTTATTAATCCGCAGCATATTTTTCGCGCTTTTAAATATGCTGTTTACCTTCTGGTAACGATCAATATATTTTTATTCTTTCAGGAGGAGGCGCTGGCTACCGCCCAGACCTTTAGTCAGGGTATCAATCTGGTGGATATTATTCAGGGGTTTGCATCCACTATAGATACAGCGGCCTGGGTACTGTTGCTGTTACTGTTTGAATTTGAGACCTCGATTCTGGATGATCAAACCCTGCGCCAACCCAGAGTGCAGGCTTTTTTTATTGCCCTGCGCACCTTTTGCTATGGCTTTATCCTCTATGCCTCCTATGGCTATATTTCAAAGATGCTGCTGTTGCACAATATTTCTCCGCTGGCCATAGCCGACCTCTGTAATCAGCTGGGCCAGGGGTTCAGCAGTATTGTAACCATTGATGAGTACCCGCCATTGGATGCCCAAAGTTGCGCTACTCTGGCTAACCAAGAGCTCTATCGGCTCGACGGGCAGCGGGTGATTGGCAGCGCCACTGACTGGAGTGCTATCCAGTGGCTGGCCTGGGTAGATGTGATTAATTCTCTGGCCTGGATTGCGGTTGTGGTTATTTTGGAAGTGGATGTCTGGCTGCAGTTGCGCGGTCGCCTTGAGGGGCGCTTTGTCAGCATTAGTCAGCTGATCAAGGTGGTTCTTTACGCAATATTGTTTGCTGCAGCTGTGTACTGGGGCCTGTTGGGTGACTTCCTTGATTTCTGGGATGCCTTTTTGTGGCTGGTGGCCTTTGTCTTTATTGAGATGAATATTTTTCAGTGGCAGGCGGAAACCAATGCTGAAACCAGCATCGGTGCCGAGGCTGTCTAAGCCGGAATAATCGCCAGAATAAGTTTTGCCAGGCAGGTTAACTTGCCTTCGTCGTTCTCCAGGCGTATCTCCCACACATGGGAGCGGCGGCCTAAATGTATTGGCCGTGCTGTGCCCGTTACCAGGCCGGATGAAACCGGCCGCAAATGGGTGGCACTGACTTCCTGACCCAGGCATTTGAACTTGCTCATATCTATAACATGGGCCCCGGCGATGCTACCCAGGCTCTCTGCCAGCACCACATTGGCTCCTCCATGAACCACCCGATAGGGCTGGAAAGTGCGATGGTCAGCTGGCATGGTGCCGGTAATAAAATCATCTCCTACCTCAGTGATCTCAATACCCAGGTGATCAACAATGGTGTCATTGTTCATCTGCCCGTTGCAAAGCTCTATATCTGGTCTGCGGTGCCAAATGCTGGCCATAATCTATCCTTTCTTATTGTGTTTTAAGGCGCTTATGTTTCACTCTTGTGGGCTGGGCATCTTCGCCTTTGCGGGCGATAAAGTCATCGTGATATTCGCTGTAGTTACCCTCAAAAAACACCACTTCGCTATTGTCTTCGTAGGCCAGAATATGGGTGGCAATACGATCCAGGAACCAGCGGTCGTGGGATATAACTAGTACGCAGCCGGGGAAAGAAAGGACTGCTTCCTCCAGTGCGCGCAGGGTTTCAATATCCAGGTCATTGGAGGGTTCATCCAGCAACAGAACATTGGCACCCTGTTTTAAGGTGTTGGCCAGGTGCAGGCGACCGCGCTCACCACCGGACAGCTCGCCAACACGCTTCTGTTGGTCATTGCCCTTAAAGTTAAAGCGCCCGGCGTAGGCTCTGGAAGAGACCTCATAGTTGCCGATTCTGAGAATATCATGGCCGCCAGAAATAGCTTCCCAAACACTGTGGTTGTCGTTCAGGGCATCTCTGCTCTGTTCCACATAGGCCACTTTAACGGTTTCGCCAAGGGTAATACTGCCGCTATCCGGTTGTTCTGTGCCTGCAATCATGCGGAATAATGTTGATTTACCAGCACCATTGCCGCCGATAATACCCACCACTGAAGCCTTTGGTATGGACAGGGAGAGATCCTCGATTAGCAGCTCATTGCCAAAACCTTTACTGACCTTGTCCAGCACAATAACCTTGTCGCCGAGGCGCTCGCCCGGGGCAATATATATTTCATTGGTTTCATTGCGCGACTGAAACTCTTGGGAATTAAGCTCATCAAAGCGGGCCAGACGCGCTTTGTTCTTTGCCTGCCGCCCTTTGGGGTTCTGCCGCACCCATTCCAGTTCCTGTTTAATGGCGCGCTGACGACTGATTTCCTGCTTGGATTCTGTCTCCAGTCGTTTGCCCTTAGCCTCTAGCCATGTAGAGTAATTGCCTTCGTAGGGAATACCACGGCCGCGATCTAGCTCCAGAATCCAGCCAGCGACATTGTCGAGGAAGTAGCGATCGTGAGTAACAGCTACCACAGTGCCAGCGAATTCCTCGAGGAATTTTTCCAGCCAGAACACTGACTCTGCATCTAGGTGGTTGGTGGGTTCGTCCAGCAGCAACATATCCGGGCGCGACAGCAACAGTCGGCACAGGGCTACCCGGCGCTTCTCACCACCGGACAATGATGTGACATCTGCATCCCAGGGTGGCAGACGCAGGGCATCTGCAGCTATATCCAATGAATGATCGAGATTGTGGGCATCCCAGGCTTCAATAACCGCTTCGAGCTCGCCCTGTTTCTTGGCTAGTGCATCAAAGTCTGCATCTGGCTCTGCATAGTCCAGATACACCTGATCCAGCCCCTTCAGCGCGTCGACTGCTTCGCGCATACCGTCCTCTACATTGCCGCGCACATCCTTAGCCGGATCCAGTTGCGGTTCCTGTGCCAGATAACCAATTTTGATGCCGGGCATAGGGCGGGCTTCACCCTGAATATCAGTGTCCAGTGCTGCCATAATTTTTAGCAATGTGGATTTACCAGCGCCATTGAGACCTAAAACACCAATCTTGGCTCCCGGGAAAAAAGACAGGGACACGTCTTTCAGAATTTCGCGCTTTGGGGGAACAATTTTACTCACCCGATTCATTGTGTATACGTATTGTGCCAACGAAAATAACCTTATATTGGGGGGCTGTAGACCCATTAAAAACAGCAGTATAACTTTTGTAAGAAATTAACTCTGCGAGGCTGAAGATTATACAGCCTGATAATTCGCTGATATACCGGTAAATCTCTATTTGTCCAAAGGGTTGGACTTTGATTGATTCTCCAATCATCAAAAAAAGGGAGTAGCTCAGTGATAGTAATTCACTAAACCAGACAAGGAAATTTCTATCTTTGGCATGGCCATGGAAACAAGATAACCTTGTATTATAGTACCAAAGGAGATCAACAATAATTTACTCTGCTGCATTCAGTTGGATGAGAGGGTGAAAATTGGTAACAATATTGATCAAAACAATAAAATAAGAGGTGGGAGTATGAATATAAAAGAACTAGTATTTTTCAATCTCTTCATGGCCGCAATTTTGTTAACTTTTTTGACAGGCTGTGGAGGCGACTATAAAGGTAAAGAAACCTACACTGAAACTGATGATGATGGGGCTGATACAGCTTATGACAACACTGTTCCTGACGACACTGTTCCTGACAACACAGTTCCTGACGACAATGCTGACAACGCTCCTGAATTTTCGATTACCTCAGAAGCTTATGTCGAGGGTGGAGCAATACCGCTGGACCATATTTGTGAGGCATACGGTGGTGCTAATGTATCTCCCCAATATAGCTGGGCAAACCCACCTGCCGACACTGCTTTTTATGCGCTTATCATGGATGATGAAACGGCCCCTTGTGGAACTGGAGTAGACGCCTGTGTGCATTGGGCGTGGTTTGATATACCAACAACAGAGCCCGGAATTTCGTATAACGGAGATATTACGATGGAATGGTATGAAGGATCATTCGAGGGTAACACCTACATCCCGACAAATGACTATGAGGGACCTTGTCCCCCTAATGCTCATACCTACATTACAACAATTTATGCTATGTCTGCTGACGCGGTTGGGACTTTAACGACGAACTCACCTTCAACTAGAGCTGGGTTTGAAGCGGCTTATTCTGATTCTATTCTTGGCCAGGCTGAAATTACAGGAACCGTTGATCCCGATGCGTTACCTTAGGCCTAAAAGACTGTGGCGCTGGTTTCGTTTCTGGAGCTGCGGAGCAGTATGGATGTTCTCAGGAGCAAGGGATGAACAGCTAATCGCAATTTAGCAGTCATCAATTAAAACCCAGGCCTCACAGGTCTGGGTTTTTTTGTGCCTCAAATATTATTGAATCCCTGTCAAATCCTTCCTATGTTTAAACGACAAAAAACAAGCCAAGGAGATAATAATGTTTAAGCAAACTTTGTTAGCAACGGTTATTGTGTTTATTGTCTGGTCACTTATCGACTTTCTGGTTCACGGCATGCTCTTGACGTCAGCCTATCAAGAGACCGCCTATCTATGGCGGCCCGAAGATCAGATGCATGCTCTGCTAATGTCCGCAGTGACATTGGTGTTTAGTTTCTGTGTGGTCAGTATCTACAGCTATTTGATTGCCCCCAAGTCAGTGTCCACTGGCTTGAAGTACGGTCTGATTCTGGGAATTGGTGTGGGCACAGCTGTCGGGATTGGCTCATTTTGCTATATGCCTATTCCACTGTGCCTGGCGGGCGCCTGGTTTGGGGTTAATCTGGTTGAGATCACAGCGGCCGGAATCATAGCTGGCTATATGGTTAAAGAGCCGGCAACCCAAATTGGTGGTAGTTCTTTTTGAGTAAAGCGGCACAGAGGGGATGCCCTCTGTGCCTGATCTCAGTTGCGGGGCTAGTTCTGCTGATTGAATGACATGCCAGCATGTTGATTGAGGCGATCGATCAGCAGATCTCCCATTGCTGTCGCCGGCGTCCAGAATCCACCGGCCTTGTCTTCCTTGGCCAGATCAAAGGCCAAACACAAACCTGCTTGAGCCAGCATCTTGGCTGTGCAGCCATAACCCGGATCTCGGTCACCGGTGACCTGCACGGCCATTTTCTCGCCTTTTTTGTTGCTGCCTTGAAGGTGAATATCAAAGTAGCCATTAAGCTGGTCTTGCAGGCTGGGGCCCTCACCTGGTTTAGGCAGGACAAATTTATTCATTAGATTGCGCAGGGGGTCAAAGATCATGCTGCCGGCAAATGCTCCCAGACCAGCAGTCAGAGCAAAGGCTTTTACGCGTCCTTTGGCGCCATCGCCAGTGAGCATGGCTTCGCCATAGCTGAAGTCTTTGCCGTAGGCCATTTTATTCAGCGCATTGGAGCGCAGAACAACCCGGGAATTAATCGCTTCCATAATAAAAGGACCAGTCCAGCTGTTAAAGTCCTTGTCGTAGGTTGGCCCCTTGATAATTTGCTGCTTGATACTGTAGCTATGTTTCTCCGAGCACAGAATATAGGGGTTGCCCATATCTTTGCGCACCTGAGGGTCCGCCTTGGCCGCAACAATCATTTCACCCATGCTGGCTATAGTGCCCCCAGAGGCCCCGCCTTTCATGGCTTTAACCCGCAGTTTCACTGAATTAAAGTACTTGCCGTATTCTTTCTTGCCCTGCTGCTGCAGGAAATGGGTGCCCAGATCTGAGGGTATAGAATCAAAACCACAGCAGTTAACAATGCGGGCACCGGACTTTTTGGCGGCCTTTTCATATTTGACGATCATCTGCTTGATCCAGTAAGCCTCACCGGTCAGGTCACAGTAATCATTGCCATTTTCGGCGCAGGCGGCAATCAGCTCTTCGCCGTAGAGTATGTAGGGGCCTACAGTGGAAACGATCACTCGAGATTTTTTGCACATGCTGTCAAGTGCGGGTCGGTCATGGGAGTCGGCCACTATGATAGGCAGCTTGGCTGCGCCTTCCCCCAGACTGTCGCGCAACTCGTTGAGTTTAGTCTCTGAGCGGCCAGCGATGGCCCATTTTATTTTTCGACTCAGGCCGATATGTTGAAACAGGTATTCAGTTAGGATCTGACCCACAAAGCTGGTGGCGCCAAATATAACAAGATCAAATTTTTTAATAGCCATTACTAGTGTTTTTCCCCGGTGTGCTGATTTATAGTTATTGTCATCTGTACTTGTGAGCGGCCCCTCAATGCGACCTATTCTCTATTCCTTTCGCCGTTGCCCCTATGCTATGCGAGCCAGGATGGCGCTGCGACGGGCGAGTATAACGGTTGAATTGCGAGAAGTCTTTCTCGGTGACAAGCCACAGGCAATGCTTGAGCTATCAACAAAGGGCACAGTACCCGTCCTGTTGGCGGATAAACTGATGCTCGATGAAAGTTTGGATATTATGCACTGGGCAATGGAGCAGGCGGACCCGGAGCAATGGTTGGATGCCGATTTGCAGACCCGGACTGAGAGTTTAATTCATGAGAATGATGGCAGTTTTAAAATCCATCTCGACCAGTATAAATACTGGGACAGATTTCCCGCCCAGAGCCAGCAACATTATCGCCAGCAGGGCGAGATATTTCTGGTTAAATTAGAGCAGTTGCTGCAGCTAAATAAGTATCTGTTGGCGGATAGGCCTACCCTGGCAGATATTGCGGTTTTTCCCTTTGTGCGGCAGTTCGCCTTTGTTGATAAGCACTGGTTCGATAATTCCGATTACAGCCAGTTGCAGCGCTGGTTGCAGGGGTTTCTTGAATCACCCCTATTTATCCAGTGCATGGATAAGCTGCCCCCCTGGCAGCCTGAGGATCAACCGCGACTATTCCCCTGATAATCGCCAGATTACTCTGAACCCTATGGCTCAGAGTTGTGTCAGGCCGGGTTAGTAGGCCCAATCAATTAGAATCTTCGCTCTGGCATCTGCTGGAGCATTGGCACCAGGTTGTAGCAATCTAAAGTTCAACCCGGCCTCCGGAATATCGGCACCGCCAAAAGGCAGCTTTGGATTCTGGTAGCGATTGGGGCGCCGATCACTAAATGAGCTAACTGGCGCAAAGCTCTCGGTGGACTGCAGGACTAACTCGCCATCTTCAATACCGTAAATCTCGGTGCCATTGGTAAAAGGCTGCAGAGCAAAAGGTGCATCTGCAGAATGTCTGTTGCGCAGTACCCGATCATAGAGTCTGAATTGAGTCTCGCCGTTGCGAATACGTAGGTCGAACAAACTGGTCACGCCCTTGTATTTAAGGCGCTCCTCACCGGGCAGCAATGTATTTATCAATGTGTAACCATACATTAACTGACGCTTATTCCAGCTTATGGCTTCCACTGGCGGTTTATTATCCACCAGTGATTCGGCACAGTGCTGGCGATCCGCGGCACTGACATCGCTGGAGTAAAAGTCCATGGGACGCTGATGACACATTACATCGACAAAGGATTTCTGTAGCCAGGGCTGGGCACTTTTATCAAACTCGTAGAAGCGCCATCCATTGAAATTCTTTTGGTATTGGCTGGGCACGCCGGGCAGGTCAAATTCCTGTGGGTTGGCATCCACTAACAGCAGAAACCCGCGGCCAGGACCAAATTGGGCTGGCTCATTCTGACTCCACAGATATTCGCCATTGTAGTACCAGGCCAGAACCCCGGGCCGATAGTTGGCATTAAAGGCTTTGAGTTCTCCTTGCTGATCAGGGAAGAACATAAAGCCGGGTTTGGCCAGATTGGCATCATAGTTTTTGACTTTGCTAAAGTCGGCATAGGGGTCGCGGTATTCCAGCAGATAATAATGGGGTACCGCCAGACGGTGTTTGCCACCGGAGAGGGTAAATCCATCGCTCAGCCAACCGGCCATGGAGCCGTCTTCAAAGTCTTCCTTGTAGTCGATAGCATCGAGGCGAATATTATCCACCAGTGCGCCATCTTCAACCGCCGCACCATCGGCAAAATAATGCAGACGCAGGCTGACTTGCTGGCCGCGGTAGGCCTCCAGATCAAACTGCGCGTTGATCCAGAGCGCAGTTTCACAGGGGTCAGCAATATTGTGGCCGACGCGATCTTCCGCCAGAGCCTTATCAAGCATTGGGTCGCAGCCTTCAGCTGTCTCCACTTTACCATCGCCATCCATATCACCGGAGCGCCCGGTCAGGCCGGGAATAGAGCCAGCCCCCTCATGGCCTTTTTGCGAGGGCATAATAGAGCTGCGGTCGGCGGCGTTTTCTTTGTCTGTGGGCATCAGGCGCTGATACTCGGTACCATCAGTTTTGGCCTCGATATATAAATAGTCCCAGTCGGCTTCAATCTTAAACCAGCTATCAAAGCTCAGGATCAATGGCTTGTCCTCTGCTACCTCGGTGAGATCAAAGGATCTGGTCAGGTAGCGATTCATATCATTGCCCTGGCCTGTATAGATTGCCTGCTTGCCCTGGGCCTCTCTCAATGGGCCTAGATTCAGCTCGCGAAACTTCGGTGGTAGTACCACCATAGCTGCCTCACAGAGGCCTGTAAGCAGTTCCTCTCCCGATTTGTTGGACCATTGATTCATGGTCTTTAAATACAATGACTGGCGCTTATCGCCGCCAAATTGCTGGGGTCGCACCACACAGGGCTTAATCCAGCCCAGCATCATTCTGGACCAGGCGCTCATCTCCTGGGGCGCTGGTGAACTGGTGGAGGACATCACCTCCCAGGACGCGGTGGAATTATTGGTCGAGCGGGCGTAGATATCGGGCAGGCCAAGGCTGTGGCCAAACTCATGGATAAAGGTGGACACCTCGGTGTATTCCGACTGCATATTGTAGTCGTATACCCACAGGCCATCGGCAATCTCAATGCCACCGCGGCCGTGAACCAGACCCTCAACCTCCGGGCCTTTGCCAATATCATTGGTCAATGAACTGCGATGGGGCCAGATGCGGTCTGCGCATTGCTGCTCGGCAATGCGCAGCGAGTCAAACACATCAGCACCGGCATTGACGGTAAATTTCTCACTAAGTTTGTATAGGCCCTGGCAAGAGGACTGGCCTTTGCCTGCATAGACGACTACCAGGTGATCAAGATAGCCGTCTGCCTCATCGCGATTGCCGTCCCCATCGTAGTCTGTAGGATCCCAGCGATCGTAATCCTGCCAGGGGAAATCCGGGTTTTGTTTGTAGGCCACAGCCAATGCATCGGACACCAATTTCTCCGCATTGCTGTCATTGCGCCAGCTACCATCGCTGTTTTGCACCGGGCGGCCATAGTTGGCCAGAGGCCTGTCGACCTGAACCACAGGCAGCACAGTGCCCGTCACATGGTACTGGCCCTTAGACTGGTGGCGGTAATAATGGGACAGCGTGTTGATTTTGGGTCTGTTAACTGAGCCTGCGAACAACAGTTTCTGCAGGTAGTCGCGATTTTTTTTGTCCTGGCGCTTATCTCCGGCGAAACGGTCATAGCCCAGATCGGCAAACTCTACGCTGATCACCAGCAGTTGATGGGGGCGCTTGGCTCCAGCCAGTACAGGGGTAATAGCGTCGGTTTTGATCTGCGGGTTGCCCAGTTTATCGAACTTGAACTGGGTCAAATTATCAATCAGGCGCTGTCCCTGCTGCTCTGCTGCCAAGCTAATTGAGCTGAATATTAATATGCCAACGGCAATCGCCAGTTTACTGAGGCAGTTAAAGTGCATTTGATTCTCCTGACCGGGCGTTGAAATTGTTATGATTGTCGCAATAACTATAGATAGGATTATGACCTGTGATATTCGTTCCGCGCAATGCCCTGTCACCTTGTCTATAACCACCGCCACCATTAAGACTAATTATGATTTCACTGACAGATATTGAATTGCGCCGCGGCACCAAGGTGCTGCTAAACGAGGCGCAGCTGGTTATTCACCCGGGCCAGCATATAGGTATTATTGGTGCCAATGGCTGCGGTAAGTCCAGTCTGTTCAAACTACTAATGGGCCAGATAACCCCGGATGCCGGCAATCTGTTTATTCCCAATAACTGGCGGATTGCCCATATGGCCCAGGAGCAGGCCAGCTCAGACAGCAGTGCTGTGGATTATGTTATGGACGGGGATCCTCAGCTGCGTCAGATAGAGGCGGCGATCGAGCAGGCCCTGTTGGTTGAAGATAATGACCGATTGGCCAAGGAGTACGAGAAAATGGATGCCATCAGCGGTTTCGATGCACGCTACCGGGCCGAGCAGCTGCTCCATGGTCTGGGCTTTCATCAGTCGGAAATAAACAGGCCCGTGAGCAGTTTCTCTGGTGGCTGGAGAATCCGACTCAATCTGGCCCAGTCATTGATGAGTGCCTCAGACCTGCTATTGCTGGATGAGCCCACCAACCATTTGGATTTAGATGCCACATTATGGCTGGAACAATGGTTAAAAGCCTATCCGGGAACATTGTTGATTATTTCCCATGATCGGGATTTTATCGACAATGTGGTCGAGCGTATTGTGCATATAGAGCGGCAGCAGGCAGTGGCCTACAAAGGTAACTACTCCTCCTTCGAAAGAGTGCGTGCTGAGCGACTGGCACTGCAGCAGGCAAGTTTTGAAAAGCAGCAAAAAAGGCGCAAAGATGTAGAGGCTTTTGTCGCCCGTTTCAGGTACAAGGCATCAAAAGCCAAGCAGGCCCAGAGCAGAATTAAAGAATTGGAGCGCATGGAGAGTATTGCGCCCGCCCATATTGATTCGCCGTTTTATTTTAATTTTCCCGAGCCGAAAAAAGTTCACAGTGCCTTGGCTAACATCAGCCAGGCGGATTTAGGTTATGGTGGGAAAAAAATTCTCTCCCAGGTAAATTTTGATTTACAACCTGGCACCAGAGTTGGATTGTTAGGTCCCAATGGTGCTGGTAAATCTACATTGATCAGCAGCCTGACCGGCGATATAAAATTAATATCCGGTGCCAAAGTCTATGGCGAAAATGTCAAGATTGGTTATTTTGCCCAGCATCAATTAGAAGTTTTAGACTTGCAGGCCAGTCCATTTTTACATTTGCAACGCATAAGTCCAAAAGCGACAGATCAGGAAATCAGGAATTTTTTAGGCGGTTTTGATTTTCATGATGACAAGGCCCTTGATCCGATAAAAGATTTTTCCGGTGGTGAAAAAGCGCGCTTAGCGCTGGCCATCATTGTCTGGCAAAAACCGAACCTGCTTCTGTTAGATGAGCCAACCAACCATCTGGATCTGGAGATGCGTCAGGCCCTGACCATGGCGCTGCAGGGCTATGATGGTGCATTGGTAGTTATCTCTCACGATCGTCACCTGCTGCGCAATACTGTAGATCAGTTTTTTCTGGTGGCCGAAGGGCGAGTCGAGGAGTTTGATGGGGATTTAAAAGATTACCAAAGTTGGTTGAAAAATTTCTCCCGCGATACGCCAGTGCCTGAGCAAACTGTTGTTGAATCTGCAGTGGATAAAAAGCTGGCTCGACAGCAGTCTGCAGAGAGTCGCAAGAAAATTGCGCCACTAAAAAAGGAGATAAAAACCATAGAGTTGAAAATTGAAAAGCAGCAAAAAAAGCTGGCAGATTTAGAAGATAAATTGGCTGATACCAGTATTTATGAAGAGGGAAATAAACAAAAACTAAAAACCACTTTGGCCGATCAGGCTGAGGTCAAAAAGCTGTTATCCGATCTGGAAGAGAACTGGTTGGAGAAACAGGAATTAATTGAGAGCTTCGCGGAATAGAAAACCATAAAATACAAAATCGTATAATTAATTATGTTAAATAGTAATGCATTGCTAAGGAAAGTAGTAAACATACTGTAATTTGACGTGGTTATTAATATGTTTAATAAAGACAAGATTAAGGAAAAATATCAGTCCGCTATCGCTAAATCTATCACCCCTGATTCTCAGGCATCTAATTCAAAACTGCATTTAGTACAAGGAGGTACCAGCATGATTGGTCCCAGCGTAAAAATTGAAGGCAAGATCACCAGTGACGAAAGTCTGCTTATAGAAGGTCAGGTTGATGGCAGTATTGTGGCCGAATCCAGTGAGGTAGTGGTGGGCAAGTCCGGTGTGCTAACGGCCAATATTTCGGCCAAGGTGGTCAAGATTGAAGGCAAGGTAAAAGGTGATATTGCTGGTGGTGAAAATGTTGTTATCGCCAAGACCGGCAATGTACTGGGTAATATCGAGTCACCCCGAGTGACTTTGGAAGATGGTGCCAAGTTTAAAGGCAGCATTGAGATGGATCCCGGCGATAAGGCCATTAAAGAGCTGCCCCTGTCGACGCCGTCAAATGTTAAGGCACACCGCTCGGCACCGGATTCAGACGCCAAGGCATCCTGACCTCTAACCACTCATTGGCTCCCGCTGATCCGGGAGCCAAGTTAATCTTGAGCGCCCGCCCAGATGAGAAGAGCTGCAGTCCCTCTGAATCAGTCTCCCCGGCTTGATGTTTTGCATAGCAACTTGCTGGCCGAATTATTCAGGGCCCAGAGACGAGATGAGCGCCTGATGGTGCTGGATTTTGGTTACGCCTCGCCATCCACAGTAGAGTTTTTTAGTCAGTTTAAATGTCGTCTAGATTTTATTGATATCTACAGTCAGCAGTTTGTTGTTGAGGCAGATAATGAATGCAGCCATGGGGAGCTGGTAAAACAGTTTACCGAGGCAATCAATCTGGATGCTGACTGTAAGCTGGATATCTGTCTGTTTTGGGACTTTTTTAATTATCTGGACGGACCTGCACTAAAAGTCCTAATGGTTGCGCTGGAGCCCAATATTGATCAGTACTCTCGCGGCCATAGTCTGGGGCTGCTCAATGCCAGAAATCAGTTGCCCTTCAATCGATATGGCATTCACAGCTCAGCCAGTCTCAGTCAGGCCGAGCGGGAGGGTGAGCAGCCATTGGTTTATCCCCATTCCCAGCGCGAGCTCAATAGTTTGCTCGACTACTGGGAGATTGATAAAAGTCGCCTGATGCCCGATGGGCGAGTGGAATATATTCTCCTCGAGAACAGAAACCCCCAGCCAGCTGCTGGACGATTTTTGTAACCCCACTAGACTATTGGAATGACCCCCTGGTTCCATATTTACCCTTCTCAGTTATGGGCGGGACAGATAAACTGTTGGCGATAAAAATAACCACAAGGGAATAACAATGAAACAGGCAATTATTATAGGCGCCAGCTCAGGTATTGGGTGGGAGTTGGCGGTTCAGCTGGCGGCAAAAGGCTATCAACTGGGTCTGATGGCTCGGCGCAGCGGGTGCCTGGAAAAACTGGCGGGCAAGTTGCCTGGGGAACATTTTATTCAGGTTACCGATGTGTCTCAGGCTGAACAGTCTCAGGCAGAGCTGACAGCCTTAATTGAGAAAATGGGCGACGTTGATCTTATTGTGGTTAATTCCGGGGTTGGCAATAAAGAGCGCAAACTTGACTGGGTAGTTGAGCGGGAAATGATTGATGTTAATGTCCGTGGTTTTGCGGCCATGTCACTAACATCGATGAACTATTTCACCCAGCGCGGTGCCGGGCATCTGGTGGGGCTGTCCTCCTGTGCCGCCCACTTCTCTGCTGGAGTAACACCAACCTACAATGCCACCAAAGCATTTGCGTCCAACTATCTCAATGGTCTGCGCTCCCGCGCGGTCAGGTCCAAGCTGCCTATTACCGTCACTACCATTGAGCCCGGTTTTGTGGAGACCCCAATGGTCGAAGGCAAGCCCATGTGGCTGGCACCTTTGGAAAAAGCTGTGGCGCAGATGGTGACTGGTATTGAAAAGGGAAGAGATCATATCTTTATTACCAAACGCTGGAGACTGGTCGCCCTGTTGCTGGATATTATGCCCAATGGGCTGATTCGAAAATTTATGTAGCGGATTGTGGTTCGATGATCTATGTTAATATTTGGTTTTCCAGCCACTGGACTCACAGGACTAGCAAGCCATGGCTTTAATCTCTCGGGGCCTTGCCGCCGCCAGCAGAAAAGGCGCAGCAGATATGCTGCCCCTGAGTTTGGCCGTGTTGCCCTGGGGTATCTTGTTTGGTTCCCTGGCTGTGCAGCGTGGCTTTAGCTGGCTCGAGGCGCAGCTTTTTTCTGGGATTATTTTTGGCGGTGCAGTGCAGATTGTGACGGTGGAGTTGATTGCCGACAATGCCTCATTGCTGACTGTTTTGTTCAGTGCCTTTGTCATTAGCTCAAGACATTTTCTCTATGGCCTAACATTGCGCGATCGACTCAGCTCCCAGCCATTGCGCTGGCGGTTGGGGCTGGGATTTTTGTTGACCGATGAACTTTTTGCCCTGTCCGGGCACCGGCGGGCCTACCAATCCAGATTTCGACTCTACTATGCTCTAGGAGCTGGGGGCAGCTTTTATCTGGCCTGGAATCTATGGACCTTTGCAGGAATAGTCGCCGGCGCCTCGTTGCCCGATCTTACCGAACTGGGTCTGGACTTTGCGATTGCCGCGACCTTTATTGCTCTGGTGGTACCTGAAATCAAAACCCTTGCAACTCTGGTTACAGTGCTGGTGGCCGCCGCAGGTGGAATTCTATTTAGCCTCTGGCAATGGGAGCTGGGTTTGGTCTGTGCGGCGTTGCTGGCCATGCTGTCTGGTTATTTCTGTGCAAAACTTCAGGAGGGCTCCCCTTGACCTTGCTGACTATATTGCTGCTGGCCTGTATTACCTTTGGCACCCGCTATTTATTTCTTGACGGACGGCTGCCTATACGTCTCGGCCCAAACTTAAAACATCTGCTGAGCTTTAGTGGTCCTGCAGTGTTAACCGCCATCGCCGCACCTATTATTTTTGTTCATCAGCAAAAGCTGGATATTGCTATAGATAACCCCTATCTGTGGGGTGCACTGGCTGCAGTAGTTGCAGCTTACAAAACTGGTTCTGTTTACTGGACCATAGGTTTGGGTTTGCTGGCATTTGCGCTGATACTCACAGGTCACTGAATTACAGCTGTTGGGCCTCAGCGTGGCTGCACTGTTTTAGCATGATTGATATTATTAAAACCTAATTTAAAGACAGAAAAGAGAAGCGAATTATGATTCCAAGAAACTTATATGATTCCGACCATGAGATGTTCCGCGACAGCCTGCGCAAGTTTATTGAAGCTGAAGCCATGCCCCACCATGAGCAGTGGGAAAAAGATGGCATGGTCAGTGACGAGATTTGGCTAAAGGCGGGCGAGCAGGGCTTTTTGTGCCCAATGATTCCGGAAGAATATGGTGGCGTGGGAACTGATTTTCTCTATAACTGCATTGTCAATGAAGAGATTGGCCGCTCCGGTTGCACTGGCCTTGGCTGGACATTGCACAATGATATTACTGTGCCTTACATCGTCCGCTACGGCAGCGAAGAGCAGAAACAAAAGTATCTGCCCCGCTGCATTACCGGTGAGCTGATTACCGCTATCGCTATGACCGAGCCCGGCGCCGGTTCAGATTTGCAGGGCACCAATACCACTGCCGTACTGGATGGAGACCATTATATTCTCAATGGCTCCAAGACCTTTATTACCAATGGCCAAAAAGCTGGTCTGGTGATTGTGGTGGCCAAAACCGATACCAGTGCTGGCTCCAAGGGCATTAGCCTATTTCTGGTAGAAGCGGATTTGCCCGGATTTAGCAAAGGCAAAAATCTTACCAAGCTGGGCCTGAAAGCGCAGGATACCTCAGAGCTGTTTTTCCAAGACGTAAAAGTCCCTAGGGAAAACCTGCTGGGTGAAGAGGGCCGCGGCTTTATCTACCTAATGCAGGATCTGCCCCAAGAGCGGCTGTCGATTGCGGTGGGTGCAGTGGCTAATGCCAAGGCGATTCTGGAAGCCACCATTGCTTATACCAAAGAACGCAAAGCCTTTGGTACCACAGTGGCATCCTTTCAAAACACCCAGTTTAAACTGGCCGAGCTGTCGGCGGAGATAGACTGTGCCGAAGTGTACACCGACCGCTGCACCGAGTTGCTGCTGGAAGATAAGCTCGACACTGTAACAGCCTCCAAAGCAAAGCTATTGACCACTGACTTGCAGTGCAAGGTAGCGGACGAATGTTTGCAGCTATTTGGCGGCTGGGGCTATATGTGGGAATATCCAGTGTGCCGCGCCTTTGCAGATTCAAGAATCCAGCGTATCTATGGCGGCACCAATGAGATTATGAAGTTGATTATCTCGCGGGAATTGATGAAGTAACTATTGGCTGCGCGGTCATCCTGTACTCCCCTCCCGTCATCCTGAGGAGCAGCGCGACGAAGGATCTCTCGACAAGACCTCAGAGATCCTTCAGCCGCTGCGCTGTTTCAGGAATACGGTATTTATTCTTTAGTTATCGAGGCGATCTAACACTTTCTGCAACTGATCTGCACTGGGTCTCTGTTGGTAATCCTCGCCCACATAAAACCACTGCACAATGCCCTGCTGATCAAGTAATACCATTGCCGGATGAGGAAGCTCTTCATCTTTGCGGATGCCATATAGATCAGTGACGTTTAAATCTATATCTGACAGAAACTGGTAGGGGCGATCCATTCGATCGGCCATCTTTTGCATGCCAGTGGCATCGTCCGGACTGATGGCCAGAATCTGATAGCCGCGCTTCTCAAGCTCCGGCAGCATGGTTTGGATATCCTGCAAATGGCCTACACAGAAAGGGCACCAATGGCCGCGGTAGAAAATCATCAGCACATTATTGCCGCGCAACTCTGAGAGTTTGACCCAGTCGCCATTTAGGGATTGCAGTGAAAAGTCTGGAGCTGCTGAGCCTGTTTTCAGCTTTAGGCCGGCAACATTGGTGAAACCCGTCTCGGCCATAATAGCCTGATCAGGCACAGGTGCATTGTCACAGCCAGCCAACAGCGCCAGCATACAGGCCAGCAGTAAGTGGGGTTTTATGTTCATCATATTCATCCTTGAGTGAGTTAACGGAATATCAATCCTTATAAGAAGGGTCGATCTTTTCAATCAGTCGGGTAAGCGCTTTAAATTCCAGCTCACCGCTTGGCCCGCCCATAGCCTGCATGGCCATCAGCTGTTCCGACTTGGCTAAAATCTCAGGGCCCACCGGAATATTGGGTCGGCCTGTGGAGTCTGTTGTTACCTGAACCTGACAGGCGCGCTCCATAGCCCAGAGATTTTGAAAGGCTTCGGGAATAGTGCGCCCACCGGCCAGCAGGCCATGGTTGCGCAGAATCATCAGGCTCTTATCACCCAGATTGGCAATCAGCCTTGGTTTCTCATCGTCATTGACGGTAATGCCTTCAAAGTCATGATAGGCGATCTGGTTGTGCAGCAGTGCTGAGTAGAAATTATCGGTGCGCAGCCCTTCCTCTGTGCAGGCAACTGCCATACCGGCATTGGTGTGGGTATGGGCAATGCACTGCACATCTGGTCGAGCGGCATGGATAGCGGTGTGAATGACAATGCCCGCGGGGTTTACCCTGTACTCAGTGTCTTCAACAATATTGCCTTCAATATCCACTTTAACCAGATTGGAGGCAGTCACCTCTTTGTAATGCAGGCCATAGGGGTTGATCAGAAAATGGTGCTCGTCCCCGGGCACTTTAACGGTAATATGGTTGTAGATCATTTCACTCCACCCCATATAGTCAAAGATTCTGTAGCAGGCTGCCAGCTGTACTCGCAGTTGTCGTTCTGTCTGTGCCATTAGTTCGCCCTCTTGACCCATTATTTTTATTAATGGTCACTGTATCACCAGGAGTAAGTGTAGCGCCATTTATGTCATGATGTACTACAGAGTCTTTATCATCGCTAACCTCGAAGCGGCCCGGGAACAGTGTTTCAGCTGTGGGCATCCATCAGCATCTTGGCCGCGGCCCAGCCTGATTGCACCGCCCCTTCAAAGCGAGGTCCGGCAAAGGCATCACCGGCAACCGCTAGAGGTGGCAGATCAGTGCCATGGCTTAATAGTAAGCAGGGATCGGGATCCACGATAGAGGGTTTGCTGTAGCGCCATCCATGGACCTGATATTCAGTGACCTGGGCACTGCCTAAATACTGTGCCGCTGCGTCAATCAGCTGCTGGCCAATTTGCGTGCGGTCATGGTCAATGTGCTCGGCGCTAAACTCACCACTGCCATGAATGGTCACTGCAGGAACTGTGGATACGCCCTTTTGCAAGTTATCACTAATCCAGGCGATAGGGCCTTCCTCCAGTGCGATAGCACCGGGTGCTTCAATAGCAGTTGGACCATCGAGAATAGCCATCACCGCAATACAGCTCTCATATTCAATATGCTCAAGGCGAGCGTACTTGTCTGCGGGAATATTAATCCCTTTAAGCAGTTCCAGCGTTTGAGGCACAGGGGAGGTAATCAGGAGTTTGTCGGCGCTGACTCTGTTGCCATTGTCCAGTTCGGCTAGCCATCCAGTTTGCTGCCGGGATACGGTCACCACTCTGGTGGCACGCATAATATCCAGTCCAATCGCCAGATGCTTGGCCACGGCAGTCATAGTGGGTACGCCGCGATATCTGGGGTGACCATTGGGCTGCCCAGGGTAGCTGCTATACCATTGCTCGGCCACACCGGCGGCAATCCAGTCGGCCACAGCGGCTTTAAAGCGCGGCTCCCGCGCTGTCATAAACTGAGCCCCATGGTCGAAGGTGGCATCACCAATTCGCCGTCCTGCCAGTCTGCCACCCAGTCCTCGGCCTTTATCAACCACCAAAACCTGATGGCCTGCCTGCTGAAGGTCATTGGCGGCACTGAGGCCGGCAAGGCCGGCACCAATAATTAAGATATCGGTTGTAGTGGACATGGTTAGGGATCTTTGTCGGGTTAGCGTTTGCGTGCGTCGTTTTTGCAGCGCACTGAACAATAGCGCACTTCATCCCAGACCTTCTCCCATTTTTTGCGCCAGGTAAAAGGGCGCTGGCACACAGGGCAGATCTTGCTGGGCAGGTCTGATTTTTTACGCATAGCGGGCATGGCCGGATTATGACAGATTTTAGACCTTAGCTGTCAGGCTGCAGCCAATGCACTGCCCGCCAGTGTAATGCGATGCATCAATCTCATCTGGCCCTGATAATCATTGTCAGCCATATGCCAGGTGCAGCGATTATCCCAAAAGGTCACAGAGCCCGGCTGCCAGTTGAAACTGCAGGTGAACTGTGGCTGGTTAACATGGGCATAAAGCTTATCCAACAGCACGCGACTTTCGGCAAAGTCCCAGCCCTCAAACTGAATAGTGTGGCCGGGATTGACATAGAGTACCTTGCGACCACTCTCCGGGTGACTAATAACTACAGGATGAGTGGCATCCCCGACGCGATCCATACCCCCTAGCTGATCGGCTAAATCAGTCATGCGATAGAGGCCATTTTCACCGTACAGGTGAGTGTTGGAATGCACAGCGCGCAGGCCTTCAATAGCCTGTTTAAGATCTGCTGGCAGTGCATCATAGGCGGCAGCAAGATTGGCAAAATGGGTATTGCCACCAGTCTCGGGCAATGTGCGCGCCACCAGAATAGAGCCCAGAGCGGGTTCATCATCATAGGAATGATCCGTATGCCAGCCACCGCCAATATTGGTTTGCTGGGTTTTTTCTTTGCGCACCTCGGCAATCTCGGGGTGTTCTTGGGTAGTTTTAAAAAACTTGTTAACCACAATTTTGCCAAAGCGGCGGGCAAAGCGAAGATGCTCTTCCGGGGGCAGCTCCTGATCGCGAAAAAACAGCAAGCCATGTTCAGTAAATGCACTGCGCAGTTCAATCAGTTCGGCATCGGTCATAGAGGCCAGCTGCAGGCCGTTGACAACTGCGCCGCAGTTTTCGAAAGGGGATACTTGCATGTGAATCTCTAATTATTATTGATGATCTCTATTGGATCATACGACTGATAGCAAAACAATAATGATAAGACAGAGGATAAACGGGATAGATAATAAGCATGAAGCGAAGATAATAAGCTGGCGATTAGGTTTTGTCATGGTTGACTCCTTTTGTATAACCACAGAGACAACTTAGTACAGCGGCTTATGACCTTCTTTGATTTGTATCTATAAAGGTTTAAGTTTTCAGTAGACTAGTGATATGGGCGCGCATTACTGGCACCACCTCCGCCTCAAACCATGGATTTTTCTTCAGCCAGATATTATTTCGCGGGCTGGGGTGGGGAAGAGGGATTTGCCCGGGCCAATACTGTTGCCAGTTTTCCACCAGTTTGGTGACAGTCAGATTGTTTTTGCCAAAATGGTATTCATGGGCATATTTTCCAATCACCAAACTGGTCTCAATTCCCGGCAACTGGCGCAATAGCCGCGCCCGCCAAGTGGCTGCGCATTCAGGCCTGGGTGGCAGATCGCCAGACTTGCCGGTGCCCGGATAGCAAAAACCCATGGGCACAATGGCAAATAGCTCGGAGTTATAAAACTGCTTAGGGGTTACACCCATCCAGTCTCGCAGGCGATCGCCGCTGGGGTCATCGAAGGGAATGCCTGAAGCATGTACCCGCCGACCAGGAGCCTGGCCTGCGATTAAAATTTTTGCTTTGGAGTTGGCCTGCACTACTGGCCGTGCGCCGTTGGGCAGATGGGGCGCGCAGATTGTGCAGGCCCGCACCTGAGTAACCAGCCCATTGAGGGACTCAGTATTCATGGCATCCGTGCCTGAGGCTTAAGTTATTTATCCAAACTCCAGATGCCAGCGCCACGTGCCGCGATAAATAAAAAAGCAAAGCAGAAAAATGCCGACAGCTCGCCGCTATTAAGTATGGGGAAAAAATTGTTCATGCCATGGACCATCCAATAGGCCACTGCCATGGTGCCACTGCAAATAAAAGCCACCGGGCGCGTGAACAGGCCGATCATCACCAGAGCGCCACCCACCATTTCGATGGTGCCTGCGGCGTACATCAGCGGGTTCAGCGGATAGGGAAAGTCAGCGGGGAAGTTAAATAGCTTTTGAGTACCGTGCCAGATAAACAGAAAGCCGGTGACAATGCGCAGCAGCGCGTAGGCCTGATCTTCACGGCCATCTAACAGATTATCTAAAAATTTCATTTTATTACCCCGTAGTTTTAGTTAGAGGGTAATTTATAACAGAAACTGGCTGCTATTTGACAGTTTATTGGGTAATTTGGCCTGAGGTAGGGCGATCAGTCACTAGCGCCAGCTGTTCTGAGGGCCACAACATAATCCCCACCATGTCCGTGCTCACTGGCAATCTGCACCAGTGTCTTTCCCTCAGGATTGGTGGCATCAAGATTGTGCCCAGCCTGTTTAAAGAACTGCAGAAAAGTTGCAAAGTTATCCAGGTTCATGCCGCGGTAGGCTTTTTCCAGCAGGTGAAAATCGCCATCCACACCAGCTGGTGGCTGGTAGTTCAGAAAGCTTCTAACGCGCTCGTCGTCGAAGACTTCGCCGAGAACTTTTTGCTTATCTTTTTTCAGTGACATGTTTTTCCTTAAACGGTTTACAGTAGTTCGTTAAGTTTTTGCGCCAGTATTTGGTTGACCTGTTGCGGGTTGGCCTGGCCTTTGGAGGCTTTCATAATCTGCCCCATAAAGCCGCCGAGTTTTTTCTTGCGCTTGGCTTCGTCGGTGTTGATATAGTCTTCTACCATAGCCTGGTTGGCGGCTAGCACGTCGGCGACCAGCTGTTCCAGAGCGCCGCTGTCGGACACCTGCTTTAAGCCGCGGGCTTCAATAATCTGGTCTGCGTCTCCTTCGCCGGCCCATATTCCTTCGAATACTTCTTTGGCCATTTTGCCGCTAATACTGTTGTCGGCAATTCGGGCGATCAATCCGCCTAGCTGTTCTGCACTGACCGGGCTTTTGGCGATGGACAGATCTTCATTGTTGAGTCTGGCGCTGAGTTCGCCCATGGACCAGTTGGCGGCCAGTTTGGCATTGCCGGAGGTTTTGGTGGCCGTCTCAAAATAGGCTGCCATTGCAGCATCGCTGCTCAGGATGCCGGCGTCGTAATCGGACAGGCTGTACTGTTCGGCAAATCTGGCGCGGCGGGCATCTGGCAGTTCTGGTAGGTTGCGGCGCAGTTCTTCTATGGTTTCATCGCTGACAATTACGGGCAGCAGATCCGGGCAGGGGAAGTAGCGGTAGTCGTTGGCTTCTTCTTTACTGCGCATGGAGCGGGCGACTTTGGTGTCGCCGTTGTACAGGCGGGTTTCCTGGATCACGGTGCCGCCATCTTCGATCAGGTCTATCTGGCGCTCGACTTCTTTGGTGATGGCCTCTTCCATAAACTTAAATGAGTTGAGGTTTTTGGTTTCAGTTCTGGTGCCTAGGGTGTCGCTGCCTCTTGGTTTGACCGAAACATTGACATCAAAGCGCATACTGCCCTGGGACATCTCGCCATCGCAGATACCAATGGAGGTAACAATACTATGGAGCTTTTTGGCGAAGGCGATTGCCTCTTCGGCACTGCTCATATCGGGTTCTGAGACAATTTCGATCAGTGGTGTACCTGCGCGGTTTAAGTCTATGCCGGACACGCCGTGGCGGAAGTTACCTTCATGGAGTGACTTGCCGGCATCTTCTTCCAGATGGGCATGGTGAATGCGCACATTTTTTGTGCTGCCGTCGGCCAGTTCAATTTCAACATTGCCGCGGCCGACAATAGGCTTTTCCAGTTGGGTGGTCTGGTAGCCTTTGGGCAGGTCTGGGTAGAAGTAGTTTTTGCGTTCGAAAGCCGATTCTTTGCCGATTTCAGCATCTATGGCCAGACCAAACATCACAGCGTAGTGGACTGCCTGTTTATTGAGAACAGGCAGAGTTCCGGGCATAGCTAAATCAATGGCGCAGGCCTGCGTATTTGGCTCGGCACCAAAGGCGGTGCTGGCGCCGGAGAATATTTTGGTTTGGGTGGCCAGCTGCACATGTACTTCGAGGCCGATTACTGTATCCCAATCACTCATGCTGTCCATTATAGAAGGCCCTCCGGAGCTGCTCTGTGCCAGTCGGTGGCCTGCTGATACTCGTGGGCGACATTGAGCATGCGCGCTTCGTCAAAGTAGTTGCCGATAATTTGCAGACCCACTGGTTTGTCGTCGACCATACCGCAGGGTAACGACATGCCGGGTAGACCCGCCAGATTGGTGGCGATGGTGTAGATGTCTTCAAGATACATGGCCACTGGGTCGTCGCCTTTGGATCCAAACTTAAAGGCTGGGGATGGGCAGGTGGGACCCATAATTACGTCCACTTTTTCGAAGGCTTTGGCAAAATCCTGCTGGATCAGCTGGCGCACTTGCTGGGCTTTGCCATAGTAGGCGTCATAGTAGCCTGCAGACAGACAGTAGGTGCCAATCAGGATACGGCGCTGTACTTCTTCACCAAAGCCTTCGGCTCTGGTTCTGGTGTACAGGTCTTGCAAGTCGGTTGGGTCTTCACAGCGATAGCCGTATTTAACGCCGTCAAAGCGGGACAGGTTGGCCGAGGCTTCCGCTGGGGCGATAACATAGTAGGCGGGCACGGACAGGCCTGTGTTGGGCAGGCTGATATCCACCAGCTCTGCGCCCTGGACTTCAAGTTCTGCCAATGCGGCACGCACTGCTTGCTCGGTGCCTGGGTTCAGGCCTTCGGAAAAGTATTCACTGGGGACGCCGATGCGCAGGCCTTTGATGCTGTTGCCTATAGTTGCGCTGTAGTCTGGCACGTCCCGCTCTATGCAGGTGGAGTCTTTGTCATCAAAGCTGGCCATGCAGTTGAGCATGATGGCGCAATCTTCGGCGGTGCGGGCCATGGGGCCGCCCTGGTCCAGACTTGAGGCGAAGGCGATCATGCCCCAGCGGGATACGCGGCCATAGGTTGGCTTTAATCCGGTAATGCCGCACAGGGCTGCTGGCTGCCGAATGGAGCCGCCGGTATCTGTAGCCGTTGCGCCTGGGGCCAATCGCGCTGCTACTGCGGCTGCGGAGCCGCCGGATGAGCCGCCGGGCACGCAGTCGGTGGCCCAGGGATTTTTAACCGGGCCATAAAAACTGGTTTCATTGGAGGAACCCATGGCGAACTCGTCCATATTGGTTTTGCCCAGCACCACGGCTCCGGCCTGTTCGAAGTTTTCCACCACTGTGGCGTTGTAGGGTGGCACAAAGTTGTCGAGCATTTTGGAGCCACAGCTGGTACGCACCCCATTGGTGCAGAAAATATCTTTGTGCAGTATGGGAATACCGCAGAGGGCGGGCGCATTGCCGGCGGCCAGACGCTGATCTGCAGCGGCAGCGGCTTTGAGGGCCTGATCGGCGGTCACTGTGATCACGGCGTTGTAGCTGGGGTCGAGTTCGGCAATACGCGTCAAAAAGTGCTGAGTTAGCTCAACACTGGAAAATTCTTTGCTTCGCAGCCCACGGATAAGCTCGGCAATGGTGAGGTTATGCATATTGTTGGGTCGCTTTTATTCGATGACTTTAGGCACTAGAAACAGGCCATCTTCGGTGTCTGGTGCTGTGGCTTGCAGTGCTTCCCGCTGATTGAGCTCTTTGACTTCATCTTCGCGCAGGCGCTGGGTGGCTTGCATGGGATGTGACATAGGGTCTACACCGCTGGTATCGGCGGCTTGAAGCTGGTCGACCAGCTCTAATACGCTGCCGAGGCGCTCGCTCACTTCATTGATGGTGCTGTCGTCGATGGCAATGCGTGCCAAGGTCGCCAGCTTTTCAATTTCATGCCGTTCTATGCTCATTTTTAGGTCTCTGGGTTGGCTGAAATCCGGAAGTTTCCGGCGGATCGAATATTACAACAATTAGGTGGCTCAGGTCAGGGGGTTGAAGCGCTAAAATACGCTAATTTCGGTGTTTTTGGCTGTTTTTGGATTGTTTTCCCCCATAATTAAAAGAGTAGTAGGAAGTTTTGTCCAAGATCAGCTAGAATTCGCTCCAATGTTACTAAAGCCGTGCTTTGACCGGCCGATTAACTGTTTGGTGACGATTATTTTCTAAAGCTAATTTTAAGCTGTTTGTGCAGGTACATCACGGGCAGTTGTTGAGGGTTAAAAATCGATGTTATTTAAAAAACTGCGTGGCTTTTTCTCCAGCGATCTCTCGATTGATTTGGGTACTGCCAACACTCTGATCTACGTGCGCGAGAAAGGTATTGTTCTGAATGAGCCTTCGGTGGTTGCTATTCGCCAGCATCTGGGTCAAAAAATTGTTGAAGCCGTGGGCGTGGATGCCAAGCGCATGCTGGGTCGTACCCCGGGTAATATCACTGCTATTCGACCTCTGAAGGATGGTGTTATTGCCGATTTTCAGGTGACTGAGAAAATGCTCCAGCACTTTATCAAGAAGGTGCATGCAAAAAGCCTTGTTCCCCCCAGCCCCCGCGTTTTGATCTGTGTGCCCTGTATGGCCACTGAGGTGGAGAAGCGTGCGATTAAAGAATCGGCCTACAGTGCTGGTGCCCGGGAAGTGTTTTTGATTGAAGAGCCTATGGCAGCGGCTATTGGTGCCGGGCTGCCGGTTGAAGAGGCGGTGGGTTCCATGGTGGTTGATATTGGTGGTGGTACTACTGAAATCGCCATTCTGTCCCTCAATGGTGTGGTGTTCAGTGATTCTGTGCGCATCGGCGGTGACCGCTTCGATGAAGCTATTGTTAATTTTGTGCGGCGCAAGTACGGCAGTGTGATCGGTGATACCACTGCAGAGCGCATTAAGATGGAAATTGGTGCTGCCTATTTAGCTAAAGAGGTGCGCGAGATCGATGTGCGCGGCCGCAATCTGGCTGAGGGTGTTCCCAAAAGCTTTACCTTGACCAGCGATGAGATTCTGGAAGCACTACAGGAGCCCCTGGCTGGCATTGTGCAGGCGGTTAAGCGTGTGCTTGAGCAGTCTCCTCCGGAGTTGGCATCGGATATTGCTGAGACTGGCGTGGTTTTGACTGGCGGCGGTGCGTTGCTGCGAGATCTGGACCGTCTGCTGACTCATGAAACTGGCCTGCCGGTAATTCTGGCTGAAGAGCCATTGACCTGTGTGGCCCGCGGTGGTGGTGAAGCGCTTGAGATGATGGATAATAGAGGGCTGGATACACTGACCCACTAGAAACAGGGCAGTTCCAGCTTGAATAGTTAGGTTTCTGGATTGGGCTTATGAAAAATGTGTTTGCCAAGTCGTCCTCTCCTCTGCGCAAGATATTTCTTGTTAGCCTCGTTGCCTTCGGATTAATGACTCTGGATAACAGCACCTCCTGGCTGTCTCCCCTTTACCGGGTCGCAGATAGCGTAGTTCGCCCCCTCTACTGGATTACCAATATCCCCGCCCGTGTTCAGGAATGGGGCGAGGTCAATGTCACGTCTCGCACTGTCATCGAACAGGAAAACGTGCGCCTCAAACAAGAGAGCCTTATTTATCTGGGTCAGCTGCAGCGTATGGCGGAGCTGGCGGCGGAAAACCTGCGTCTGCGCCAGTTGCTCAATGCCACTGAGTTGTTGGTGGACAGTGTACTGGTTACTGAGGTGATTGGTGTGTCCCCAAGTCCCCAGAGTCATACGGTTACTGTGGATCGGGGTAGCGACGATGGCGTCTATGTGGGTCAGCCTATTCTCGATGCAGAGGGGCTTATGGGGCAGATTATTTCTGTCTATGGTGGCCACAGTGTGGCGCTTCTGATCACCGATAGTACCCATGCTCTGCCGGTGCAGGTATTGCGCAATGGGGTGCGCTCGATTGCTGAGGGTACCTCTGATTACAATCGTATGACCCTGAGATTTGTATCGCCAACCTCAGATATTGTTGAGGGCGACCAGCTAGTGAGTTCCGGTCTGGGTGGGCGCTTCCCGGTTGGTTACCCGGTGGGCACTGTGGCTAGTATCAGTCAGAAGCCCGGGGACACATTTGTGGATGTTGAAGTGGACCCATCAGCGCAGCTCGACCGCAGCCGCCACTTGCTTTTGGTGTTTACTTCTAAAGATGGCTCCCCTGACAGGAATGGCCGTTGAAACCGGTCAGCTTGACAGGGCCCGTGACTTTTTCACTGATTATCGCGGTTATTTTTCAGCTGATACCTGTGTCCGGTGACTGGATTCTGTGGCGTCCCAATTTTCTTATGTTAGTGATGATCGCCTGGGTACTCTATCAGCCCAGTCGCTTTGGTATTGGTTTTGCGGCGCTGGTGGGCCTGTTGGCCGACACATTGTTTCGCACGGCCCTTGGGCATTATGTGCTGGTGTTTGCGCTCTGTGGTGCTGTGGCCTATTTGTTGAGCCGCTGGCTCACCTATTTTTCATATTTCCATCGGGCTGTTTTGATTTTCCTGTTGGTGGTTTTTTCTGAGTTGCTGCAGGCATTGTTGTTCTCAATCTGGGATGTACCCATGGGTTTGCAGCATGTGCCTGTTTTGGGTTTTGTCAGTGCGATAGTCTGGTTGCTGGTGGACAAGTCGATCGCCAGTCTTAACTTTATGTATCGATCGTGATTAAACAGCCTGCAAAGGAATTATTTTGTCAGACCAGAATCTTATCCTTGCCTCAGCATCACCCCGCCGGGCTGAGCTATTGACCCAGATGGGGGTCAAATTTGTGGTGGCTCCGGCAGATATTGATGAGAGTCAACGAGAAGCAGAGTCGCCCGTTGATTATGTAACCCGCATGGCTGTCGAAAAAGCCGCTGCTGGTTGTACCGGCCAGCAGTCGGGTTTGCCTGTTCTGGGGGCTGACACTGGGGTGGTTTGTGATGGCCAGGTTTTTGGTAAACCAACGGATCGCGCCCATGCTCAGGCTATGCTGTTGGCGCTGGCGGGCAAAACCCATACTGTAATGTCGGCTGTGGCGTTGGATAATGGCACTGACAGGCAGGTTCTGTTGTCTGAAACCAGAGTGACATTTCGCAATATCTCTGCGGATGAATGTTTTAGGTACTGGCAGACCGGAGAACCATTGGGTAAAGCCGGTGGCTATGCCATTCAGGGGCTGGGTGCAGTTTTTGTTGCTCATCTTGAAGGTAGCTACACTGGGGTGGTGGGGTTGCCGATTGCCGAGACTGCAACCTTGCTGCAGCGGTTTTCTGTTCCAGTTTGGCAGAGTATTACTGGCTGAGTGCCATAATTATAAAAATCAGTTATTCGTTTATCTTTTGCGGAAAATAGTATGAGCCGAGAAATTCTTATCAATATTACGCCGATGGAAACCCGCGTAGCCTTGGTGGAAAATGGCGTGCCGCAAGAAATTTCTATTGAGCGCAATCAAAAGCGCGGCCTGGTAGGCAATATCTACAAGGCTATAGTGGTGCGTGTGCTGCCCGGTATGCAGGCGGCTTTTTTGGATATAGGTGAAGAGCGCACGGCATTTTTGCATGTGGATGATCTGCACCATCCGGATGCAGAGTCAGGACAAAAGGCGGATATTCAGCAACTGCTGCGCACGGGTCAGCAGATTCTCGTGCAGGTGATCAAGGATCCTATCAGCAGCAAAGGCGCGCGTCTGACCGCACAACTCTCTCTGGCTTCCCGCTATCTGGTGTATATGAATGGCAATGACCATATTGGGCTGTCCCAGCGCATTGAAGATGAGCAGGAGCGCGAGCGTCTAAAGGAAATTATTGAGACAACGGCGGCAGAGAGCGGACTGGGTGAGGGCGGTGGCTTTATTGTGCGCACTGCTGCAGATGCTGTTGAGGCCAGTGCGCTGCAATCGGATATGCGCTACCTGCACAGGCTATGGCTGCATATTGAGTCCTCTCAATCTGAGGCCAAAGCGCCCTGCTGTATCCATGAAGAGCTACCTCTGTACAAGCGCGCACTGCGGGATATGGCCAGCGATGAGGTGGAAAAGATACTGGTGGATTCCCGCGAGGTGTTGGACAAGCTCACGTCTTTTGCCAATAAATTCAGCCCGGAAATTGCCAATCTGATTGAGCATTATCCCGGTGAGCGGCCACTGTTTTATCTCCATGGTATTGAGGATGAGATTGCCAAGGCATTGCACCGGTCTGTGCCCTTAAAGTCTGGCGGCCATCTGGTGATCGATCAGACCGAGGCTATGACCACGGTGGATGTTAATACCGGGGCCTTTGTCGGTCATCGCAATCTTGAGGAAACCATTTACAAGACCAATCTGGAAGCCGCAGTGGCCGTGGCGCGACAGCTGCGCATGCGCAATCTGGGTGGTATTATTATTGTTGATTTTATCGATATGCAGAGCGCTGAACACCGTCGCCAGGTGTTGCGCAGCTTTGAAAAAGCCCTGGGTCGCGACCGCGCCAAGACGGCAATTTCCGGTGTTACCGAGCTGGGTCTGGTGCAGGTGACTCGCAAGCGCACCAGTGAAAGTCTGGGTCAGGTGCTCTGCGAAGGCTGCCCAACCTGTGATGGCCGCGGGTCGATCAAGTCGGCGGAGACCGTGGGCTATGAGGTGCTGCGGGAGATATTGCGAGTTGCCCGCGCCTATGAATGCGACCAGTTGCGGGTGTTGGCCTGTCATGCTGTCATTGAGCGCCTGCTGGATGAGGATTCTGCACAGGTGGCCGATCTGGAGGCCTTTATTGGCTGTACCATTCAGTTTCGTGCGGAGAGCCTTTTTGTCCGCGACCAGTTCGATATTATTCCGGTCTAAGCCATGAACCATTCACTTGTCAAAATAACAAAGCTTGCCAGCCTGTGGTTCTGGCGATTTGCTGCACTGTTGATTATTGGCACTGTTATTTTGCTGGTTATTGGGCGTCAGACCATTGGCAGTATTGATCAGCTGCGTCCGACGTTGCAGAGCATTATCACTGACAGCTCTGGTTTGCAGGTTAATCTGGGCAGACTGCAGGGGGAATGGCCGAGGCTGGTGCCTATTTTGGATGTGGAGGCGGTTGAGGTTATTGCTGACAATGGTGAGGTGGCTATTTCTCTGGACCATGGTCGTGCCAACCTGGATGTTTTAAACAGCCTTAAATACGGATCGCCGATCTGGCGCGAGTTGACCGTTGATCAGCTGGTGTTGAATGTGCGCGAAGATAGGCAGGGCCGCTGGAATATCAATGGCCTCGATGGTGAATCCAAAACTGATTTAAAGCTTATTCTTGATCCGCTGTTTTACAGTCGCCTGATTCGTATGAAGCTGGTGATTGTAAATCTGGAGTTCTTTTCTGGTAAGCAGCTGCAGATGCGCAGTGATGAAGTGCGGCTAGAAAATGACTCGGACTTTCACCGCGCTGAATTATCCCTGCGCCTGTCCGATCAGGAGACTCCTGCCTATTTGCTGTTGGAGGGGGTTGGTGATCCCTCAGATCTCGAATCTTTCCATGCCGATGGTTATTTACAGCTCAATGGCTTCAATATATCCCAGCCGGTGGTGGAGTTGACCAGGTCATTGCTGCCCCAGCTGTTTGCAAATTTGAAGGAGTTTGAGGCCAGGACCAGCGGTGAGCTGTGGTTTGATATTCATCCTGGTGGCGGGCTGGATTTTGAGGGTGAGCTGGCGGTTTCCGAGGTGCCTCTGGACTGGCTGGCCGAAGTGCCGCCTCTGGAAAATATTTATACAGGGATAACGGGCTGGTTTACCCCGGGTTCGGATTGGGGGCTCAGATTGCAGGGTTTTGATTTTGCCTGGTCTGACAGTGATATTAAACCGCTGGATATGGTGTTTACCCAGCGCCTTGGTTCCCGCTGGCGTGACTTTGATGTGTCGGTGAATCGCCTTGATCTGAATGTTTTAACTGATCTACTGCGCCAGACCAGGCTGCCTGCTGACAGGCTGCTAAACATTATTGATCAGGTGCGCCCGGAGGGCAGCCTCAGGGCCCTCACATTGGGGCAGAATGAAAAGGGCTATTACGCCTCGGCCAATCTGCAGTCCATCAATATGCAGAATTACAAAGGCGCTCCGGCTCTTAAAGGTGTTGATGGTTATTTGGAAGTCCATGGGCAGGGTGGCCTTTTTCATATTGCGGATAGCGATGGCTTTGATGTTTGGTTTACCAAGGTCTACCGCGACTATCTCCATGTGGACAGTGCCGAGGGTACGATATATCTGGATTGGCAGCCTGAACAAAAAACACTGAAGGTAGAAAGTGAGCCGGTAAAGACAGTGGTCGATGCTGGTACCAGCCATATTATGTTTTCGGTTGAGCAGCAGTTCCACAGCAAAGGACTGCCCCCTGAGGTTAATCTGGTGATTGGTGGTCGCGATATTGATGCCAGTTATAGCAAACAATATCTGCCCTACAAGATGCCCGAGACTCTGAGAAAATGGCTCAAAACCGCAATTGTCGGCGGCAATGTTAAAGACTTTGCTCTGGCCTACAGAGCCGGAGCACCGCGAAATGATGTCCGTTCAAGAACCAGTCAGATGCTGTTCCGCGCTGAAGACACTGCAATAGATTACCATCCGGATTGGCCCGGGCTGCGTGATTTGGATACTGAGGTGCTGGTTGATGATGGCTATGTGCAGTCCAGTATCAGTTCCGGGCTGGCGGGGGATAATACTATTGTTGCGGCCACTGCTGAGTATGACAGTGCCATGCCCCCAGAGCAGCGCATTTTAATTGTCGATGGCACTGTGACTGGTTCTCTGGCCCATGGCGTCGATTTTCTGGCTCAGTCTCCGGTAAAGAAAAACCTTGGGCCTCTGGCCAGTTGGGACCTTGCTGGTAAGGCTGATTCCCGGATGCAGCTGCGAATTCCATTGGGCATAAAATCTAAAAATACTCTGGCCAAGGCTGAATATAAGGTTAGCACCCAGCTGGCTGATGCGCGACTCGCCATGCCAGATTCGCCAATTGCGATAACTGAGGTCAATGGCGATATTAAATTCTCTGCTGCGGATGGACTGCAGTCTGACAATATTACTGCCACATTCTGGCAGGAACCTTTAACCGCCAAACTATATAAAACCGGATCCGAACAAAAAATTGCCATACAGACCGAGGTTAAACCGGAGAGTATCGGGCAGCTGGTTAAATTCCCCTGGCCTGAGGTGCTAGTGGGAAATGTTGCTATTGATGGGTTGTTGAGTATTCCCTCTGCTTCCGCCGAGGGCGGGGTTAACCTGGCGCTGAGCAGTCAGTTGCAGGGCACTGAGATACGCTTGCCAGAGCCTCTGGCGCTGTCCGCTGCAGATCAGCGATCGATGAATATGACAATATTTTTCACCCCGGAGTTGGCGCGTATTGAAACCAGTCTGGGGGAAGAGCTGACTGCTGAGATGTATTTCTCTGAGGGTGCCCTCACTCAGGGTTTGGTGCTCTATGACCGCGCAGATGTTACCTCGCAGCCCGGGGAGTTGCTGGTCGCTGCCTATATGCCGACTACAGATCTACAGATATGGATGCCTGTTGTTGAGCTCTTTTCCCCCAAGTCCGCGGAGCCAAGGCTCTCCAGCTGGGAGCCAGTGTTTGATTTGAATTTTGATCGTCTGGAGCTGGCAACATTTGAACTCAATCAGATTGAGGCGAGAATCAGTGCCAGCGACCGGGTTACGCAGATTGCCTTTAACAGTGATCTCGCTGATGGCCTGTTGGAGCTGGCTGCAGACGAGCAGCAGGTTCCACGGCTGAGTCTTTCCCGCTTGCATTTACCCAGTGCTTTGCTGGAAGAGAAAATTGGTCAACAGACTGTAGATCCCCGTACATTTTTAGCGGTGGATCTGTCGGTTGATCAGCTCAGGGTTGGCGATAAAGACTGGGGCTCCATTGCTCTAAAGTTACGTCCTGAGGTGTCTGGCGCAGCATTTAATAATATCAGCGGCAATCTGCTAGGCCTGCGCCCGGGTTTATCTGATGCGGAGCCGCCCACCGAGTTTTTCTGGAGCTTTGATGGTGAAACCCACAGCAGTAGGCTGATAGGCCCTGTTGCGGTGGATAATATTGGTGATATGTTTGTCAGCTTTGATATTGATAAAGTGGTTGATAGCGAGTCTGGTAAATTAACCTTTGACCTTGCCTGGCAGGAGAAGCCCTGGGGCCTCAGCAGAGAAAATATCACTGGTGATTTTGATATTAAATTAACCGATGGTAGTTTTTATAAATCTGCCGGTGGCGCTGGTGGTGCCCTGAAGCTGGTCAGCCTGTTTAATTTTGCTAATTGGCTGCGCCGTTTGCAGTTGGATTTCTCCGATGTGGTGGGGCAAAACCTTGAGTACAACAGGCTCAAGGGCAAGCTCCATTTTGAAAATGGTGTGGCCAGCCTCCGCGATCCGTTAAAAATGAATATGCCTTCTGGCCGCATGAGCATGGCGGGTGATTTTGATCTGATCAATGAAACTGTGGATACCCGTCTGGTGGCAACATTGCCGGTGGCGACTAACCTGCCCTGGGTGGTGGCTATGATGGGCGGTCTACCCGCGGCTGCCGGTGTCTATGTCACCAGTAAGCTGGTTGAGAAGCAGGTTGATCGACTGTCCAGTATTAGCTATGAAGTCACTGGGCCCTGGGATGATGTAAAGGTCTCGGTGGATAAGATCTTTGCCGCAGAGCTGAAAGGGACATCTGAAAGCGGGCAGCCTGAAAAAGACAGGGCGGTTAGCGAACCAACTCCAGATCAGTAGAAATAGGGACCTCTTATGAGCATTGCTGTTGCTGCGATTCAATTTAAACCCCAGGCATCTGTGGATGCCAATTTGCACTGTGCTGAGAATTTTCTTCAGCAGGCGGCGGAGGCTGGCTGCCAGTTAGCGGTGCTGCCGGAAAACTTTGCCTATTATGGTCAGGCGGATTTATTGCAGGCTGGCCGAGCTGAGTCTGATGAGCAGGGCCCGGTGCGCCAGTTTCTGGCTGAGCAGGCTGCACGGCATGATATGTGGCTGGTGGCTGGGACTGTCCCTGTGGCCGGGCCCAGCCCACGGCCCAGTGCCCGGTGCTTTTTGCTCAGTCCAAAAGGTGAGGTTGTTGATCATTACGACAAGATTCATCTGTTTGATGTCGATGTGACCGTTGATGGTCACAACCGAAGTTACCGTGAATCTGACGATTACAGTGCTGGCAAGCGGGTGACGGCGGTGCGCACTGATCTGGCGATACTTGGTTTGACCGTTTGCTATGACCTCAGATTTGCTGAACTGTACCGTAAACTGGCCGATGCTGAGGCGCAGATTATTACCGTGCCGGCAGCCTTTACCGCGGCTACGGGCAAAGATCATTGGCAGGTGCTGTTGCGTGCCCGGGCGATTGAAAATCAATGCTTTGTGATTGGTGCCAATCTGGTGGACCGGGAGCATAAGCGCCGAGGTCTGTGGGGCGGTAGCTGCATTATCGACCCCTGGGGCAAGGTACTGGCGTCCATGGAAGACGAGGTGGGTGCGGTGATTGCCGAGATCGATCTGGGCAAAATCGAGCAGCTCAGGGCTGAGATGCCTGTTGCCGAACACCGCCGCCTCTAATTATGGGCTGTAATTGGCTAATCAGTAATCTCGCGCAGGTAGGCAAATAGTTTTCGCGCCGCCGCCGGTGGTTTTTTTAATTCTCTCTCGCGATTGGCTTGGCGCTGCAGATTGCGTAGCTGCTGCCGGTCGGCCTCGGGATGCTGTTGAACAAATTCTTCTATTACTGGGCTGCCCTGGGCAATTAAACGGTCCCGCCAGTTTTCCAGCTGTGCAAAATGCTGACGATAGGTCTGGGACTGGTGATCCATTTTTTCTAGGGTGTGGGTAATAAACTCAGTATCGGCGGTGCGCATAAGCTTGCCAATATATTGCAGGTGACGGCGCTTGGCCTCTCGGCTCTTGAGTCTGCGCGCTTCATAGATAGCTTCTTTGAGGTTTTCCGGCAGATCAAACTTCTGCAGTTTACCTTCGGGCATATCCACCAGTTGGGCACCCATATCCTGCAGTGCCTGACTGTCCCGTTTAAGTTGGGATTTGCTTGGACCGTCCCATTCTGGTGGATCAATTTCTGTATCTATCATGACAAAAACACTGTTGCTAGACCGAGAAAAGAGACAAACCCGACAATATCAGTGACTGTGGTCAGAATCACTGTGCCGGCCAGTGCTGGATCTATATTGATCGAGCGCAACAGAACTGGGAGTAATGTGCCGGTAATGGCCGCGGCGGTCAGGTTAATAGCCATGGCTGCTCCAATAATAAGTGCCATGGTGGAATCCTGGAACCACAGAGATACCACGGCACCAGCGACCAGTGCGTAGAGCATGCCGTTGAGGGCACCGACGGTAAATTCTTTGCTCAGCAGCCACGATAGGTTGCTGCGTTCAACCTGACCCAGAGCCATGCCGCGAATAACGACAGTCAATGTCTGACTGCCGGCCACACCTCCCATGCTGGCAACGATGGGCATCAGAATGGCCAGTGCGACCACTTTATCCAGGGTGCCTTCAAACAGGCTGATGGCGGTGGAGGCGATTATTGCGGTGATCAGGTTAACGCCAAGCCAGACTGCACGCCGGGGCGCGGTACGGCTGATGGATGAAAAGGTGTCCTCGGTGTCACTCAAACCAGCCATGGCCAATAATGAATGGTCGGCATCTTCAACAATAACATCAACCACGTCATCAATGGTGATGCGCCCGAGAAGATGATTGTTGTCATCGATCACTGGCGCGGAGACCAGATCCTGACGCTGGAACAGCTGGGCTACGTCCGAGTCGGTGAGATTGACATGTATGGCCTGGACTTCGGTATTCATTACTTCCCGCACTGTGGTGGTGGGGCTCGAGGTGAGCAGCTTGCCCAGTGCTAGATTGCCGAGAAATAAATCATTGCGGCTGACCACAAACAGGTTGTCAGTCAGGTCGGGGATTTCATCAAAGCGGCGTAGGTAGCGTAGCACTACATCCACCGTGATATCTGGTCGCACGGTGATGATCTCGGTGTCCATTAGACCACCGGCGGTTTCTTCATCGTAAGTAAGCACTGACTCTACACGCTGCCGATCCTGCACGGACATAGCCTGCAGGACTTCGGGGATCATCTGATCAGGCAGCTGCTGGAGAATATCGACAATATCATCGACATCCAGTCCCTCGGTCAGGGACGCGACTTCTGCGCCGTCCATTTCATTGAGGAATTCGAGCTGGATTTCATCGGATAGCTCTTGCAGTACTTCACCGGATATCTCTGGATCAACCAGCTCCCAGAGAATATGGCGGAACTTTGGCGGTGCGGTTTCAAGCTGGTGGGCGACATCCGGGGGTGACAGATTATTGAGAATATGACGAACCTGATTCAACGTGACTGCATCAATGGCAGTGCCCAGCTTTGCCAGTAGATTGTTGTCTTTGGTTTCGGTCATGGTCTGTTCCCTAGCTAAACCTGCGTTGCGCGGTTACAGGGACATTTTAGCGGGCTATGGTGCTTACGGATAGGATTAACTGAAACTTCGCCGGTTATGGCTGAATTTATTCCCCTTCACCAAAATAATCTGCCAGCAGCTGGGTGACTTCATCACAGGCGGCCTGTTCGTCGGCGCCGTCGAACTCGAAGGTCAGCTCTGTACCCTGGCTGGCTGCCAGTAACATCAGCGACATAATACTTTTGGCATCCACCAATGGCTCCTGTTTGCCGATACGAATGGCACAGGCGTAATGGCCTGCGGCTGCGGCCAGTTTAGTGGCGGCGCGGGCATGCAGTCCCAGCTTATTGATTATCGGTAGTTGGCAGCGAATCATGACTGTCTATGCCTCTGCATCAGGCGCTCAACTCTTTGTGGACGACTTTGACAAAGGGCTGCTGCTGAGAAAAATGCTCATAGAGTCTGTTGGCCAGATACACGGAGCGATGCTGGCCGCCAGTACAGCCAATGGAGACGGTCATATAGCTGCGATTGTTGGTTTGGAATTTGGGGATCCAGCGTGTCAGGAAGCCGATTATATCGGCCAGCATTGAGGCGACATCCACCTGGGATTCCAGGAATTCAATTACTTCGGGGTCATTGCCTGTCTGGGTGCGCAACTCCAGCTTCCAGTATGGGTTGGGCAGGCAGCGAACATCAAAAACAAAGTCTGAATCACTGGGCACCCCCCGTTTAAAGCCAAAGCTTTCAAACAAAATCGACATGCTTTCGCGATTGTCTGGCACCACGGTATTTTTGATTAGGTCCCGGAGGTGGTGCAATGATAGCCCCGAGGTGTCGATGGTGCGATCAGAAATGTCCGATATGGGCGTCAGCATTTCCTTTTCCAGCTCAATGGCTTCTTTGAGGCTAATTGATTCGCTGCTCAGAGGGTGTTTGCGCCTTGTTTCGCTGTAGCGGCGCAGCAGATCATTGCGTCGTGCCTGCAGAAAAATCACATCCACGGCGACACCAGTATCTTCGATATCATTGAGCATGTGGGGTATTTTGCTCAAATCACCCACCAGATTGCGGGCATCAATACCCACTGCAAGCATTAGCTCGTTTTTCCCTGGTTCATCTTTTAGCTGAGTGACCAGTTCCGATAATAAGCTCGCTGGAAGATTGTCAATGCAGGTAAAGCCGACATCCTCGAGGATATTCAGTGCGGAGGTTTTGCCGGATCCGGAGCGACCGCTGATGATAACCAGGCGCATAGCTAACTCGAGCGCTCCAGCTTTGTTGCTGTGGCGTAGAGTTCTTCATTGTTGCTGCACTGGCGCAGAGATTGGCGAGAGTCGTCATCCTGCATCAATGCGGCGATTCTGGCCAATGTGGCCAGATGTTCGTCGTTTTTTTCCTCTGGAACGACCAGAGCAAAAATTAAATCTACAGGCTTATCGTCCTGGGCATCGAAGTCGATGGGCTTTTCCAGTTTGATCAGGCAGCCGTGAATACGCCTGAAGCCGGAAGCGCGACAGTGGGGTATGGCGACTCCTTCCCCTATGCCTGTGCTGCCCAGACGCTCCCGGGCAACCAGGCTGTGGAACAACTGATCGGTCTGCTCTGTATCACCACCCAGTTGCTGGGTAATAAACGCCGATAAATTTTCCAATACTCGTTTTTTGCTGGCGCCTGGCAAATTGCACAGTGTCATGTCCGGCGTCAGCACATCAGTTATTTTCATGGACTGGGTTAATGGCCTCGGTGTTTTTCTTTGTGCTTGATAAGCTGGCGATCCAGTTTGTCGGTCAGGGCATCAATTGCTGCATACATGTCTTCATGTTCTGCGTTGGCAAATAGTTCTGCCCCAGCAACATGTACGGTGGCCTCTGCTTTTTGTACCAGTTTTTCGACGGTGAGAATAACAGCGGTGCTAGTTATCTGTTCGTAATGCCGCTCAAGTTTGGATAGTTTGGTGGTGACATAGCTGCGTATGGGGTCGGTGATATCTAAATGGTGTCCACTAATGGTCATTTGCATGCAATTCTCCTTTTACTTGGCATTTTCGAATCGTTTCCTTTGGCTCGACGAGGGGATTCCCATGCTTTCGCGATATTTGGCGACAGTTCGTCGGGCAACTTGAATTCCCTGCTCCTCAAGAAGAGAGGTGAGCTTGTTATCACTTAAAGGTTTGGCGGGTTGTTCTGCACTAATCATTGTTTTTAGGATAGCGCAAACTGCAGTGGATGAACACTCTCCACCACCAGATGTGCCGACATGGCTGGAAAAGAAATATTTCAGCTCAAAGATACCCTGGGGTGTAGCCAGATATTTGCTGGTGGTCACGCGGGAAATGGTCGACTCATGGAGGTCTAGTTTGGTGGCAATATCCGATAGCACCATGGGTTTCATGGCGATGGGGCCATGATCCAAAAAGCCCTGTTGCAGGTCAATAATGGTGATGGCAACGCGCATCAATGTCTCATTGCGGCTTTCAAGACTGCGCAAAAACCAGCGGGCTTCGGCGAGGTTGTTCTTTAAAAACTGATTTTCATCGCTGTTATCTGAGCGATTTATCAGGTTGCTGTAGGTGTCGTTGATACGCAATTTGGGCATATTGCTGTCATTGAGCTGTACTCGCCAGCGCCCGGCGATTTTCTCTACATAAACATCTGGAGCAATATACTCCGCTTCGTTCACTGCCAGCGCTTCGCCGGGACGGGGATTAAGGCTGCGGATCAGCAGTAGCGCTTCTTGCAGATCATCACAGCTGTAGCCGGTTTTTTTGCTCAGGCGATTGATATCAACTGAGGCGATATCTTCGAGAAACTCGTTGACCAGTCGTATGGCCTGAGCCAGGTAGGCGGTTTCATCACTTAGCTGGTTGAGCTGGATAAGCAGGCATTCTTTGATATTGCGACCAAATATTCCGGGTGGGTCAAACTGCTGCAGGCGGTGCAATACGGCTTCGAGTTCGTCATCCTCAAGGCTATCGGTTAGCTCGGGGCCGTCTGTTGTCTCAAGGCTGTCTATTGGCTCAGGGCTGTCTATTGGCTCAGGGCTGTCTATTGGCTCAGGGCTGTTCCCCAAACCCTGAGGCTGGATATGAGCGGTGATCTCGCGCAGATCTTCGTTGATCAGGCCACTGTTATCGATAGAGTCGATAAAGGCTTCGGCGATTTCGCGGTCACGATCTGAAAACGGTGTCAGGTTGAGTTGCCAGTGCAGATGGTCTTGCAGTGACTCTGTGACTTGAAAAACTTGCTCCAGATTAACTTCGGCGCCAGTGCTACTGGAAGAGCTGCTGGATGAACTATGGTCATCCCAGTTAGCGTCTACAGGGAGATCCTGATGGCTATCCTGTTCCCAGGGAGTGTCGGCTTCAGCTTCGGTAACGGTTTGCTCGGTGGCATCGGCAGCGGTCTGGTGGGCGCTGGGATCATCGCTGTTGAAGTCGACATCACCATCGCTGTCAATATAGTCTGAGGTTGGTGCCTCTTCTTTGCTGCTATTGGTGCGGCCGTCGTCTTCGTCCATTTCCAGCAACGGATTGTTATAGAGTTGTTCGATAACTTCCTGACGCAATTCCAGAGTCGACAGCTGCAACAGGCGAATGGCCTGCTGCAATTGCGGTGTCATCGTCAGCTGTTGGCTGATCTTGAGTTGAAGACCTGGACGCATAGGTTGTTATTACTACAAAAAAGACCAGATGCAATTTTAGTGCCGAGTTATGGCAGCTGGCAATGCTGGATTTGCGAATTACCCCATTATTACAGGGTAAAGTGCTCTCCAAGGTAGGTTTTGCGCACTTTTGCGTCGCTGAGGATATGTTCTGTCGTGCCTTCGGCAATAACATGGCCTTCACCGATAATATAGGCATGCTCGCAGATATCCAATGTTTCACGCACATTGTGGTCGGTGATCAGCACACCAATACCTTTGTCCCGCAGGTGGCGGATAATACCTTTGATGTCATTGACCGAGATGGGGTCAACCCCGGCAAAGGGCTCATCCAGCAAAATAAACTGTGGGTCTGCAGCCAGTGCCCGAGCAATTTCGACGCGTCGTCGCTCTCCCCCTGAGAGGCTCATGCCAATATTTTTCGCCAGGTGAGAAATGTGGAATTCATGCATTAACTCCTCGAGGCGGTGGTTGCGCTGCTGGCGGCTGAGTTCGCTGCGGGTTTCCAGAATAGCCAGTATATTGTTTTCGACACTCAGTTTTCTGAAGATTGAGGGTTCCTGGGGGAGATAGCCGAGTCCGCGCTGGGCGCGACCATGCATGGGCAGGGAGGTGATATCCACATTATCGACGGTCACCGTGCCGCCATCCTGACCCACAAGGCCGATAATCATGTAGAAGCAGGTGGTTTTACCTGCGCCGTTAGGGCCCAGCAAGCCGACAATTTCACCCTGTTTAACTGACAGCGAGACATCTTTTACCACTGGGCGCTTGGCATAGGATTTGGCCAGATTCTGTGCTTCTAAAATTGCCATTACTCCGGACTCTCCTGCTGTTCCGTTGTTGAGTTGTCCAGATTTGAGGGTGGTATCACCAATTGGATACGTTTTTGGTTGCTGCGGTTATTACCGTTGGCTTTCCAGGTCCCTTTATTGATGTCGTAGACAATCAAATCTCCCTTAACCAATGTGCCATTGCGGGCCAGTGAGGCATTTTTTTGCAGGTTAATTTTATCCTCGCCGAGCAGGTACTCAATAATTTCGCCATGGGCGACAACAATGCCCTCATTGATATTTGGCTGGTGCCTGTAGGTTGCAGGTTCGCCCAGAGACAGTATGCGATTGACCTTGCTATCTTTATAGAAAATGGTCACTTTTTCAGCCTCAATGGAGACTGATCCCTGACGCATGATCACATTGCCGATGTATTCTGTGGGCCCAGTGGTCTGATTGCTTTCAGCGAAGTCGGATTCAATGGTAATGGGCTGGTCGCCATCGTCGGGTAGCCCGAAGCCAGCGGTTGCGGCAGCGAGACAAACCATGGCGACTAATATTCTAAATTGGCTCATGAATAGCCCGGACCTGCGATTTGATAATAAATACCTCGTTAGTGAAATTGGCATTTAGCCCGGATCCAGAAAGTTTAACCTGTGGCGATTTCAGTTTAAAGGGGCCTTTATTAGTGGCACTGTTGCTGTTGGGCAGATAGGTCATATCATCACTGGTCAAGATGGTCTGCCCTTCATCCGCTGTACTGATTGCCACCACATCGTCCTGCAGAAACACTTTGTTGCCGTTATTTGAAAGTGTGCCATGTTTGGCCTTGATACTCAGCTGATCGCTTTTAGCTGGCTCTTCAATGGTCACTATATTAGGCTGTTTGAGCGTCAGTTCTGATTTCTTGTTAAAAAACTCGGCTCTGGTTGAGGTGAGTAAAAACTGCTGGCTTCCAGAGGACGAAAACTTCAGGCTGCTGACATCGGTCATATAACTATCGGCGACAGGGACTTCTTCCACCTGGCCAGTTTGCTTGCGCATAAAGGACTCCGGTGGGCTATCCCAGATCAATAAAAAGCCACCGACAAAAAATATCAGTGCAGAGATAAGCAGCGCCTGTCTGATCATTGATAGCTGGCCAGTATTGTTTGCAGTTTTCCCTGGGCCTCAAGGATCGTTTCAGCTACTTCGCGAACGGCGCCATGGCCGCCAGTTTTAGCCGTCTGCCAAAGGGCCTGGCTGGCGTTGGTGGTGCTGCCATTAGCCGGGGTGATGCCTAGTCCAACCCGTCGAATAACCGCCAGATCAGGCAGGTCGTCGCCCATAAAGGCGATTTCATCCATGCTGATATCCATGGTTTGCAGCAGTTCGTTAAGGGCGGTTAGTTTATCTTCGCGCCCCTGAACAACCGGGTCTATTCCAAGCTCGTCAGCACGGCGCTGGAGCAGTGCGGATACGCGGCCGGTGATAATGCCCACCTGCACACCTCCCTGCTGCAATAATTTAATGCCCAGCCCATCCTGTATATTAAAGGCCTTCATCTCTTCGCCGCTGTTGCCATAGTAGAGGCGACCATCGGTCAGCACACCATCTACATCCAGCAGTAGCAGTTTGATTTTCTTTGCCGCGGTAATTACAGCGGCGGGAACGCTTTCGCCCATTAAACAACTCCTGCGCGCAAAATATCATGCATATGCAAAACGCCAATTGGATGTTGACTGTGATCTTCGACAATCAGTGCCGTGATACTGGCGCTCTCCATAATCGTCAATGCTTCGGCGGCGAGTATGGCGTCGCTGATAGTTTTTGGGTTAGCTGACATAACCTGTTCCATGGTTGCGGTGCCAATATCAATATTCTGATCAATAACACGGCGCAGATCGCCATCGGTAAACACGCCCATAAGCTTGTTGTTGCTGTCGACCACTGTGGTCATACCAAAGCCCTTCTCGGTCATCTCCAGCAGTGCGTCCTGTAATAGCTGATTGGCGCTGACTCTGGGAACCTCTGTTTCCCCATGCATAATATCGCCGACCCGCAATAGCAGTTTGCGGCCCAGAGCGCCGCCGGGGTGGGAGAAGGCAAAGTCTTCGGCGCTGAAGCCGCGAGATTCAAGCAGTGCAATGGCCAGGGCATCGCCCATCACCAATGTCACTGTGGTGCTGGTGGTGGGGGCTAAATTTAATGGGCAGGCTTCGCTGGTGACGCTGACATCAAGATTGGCACAGGCGGACTGGGATAATATTGATTCAGGGTCCCCGGTCATGCTGATCAGGGGAATGCCCAGGCGTTTGATCAACGGCAATATGGTAACTACTTCTGCGGTACTGCCTGAGTTTGAAATGGCGATCACCACATCATTTTTGGTGATCATGCCCAGATCCCCGTGACTGGCTTCGCCTGGGTGAACGAAAAAGGCTGGTGTGCCTGTGCTGGCTAATGTTGCGGCAATTTTATTGCCTATGTGCCCGGACTTGCCCATACCGGTGACAACCACACGACCTTCGCATGCCAGTATTGTCTCGCAGGCACGCTCGAAATCGCTGTTGATGCAGGGTGCCAGCTGTCCTACGGCCAGAGATTCCATCTCTATGGTGCGCAGGCCAGATTTAATAAAGTCGCTTGTTGCCATATTCAGGGTTCATCTGTGTTTAAGTTCAGTATTATAGAGCAAAACAGGTCGGGCGTATTCAGGCTTGGCCTGCCGAGATTGCGGGCCATAGCAGTACATAATAAAAGCCGTAGCCTGCCAGTAAAATCACGCCCATGGTTTTGGATATGCGTCCTGAGCTGCTGCGCAGTGCAAGTGCAGCCATAACGACCATTAGTACTGTCATTGCTGCCATAGCGGCATAGTCACGGGCAAAGACATCGGGGCTCAGAGCTACCGGAGCTATAGCGCCAGCAGAGGTCATTACCAGCATAAGATTAAAAAGGTTGGAACCCAGAATATTACCCAGAGCTATATCATGATGGCCGCGAATGGCACTCATCACCGAAGCGGCCAGTTCAGGCAGGCTGGTGCCGATGGCGACTACGGTAAGACCTATGACCAGTTCGCTGATGCCTGCATAGGCGGCAATGGATTTTGCCCCCCACACGGTAATCTCGGCACTGACCAGCAGCACTCCCAGGCCCACAGCAAACCACAGTAGCGCACTGCCAATGGGAAGTTCTGGAAGCTCTTCGGCCTCTCCGATCACTTCCGGGTTGGGGTGATTCTTTTTGTATTTGACCACTAATATCAGCAGCGGAACAATTAGCAAGCCCAGACTGATGCTCTCGCCACGACCGAGAAATCCATCATAGAGACATAATCCAGCCAGCGCTGTGATCAGTAAAAGAATCGGGGTCTCTTCCCGCAGTAAATGTTTTTGCACTGGAATAGGGGCTACCAGCGCTGTAATACCCAGTACCAGACCAATATTGGCTAAATTTGAACCCAGAGCATTGCCGACGGCCAGTTGGGCAGCATCTCTCATGGCGGCATTGATGGAGACAATAACCTCTGGCGCAGAGGTCCCCACAGAGACCACAGTCAGGCCAATAATCATGGGTGAAATGCCAAAGTTGCGCGCTGCGCCCGCACTGCCGGCAACAAACCTGTCGGCTCCCCAAAGCAGGCCTAAGATGCCCGTCACAAGGGCCAGCATGGGTAGATAGATAGCGGACATATAGTCTCCGGCTGTGTTTATTCAATAGTGAGGGAATGGTATAGTGCGCAGCCACTATTGTCAGCTCTGAAGAACTAGATTTTTGAATCCGCTGTCAAAGGAAGAGAATTTAAACGAGAAACATAATATGCGATTAATAAGAACAGGTTTGCTGAGTGCTGTGGTCGGGTTTCTGATGTCAATGTCAGCGGTAGTTTTTGCTGAGAGCGACCCAGCCATTGAGAGTGGTCCTTTTGAGAAGATTGAGCAGGTCACCGCTGAGTTGTTGGTGGTGATTGCAGACCATGCCGAGGGCTTTCCAGAGAATGAGTCGCAATATTTTCAGGCGCTGAATACTCTGCTGGAACAGCATATTGATTTCAACTACATCGCTAAATCCGTGATGGGCCGCTCGGCAAAGAGCGCGACTGGTGAGCAGCGAGTTGAGTTTGCCACCAAATTCCGCAATGGCCTGATTGAGACCTACGGTCGCGGGCTTATCGGCTATGGCGACGAGAAGATTGTGCTGCTCAACAAAGCACCGTTGAAACCGGGCCAGAGAATGGTGTCGGTAAAGCAGGAAATTCAAGCTGAAGGCGCGGTGTACCCAATGGAATACTCTATGGCCCTAAGCAAAAAAACCGGGCAGTGGAAGGCCATTAATGTTGTGATCAATGGCATTAATATGCGCAATATTTTCCGCAGTCAGTTTGCCAATGCTGTGCAGAAAGCCGGTGGCGATATTGATATGTTAATTGCTGACTGGTCAGCCGAATAATTTGTAATTGAAGAAAAGAGTTAACCTATAAATGAATCCAGATGATGTAAAAGTGCTGCTAGAGAATGCTCTGCCCGATTGCCAATTTGAGGTGGAGACCGATGGTGGCCATTTCAATATTGTCGCTATTGGTGATCTATTTGAGGGCAAGCGCCCGGTGCAGCGTCAGCAACAGATTTATGCTGCCCTCAATGAACAGATCTCTTCTGGCGCGATTCACGCAGTCAATATGAAAACATTCACTCATCAGGAGTGGAATGATCGCAGCTAATTCCTCTGCGGCTCTACTATCAAGTTCTGAGGTTATCCGATGGATAAACTGATTATTCAAGGGGGTGCAGTTCTCCGTGGAGAGGTCTGGATTTCTGGTTCCAAGAATGCGGCACTGCCGATACTCTCTGCTGCGCTGCTGTCTGAGGGCATTGTAACCATTGCCAATTTGCCCCATCTGCAGGATGTTACCACTACTATCGAGTTGCTTGGCGCCCTGGGAGTGACTGTCAGTATCGATGAGAAAATGCGTCTCGAAGTCGATACCTCGACCCTCAATAGCCTGACCGCACCCTATGAACTGGTGAAAACCATGCGCGCCTCCATTCTGGTGCTCGGCCCTATGCTGGCCCGCTATGGTGAGGCAAATGTATCCTTCCCGGGGGGCTGTGCTATTGGCAGTCGGCCTGTGGATTTGCATCTGCGCGGACTGGAAGCCATGGGCGCCACTATTGAGATTGATGAGGGTTATATCCGCGCCCGGTCTGATGGTCGCCTGAAAGGAGCCCACATTCTAATGGATATGGTGTCAGTGGGTGCCACTGAAAATTTAATGATGGCTGCGGTACTGGCAGAGGGCACTACTGTTATTGATAACGCTGCCCGAGAACCAGAGATTGTTGATCTGGCTGCCTGTATGAATGCCTGGGGCGCTGATGTACAGGGTGCTGGCTCTAATACGTTAACGATTAATGGTGTTGAAAAGTTGGCTGGGGGCTTTTATAAGGTCATGCCGGATCGCATTGAGACAGGTACCTATCTGGCGGCTGCGGCTGCCACTGGGGGTAAAGTCAAAACCACCCAGACTGATCCTGCAACTCTGGAGGCTGTGTTGCTGAAGCTTGAGGAAACCGGCGCAGTAATTACCCAGGGCGAAGACTGGATTGAGTTGGATATGCAGGGCAAGCGGCCCAAGGCGATTAACCTTAAGACCGCCCCCTATCCGGCCTTTCCCACAGATATGCAGGCTCAGTTAACGGCGGTTAATGCGGTGGCGGAAGGCACCGGCATGATTACCGAGACCATTTTTGAGAATCGCCTGATGCAGGTTCAGGAGCTTAATCGCATGGGTGCGAGCATTATTGTCGAGGGCAACACTGCCATAGTGACAGGAGTGGAAAGACTGAAAAGTGCGCCAGTGATGGCCTCTGATTTGCGCGCCTCAGCGGCGCTGGTGATTGCCGCTATGGTTGCTGAGGGTGAAACCATTGTCGATCGCATCTATCATATTGATAGAGGCTACGAATGTATTGAAGAGAAGTTGCAGCAACTGGGCTGCAAAATTAAGCGAGTACCCGGCTAAGCCGGCGAATTAAAGCTCAGCCTGAGAGACCAGATAATTGTTATGACACAGATTACCCTAGCCCTGACTAAGGGTCGCATATTAAAAGAAACTCTACCGCTGCTTGAGGCTGCGGGAATAGTGCCTGCGGAAGATATAGCCACCAGCCGCAAACTGGTATTTGCGACCAATCAGGAAGGTTTGCGCCTGCTGATTTTGCGCGGCTCCGATGTCCCCACCTATGTGCAATTTGGTGCGGCTGATATAGGTGTTGCTGGCAAGGATGGTCTTCTGGAGCATCAGGGAGACGGCTACTACGAGCCTCTGGATTTGGGTATTGCCCGCTGCAAGCTGATGACTGCTGTGCCTGTCGGCGCGAAGCCCCAGACTGGGCGTCTGCGCGTGGCAACAAAATATGTCAATGTGGCTCGCCAGTTTTATGCAGAGCAGGGTCGCCAGGCAGATCTGATCAAGCTCTATGGCGCCATGGAAATTGCGCCGATCCTTGGTTTGGCCCATGAAATCGTCGATATTGTTGATACCGGTAATACCTTAAAAGCCAACGGCCTTGAGGCTCGGGAAGAAATTGCCGATATCAGCTCGCGCCTGATTGTGAACAAGGCGGCGATGAAAACTAAATACAATGAGATTCAGTCCATTGTGGACGCGCTGCAGAGCGCAGTGGCGAATAAAGCGTGAGCAAGCCAACTATCAATCGCCTGACCAGTGCCGATCCAGACTTTCTGCCATCGCTGGATAAGTTGATCGCTTGGGATATGGTGTCAAATAGCGAGGTTGAATCCGCAGTTGCAGAGATTTTAACCCAGGTTCGTGCTCGCGGTGATGCTGCACTGATTGAGTACAGCAATCGCTTTGATCGTCGTGATTGCCAGTCGATCAGTGAATTCTGTCTAAGCTCGGAACAGCTTCAAGAGGCCCTGGCGTCTATAGATTCAGTCACCCGTGACGCGCTAGAAACAGCAGCGGCTAGAATCCGTGACTATCACAGCCACCAGTTGCAAGAGTCCTGGCAGTATCATGAGGCCGACGGCACTGTGCTGGGTCAGCAGGTGACACCACTGGAGTCAGTGGGTATCTATGTGCCCGGTGGTAAAGCCAGCTATCCCTCGTCAGTATTGATGAACTGTATTCCCGCTCGCGTCGCCGGTGTCAGCGAAGTGATTATGATGGTGCCAGCTCCGGACAATGAGCTCAGCCCGATTGTTTTGGCAGCGGCGGCCATTGCCGGTGTGGATAAGGTGTTTACCATTGGCGGTGCCCAGGCCATTGCTGCTCTGGCCTACGGCACTGAGACTGTGCCCAAAGTAGACAAGATTGTTGGACCAGGCAATATCTATGTGGCTACAGCCAAACGCAAGGTGTTTGGTTCTGTGGGTCTGGACATGGTGGCGGGCCCCAGCGAAATTTTAGTGGTTTGCGATGGCCAGACCGATCCTGACTGGATTGCCATGGATCTGTTTTCCCAGGCCGAGCACGATGAAGACGCCCAGTCTATTTTAATTGCCTGGGATGCAGACTATCTGGATGCAGTGCAGCAGAGTATTGAAAAGCTGCTGCCGGAGATGGAACGGCGGGACATTATTACCCAGTCTCTGGCTAACCGCGGTGCCCTGATTAAGGTGGCCGATGCAGGCGAAGCAGTCACCATCTGCAATCGTATTGCCCCGGAGCATTTAGAACTTTCTGTGGCAGACCCCGAGTTCTGGTTGCCCAATATCAAGCATGCAGGCGCCATCTTTATGGGCCGTCACACAGCAGAGGCACTGGGTGATTACTGTGCCGGACCCAACCATGTGTTGCCCACCTCGGCGACATCGCGATTTTCGTCGCCTCTCGGGGTGTATGATTTCCAGAAGCGCAGCTCCCTGATCTTTTGTTCTGAGCAGGGGGCCTCAGATTTGGGCCGTATAGCCTCAGTACTAGGGCGGGGTGAGTCCCTGACGGCCCACGCGCGGTCGGCGGAATACAGGATTAAAAAGTAGTATTACTGAGTAAGTATTGATATGAGCAGGTACTGGAGTGACTTTGTTAAACAGCTGCAACCCTATACTCCTGGGGAGCAGCCAAAAATTAATAATCTCACTAAATTAAACACCAATGAAAATCCCTACGGCCCATCGCCAGATGTGCTGCAGGCAATGCAGCAGCTGCTCAATGATGATCTGCGTCTTTATCCGCCCCCCAATGCTGATGATCTAAAGACGACGATTGCAGATTATTATCAGGTAAACGCTCAGCAGGTTTTTGTTGGTAATGGTTCTGACGAAGTCCTGGCGCACATCTTTAATGGCCTGCTCAAGCAGGACAAACCCATATTTTTCCCCGATATTAGTTACAGCTTTTATCCGGTTTTTTGTCAGCTTTATGATATTGAATATGAGCAGATTCCTCTAACCCTAGACTACTCTATTGATCTGCAAGCCTATCAGCGCCCCAATGGCGGGATTATTTTTCCCAACCCCAATGCACCGACGGGCAGATTGCTGGGTCTGGATGTTATTGAACAGCTGCTGCAGGCCAATCAGGACTCTGTGGTCGTGGTTGATGAGGCCTATATTGATTTTGGCGGTCAGAGCGCAGTGGCGCTGGTGGATAAATACGCTAATCTGATTGTGGTTCACACGTTGTCCAAGTCCCGCTCCCTGGCCGGTATGCGCATTGGCTATGCCATCGCCAGTACTGAGTTGGTTGAGGGTCTGGACAGGGTTAAGAACAGTTTTAATTCCTATCCGCTTGGGCATCTGCAGATCGCCGCAGCTATTGCTTCCTTTAAAGATGAGACGTATTTTCAGCAAACCTGCACCCAGGTTATTGACAGTCGTGAACAATTGGTGGAGCAGCTGCAACAGTTAGGTTTCGATGTTTTGCCATCGGCTGCCAATTTTGTCTTTGCCCGGCACAGGGACAAATCAGCCAGTGCTATGGCAGGGGAATTGCGCGAGCAGGGTTTGATAGTGCGGCACTTTAACAAGCCGCGAATTGATCAGTTTCTGCGTATTACTGTGGGTACCCCGAAAGACAACCAGCTGTTGGTAGATAGCCTCTCGGCAATTCTTGGCAGCTAGGGCTGCCTGCAATTTGCTATTTATTGGGCAATCACCGGGCGGGTGCCAGCGATTGCGGTGAGGGTAAAGGTCTCTATACCCCTGAGTATTTCAAGTTTGATGGACTGTCCCGGCATTACATCAGCAATCTGACTGGCGCTGCTGTGGCGATCTGTCACCGCGGTGCCATTAATGCCAATAACTATATCTCCTGGTCTGATGCCGGCCTTCTGAGCTGGGCCTGTATTAAACACACCATTGACCAGAAGCCCTCTGGTGGTGCTGGTATTAAAATGTCGCGCCAAATCCTGATTCAGCGGTGTTGCATCCATGCCCAGCCAGCCACGAATCACCCGACCATGTTGAATAATATCATTGAGTACTTTCTGCGCCTCATTGACCGGAATGGCAAAACTCATACCGGCGGCGCCACTGCGATCAAGTTTTGCGGTATTGATGCCGAGTAGATTGCCATAGACATCCACCAGCGCACCACCTGAATTGCCCGGGTTGATATCGGCATCGGTCTGGATAAAGTTTTCAAAGGTATTGAGGCCCAGACCATTGCGTCCGGTGGCACTAATAATGCCCTGTGTTACTGCCTGACCCAGGCCGTACGGGTTGCCAATAGCCAATACCACATCACCTATTTTTGCATCCATGGCGTCACCGATGGAGATAGGCTGCAGTTGATCTACATCTATTTTGAGAATGGCCAGGTCGGTGTCGGGATCAGTACCTACTATTTTTGCCGGGACGTCGCGGCCATCATATAGCAGCACCACAATCTCATCGACGTTGGCGACCACATGGTTGTTGGTCATAATAAAACCGTCATCCCGCACAATAATGCCCGAGCCCAATGAGCTTTGCAGACGTTGCTGCTGATAATTAAAGAAGCGCCTTATAAATGGGTCATTGAGCAGCGGGTGTGTTTTCTCCCGTCGCAACTTGCGAGTGTAGATATTGACTACTGAAGGCGCGGCGCGGCGCACTGCTGCGGCATAGGATACTGGACCCAACCAGTCTGATGAGGCGGTATCGTCTGTTTGGGCAAGATTGTTGAAGTCACTGCTGCCGCCGCGAAATTGAGGGAACAACAGCATTAACAGAGCAGCAACAAACAGGCCCGTTAGCACAGGCTTGCCAATATAATTAAAAATCCAGTCTATTTTTTGTCTATCCAGCACAGTAACGACCCTCTCAATGACGCTGATTATGGCACATTGGGGCAGTTGTTGCGTTTTTCACCGGCGGGTTACTTGCGCAGTAAATTGGATAGTTTGGGATTCGGAGCCTTGGCTGGGCGATAAATAAGCAAGATATGGCCGATTGACTGCACCAGTTCTGCCTTAAAGTTCTGGCAGATCTTATCGCTAACGGCTTTCTTAGCATCGCGATCGCCTACCGCCAGCTTTACCTTGATAAGCTCGTGGTCGCTGAGTGCGCGCTCGAGCTCGGCAGACACAGTATCAGTCAAGCCTTTTGCCGCAATGGTCACCACGGGCTTGAGATCATGTCCCAATCGACGTAAATGTTTTTTATCTTCACTGGAACTTGTCATAATGATCGGCCTAATCTCAAAGTCGGCCATTCTAGCGAAAACCTCAGCATGACGAAATCTAAAAATCGCAGTTGGATTAAACAACATGTTAAAGACCCCTATGTGATGCAGTCCCAGAGGGATGGCTATCGATCCCGCGCCAGCTACAAATTACTCGAAATAGTTGAAAAACAGCGCTTGATCCGCTCTGGCATGACCGTCGTAGATTTAGGTTCTGCACCAGGAGGTTGGTCTCAGGTGGCGGCAAAGCTTGTGGGTCACGAGGGACGGGTTCATGCGCTGGATATTTTGCCCATGGATCCGGTGGCAGGGGTGGATTTTATCCAGGGGGATTTTACCGAGGATGCCACTTTTGATGAACTGCTCGCAGTTATCGGAAATAGGCCGGTAGACCTTGTAATTTCTGATATGGCCCCCAACTTGACAGGAGCGAAAGCCGTTGATCAGCCTGCTATGATGTATTTAGCTGAGCTGGCAATTGATTTAACCTGCAGAGTAATGAAGGCGGAAGGCGTGTTTATCGCCAAATTATTTCAGGGTGAAGGCTTCGATCAGTTTGTGCGTCATGTCAGAACTGTGTTTAATACTGTCAGTCTAAAGAAACCAGATGCATCCAGAGCCAAGTCCCGCGAGGTCTATCTGGTAGCCAAGGGCCTGAAGGGCCAATAGAGAGGAATAACTTTTGAACGATTTGGTTAAAAATTTAATTGTATGGGTGATCTTAGCCGCCATCTTAATGTCGGTGTTTAATAGCTTCACCCCACAGCCTGTAGATAACAGCCTGGGTTATTCAGAGTTTGTCATGGAAGTGCAGAATGATCGGGTATCCAAGGTCTCGATCGATGGCCTGATTATCGAAGGCGAGCGTCGTGATGGCAGCACATTCCGTACAGTGCGCCCCAATGTGCAGGATCCGGGTTTGATGGGCGATCTGATCAATCACAATGTCAATGTTATGGGCAAAGAGCCTGAGACCCCAAGCCTTATTTCGCAGCTATTGGTGGCAGCATTCCCGATACTGCTGATTCTGGCGATATTTGTGTTTTTTATGCGCCAGATGCAGGGTGGCGGTGGCGGCAAAGGCGGCCCCATGAGCTTTGGTAAAAGCAAGGCCAAGCTGCTGACCGGCGATCAGATTAATACAACGTTTTCCGATGTGGCCGGTGTGGATGAAGCCAAAGAAGATGTGGGCGAACTGGTTGAATTCCTCAGCGACCCGAGCAAATTTCAGCGTTTGGGTGGCCGTATCCCCAAGGGTGTATTAATGGTCGGCCCTCCGGGAACCGGTAAAACTCTTTTGGCCAAGGCTATTGCCGGTGAAGCCAAGGTGCCATTCTTCTCTATTTCTGGTTCTGACTTTGTCGAGATGTTTGTCGGTGTTGGTGCCTCCCGTGTGCGGGATATGTTTGAGCAGGCCAAAAAGCAGGCTCCATGCATTATCTTTATTGACGAAATTGATGCTGTGGGTCGTCACCGTGGAGGTGGCTATGGCGGTGGCAACGACGAGCGCGAACAGACATTAAACCAGCTGCTGGTTGAGATGGATGGCTTTGAGGGCACCGAGGGTGTGATTGTGATCGCTGCGACCAACAGGCCAGATGTGCTGGATAAAGCACTGCTGCGTCCAGGCCGCTTTGACCGCCAGGTCTACGTGGGACTGCCGGATATTCGTGGTCGTGAGCAGATTCTTAAAGTGCATGCGCGCAAAGTGCCTCTAGATGAATCAGTGGAGCTGGGTATTCTGGCTCGAGGAACCCCCGGGTTCTCCGGTGCCGATCTGGCTAACCTGGTCAATGAAGCCGCATTGTTCTCTGCCCGTGGCAATCGCCGAGTGGTTACCATGGAGGAATTCGAGAAGGCGCGAGATAAAATTATGATGGGTGCTGAAAGGCGCTCAATGGTGATGTCGGAGAAAGAAAAGACCAACACAGCCTACCATGAAGCCGGTCACGCCATTATTGGTAGACTGGTGCCGGAGCATGACCCGGTACACAAGGTGACTATCATTCCTCGAGGCCGAGCCCTGGGTGTGACTCAGTACCTGCCAGAGGAAGATCGCTACAGCATGAATCGCCGTCAGCTTAACAGTCAGCTGTGCAGCCTCTTTGGTGGGCGTATTGCCGAGGAGTTAGTGGGCGGTATTGATGGGGTTACCACTGGCGCCTCCAACGATATTGAGCGGGCCACACAGATGGCGCGCAATATGGTGACCAAATGGGGACTCAATGAAAAAATGGGCCCTATTCTTTACGGTGAAGATGAGTCTCAGGCACCCGGCGGCGGCAATACCCATTACTCTGAGGACACCTCCCGAGAAATCGATCAGGAAGTGCGTAGTATCCTCAATGATGCTTACAGTACAGCGTCAAAATTGTTGGAGGATAATCGAGATATTCTTGAAGCTATGAAAGATGCGCTGATGGAGTTTGAGACTATTGATGCTGATCAGGTCGATGATCTGATGAATCGACGCAAGGTGCGACCACCCCAGCAATGGGATGACCATGACTCAGATAACACCTCTGGTGGTGGCAACAGTGCGGCGAAAGATTCGGTTGATGAGGGTCCAATTGGCGGTCCAGTCGAGGATCTTTGATTTTTAACTATAACTTTTGTAACAGACCTCGAAGCTCACAAGGCTTCGAGGTCTTTTTGTATCTATGAGCTTATTAAACTGCGGCAACAAAACTCTCGATCTGTCCCGCCCAGCGGTGATGGGTATTGTTAATATTACTCCGGACTCATTTTCCGACGGCGGCGCCCTGTACTCTTCTGGCAAGTTGGATCTGAGCAAGACCTTGGTTGCCATAGAGGCAATGCTGGCAGCGGGCGCAGATATTATTGATATAGGTGGCGAGTCCACAAGGCCTGGTGCTGCGCCGGTTACCAGAGCCCAGGAGCTTGACCGGGTGATGCCAATTATCAATGCAGTGAGCAGTCGTTTTGACTGTCTTATCTCGGTGGATACCAGTACAGCTGAGGTTATCAGCGAAGCCGCAGCCGGCGGCGCCCATATTATTAATGATGTGCGTGCACTACAGCGGGAAGGTGCGTTAGCGGCCGCCGCCGTCAGCGGCCTGCCAGTCTGCCTGATGCATATGCAGAATCAACCCGACAGCATGCAGCACAATCCCCAGTATGAAGATGTAGTTGCCGAGGTGTTGGCGTTTTTACATCAGCGCAAACAACAGTGCATTGAGGCTGGCATTGCAGCAGATCAAATTATGCTGGATCCAGGTTTTGGCTTTGGCAAGACTCTGGACCATAATCTGGCACTCTTTAATGGCCTGGACAAGCTTGCCCAAGCAGGTCATCCAGTGCTAGTGGGTGTCTCGCGCAAATCAATGATTGGCCAGCTACTTGACTCGGCAGTGGATGAAAGACTCATGGGAAGTGTTACCATGGCGCTTTTGGCTGCGCAGAAAATCAAGGCAGTGCAGGGCTCGCTAATATTGCGCGTCCATGATGTAAAAGAAACAGTGCAGGCGCTGCATATCTGGCAACAGGCAGAGAGTTTTGAGGACACCGAGTAAATTATGGCAAGAAAATATTTTGGCACAGATGGCATCCGCGGCAAAGTGGGTGAGTACCCTGTTACCGCAGACTTTATGCTCAAGCTGGGCTGGGCAGCGGGCACTGTGCTGACCCGCAACACTGAAGGAAAAAAACGCGTACTGATTGGCAAGGACACCAGAGTGTCTGGTTATATGTTTGAATCTGCCCTCGAAGCAGGCTTGATTGCTGCTGGTGTAGATGTTGATATGCTCGGGCCTATGCCGACCCCGGCCATTGCCTATTTAACCCGCACCTTCCGCGCTTCCGCCGGCATTGTTATCAGTGCTTCCCACAACCCGGTTGAAGATAACGGTATTAAATTCTTTGCCGCCGATGGCTATAAATTACCAGATGAAGTGGAGCTTGAAATTGAGGCTCTGATGGATAAACCGCTGGTTACCAATGGCTCCTATAGTCTGGGTAAGGCCCGTCGCCTCAGCGACGCCACTGGGCGCTATATTGAATTCTGTAAAGGTACTCTGCCTGCAGGCTATGATCTTAACGGCCTCAATATTGTTGTAGATTGCGCCCATGGCGCGACCTACCATGCGGGCCCCCGAGTGTTTAAGGAATTGGGCGCCAGCGTTATTACCATGGGCAACACGCCCAATGGCTTTAATATCAATGATCAGTGCGGCTCTACCCATATGGATGGTTTGCAGGAGGCTGTGACTGAGGCCAAGGCCGATCTGGGTATTGCCTTCGATGGTGATGGTGATCGCGTACTGTTTGTAGATGCCAATGGAGAGATAGTCGACGGTGATGAGCTTATTTATATTATTGCCCAGCATCGCCGGGCAGCAGGTAACTGCGATGGTGTCGCAGGCACATTGATGAGCAACCTTGGGCTTGAGCTGGCCCTGAAAGAGTTGGGCATTCCTTTTGAGCGCACCAAGGTGGGTGATCGCTATGTGGTTGAAGCCCTTAAGGCCAATGGCTGGGATTTGGGTGGTGAAGCCTCTGGTCATGTGCTATGCAGTGACCTCAATAGCACTGGTGACGGCATAGTTGCAGCGCTGCAGGTGATTCTGGCGCTGTCGGAGAGTGGCCAACCACTGCACCAGCTAAAGCAAGGCATGGTGAAGTTCCCCCAAACCATGATTAACGTTCGTCTGGCGAAAAAGGTTGATATCAGTGATAACCAGACGATTAATACTGCTGTTGCACAGGCAGAGCAAGAGTTGGATGGTCGTGGGCGAGTGCTGTTGCGACCCTCGGGTACCGAGCCATTAATAAGAGTAATGGTTGAGGGTGAAGATCAGGTCTTGGTGGATAGATTGGTGGCAGATATCGCCAAAATCGTCCAACAGCAGGTTGGCTAGTGGTTTATCGGCTATAAAGACCGCTTCCCAGTTGTATATTCACATCTAGTCGGGTAGCATTTGCGCCCGCTTGAGAAGCCCCTACCTTCCCCTCAGAAAAAGGAGCAGTCCGGATGGCTAAATCGCTGATAGCGGGCAATTGGAAAATGCATGGTACCGCCGCATCGGCAGCTGCCATTGCCGGGGAGTTGGCGAAGCGTTGGAATAATCAAAACTCGGTAGAGATGATTGTTTTTCCACCATTTGTCCATCTGACCTCTGTGGCTGAGGCTGTCGGGGGATCTGATGTTGCTGTAGGTGGACAAAACCTGTGTCAATTTGAGTCAGGTGCCTACACAGGCGAGGTTTCCGCGGCCATGTTGGCTGACATGGGTTGCCAGTATGTGCTGGTTGGGCATTCCGAACGGCGGGCACTGTTTGGTGAAACCAATGAAACAGTGGCAGAAAAATTTAAAGCCGCGCAGCAGGCAGGTTTGATACCAGTTCTCTGTGTTGGCGAATCGCTGCAGCAGCGACAGCAGAAGCAAACGCTAGAAATAGTAGCGCAGCAAATCAGTGCGGTGACAGAGCCTGTTGCACTGCAAGATCTGTGTCGGGCAGTGATCGCTTATGAGCCAGTATGGGCCATAGGCACAGGTGAGACAGCAACCCCTGAGCAGGCTCAGGAAGTGCATGGGGCTATTAGAGCCCAGCTTGGAGATGCAGGGCGCGAGACAACGCTGCTCTACGGTGGCAGTGTCAATCCGAGCAATGCAGCAGAATTATTTGCCCAGCCAGATATTAATGGTGGTCTGGTGGGTGGAGCCTCATTGAAGGCAGATGACTTTTTGAATATTGCACAACAACTGATCGAGCAAGAGTAATGGAACAATTTATTTTAGTATTTCACTTTGTGGTTGCAGTGGCCCTGATTGGGTTGGTTTTGCTGCAGCAGGGTAAAGGCGCAGAAGCGGGAGCCTCGTTTGGTTCCGGTGCTTCGCAAACAGTATTTGGCAGTGGCGGGGGCTGGAATTTCTTCAGCAAGATGACTGCTATTCTGGCTACAATCTTCTTTGTTACCAGTGTCAGTTTGGCTCTGGTTGCTAAAAACAGTACTGTTATTGATGAGACTCTGCTTCCTGAACTGGAGTCAATCTCCAGTCAATTACAGGAAACTGATGTGCCTGTGATGGAAACAACCGATGAACTGCCTTCCGGGGCTGGTTCTGACTTGCCAGAGTAATTGTTTTGAAAAATGCCCAAGTGGTGGAATTGGTAGACACGCTATCTTGAGGGGGTAGTGGCGAAAGCCGTGCCGGTTCAAGTCCGGCCTTGGGCACCATATCAAAGACCAGTAGCACTTGCTGGCGACCGAGAAGCCTCGTTGATCGGGGCTTTTTTGTGGGTAAATAAAAATATATGCGTTAGGTCATGACTAGAATAATTAACCAAAGCAGTCTACAGGTGAAGTCTGGAGCGCGTTGAAGTTCACTCGTCTGTCAGCGGGGCTGATCAGTCGTTTTTATTTGCCCTTTTGTAGGCGGTAAATGATGGAATAGTGGAAACTACTATGGTCGCGCTTACCACTAGCAGAAGAAAGAGGATGTTATTGTAGGACAGGATATTTAATCCAATATGCAAGCCAAATTCACTGGACAGCAGGTCGCGAGCGATGAGTAAACTGAAGTACAGCGATGCGGTGCCAATAAGCATACTCATAAAACTAATTAACAATGCTTCCAACTGTATTAGTAGAAATAAAAAAAATGCTGGTGCGCCTATCACTCTAAGTAAATGTATTTCACGTTCGCGCTCTTTGATGGATGCCAGCATCATAGCGCTTAGCCCCAAGAGCGCCGATATCAGTATAAGACCAGAAATAAGGCGCAGAGTATTCTCTAAAAGACCAATCATCTGCCACAGCTCTGCCAGAGCCACGCCGGGTAGAATGGCAGATAGAGGGTCTTTGCGGTAATTGTTAATATTCCTCTGTACTCCAAAGGTTGCCATTCGAGAGGTCAAACCAAGCATAAACGCTGTTATGCTTTTTGGCTTGAGCTCTGACAAGGGCTGAGCGGTTAATGCACTACCATGGGTTTGTATAATCTTTTGCAAGTGTGTATGAACCGCTTCTAGTCCCTGTAAACTCACACGAACTGTCTGGTCAATTGGCGTTCCCGTCGCGGATAAAATACCGGTGACTTCAAAAGGGCTGTTGCTATGCAGGCTGAAACTGGTTTGCCCCAAGCCATGAGCTAACACAATCTTATCGCCCAACTGATACCCCAGCTTTTTAGCTACCTGTGACCCCAGCACAACATCAAAGATATTTTCGAAAGATTTTCCTTGGCTGAAAGTAAGCTGGCGTTTTTTACCATAGCTAAAATATTTAAAATAATCGGTCGTTGTGCCCATTACTCGAAAGCCTTTGTGAGAATCCCCCAGTGAGATAGGAATTGACCAAGCTACCTTCGGGTCGTCACTGATATTTTGATAGGTTTCCCAATCGATATTGTTTGTGGGAGAGCCTAACCGAAAGACCGAGTAGAGTAATAGATTCAAACTGCCGGTTCTCGCCCCAACAATCAAATCCACACCTGATACAGTGCTGTTAAAGCTTTGTTTGCTCTGGCTGCGAATATGCTCCACACCCAGAAGAACAAAAATACTCACACTCATCGCCATGATGGTAAGCAATACAGAGCCTTTACGATTTATTAAACTTTTAGAGGCGAGCCGAACAAACATCAGTTTTCCTCTCTTGCTGCATTAATGTCAGATAATGCGTCAATCCGTCCAAAGTAGTTGGCTAGAGACATATCATGACTAACAAAGACTAATGTTATGTTGTGTTTGGAAACCAGTGTCATCAGTGCGGACATGAAATTATCCCGATTATTCTGGTCCAGAGAAGAGGTTGGTTCATCGGCAATTAGCACCTGAGGCTTGTTAATGAGCGCTCTGGCAATGGCAATTCGTTGCTGCTGCCCAAAGCTGAGCTGGCCCACGGGCTTATACCAATCAATTTCAGGGATATGAAACGCCGATAACAATGATTTAATCTCGTCGGCTATTGAGTATTGCCTATCATTGTTTCCAAACTGATAGGCCAGCCGAATATTGTCAATAGCATCGATGTAGGGGATCAGATTGAACTGCTGAAAAATATAACCGATATGATTCGCCCTAAAACGATCACGCTGCCGCGCACCCATTGTGCCCAGACGTTCTCCCAGAACGTTTACTTTCCCAGAAGTTGCGGTCAACATGCCGCTTAACAGGTTTAACAATGTGGACTTTCCACCGCCTGAAGGCCCATGGATAAATACATGTTCCCCAGCAGAAACTGACCAGCTATTAATGTTCAGGATAAAGTTGTCAGGTGCCTCCGGATAGGAGAAATGCACATCTGTGAGCTGAATAGCCATAGTCATTTTCTATTGGTTTCTAATGTCTGGGGTGACAGCGAATGTTGATACACTGTATCATCACGCCAAGTTGTTTTAAACGTCGGCGGTGCTTAAATTGCTACTGTTAAGAAAATTTTGGCTTCAGGTTATATTTGCATTAACTTTAATGCCATTGCTTATTGCTCAGGTGCTTGCTGAGAGTGCCGAAAATAAAACGACGGAGAACCAAGGTGCCCCGTCGGGTGAGTATGTGACAATTCAATGGACTGACCTTCTTCCGCAGGACGAGATCGATATTCTTTCAAATCCGCCCAGTTATATAAATGACATTGAAGATGGTTCGGCTGAGGATCAACTAGGCGGCTCGATGAACAATAGTATTGTTGTTGAGATGGAAGACCGCTATCAGCAGGCTCTGGTGTCAACAAGAGTAAAGTCTGAGATGGATGGCCGTGCGGTGCGTATTCCCGGGTTTATTGTGCCTATAGAATTTAATGGTGAACAAACCATCACTGAGTTTTTCTTGGTGCCATATTTTGGCGCTTGCCTGCATATGCCGCCGCCAGCGCCAAATCAAATTATTTATGTGAAGTCGGCAACAGGGCTCAAGCTTGAAGCTTTGTATTACCCGTTTTGGATCTCTGGTGATCTGAAAGCATCTCTTGTAGAAAATGATATGGCTACGGCTGCCTACAGCATGGAGATGGACAGTTATGAGACCTATCAGCCGGAATAGATCATTGCTCAGCAGTCTCGATGCAGGCTAACAGCTGTTCGTCCCATTTATCACAGGTTTCATTAGCAATAATATCAATACGGCTTTCAAAGCAGTCATCCAGCTCCATTTCAGTTAAGGAGTCGGGGGTAATGTTGTAACCGAAAATACCACTCTGGGTAATAAAAACCGCTTTTACTCTTTCGGCAATAATGCCGCTCAAAAACAAAAATACTGCCTCTCGATTAAAAATTTTGTCTGCGTCAAAACGCCACCCTACGCTGTGAAACCCTTCACCCTGATTAATAGCCTTGAGGTAGCCGACTTCAGGTATGGGTAAATTAGCCAGATTCTGAGGGGTACTGTCGCTAGCATGATGGTGATGCTGTTGGTGCTGATGAGGTTGGGCAGAGGTCGCAGTGGGCCCCTCTAGAGTAGCCAGAGATAGTTGACCCTGCTCAGTAAATATGACCTCTACCTGAGACTGAGACTTGGAGTTAGCATAGTGCTCGAGCCGGGCTTTATCCTTAGGCTCATAGAGATCCTGTTTGTTGCCGACAACGACATCGGCAATGGCAATTTGCTGATTGAGAGTAGAATGCTCAGTGTAGCGCGCATCAGCTAGGTTTCGTGCATCAACCAAGGTGATGATTTTTTCAATGGCAAGGGCCGTGCAATAATATTCAGCCCGCAATACTTCCAGTACTTCAATCGGATGCCCAAGCCCTGTTGGTTCAATTAATAAGCGGTCCGGTTTAGCCCGCGCGAGTAACTGATTTAGTGCGATTTGCATTGGTAAGCCTGCAGCGCAGCACATGCATCCACCGGGAACTTCTCGGATAAAAACCTTGCCATCTTTAGAGCGCTGACCTTCAAAAAGACTACCATCTACACCGATCTCACCAAATTCATTGACTAAAATGGCCCAGCGCTCATGGTCAGGTTTTGATTTCAACAGGTGCATAATAGTAGAGGTTTTACCAACCCCTAGAAAGCCAGTGATAATATTGGTGGGCACAGCCGAAATTATGTCGGCTTTATCGCTCATGCTGGAGATCCCAGTACAGTGACTGATTTGTTTGTGCTGTCGACCTTAAAATAAAAACAATGGTCTCGACCCGTGTGGCAGGCTGCTCCTGTCTGGTTGACCAGGCATAATAATGCATCACCATCGCAGTCTATCTGCATACATTCCAGAGATTGTAAATGGCCGCTGGTTGCCCCTTTAATCCATAACTGCTCTCGGCTTCTGGACCAGTAAGTCATAAGCCCGGTAGTCAGTGTTTTATTGATAGATTCTTTATTCATCCAGGCCAGCATTAAGACCACTTTGCTGTTTGCGTCTTGAGTAATAACGGGGATAAGACCTTGGTTGTTGAAATTCAATTTATCAATAACATCTTGCAGCATTAACGTATGCCCATTACTAAGACGTTCGATAGATTCAAAGTAAGTGTTTTTCATTGCACTGAATTGCCAGTTACGACCCACACTGACAATTTGAGCGCCTGCATAATCGTTGATTTAAAAGATGTGCCACTGCAATGATAGCAGCCCCTGCGGTTGTTGAAACACTTTCTCCGGTTTCACCAAGAATGTCATGGCCAAGTAACGCTGTGGTCACCAAAATGGTCAGGCCTACTGTCCCAAGTATCATGATGCTGTAGTTGTTATGTTTTCTGCAACCCATGGTCATGGCGTATACACTGAGCGGAACTACCGCAATCAGCATCCATATGTGAGTGGCTTCATCTTCTAAGTTAAATGTTGTCAGAGCAGGCAGCATCACAATTATCAGGGGAAGTGCCAGGCAGTGGATAATGCAAAGCAAAGAAAGGCTGATAGCTGTTTTGTCAGAAATGGATTGTATATTTTTCATTTTTTTGAATAAGCGTTAAGCGGCTTCATTTTGGCAGTTGCTACAGAGACAGTTTATTTCTAAGTGGCTATTGACCAACTGAAAACCAGCGTCTTCTATATTGCTTTTTAGAGCGTTTATGGTTGGCTGATTAACCGATATCTCCTTGACGGTCTGACAGTTATTGCAGATTAGAAATTGCGTCACCCCATGCTCGTGGTCGCATGTTATGTGTGAGCAGGCAATATATTTATTTGCCAACTTAAGTTTATGTACCAAGTGTTCATCCTGTAAAAAATCGAGAATACGATAGACCGACATGGGCGGTAGTGTTTCACCGAATTTATCCTTGCAATAGTCAACCAGCTCATAGGCGGACTTGGCTTTGTCAGATTGTAATAAGCCGGACAGAACTTGTTTGCGCTTGTTAGTTAATTTCGCACCGCGCGCTTTGCAGCTATTCTCGGCATGGTTGATAGTATTCTGTACATTGCTCATAGAGATTACCTTATCCGGATAAGGTTAGATTCAGGAGTTAACTCAACAGTACCCTGTTTGGTCTCGGTCAGCCAGATAACTTTGATTTTCTCGATTCCTGGGAAGTGATCGATTAATTTAACCTTGATAACATCGAGTTCCTCTCCATGTCGGCAATGGTATTTGTAGCCCACTGTAATTTCGCTGTGATCTACCTGATGTGCTTCATGGTTATCACCATGATCGCTGCTCTGATGTTTCTCAGTAGTCTGCAGTATTGCTGAAAAATTTACATTTGAATGGCTCAACGAGCAATTGCCATCTGAGAGCGAAAAAACCTCTGCGGGTGATTCAAAAATCGATTTGGCGTCCCTGGCAGCCTGTATATGTTGGTCTGACGTGGCTATGTACTCAAAACCAACAATATTTACTGAGGGAGACTCAAGATAAAGCTCAAGGTTGGTGTTCTCAAGAGCCAGCCTTAACTCAACGTGGCCGTGTAAGTGTGTATCCTGATGCAAGGGCTCATGATCATGGTGTGAACCTTCCCCAATGACATTAGATGAAAGTAAGCAAGTTATTCCAAGAATGGCCAGGTTGAGCAATAGGATCATCACATCATACTTAAGTGTCTACGATGGCAAATGATACATAATATCATTTGCTGGGTAAAGCATATGTCCGCAGCAAACAGCAGCCGTCAGAATTTAATTTTTTGCCATGATTTGGTCTCGTTTGGCTACGCCAACGCTGTCGTATGGCAATATATTTTTGTCGCAAGTTAAGAAGCATTTGTCGATTTTAGGGTTCAAGCTTCCGATAAATTATCCACTGACCCAAGCGAGCAAGAGTTATGACGGCGATTGAAAATAAAAACCAATTAAAAGCCTTTGGCTTTGGTACACAGATTCGCAAGTCACCCTATTTTGAAGCCACGCTGCGCTGGGGTGCGTCGGATTTTTCTGTCTACAACCATATGTATATACCCAGAGATTTTGGCGATCCTGAGCAGAATTTTTGGAATCTGGTCAACAGCGCTACCCTGAGTGATGTTGCAGTGGAGCGGCAGGTGGAAATCACCGGGCCGGATGCAGCCAAATTTGTACAGATGTTGACGCCACGTAACCTGTCTAACTGTGCTGTAGGGCAGTGCAAATATGTTCTGCTTACCAATGCCCAGGGTGGGATTCTCAATGACCCCATATTATTGCGTCTGGCCGAGAATCACTTTTGGCTGTCGCTGGCAGACAGCGATATTTTGCTCTGGGCTCAGGGAGTGGCTGTAACCTCTGGAATGGATGTTGAGATCTGTGAGCCAGATGTGTCGCCACTGCA
>Ga0206129_10000174_pt1 | contig 110504 bp, 121 predicted proteins | sample Helgoland_Spring_8_FD_148616 | JGI IMG/M metagenome (GOLD analysis project Ga0206129, IMG submission 148616) | Pelagic subsurface seawater microbial communities from Kabeltonne, Helgoland, North Sea - Helgoland_Spring_Bloom_20160502_2 | ecosystem: Environmental > Aquatic > Marine > Epipelagic... | reverse complement strand
ATAGTCGCCGATGCTGATCTCTTCCAGGCCGCGCTCCTCGATCAGGCGGTGATCCACCCCCTCGTAGCGGCCGCAGAGCAGCGTCACCGCCGGTTCTGCCGCCAGCGCCCGGACCCGGTCTTGGGTAAGCGGCGCGCCGCGGGGGCTGAGGTAAATCACCGGTCCGCGGGCATCCGCCGCCGCATCCAGCGCCCGGTCGACCACGTCCGCCCGCATCACCATGCCGGCGCCGCCGCCGAATGGCGTGTCGTCGACGGTGGCATGCCGGTCGGTGGCATGGTCCCGGATGTTCACCGCATCCAGCGCCCAGTCGCCGCGCACCAGCGCCTTGCCGGCCAGCGAATGGGCGAGCGGACCCGGAAACATCTCCGGAAACAGGGTGAGGACGACGGCGCGCCAACTCATGCCTCCGGCTCCTCATCGGCGTCGCTGCCGCCTTTCGGCCCGTCGGACAGCAGGCCCGGCGGCGGATCAACCACCAGGCGCCCGCCCGCCAGATCGACCTCCGGCACCACGGCCTGCGTGAACGGCACCAGCAGCGGCTTGCCGCCGGCGGTGCCCTCCAGCTCCAGCGTGTCGCCCGCGCCGAAGTCGTAGACGGCCCTGACCCGGCCGATCGCCGTACCATCCCGCAATTCCGCGGCCAGCCCGATCAGATCGGCATGGTAGAACTCGTTCTCCTGCTCCGGCTCCGGCAGGGCGGCGCGCTCGACATAGAGGCGGGTGCCGCGCAAGGCCTCGGCCTGGTCGCGGTCCTCGACGCCTTCGATCCGGGCCAGCAGCAGCGCCTTGTGGCGCCCCTGCAACTCTACCATGTAGGCGTGGCTGCCGTCGGCGTTGGATAGCGGGCCATAGGCGGTGCAATCCTCCGGCACCTCCGTAAACGGCTTCAGGCGCACCAGGCCGCGCACCCCGTGCGCGCCGGCCACCGCCGCGACGCACACGCGCGCCACGGTTCGAGCCGCCTCGCCAGGGTTGGAAACCCGTTGTTCCGTCATGACCGTCACGGTGTCCGAAATCCTGCCCGCATGCCTGCTGCTGGAGACGCCCCGGCCGATTACTCGGCCGCGGCTTCCTCGCCGGCCTCGCCGTCAGCCGCTGCTGGCGCGGCAGTGGCCGCGGCCGCGGCTTCCTCGGCGGCCTTGCGGCGCTCCTCGGCCTCGCGCAGACGCTCCTGCGCCTTCGCTTTGGGCTGGTTTTTCTTGGTCTGGTCCGGGATCGCCGGCGCCGCCATGATGTCGGCCTGGGCCAGGAAGCGCTGCACGCGGTCGGTCGGCTGCGCGCCATTGTCGAGCCAGTGCTGGATGCGGTCCCGGAACAGGCGCAGCCGGTCCTCGTGATCCTTCGGCAGCATCGGATTGTAGGTGCCGACACGCTCGATAAAGCTGCCATCGCGGGGCGCGGTCGCCTCGGTCACGACGATGCGGTAATACGGCCGCTTTTTCGAGCCGCCGCGGGACAGACGCAGTTTCAAAGCCATTAGGGGGTTGATCTCCTGAAGGGTGTTCGCAAACTCAAAAAAATCCAAGCCGGGCCCGGCCAGCGCCCGGACGGTGTCAGCGCCCGAACCGTGTCAGCGCCCGAACCGTGTCAGCGCCCGAACGGTGGCAGGCCGCCGCCGCCCATCGGGGGCAGACCGCCCCCACCCATGGGCGGCAGGCCGCCGGGGGGCATGCCGCCACCGCCCCCCATGCCGCCCAGAAGGCCGGCAAGGCCTTTGCCGCCGCCCTTCTTCATCTTTTTCATCACCTGCTGCATTTGCTGATGCTGTTTCAGCAGTTTGTTCACCTGCGGCACGTCCAGCCCGCAACCGGCCGCGATGCGGCGCTTGCGGCTGGCCTTGATGATTTCCGGATGCTGGCGTTCCTTCGGCGTCATCGACAGGATGATCGCCTCCTGATGGGCCAGCAACTTCTCGTCGATCTTCGCGTCAGCCATGGCCTGTTTCATCTTGCCCATCTGCGGCAGCAGGCCCATGAGGCCGCCGAGCCCGCCCATGCGCTTCATCTGGCGCAGCTGGCCCAGCAGATCTTCCAGGTCGAAGCGGCCCTTCTGCATTTTTTTGGCGAGCTTTTCGGCCTCGGCCTGTTCGATGGTCTCGCTGGCGCGTTCCACCAGGCTGACCACGTCGCCCATGCCCAGAATGCGGCCGGCGATGCGGTCGGGGTGGAACACGTCCAGCGCGTCCATCTTCTCGCCGACGCCCAGAAACTTGATCGGCTGGCCGGTGACGGCGCGCATGGAGAGCGCCGCGCCGCCGCGCGCGTCGCCATCGACGCGAGTCAGCATGATGCCGGTCACGCCCAGGCGCTTGTGGAACGTCTCCGCGATCTGCACCGCGTCCTGGCCGGTCATGGCATCGGCGACCAACATGACCTCGTTCGGCGCCACAACCTCGCGCACCTGGGCGGCTTCCTGCATCATCGCTTCGTCGATGGTCAGGCGGCCGGCGGTATCGACCATGAGCACGTCATAGCCGCCCTTGCGCGCGGTATCGAGGGCACGCCTGGCGATGGCCGTCGGCATTTCGCCGAAGATCGGCGGCACCACGTCCAGCCCGGTCTGCTCGCCCAACTGCTGCAACTGCTGGATGGCCGCGGGACGATGCACGTCGACCGAGACCATCAGCACTTTTTTCTTTTCGCGCTCTTTCAGGCGCAGGCCCAACTTGCCGGTCGAGGTGGTCTTGCCGGAGCCCTGCAGCCCGACCATCATCACCACCTGGGGCGGGTTGCCGCGGATATTGAGGTCCGCCGGCTCCGTGCCCAGCATCTCCACCAGCTGGTCGTGGACGATCTTGACGATCTGCTGGCCCGGCGAAACCGCGCGCAGCACCTCCTGCCCGATGGCGGCGCGGGTGGCCTTGTCAATGAAGGACTTGACCACCGGCAGGGCAACGTCGGCCTCCAGCAACGCAATGCGGATTTCGCGCATCGCCGCCTTGACGTCGGCTTCCGAGAGCGCGCCGCGCTTCTTCAGGCGGTCGAACACATCGCCGAGACGGCCTGTCAGGCTCTCAAACATGGGCTGCTCCTTTGCCTTCGGTTGCGGGGGCGTTCAATGTTCACATTCAACGCAAGATTTCACATGCAACGCTAAACGCGCCAACCAACGTAAAACGCGCCAGCGCGCGAACCCTCGCGGACTGGCGTAGACGGACTAGGCACCGCCCGCTTATGGCCCATCCACGGCGCCGGGTCAAGCCCGCCGGCGCGGGCGCCCGCAACCCCCGCAAGGTGTAGCCGCTGTCACTTGCAGATGCCAGCGGCGGCGCCCATAACGGGCAGAGACCGAAAGTTGGCGATCCGATGCGCCTTCGCTCAAGGCCGGCGCGCTTTCGCCTAGGGAGATGAGGATGCGTTCGCTTGCCATTGCCGCTGCCCTGTGTATGGGCCTGACCGGTGCCAGCCTGGCCTTCGACCCGGATCTGGTCGGGCGGTTGAAGGCCACCGGCGATTGCGAGTCTTGCGACCTGAGCGGCGCCTCGCTGATGAACGGCGCCTTTGCCAACGCCGCGCTGCGCCGGGCCAATCTGCGCGAGTCCGACCTCAAGGGCATCGACCTCTCGGGCAGCGACCTGACCGGATCCGACCTGCGGCGCTCCAACCTGGAAAAGGCCAACCTGGCCGGCGCGGTTGTCGAGAGCGCCCGCGTTGCCGGCGCCGACATGGAAAAGGCAGTGCTGGCCAAGGCCGATTTCACCCGCGCCGACCTGCGGGAGGTCGATCTGGGCAAAGCCGACCTGCGCGAGGCCGTGCTCAACGATGCCGACCTGCGCAACGCCCTGATGAAGCGGGCCGACCTGCGCGGCGCCCAACTGGTGCGCGCCCAATTGCAGAGCGCCAAGCTGGAGCGCTCGGACCTGAGCGGCGCCAATGGCAGCCGGGCCGATTTCAGCGACGCCGATCTCGACCGCGTCCGCATGCTGGGCGCCAACATGCAGCGGGCCGACTTCAGCGATTCCCGCCTGGAGCGCACGAATTTCAGCGGCGCCGATCTGGTGGGCGCGATTTTCTCCGGCGCCATTCTGCGGCGCACGAATTTCAGCGATGCCGACCTGAGCGACGCCATCGGCCTGCGTCAGGAGCGGCTGGATGCCGCCTGCGGCAGCCCCCAGACCAAGCTGCCGGACGGCCTGACCTTGCGCACCTGCGAGATGGAGGCCGAGGCGGCCAGCGACATCGCCGTCGGCCCCGACAGCTAGGGCCAGGTGTGCGCGGCCGGACAACAGGCCACCTGCGCGTCCGGACAACAGGCCAAAAGTCGCCATAGCGGCGGTTGCCGGGGCTGTCTGCGTCGGTTCGTCCGCGCCCCGTCCTGAGTCCGCCGCCGATTCCCGGCCGCCGCCGCCTTGCATCCGGGCAGGCCAGTGCGTACCTGTAAGCCGTTTTCAACCCACCCGAAAGGTTCTGTCACCATGGGCTACAGAGTTGCTGTCGCCGGCGCCACCGGCGCTGTCGGCCATCAAATCTTCGAAGCCCTCGAAGAGACCGGCTTTCCCGTTGACGAAATCGTGGCGCTGGCCTCCGAGCGCTCGGTCGGCAAGGAGGTCTCGTTCGGCGACAAAAACCTGAAGGTGCAGGATCTCGCCAAATTCGACTTCGAAGGTTGGGATATCGGCCTGTTTTCGCCGGGCGGGGCGGTGTCGGCCGTGCATGCGCCGCGGGCGGCGGAGGCCGGGTGCATCGTCATCGACAACACCAGCCATTTCCGCATGGAACCGGATATTCCGCTGGTGGTGCCGGAGGTGAACCGCGAGGCGCTGGCCGGCTTTACCAACCGCAACATCGTCGCCAACCCCAACTGCTCCACCATCCAGATGGTGGTGGCCCTGAAGCCGCTGCACGACATCGCCCGCATCAAGCGCGTGGTCGTGGCCACCTACCAAGCCGCCGGCGGGGCCGGCAAGGCGGGGATGGACGAGCTCTATTACCAGACCAAGGGCATCTACCAGATGGAAGATGTCGAGCCGAAGAAGTTCCCCAAGCAGATCGCCTTCAACGTCATTCCGCACATCGACGCCTTCATGGAAGACGGCTCCACCAAGGAAGAGTGGAAGATGGTGCAGGAGACCAAGAAAATCCTCGACCCCGGCATCGAACTGGTCGCGACCTGCGTGCGCGTGCCGGTGCTGGTCGGCCATTCCGAAGCGGTCAATATCGAGTTCGAGGAGCCGATCGACCTGAATCAGGCCTATGAGGCGCTCCAGGATGCCCCCGGCATTGTGCTGCTCGACCGGCGCGAGGATGGCGGCTATGCGACACCGGTGGATTGCGTCGGCGACCCGGCGGTGTTCGTCAGCCGCCTGCGCGAGGATACGACCGTGCCCTATGGCCTGACCATGTGGGTGGTCTCCGACAACCTGCGCAAGGGTGCGGCCTACAACGCCGTGCAAATCGCCCAGGCGCTGGCGGAAGATTATCTTTAATCGCTTGGGCCTGGCTGTGCGGGTTCATGCTTCGGCAAAGGCCGGGCCGGTGAACGATTCCGGCCCGGCTTCCCTGCTTGCAAATTGGCGCATATGCCAGTGTCAGCTTGACACTGGCAGACCTGGTGCCTAGCTTTGTGCGTATGACGAACCGTTTTGGCCTCCTGCTCCTTATCGGCCCGGCGCTCCTCTGAGTGTCGGGGTTAATTTGTTGAGCACATTCCCGGTCTAACCGTTTCGGTCTTTTCCCCATGGTTCAAATCTCTTGTTCTCGCATGCTGCGACTTAGCGGCGGCCGCCGGATTGCGTCCCGACCGACGCTGCGGCCCCGGCGGCTGTGACACCTGCCGCACCCCCCTGAATTGACCCGACCGCGCCGCCGCCGCATAAAGCCCGCGCCCGCGCCACCCACGGAGACAGACGCGTCATGCACGCCACCGCTTCCGAAAAGTACAAAGCCTACGCCTACCCCTACATTCCGGCCGATTTCAGCGACCGGACCTGGCCGTCCAAGACCATCGACACGCCGCCGACCTGGTGCAGTGTCGACCTGCGCGACGGCAACCAGGCCCTGGTCGAGCCGATGGGGCCGGACCGCAAGATGCGCTTCTGGAATGCCTTGCTGAAAATGGGCTTCAAGGAAATCGAGGTCGGCTTTCCCAGTGCTTCCGACACCGATTTCGAGTTCGTCCGCCAGATCATCGACCAAAAGCTGATACCGGAAGACGTCACCATCCAGGTGCTGACCCAGTGCCGGCCGGAACTGATCGAGCGCACCTTCGAAGCGATCAAGGGCGCGCCGTCCGCCATCGTCCATTTCTACAACTCCACCTCGACGGCGCAGCGCCGGGTGGTGTTCGGTATGGACGAAAGCGGCATTACCGAGATCGCCACCTCCGCCGCCAAGCTGGTGCGCAACCTGCACGAGGCAGGCGCGGCCGGCGACACCAAGGTGCGCTACCAATACTCGCCGGAGAGCTTCACCGGCACCGAACTGACCTACGCGCTGGAAATCTGCGAGGCGGTCATCGACGTGCTGGAGCCGACGCCGGATAACAAGCTGATCCTGAACCTGCCATCCACGGTGGAGATGGCAACGCCCAACACCTATGCCGACCAGATCGAATGGTTCAGCCGCAATGTGAGGAACCGCGACGCGATCATTCTGTCGCTGCACCCGCACAACGACCGCGGCACCGCTGTCGCCGCTACCGAATTGGGCCTGATGGCCGGCGCCGACCGGGTGGAGGGCACACTGTTCGGCAATGGCGAGCGCACCGGCAATGTCGACATCGTCACGCTGTCGCTGAACATGTTCACCCAGGGCGTCGATCCCGCGCTGAAGATCGACGACATCAACGAACTGATCCGCACCGTCGAATACTGCAACCAGCTGCCGGTGCACCCGCGCCACCCCTATGCGGGCGAGTTGGTGTTCACCGCCTTCAGCGGCAGCCACCAGGACGCGATCAACAAAGGCATGCGCGAGGTGCGGGAGAAAAAGGGCGACCTGTGGGACGTGCCCTATCTGCCCATGGACCCCGCCGATGTCGGCCGCACCTATGAGGCGATCATCCGCATCAACTCGCAATCCGGCAAAGGCGGCATCGCCTACCTGCTGGAGACCGACCACGGCGTGACCCTGCCGCGACGCGCGCAGATCGAATTTTCCAAGGTGATCCAGCAACTGACGGATCGCGAAGGGCATGAGGTGCCGTCCGAGCAGATCTGGGATGTGTTCAGCGCCGAATACCTGGACCAGAACGGCCCGCTGACCTTCCTGCGCTACCAGACCATTCCGGGCGAGGACGGCAAGCGCGACCTGTCCGCCACCCTGCGCGTCTTTGGCGAGGAGCGGGAGATCAAGGGCCAGGGCAATGGCCCGATCAGCGCCTTTGTCGACGGCATGCAGAAGGCGTTCGGCTTCGACCTCGACGTGGTCGACTACCGCGAGCATGCGGTCGGCAGTGGCAAGGACACCACGGCCTACGCCTATGTCGAAATGCGCGCGCCGGACGAGCAGACCCTGTTCGGCATCGGCCGGCACGAAAACATCGTCGAAGCCTCGCTGCGGGCGGTGGTGAGTGCCGCCAACCGCGCCCAGCGCATGGGGCTGTTCCCGATCAAGGGCTAGCGGTTCGATGCCGGCGGATGGTACCCATCCGTCGGCTGAATCGAACCACCGGATTGTTGAAACAGGGGGCCGATCCCTCTGGGCCGCGGCCGGCCGGAACGGTGGCGCACGCCCGCGCGGGCGCCACCGCCGCCGGGCGCTTTTCGCAGGCGAACGGGGCGGATGCACGGTCGCGCAAGGATGGGGACAGGGCAAGGCTCCGAAGCGGCTCTGAACAAGTGCGGCAATCCAAGCGAAGTTTCGCCGCGTAGACCGGAGGGGTGGACGTTACCCGAAGGGAAACGGGCGGATGCGCGTGCGAACGATGGCCGTAGCAGGGGCGGCGGCGATGGCCGCCCTGGTTCTGGCACTCACGGGCGGCGCCCGCGCCTCGGCCGAGGGGTGGGAGGCGCTGCGCCAGCCGGGGGCCATCGCCATCATGCGGCACGCGCTGGCGCCGGGAACGGGCGACCCGGCGCAGTTCGATGTGGACGACTGCGCCACCCAGCGCAATCTGGACCGGCGCGGCCGGGCGCAGGCCCGGGCCATCGGCGCGGCCTTCCGGGCCGAGGGCATCGCCGTCGACCGGGTGCTGTCCAGCCAATGGTGCCGCTGCCGCGAAACAGCGGAGTTGCTGGGCCTGGGGCCGGTCGAAGAGCTGGCGAGCCTGAACTCCTTTTTCCGCCGCTACGGCCGGCGCGAACCGCAGACGGCGGCGACACGGGCCTTCCTGGCGGGGTTGCCTGCGGACCGGCGGTTGGTTCTGGTCACCCACCAGGTGAATATCAGCGCATTGACCGGCGGCTATCCGGCGTCCGGCGAGGTGTTCGTGGTGCAGGTGGACGCCGACGGTGCGGTGGAGATTACCGGGCGTATCCCGATCGAGCCTTGACCTGCAATGTCCAGCGCCGCAGACGGGCGCCGAACATGCCGATCACGCGGTCGGATACAGCCCCGCCACCTTGCCGCGCAATTGCACCAGCGCCAGCACGGCGTCCAGCATCGGCGTGTCGACGCCGACGATGTCGCCCAGTTCGGCGACGGCGGTCACCAGGGCGTCGATTTCCATCGGGCGGCCGCGCTCCAGGTCCTGAAGCATGCTGGTCTTGTGGGCGCCGACAGCGACGGCGCCGGCAATGCGCTTGTCGAGCGGCACCTTGAAGCGGGCACCCAGCGCCTCGCCGACCGCCTGGCCTTCCTGCATCAGCTTGACGACCACCTCCCGCACGCCGGGGTCGGTGCCAATCCGCTCCAGCGTCGCGTGCGTCAGCGCGCTGATCGGGTTGAAGCAGAGATTGCCCCAAAGCTTTACCCAGATCTCGTCGCGGATGGCGGTGCGAACCGGCGCGCGCAGGCCGCCGGCGATCAGCGCCTGGCTGAGCGCCTTCACCCGCTCCGTACGCTCGCCCGACGGCTCGCCAAGCGAATAGGTGTTGCCTTCGATGTGCTGGCAGACGCCGGGCTCGACGATTTCGGTGGCCGGATAGACGATGCAGCCGATGGCCCGCTCCGGCCCGATATCGCGCCATTGTTTGGCGCCGGGATCGACCGTTTCCAGAGTCTTGCCTTCCAGCGCGCCGCCCAGGCCGTGAAAATACCACCAGGGCACGCCGTTCATGCAGGTGACGACGGCGGTCTCCGGGCCCAGCAGCGGCTGCATCAGATCGACGACGCCGGCGGACTGGTGCGCCTTCAGGGTGACGATGACATAGTCCTGCGGCCCGAGGTCCGCCGGGTCGTCGGTCGCGTTCGGGTGGACGGTGAAGCTTTCCGCGTCCGAGCGGAAGGTGAGGCCCTTCTGCTGCATCGCCTTCAGGTGCGGACCGCGGGCGATGAGCGAGACCTCGTGCTCGGTGCGGGCCAGCATGGCGCCCAGATGCGCGCCGATGGCGCCGGCGCCGTAGATCGCGATTTTCATGAGGGTTTGGCCCTTCCTGCGTTGGCGCTCAAGGTTCGGTGGCGGGTTCCCGTCCTTGCCGGCCACGGCTCCGCACAATGACGGGTGGAGATGGCGGGGCGCCGGCGCTGCAATCGGATCGCTATATCCAATACTCCGCTGGTTCGATTCAGCCGAGGGACGGGCACCATCCGCCGGCATCGAACCACTAGAAGCTCTCGACCCAGGGCCGCACGTCGATTTCGGCAGTCCAGGCGCTTCGGTGCTGGGCGTGGAGCTGAAAATAGGTCTCGGCGATGGCATCCGGCTCCAGCAGATGGTGTTCCGCCTTGCCGCTCTCGACCGCATGGTGGGGGCCGTGGATGCCGCCATCGACGATGACATGGGCGATGTGGATGCCCTGCGGCCCGAAATCCCGCGCCATGGCGAACGACAGCGCCCGCAGGCCGAACTTGCCGACCGCAAAGCCGGCGGACTTGCCATAGCTCTTGACGCCGGCGGTGGCGCCGGTGAACAGGATCGTGCCCGTGCCCTGCGGAACCATGCGCTTTGCCGCCTCACGCCCGACGATGAAGCCGCCGAGGCAGGCGCGCTCCCAGGCCTCCTTGAACGCGGCGACCGAGATATCCGTCACCGAGCCGCGCACCCGGCCGGAGGCGTTGAAGACAACGATGTTCGGCGCCGTGCCGAAGTCGCGCTCGACGGCGGCGTAGAGGTCCAGCACCGATTGCTCGTCGGTGGCGTCGCAGGCATAGGCGCTGGCATCATACTCTTTGGCGATCTCCCGCACCGGCGCCAGCCGGCGCGAGGCCAGCGCCACCTTGGCGCCCGCCTTGGCAAAGCGCCGTCCGAGCGCGGCGCCGAGGCCGGGGCCGACGCCGACGATGAGGGCGATATCCTGGGTCATGGGGCGAACCTCCCGTGTCTCGATTGCCTCAATTGGCCTTGCGTTGGGCGGCCAGCGCGTCCAGCGCCATCAGATAGCCGCGCGAGCCGAAGCCGCAGATCATACCCTGGGCAGCGGCGGCCACATAGGAATGGTGCCGGAACGCCTCGCGTTTGTGAATGTTGGAAAGATGCACCTCGATCACCGGCACGCTCAAAAGCATCAGCGCATCCTGGATCGCGACCGAGGTGTGGGTGTAGGCCGCCGCATTCAGGATGACACCATCGGCCTCGGTCCGCGCCTCCTGAATCCAGGCGACCAGCTCGCCCTCGATGTTGGACTGGCGGAAATCGGTCTCCAAACCCAGCGACTTGGCGTAGGATCCGCAACTGGCCTCGATATCGGCCAGGGTTTCGTGGCCATAGATTTCCGGCTGGCGCTGGCCCAGCATGTTGAGGTTCGGGCCGTTGAGGATGAAGATCGGTTTGGCCATGGCGATTTTTTCCTTTCGGTTAAGACCTTTCGCCGTCCATTAGGGGAGCCCTGGCGGACGCGCAACTGCCTTGCCTCTGCCCGCCCCCGCCTTTGCAAAGGATGCCCCGATGTCCGGCACCGTTCCCGCGCCTCTCGGCTTTCGTCTGGCCCGGCGGATGATTCGGCACGATATTCCCGGCGCCTACCGCCTGCAGGAATGGCTGCGCCGGCAGGGCTGCCTGCGCCGGCCGGCGGTCTACGATCTGGGCGGCGGCATGCTGTTCGAGGTGCCGGTGGGCCGGCGCGAGAACTCCTGGGATGCCGCCGACCTGGCCGCCTACGACCCGCCCCTGATCGCGGGCATGGTGCGCGCTGCCCGGGCGATGCCCGCGCCGCCGGTGCTGGTGGATGCCGGTGCCGATATCGGCACGGTCAGCGCCCAGACCGCGGCCGCCGGGGCCCCGTTGGCCCGCATCGTCGCCTATGAGCCGAACCCGGAGGCCCACGCGGTGCTGGCTCGCAACCTGGCCCGCCTGCCGGTGCCGGCAGAGGCCCGGCTCGCCGGGGTCGGCCGCGAGCCCGGCCGCGGCGCCCTGCGCCAGCCCGACTTCAGCGCCCATGCCCATTCCGCCTTTGTCGGGGCCGGCGACGACTTCCCCATCGAACGGATCGACGATCTGGGCCTCGCCGGGCCGGTGCTGCTGAAGCTGGACGTGGAAGGCAACGAACGGACCGCCCTCGAAGGGGCAGCGCAAACGCTGCGCCAGGCGCCGGCCGCCGCAGTCATCTTCGAAGCACACCCCCGCCAGGCCGAACGCATCGGCGAAGACCCGAGCGGCATCCTCTGCTGGCTCCGCGATCTGCGCCCGTGGGCGTTCGAGGTCCTGGATGTTCCCGGCCTGATTCCCAACCCCGACCGGCCCTTTTTCAGCCAGATCGCAGCGCCGCAGCCGATCGGCTACAATGTTCTGGCACTTTCGGTTTAATTTCGCCGCCACGCCAAGTTTTTGCTTGCACGCCAGAACCCACAACGCTACATGCGCCGCTCGCACGCAAGCCCACGTGCCGGCGGGTCTCAGCATGCCCGGGGGACGCTATCCCCACTGTCTCGCGAGGACGGTCTGGTGACCCGGTAACGAGGTAACATGTGCGCTCTTGGTGTCGGCGTTCGGGTCGGCCTTGTGGCGCGTGTTATGGCACGCTCGCGGCAAGTTCCCGCCCGTATTGCGCCTGCACCGCTGCTGGTCTGAACTCGATTGGTGGAAAGGGCACCGTGGCATGACGGCTCGCATTTCTCGTTACCTCGCAGAATCCCAGCCGGCGACGCCGTGCCTGGTGGTCGATCTCGAAGCAGTGGCGGAGGCTTACGACAGCCTGAAGCGCGCCCTGCCGATGGCGACAATTTATTACGCCATGAAGGCCAATCCGGCCCAGCCGGTGCTGGAGCTGTTGGCCGGCATGGGCTCGTCGTTCGACTGTGCGTCGATCTACGAAATCCGGGACGCCCTCGCCGCCGGCGCCGCACCGGAGCGGCTGTCCTTCGGCAACACCATCAAAAAGCAGGCCGACATCGCCAGCGCCTACGCCCTCGGCGTGCGCATGTTCGCCTTCGACAGCGAGGCGGAGCTGGAGAAACTTGCCGTTGCAGCGCCCGGTGCCCGCGTCTATTGCCGCCTGGTGATGGACGGTGCCGGCGCCGACTGGCCGCTGGCCCGCAAGTTCGGCTGCGAGCTGGACATGGCCTACGACCTGATGCTGAAAGCCCGCGATCTGGGCCTGGACCCGTTCGGCCTCAGCTTCCATGTCGGCTCCCAGCAGCGCGACCTGGGCCAGTGGGATGTGGCGGTCGGCCGGGCGGCCATGCTGTTCACCGACCTCTCCGAGGCCGGCGTGAAGCTGCGCATGCTCAATATCGGCGGCGGCTTCACCGCACGCTACAAGACCCAAGCGCCGGACCAGGCCGGCCATGCCTCCGCCGTGATCGAGGCGCTGACCACGCATTTCGGCAACCGCATGCCGGAAGTCGTGGTGGAGCCCGGCCGCTCGCTGGTCGGCGATGCCGGCATTATTCAGGCCGAGGTCGTGCTCATCAGCAAAAAAGGCTATGACGACGAACAGCGCTGGGTCTATCTCGACATCGGCAAGTTCGGCGGCCTGATCGAGACCATGGACGAGGCCATCAAATACCGCGTGCGCACGCCCTATGACGACGAGAACGTTCGCACCGCGCCCGTGGTCATCGCCGGGCCGACCTGCGACGAGGTCGATGTGCTCTACCGCAACAGCGGCTACGAACTGCCGGAGGCGCTGAGCGTCGGCGACAAGATCGAAATCCTCTCGACCGGTGCCTACACCACCACCTATTGCTCGGTGGGGTTCAACGGCCTGCCGCCGCTACAGACCCACTGCATCTGAGCGCATCCCCCAACCGGATCGCGTCGCCACGGCCGGCCCCGGACGCAGGCCGGCCGTGGCCTTCAACCGTGGCCTTTATCGGCATTGCCCGCGCGCTTCCGCACAGCTATGCTTCTATCCTGGATAAAGACAAGGCCGGCCCGCCGGCCGTTTCCGCCAGTGAGGAGATGCAACCGGCCATGCAGACCGTTCGAGTGGGCCGTGTCGATGAGTTCGACGATCCCGGCCGCAAGGTGATCGCCGTCAGCGATACCGAAATCGGCGTCTTTCGCCTTGATGGCGCGTTCTATGCCTGGGTCAACGAATGCCCGCACCAGGGCGGGCCGGTCTGCCAGGGCCGCCTGTTCCGGCGGGTGCTGGAGGTGCTGGACGAAGACCAGTCCAGCCATGGCCGCACCTGGGACGACGAAACCCTCCACATTGTCTGCCCCTGGCACGGCTTCGAATACGATGTGCGCACCGGCAAACACCCCGGCATGCCGGATATCGCGCTCACCCCCGTGCCCGTGCAGGTGCAGGATGGCGAGGTTCATATCCTTGTCGACTGACGCGCCCGACAACCGTCGCAACGACGCCTATGCCGAGGCCGAAGCCCTGGCGGACGAAGCGTGGCGCCTCGCCTCCCAGGCGGTGGCGGAGGGCGACGAGGACCGGATTTCCGACGCGGCCGTCGCCAAGCTGTTCACCGCCGCCGTCAAGCTTTATGCCGCCAAGGCCGACCGGGGCGAGCGTAGCCCGCGCGCCCTGCTCGGCCAGTATGACGAGGTGGTGAGCCCGACCGAGGCGCTGACCGCCGCCACCGAAATGTTGCGGGCTCTGCGCCTGGGGCCGATGGAATTCGGCCTCTGGGCCCGCCGCCGCCCCGAAGACCATCACGAACTGGAGCCGGACGCGTCGCCGATCACCGCCGACCCGGCCGCCCCCAAGTCCTGAACATCTGCAACAGAGGAGCCCGCCCCATGGATGCGCCCATTCTCCCCGGCCAGCCCATGCCGGTTCAGGAAATCGACACCAAGACCGACACGCGCGAAATCCTGGCCCACTCCCGCCGCCATGCGGAAAAGGCCGGCTATGCGGACTGGCTGATCGTCGATATCGACGCCCACCATGTGGAAACCGCGAGCTGGAGCGAGATCGTCACCCATATCGACGATCCCGTGCTGCGCGACCAGGCCAAGTTCTATCATGCGGAAAAGATCGGCGCCCCGCCCTATGGCCTGAACGGCGACCTGGGCCTGCGCTATCAGGATGCCGGCGGGCGCATCCCCCACCAGGCCGGCATCAGCGAGCCGGTGGACGATACCAGCGTGCACCGCGACGTGATCCTGTCGCGCCGCGCCATGGAGGCGTTCGCGCTCGACTATATGGTGGTGTTTCCGACGCCGATGCTGTTCCTGGGCCTGCACCCGCAGACCTATATGGAGGTGGTGCTCTGCAACGCCTACAACAGCTGGCTCTGCGAGCGGGTGCTGCCGCACGATCCGGGCCTGAAGGCCATGGTGGTGCTGCCCTTCAACTCGCCGGAAGAAGCCTGCAAGACGGTGGAACGCTTCGGCGACAAGCCGGGCGTGATCGGCTTTTCCGTCACCTCCACCCGGCACAAGCCGGTGCACGCCAACGAATACATGCGCCTCTATGCCATGATCGAGGAAACCGGCAAGCCGCTGGGCTTCCATGCCGGCTATCACTGGCAGGACCCGTCGCTCGCCACCTGCAACTCGTTCCTGGGCATGCACGCGCTGGGCTTTGTCTGGTCCAATATGGTGCACATGACCAACTGGGTGCTGAACGGCATTCCGGAGCGGTTCCCGAAGCTGAATTCGCTCTGGATCGAAAGCGGCATCGCCTGGGTGCCCTTCCTGATGCAGCGCCTGGACGAGCAGTTCCTGATGCGCCAGTCGGAAGCGCCTCTGCTGAAACGCCTGCCGAGCGAGTACATGAACACCAACTGCTTCTACACCTCGCAGCCGCTGGAGGCGGGCAACATGAAGGCGGTGGAATGCACGTTCGACATGATCAAGGCGGAAACCCAGTTGCTGTTCGCCACCGACTGGCCGCATTTCGACTTCGATTCGCCCAGGACCATCTATGACATGCCCTTCCTGAACGAGACGCAGAAGCGCCGCATCCTGGGCCTGAACGCCGCCGACCTGTTCGGTCTGGAGGTGAAACCGCATCAGCGGGGCTGACGTGGCTTCCAATTTGGGTTGTTAACACTCCGGAAAGGAATTACCGATAGTTGAAGAGATACGGATAGATGTACGCACGCGAACTGGCCCGAGGTGTGCGCAGGACCGGGGGACCCAGGAAGATGCAAGTTAGTGTCTCTCCCGAAGGAGCCGTTTATGCACCGGGAACCGAAGCCTTTTTCGAGCGGATCGGGTATTCGAACCCCGATTTCGACGCCAGCGACTATGTCGTCCGCAATCTGGGCTTCGTCTCGATCGCCCGCCGGTCGACGGATCGCATGATGGTGCGCCTGCGTCCCAGCCTGGTCAGCAGTGCCGCCCTCGACAGTGCGTTGCGGGTGCTGGTCGGGCAGGATTTTTCGCAAGGCGAAATCCAGCACTACGGCCAGGACTGGACGTCGGAGGTCTGGCCGAACGACCCGGCCATGCTGCACCGGCTGGTGGAGTTGTGCGACAATACCGGCGCACCGCAGGAGCCGCGCTTCGGCGCAAAGTCGTTGCAACTGGACACACTGAGCGAAACCGACGGCAACCCGCTGCGCCCGCTGTTCCAGAAATGGCGCGTGTCCGCCAGCATCTTCGATGACACCACCATGCCCTTCCTGATCGGCTACGGCCTCGACTACCGGCTGATCGTCATGAGCGCGGAAGGCGGCGGCGAACCGCTGCGCTTCCAGTTTTTCGGCGATGGTTTCAAATTCTACGATGCCCGCCAGAAGGCCAATGTGATCGGCGCGCCCATCGACCACCAGCCCGATGCCGATTATGGCCGTTGGCTGGCCCGGCAATACGGCAAGGTGGTCGAAAGCGGCAAGCCCAGCCTCGACTACGTCACCGCCAGCATCCGCTCGGATGGCGACCAGAGCCGCCGCAGCCGCTATGAACGGCTGCTGTTGCCCTGGCGCACCGCCGACAACAAACTGCTGGTGACCTGCGCCTCCGTGCTGATTTCGTCGGAGACAGCGCCGGCCAACGCCAACCCCGCTCCGACGGTCGCACCCTCAGGCAACCTGACGGCGAGCGGCGGTGCGCTCGGCGACGAACTGCTGGATATCGGTCAGAAGCTCGCTACGCGGCATTCGCACTAACGCAATATCCAGATCACCCAAGGGATGGCCCGGCACATGAATGCCCAACTGGATATCCGAATAGCCATAGGCGTTGGCGATGTTCATCTCCACATGTTCGCGCCGCACGACGCTGATGGTCCAGTCGGTGGCCCACTGGCTGAAGGCGAACATGCGGCTGACCCGTGGCAGGATGCGCGACAGGCCCAGACGACGGTATTCGGGGTGGAACCAGGTGCTGCCGCTGAAACACACCGTGCCGGAGACGCCCTGGGCCGCCTTGTTCTCCACCGTGATCGGCAAATGGTCCCGCGTGGCGGGATAGAGCAGGCACTCGATCTCGGTCGCGACATCCATCGGCGACCAGTGCAACAGCCGTCCGGCCTGGGCCACGACGGTCTCGCCATTCTCGGCGGTGCCGCTGATCCAGTAGAAATTGCTCTCGTCGATGTCGGTCTGGGCCGGGTCGAAGATCGGGAACAGCGGGTACCAGTTGCCCTTCGCCGCCTCCCGCCGGTTCAGCGCGATCAGTTCGTCGATATCCCGCCGCACCCGCAGCCGCACGCCGCGATCGCGCGCCGTCTGGTCAGCGAGCAGGAGGAACATGGCGATCTCCTGGACCGGCCCTTCTTGAATCGTGACAGCATCGGGCAAACGCATCCCGTGCAAGCATTGATCCAACATTTTCTTTCTCCTCTCTGCTTGAAACCCAACCACCCGTTAACTATTTACGGTTGAGTAACTAATGTATAACACGCGTAAAATTTCCCAACAATTGCAAATAATTGCTTTACCACCACGGTATGGATACCATTGGCGTAATAGCGATTTTCGGTTCTTGACCCCGTGACGGCCCCGTGACGGCCCCGTGACGCTGGCTTGCGAATCGTGCAGACGATACAACCGTGCGTTGACTCTAACAGATGGGACGGCCCGATAAGGGCTGGTATCACGTGACCGCCACCCGCAATCCTCTCGGCTCCGGCGTCATGGCGCCGGCTGGCTTCGATGCCCTGGCCGGGCTAGCCATGCCCATCGTCATCGTCGAATCCAGCCGTCCGGGCCTGATCGGCCGGGCGCTGCTGAACACCGCCGCCGCATCCGCCTTTCTGGGCCAGCACGGCCCGGACCGCTGGCAGGCTGTTGACGCAGCGGCGCTGCACGCGATCGGGCTGGAGCCGGAGCTCTGGCTGGACAAAACCGCCCCGAACGACAGCGCGGGCCAGGCGGATGGCCCTGCCATCTTCGACCGCCAGATCGGCCCGGACGGCCAGCGCCATTGGTGGCGCCTCACCGTTTCGGAGGTTCAGGCCAGCGCCCCGCAGCGCCAGGTGATCGGCGCCGTGCGAATCGACGATTTGCAGGCCCAAAGCAACAGCCCCGACTCCGCGGTTCCCGCGGCGCGCAGCGGCGTGATGGCCGAGATCGAGGAACTGGCCGGCTTCGGCCACTACGCCTTCTGGCCGCAGGAGCGCGCCGGCATCTGGACCGGCGGCATGGCCCGGATCTGGAGCGTGCCGGAACCGCATTCGCCGCGCGAGTTCGAAAACATGGTGGCCCTGATCCACGGCGCCGACCTGCAATCCCGGGCCGAGGGTGGCGAGCGTTCCACCGTGCTGACCGATGCCCAGGAGGTGCGCATCGTCCGCACCGATGGCGAAGTCCGCTACATCCGCAGCCTGGCGGCTCGCCACGTGGATGCCGGCGGCCTCATCCAACGGGTGGTCCGCATCGACCAGGACGTGACCGACCTGCGGCGGACGGAAGAGGAATTGCGCCTGGCGCGGGAGGCGGCGGGCGATGCCGCACGCGCCAAAGAAGCCTTCCTGCACCTGATGAACCATTCGCTGCGCACGCCACTGAACGCCATTCTGGGGTTTGGCGAGGCCATGCGCGACCAGATTTACGGCCCGCTGTCCGCCGACTATGCCCAGAGCATCGAGGCTGTGAATGACAGCGCCACCCGCCTGCTGGAGCTGGTGGACGATATACTCGACCTGACCCGGCTGGAGTCCGGCCGCTATTCGCTGTCGAAATCGGTGTGCGACCTGAACGGCATCATTGCCGAAACCATCGACCTGATGGCGCCCCGGGTCACCGAACGCAATCTGCGCCTGGCCGCGGCCCCGCCAGCCTCCGCACCGGTCACGGTCTGGGGGGAGGAACGGGGCCTGCGCCAGATCCTCGTCAACCTGCTGCAATTCGCCACGGTTTCGGGCCGCAGTGTCCACACCATCACCATCTCCGCCCGCACCGCCGGCACGGGCGAAGCGGTGCTCTGCCTGGAGGACGATGGCAACGGCCTGCAACGGCAGATCGAATACGCCATCCGCGACCCGCTCGGCACCGACATGAACGTGTCGGAGGCCAAGGGTGCTTCCAGCTGGTTCGGGCTGTCGCTGGTGAAGTCGTTCCTGCAACTGCACAATGGCAGCCTGCGCGCGGAAGACCTGCCGGAAGGCCGCTTCCGCATCGAAGTGACCCTGCCTCGCTAGCGGCTCGATCGGGCCACCGGAGCACCACCCGACCAAACGCGTTCGTTTGCTTGGCAGAATTCGTTTGCTTGGCAGAAAATGCACCGGATTCCGATCGATCGTACGCGGCTTGCCCCTCGCTTGCCCCGCGTCAGCGTTGACCGGATGCCCGCCAGGGGCAAGACTGCGATCAACGATCAGACAGCAAGCCCAGGACGGAAACGCCGCCCCATGCCCCTCTTCCAATCCATGGCCGACAATGCCGGCCCGCCCAGCGTCTTCGGCACCGATGCGGACCTCTACCGCCCCTGGCCGGAGATGGGCCCGGCAGTGATGAACGGCCCCCCGCCTCTCAGCCGGAGGGAGCGGGATTTGATCCTGGCCGCGGGTGCGGCGGGCGGCGAGTTCGGTTCTGCCGCCGGTCCCGTCTTCGCAGCCGGCGGGGACGAGCATGCCCTGCACGGCGCCATTGCGGTGACCGCCCGCGCCGCCTTCCTGCAGCGCCTGACGCGGGGTTGCGGCTTCGTGCCGGTGGATCGGGCAACGGCAGCGAACCCTGCCAAGACACGGGTGGAAGACGGCTATGTGAATCCCTGTCCCACTCTCGCGAAACCGACGGCGGAGAGCTGAGGGCGATGCCGACCGCATTCCAAGAGGTCATGGCCGTCCGGGCCAAGGGAATGCCCGAAGCGGGCGAGGTGACGATCACCGGCCAGGACCCGGTCTTTTCCACCGAATTCAGAATTGGCGAGACCTGCGCCGCCGTCCTCGCCGGGGTCGGCACCGCAGCCAACGATCTTTGGGAGTTGAAGACTGGCCGCCGGCAAAAGGTCGCCATCGACGTCCGCCACGCGGCCGCGACGCTGCGCGGCCATGATTATGTGCTGAAAGCCGACCCGAACGGCGCCTTCCAGCCGACCCACGATGCGGAGGTCAACCTCTCGGTCGCGCTCACCCAACCGTGGCCGACCAGGGACGGGCGCCACGCGCTGCCGCATTTCAGCCTGCCGCACCTGAAGGAGCGCACGCTGAAACTGCTCGGCTGCGAGCCGACGCCGGAATCCGTGGCCAAGGCCGTTGCGAAATGGGACGCGCTCGACCTGGAGGCGGCAATCGACGAGGCCCGCGTTTGCGGCGGTATGGTGCGCAGCAATGCCGAATGGCTCGCGATCCCGCACGGGGCAGCGCTGGCGGCCAAGCCGGTCGTCGAGGTCATCAAGATCGCCGACAGCGCGCCGGAGCCCATGCCGGCGGGCGGCCGTCCGCTTTCCGGCATCCGAACGCTCGACCTGACGCGCATCCTGGCCGGCCCCACCTGCGCGCGCACACTGGCGGAGCACGGCGCGGACGTTCTCATGGTCGCTGCCGAGCACACGCCGCAGATCCTGCACCTGGTGACCGACACCTGCCACGGCAAACGCTCGTGCTTCCTGGACCTGAAGGCCCCGGCCGACAATGCGCGCCTGAAGGAACTGGTCAAAGACGCCGACGTCTTCAGTGAGGGCTATCGGCCCGGCCAGATCGAGCGCCTGGGCTTCGGGCCGGAGGAATTGGCGGCACTGCGCCCCGGCATCGTCTATGCCTCGATCAGTTGCTATGGCGCGGACGGCCCCTTCAGCCATCGCGCGGGGTGGGAGCAGGTGGCCCAGGCCATGACCGGCATTGCCTATGAAGGCGCGCCGGAGGGGCCGAAGCTGCTGCCTGCCGCCGCCAACGATTACACCACCGGCTATCTGGCCGCCTATGGCATTCTGGTGGCCCTCGCCCGCCGCGCGGTGGAAGGCGGCAGCTATCATGTGCGCGTCTCGCTCTGCCAGTCCGGCATGTTCCTTTATCGGCAGGGCCGAGCTGCCTTCGACGACCCGGACATGGATTTGAGTCCGGCCGAACTGGATGCGCTCCGCACGCAATCGCATCCCGCCTACGCCCGCCTGCGCCATTTGGGGCCGGTGGTGCGCATGAGCGAGACACAACCCTATTGGGACAAGCCGACGCCCGTCCTGGGCAGCAGCAAGCCCCAATGGCTTTAGCGGCCGCAGGGCGAACGCAACCAAGAACAGCCACAACGACAGGACCAGCCCCATGAAAGGCATCGTATTCCTCGGCGACCGCAAGCTGGAGGCGATGGATTTCCCCGACCCCACCCCAGGCCCCCGCGACGTGGTGCTGGAGATCAAGGCGTCGGGCATGTGCGGCACCGACCTGGGGCTCTACCGCCGCCCGGCGGAGGTGGTGCAGGCAGGGCCATTGTGGATCGGCGGGCACGAGCCTTGCGGCGTCGTCGCCGCCGTCGGCTCCGCCGTGACCGAACGGGAGGCCCGCATCGGCGACCGCGTCATGGATCACCACTACCAGGGCTGCGGCGTCTGCCGGCACTGCAAGTCCGGCTGGACCCAGAATTGCGACGAGGGCGCCATCGTCTACGGCAATGCCGGCGGCCATGGCGCGCATGCGAAATACATGGCGGTGCCCGCACACACGCTGGTCCCCCTGCCGGACGAGCTGTCCTTCGCCGCCGGTGCGGCCATCGCCTGCGGCACCGGCACTGCCTATGGCGCCTTGAAACGCCTCGGCCTGGAGGGCGACGAGACCATCGCGGTCTACGGCCAGGGGCCGGTGGGCCTCTCCGGCACGGTGCTGGCCCATGCCATGGGCGCCCGCGTGATCGCCGTCGATCCCTCGGCCGAGCGCCGGGCGGTGGCGCTGGAGAAGGGCGCTGCCGCCGCCATTGACCCGGCCGCAGACGATCCGGTTGCCGCGATCAAGGATCTCACCCGCGGCCAGGGCGCGGACAAGGCGCTGGATGCCACGTCCTCCGCGCAGGCACGGGCGAATGCCGTGCGCAGTGTCCGCACGTTCGGCAGCGCCGTCTTCGTCGGGATCGGCGGCGAGGTGCGGCTGGATGTGCTGGGCGACCTGATCCGCCGGCAAATGACCCTGGTCGGCCACCAGACCTTTTCAAAGGTGGGCCAGGATGACTGCGCCCGCTTCATCGCCGACCGCAAGATCGACATCGACAGCCTCTTCACCAACCATTGGGACATCAGCCAGGCGGTGGAGGCCTATACCCTGTTCGATCTGCAAAAGACCGGCAAAGGCGTGTTCACCCAATTCGACTGAGAAACCCTGAACCCGGAAAAAGCCCGGAAGGCCGGCGCCGGTCCCGGGAACGGGCCAAGCAGCCGGGCGCGGTGATCGAGACCCCTCCCCGGCTGGATGCGGCGCAGCAGGCAGGGCTATGAGGATGCGGCGGCGGGGCCGGACGCCGGTCCCGGGCATCGGCGGCAGCCACCGATTTCGGAAGCGGCCGTTGATGAAATGCCAGCCTTGCGCCGCTGCCGCCTTTCCTTCAAAAACGTCGCCAACACCGATTACCGCTCTTAATGCTGTTGCAGCGCCGGGCCGGATGCGGTTTTGCGGATCGACCGCGCAAGCCGCCAGCGCGGGGCCGCCAGCGGCAACCGTCATCCACCCGGCATTGCCAACCCCGGCATTGCCAACCTCCGCATTGCCAACCCCCGGCATTCCCGCGCAAGGACACACCCACCATGGACTTCACCCAGATCCTGTACGAAGAAGACGGCCCGATCGGCACCATCACCATCAACCGTCCGGAAAACGGCAACATGTTCACCGAGACCATGTGCCATGAAATCCGCAACTGCATCGATGCCATCCGCCGCGAGACCCGCACGCGGGTGATCGTCCTGACCGGCGCCGGCGACAAATTCTTCTGCATCGGCGGCCAGAAGGACGGCATGGAGAAGACCAAGCTCTATGCCGGCGTGCTGCCGACCCTGGAAATGTATGAGGCCATCGACAAGCTGCAAAAGCCGGTGATCGCCAGCGTGAACGGCTATGCGGTCGGCGGCGGCAACGTGCTTCAGGCCGTCTGCGACCTGACCATTGCCAAGGAAAGCGCCGTTTTCCGCCAGGTGGGGCCAATGATGGGCTCGTTCGATGCCGGCTATGGCACCTGGTATCTGGAAGACCTGATCGGCAAGAAGCTGGCGAAGGAAATGTGGTACACCAACCGGCGCATCAGCGCCGCAGAGGCCAAGGAAATCGGCCTGATCAACCGCGTCGTGCCCGATGACCAGTTGAAAGAGAAAACCCGCGAACTGGCGCTGGAAATCTCCGAGCGCAGCCCGGTGGCGATCGCCTCGATCAAGCATGCCTTCCTGGCACGCCATGGCGGCGTCGCCGGCCTCTCGCGCGTGACCCACGACCTGCTGTTGCGCCAATACCTGGATACGGACGAGGCGAAGGAGGTCAACAAGAGCTTCAACGAACGCCGCAAGCCCGATCCCGACACGTTCGGCCACTGAGGGCAGAGCGATGAAGCCGTTCTTGACGCTTCACGATCCGGCGGCGGCGCGCGCGTACTATGAGAAAGGCCTCTGGACCGGCGATACCTTCTATTCGCTGCTGGCAGGCCATGCGGAACGTACGCCTGACGCCATGGCGCTGAGAGACAGCCGGCAGCGCTTCGACTGGCAGACGCTCAAACACCGGGTCGATGCCATGGCGGACGACCTGGCGGCCCAGGGCATCTACCCGGGCGACCGCATCTCGCTCTGGATGGGGAACCGGGCGGAGGCGATCGTCACCTTCCTCGCCTGCTCGCGCGAGGGCATCGCCTGCAATCCCTCGCTGCACCGCACCCACACCTGCGGCGAGATCGTGGACCTGCTGACGGAATTGAACGCCCGCGCCTTGGTGACGGAGGCCGGCTGGGGCGCCGACCGCCAGCACCAGGATTTCGACGCCATGCTGGCAGGCCTGCCCTTCCTGAAAAAACTCTATACGCCGGAAACCTTGCCGACCGCACCCAGCGGCAAGGCGCGCCCGGCGCACACCAACCCCGATAGCGTCATCTACCTGGCCTTTACCTCCGGTACGACCGGGCAGCCGAAATGCGTCATGCATTCCTGCAACACCCTGCTCGCCAATGCGCGCGACATGGTGCGGGACTGGAAGCTGACCCGCGACACCGTCATCCTGTCGCTCAGCCCGCTTTCGCACCACATCGCCTGGGTCGCCATCGCCGAATGGCTGGTCTGCGGCGGCGAAATGGTGACGGACGATCCGCCCGCAGGCCTCAGCAAGCTCGACTGGATTGTGGAAACCCAAGCCACCTATGTCCTCGGCGTTCCCACCCACGCCATGGACATTCTGGCCGAGCAGCGGCGGCGGGAAATCCCGCGCCTCGGCAAGGTCGAGATCTTCTACATGGCCGGCTCGCCGATCCCGGAAGTGGTGGCGCAGGCCTTTGTGGATCAAGGCATTGCGCCCCAGAACATCTACGGCATGACCGAGTGCTCCTCGCACCAATACACCCATCCGGACGACTCGAAGGAGGTCTGGATTTCCACCTGCGGGCGCGGCGGTCCCGCCTATGAGGTGCGCATCTGGGACCCGGAAAACCCGGACCGGGAATTGCCGCAAGGCCAGTCCGGCAATATCGGCGGGCGGGGTGCTGCGATGATGCTGGGCTATTTCGCCAACCAGGCCGCGACGGAGGCCACGTTCAACCGGCATGGCTATCTGCTCTCCGGCGATCTCGGCTCGTTCGATGGGCAGGGCAACCTGCGCATCGAGGGACGGATCAAAGACCTGATCATCCGCGGCGGGCACAATATCTACCCCTCCCGCATCGAGGCGCTGGCGCTCACCCATGCCCGGGTGGAGAAGGCCGCGGCCTTCGGCCTGCCGGACGACCGCCTCGGCGAGCGCGTGGCACTGGCCGTGATCGGCGACCTGCCAGCAGCAGCGATGCTGGAGCATCTGGCCGCCGAAGGCCTCTCCAAGTTCGACATGCCGGAATGGTTCCTGGCCGTCCCGGAATTGCCGCTGACCGCCAGCGGCAAAATCCTGAAACGCGAACTGGTCGAAATGGCCAGGGATGGGCGCCTGGCGTTCGAACCCGTCCGTTACGTCGAAAAAGGATAGGCAATGCGAGCCGCTGCTGACACGCGAACCACGGAAACCCAGCATGGCTGATGGCCAGATCCCCAGCATGGCTGATCGCCAGATCCCCAATGGCCAGATCATCGTCACCGGCGCCTCCAAGGGCATCGGCGCGGCCATCGCGGTGGAGTTGGTGCGCCGCGGCTATCCGGTCGTCTCGCTGTCGCGCTCCGGCACCGCAGATGCGGGCGAGGCGATGGCGTGCGATATCACCGATGAGGCCGCGCTGCGCGCCACCATCGCCGCGATCGCCGGGCGCGGCCCCATCGCGGGGCTGGTGAACAACGCAGGCGTCCACATCCACGGCCCCACGGCGAAGCTGGACACCGCCACGTACGAAAAGACCATGGCCCTCAACGCCACCGCCGTCATGGTCTCGGCGCGGGAAGTCTACCCCCACCTGAAGGATGCGGGCGGCACTATCGTCAATATCGGCTCCTTCTTCGACCGCATGGGCGTGCCCGACAACCTTGCCTATTGCGCGTCAAAGGCCGCGGTCGCCGCCATGACCCGCTGCATGGCGGTGGAGTGGGCCAGGGATGGCATCCGCGTCGTCAATATCGCACCCGGCTATATCGAGACCGACCTGAACAAGGATTTCCTCGCCCGCGACAAGGTGAAAGCCTATCTCGCCAGCCGCATCCCGACCGGCGCCCCCGGCAAGGCCGACGACGTCGCCCGTATGGTCGCCGCCATTTTTGTCGAGAAGCTCGACTATCTGACGGGCGAGACCATCTACATGGACGGCGCCCAGGGAATAAACCACTGATGAAACTGCTGGACAAAGTCGCTGCTGCCCGCAACTGGAGCGAGGACGAGCGCCAGGTCTTGACCCAAGTGCAGCGCATGGTGGACGACGTCATCGCCCCCAACGCCGCTGACATCGACGAGACCGGCGAATTCCCGTGGGCGAATGTGGAGGCGATCAATTCGCTCGGCCTGAACACGGTGTTCATTCCGGAGGCGTTCGGCGGCGCGCCGATGCGATACAAGCTCTACCTGGAAATCGTCTCGATCATCTCCGAGGCATGCGCCTCCACCGGCATCATTTACGCCACCACCTTCCACGGCATGAAGCCGCTGATCGATTTCGGCAGCGACGAACAGCGCGAACGCCTGCTGCCGCGCATTGCCGGGGGCGGGCTCGGCTCGCTGGCGATTACCGAGCCGACGGCGGGCTCGGACGCGACGGGCATGAAGACCGCGTTTGCCCCGGATGGCGACGACATTGCGGTCAACGGCGCCAAAACCTTCATCACCAATGGCGACGTGGCCGACCTCTATCTGCTGTTCGGCAAGTGGAGCGAGATCGAAGAGTCCAAGGCCGCGATTTCCGTGCTGATCCTGGAGAAGGGCACGCCCGGCTTCAGCGTCATCAGCAAGGAACGCAAGATGGGCCACAACGGTTCGTCCACCTGCGCCATTGCCTTCGACAATGTGCGGGTGCCGCGCGCCAACCTGATCGGCGAGCCGGGCGAAGGGCTGAAAATCCTGCTGGCCTCGCTGAACAAGTCCCGCCCCTCCATCGCCGCCCACGCCCGCGGCATCGCGCGGGCCGCCTTCCGGGACATGGTCGCCTACGGCAACGAGCGCGAGCAGGGCGGGCGCAAGGTGTTGGATTTCCAGGGCAACCAATTCACCCTCGCCGATCTCGGCAGCGAATTGCTGATGGTGGAGCGCTGGGTCGATTATGTCGCCGACCTGGTCGATGGCGGCGACACCGATTTCGGCATGGAGGCTTCCATCGCCAAGCTGCGCGCCAGCGATCTGGCCATGAACATGGCGCTGGAGTGCGTGCAGTTCCACGGCGGCTATGGCTATTGCCGCGACTACCGGGCAGAGCGGCTGATGCGCGACGCCAAAATCACCCAGATCTGGGAAGGCACCAACCAGATCCACCGCCAACTCATCGGACGGAGCTTTCGAGTCAAATGACGGCAATCCGCAAAGTCGGCGTCTGCGGCGCCGGCGGCACCATGGGCGCCGGGATCGCGCTGGTCGCGGCCCGCGGCGGCTTCGAGACCGTGTGCTTCGATATGTCGGCGGAAGCGCTGGCCCGCTCCCGGAAAGCCGCCGAGACCTTTTTCGGCCGCGCCGCCGAGCGTGGCCGCATGACGCCGGAAGACCGCGACGCAGCCCTCGCCCGCATGCAATCCACCACCGACCTCGCCGACCTCGCCGGGTGCGATCTGGTGATCGAGGCAATCTTCGAGAATTTGCAGGCCAAGCGCGACCTGTTCGGCAAGCTGAACGGCCTCTGCAAGCCGGAAACCATCTTCGCCTCCAACACCTCCACCCTGTCGATCACCGAAATCGCCGGCGGCTGCGGGCGCGAGGACAAGCTTGTCGGCATGCATTTCTGCCTGCCGGCCCAGGTGATGAAGCTGATCGAGATGTCCCGCGGCATCAACACCTCGGACGAGACCTTCGCCGCCGCCTGGGCCTGGACCGAGGCCGCGGGCCAAATCTCCGTCGAGACGCAGGACAAGCCGGGCTTCATCCTCAACGCCCTGCTGGTGCCGTTCAACAACGATGTCATCCGGGCCATCGAGGCGGGCCTGGCGACGCCGGAGGATATCGACTTGGCCATCAAGTCCGGCCTCGGTTACAAAATGGGGCCGTGTACGCTGCTCGACCTGATCGGCCTCGACACCCAAATCCTGCTGGGCGAGGCGTTCTATCCGATCACCCTGGACACCCGCGCGGCGGTGCCGCCCTTGCTGCGCCGCATGGTGGCGGCGGGCAAGCTCGGCAACAAGTCGGGGCAGGGCTTCCTGACCGGCCCCTCGGCGGAAAAGGGGGAGCCAGCGCCCGCGTTCTCGATCCAAAGCGCGGGCGAGAGCCGCTCCTTCCCGGCCGGCGATGCGTTCCTCGCTGCCGCCAGCGCCGATGGCCCGGTCATGGTGCATCTGGGCGGCGGCTTCGCGCCGGACCCGGCCAAGACCGCCGTTCTGGTCGAACTCGACACCGAATGTTTGGGCGTCCACACCGGCGAGGACAGCGGGCGCGAGGGCTCGAATGCCATCGGTTTTGCCCGCTACCGCAACGGCAACGACGCGCCCTCCCCCCTGATCGAACTGGTGCGCCAGCCGGCGACCGATGCCGCGGCCCTCACCGCCGCCCGCGCCGTGTTCGAGGCCAATGGCTTCGACGTCGTGGTCTGCAAGGACCTGCCCGGCCGCATCGTCGACCGCCTGGTCCGCCCGAAATACAACGACGCGCTGCGCTTCCTGGACGAGGGGCTGGCCAGCGCGGCGGACATGGACCGCACCTGCTGCATGGGCCTGGGCTATCCCGACGGCCCCGTCGAGCGCGTCACCCGCGGCGGCCTCGCCCGCCACTATGACGTGACCAAGGCCCTCTACGAGATGACCGGCCAGCCCGGCTATGCCCCCGCCCGCGCGGCGGCGGTGGCAAAGGCGCGGGCGAACTAGCGGTCCGATCGAAACGCTTGCTACGGCAAGTGTATCGTGAATCAGCCCGCTAGCGGCCGGCGGCCAACGCCCGCCAGAGGAAAGCGACGGGAAATGGCACTCGATATCGTCCAGGTCTCCGACATCCATCTCTCGCCGACCCATGCCTGGTTTCAGGACAATTGGGACGTGTTCGTGGACGAGATGCACGCGAACCCGCCGGATTTCGTCTTCGTCACCGGCGATGTCTGCGTGAACGGCCCGGACCGGGACTGGGAGTTCGCCTTTGCCCGGCAACAACTCGGCCGGTTGCCGGTGCGCTGGCGTGCCATTCCCGGCAATCACGACGCCGGCGACACCCCGCCGGACGAGCGCAACAACCACCCGCTGACCGAGCCGCTGCGCGCAACCTTTCATCGCCATATCGATGCCGACTGGTGGGCGGAAGACCTTGCGAACTGGCGCTTCATCGGCCTGAACGCCCAACTCATCGACAGCGGCCTGCCCAGCGAGCCGCAGCAATGGGCGTTCCTGGAGCAGGCCCTGGCCGATGCCGGCGACCGCCGCCTCGCGATCTGGGTGCACAAACCCCTGTTCGTGCGCGAGCCGACCGACCAGGGCCGCCACCTCACCGCCCTGTTTCCGGAAGGCCGCGCCCGCCTGCTGGCGCTTTGCGCCCGCCATGGCGTGGCACTGGTCGGCAGCGGCCACCTGCACCGGTTCCGGCGGCAGAAAATCGGCGCAACCCGGCTGGTCTGGGCGCCCGCCACCGCCTTTCTGATGGGCGGGCGCAAGCTGCCGGGTGCGGCGCGTCTCGGCTATATGCGCTATCGCTTCGCCCGCGCCGGATTCACGGCCCGGCTGGTCGAGCCGCCGCTGTTCCTGAACCTGGATGTGCGCAATTGGAACAGATTTCGCGGCTCCACCATCCACCTGCCGGAACGCGCCTTGCGGCAGGGTGGAGCCGACGGCCCTGCCGTCACTTCTTGTCGATCAAATCGATGATGGCCGGGAAGTATTTCTCGCCGATGCCTTCCTCGACCGCCGCCTCGTAATACTGGCGCGCGACTTTGGAGAGCCGCGGCTCGACCCCGCAGCTTTCGGCCAGTTCGATGGAATAGCCCAGGTCCTTCAGCGCATAGGGCGAAGGGAAGGCCTGTTCGGGGAAGACACGGGGCAGCATCGCCTTCATGCCGTGATTGCGCAGCACGAAGCTGTCGCCGGAGCCGTTGGAGACGGCGGCCAGCAGTGTTTCCGGCGCAACCCCGGCGCGCTCGCCCACCACCAGCATTTCGGCGAGCGCCGCCGTGTGCTCGAACACCAGGGTATTGTTGATCAGCTTCACGACCTGGCCGCAGCCGGTGCCGCCGCACAGCGCGATGTCGCTGCCCATATAGGCCAGCAGCGGCTCGATGCGGGCATACAATTCCGCGCTGGCGCCGACCATGATGCTGAGCGTGCCCTTCTGCGCCGCCTCCCGCGTGCGGGCGACGGGCGCGTCGGCGAAGACAAAGCCCCTGGCCTCCAACGCCGCCGCCACCGCCCGTGCCTCGGCGACGCCGGTGGTGGACAGATCGATGATCACCATGCCTGGCTTGCCATGCGCCGCGAGCCCGTCCGGGCCAAGACACACCTCCCGCACCTGCTCGCCGCCCGGCAGCGACAGGAAAACGATATCGGCGGCTTCCGCCACCGCCGCCACCGATCCGCAGGCGACCGCGCCCGCTTGCGCCACGCCGTCCAGCGCGGCGGCGCTCAGATCGAAGGCATGGACCTTGGCGGCATGCTTCGCCGCCACGTTGCGGCACATCGGGCCACCCATCACGCCCAGGCCGACAAAGCCGAGGGTCGGGGTTGCTTCGGTCATGGTCGGTTTCCTTCGTTCAGGCCGCTTTCTCGCCGGCGAAGGTGATGCGGTGCAGCACGCGTTTGTGCCCCTGGTAGTCGTTGATCGGATTGTGCAGGGCGCAGCGGTTGTCCCAGAACGCGACGGAGCCCGGTTGCCAGCGGAAGCGGCAGGTGAATTCCGGCCGTGTCTGGTGCTCGAACAGATAATCCAGCAGCCCCTGGCTTTCCGCCACGGTCCAGCCCTTGAAATGGGTGGTGTGAGCAAAGCTGATGAACAGACTCTTGCGCCCGGTCTCGGGATGCACGCGGATCACCGGATGCTCGGCGATGCGGGGGGTCACGGCGTCTTCCTTCGGCGCTTCATCGATCCGGGCTGCGCGGGTATCGACCACCCGGCCCTTGGTCGAGGAATTGACGCCGACCAACGGCTCCAGCGCCGCCTTCAGGCCGTCCGAAAGGGTCTCGTAGGCCAGGTAGCAGTTGGCGAACAGCGTGTCGCCGCCATAGGGCGGCAGCTCGCGGGCATAGAGCATGGTCGCCATCGGCGGCTCTTGCTGATAGGTGGTGTCCGTGTGCCAGAGGCCGCCGAAATTGATCGTCTCGTGCGCCAGCTTGACAATGGGGGTGATCACCGGGAAGCCCGGCAGACCTTGCACGAACGGGTATTCGACCGGCGTGCCGAAGCGCTCGGCCACGGCGACGTGCCGGGCCGGGGTCATCTCCTGATCGCGGAAGAAGACGACCAGATGCTCCAGCCAGGCGCGGCGGATTTCGGCGACCGCCTCCGGCGAGAGGTTGCTTGCCAGATCGACCCCTTCGATCTCCGCGCCCATGGCGCCGGCGACCGGCTTCACCGTGATGTGCTGATACGTCATCGCCTTGCTCTCCCTGGCGGTCCGATCGAAACGCTTGCTACGGCAAGCGTTTCGTGAATCGGCCCCCCATTTCAATAATCCGGCGGTTCGATTCAACCGACGGATGGGTCTCGTCTGTCGGCATCGAACCGTTAGGCGCCGCGTTTCGGCAGTTCGACGATGGCAGAGCCCATGGCGGACAGTTCGCCATCCTGGTTCTCCGCGCGTTGGGAAATCTCAACCAGATGCCGGCCGTCCTCGATAAACTTCCGCGCCACATGGGCGCGGATCAGCAGCAGGTCGCCTTCGGGATTGTGGCGGCGCACCTGGCATTTCGCCTTCACCAGGAAGCCATCGTCACCCATCCAGTTGGTCGCCTGGTGGGTCAGCCAGGAACAGCGCTCGGGGCCGTAATCATAGGCGCCGGGCGCGCCGACCTTGAGGGCGAACTCCTCCTCCCAGTGCACGCGCTCCGGGCAATCCGGGATGCCGCGGCGGTTCGGAATGCCGAGGCCCGGATGCTTCGACTGCTGCTGCCAGGCCAGCTTGTTCGCGCGGATATAGAGGCCGCCCCAGCCCTGGGCGTAGCAGATGAAACCGGTGACGGTCATCGGACCCTTGGCCATGGTCGGCAAATGCTCGCCTTCCCTGACGTCGTCCCAATGGCGGGCCTCGGCGCCGCGGATTTCCTCCGCCTCATAATGGCGGTTGAAGGCGTCCAGCTCTTCTTTTGTGTAGGTCCGAAGCGGGGCCTTGCGCACATCGGTGTACTTCGTGCCTTTCTCCCGCGCCTCGTCGCGGTCGGTGCGGAAGCACCAGCTATCGGCCTCTGCCAGGAAATCCCCGTTGGCGGCGTCGTAGAAATCGACATGGTAGATCTGTTGGATCGCCTTGCCGGCAAAGCGCGTTTCGTGCTCGACCAGATCCTTCAGATAGGCTTCCGTGCGAAACTCCGTATTGCGCCGGATCGGCTTGTGCCAGGTAAAGTCGGAGCCGGACCACATGGCATGCACACCCGGCAGGCCACCGACATAACCGGAAATGATGCGGCTGGTGGCGAACAGAAAGCTCGGCGGGGCGATGACGTCGCCATACTTCGTGCCGCGCGCATAGGCCGGGTCGGACCAGAGCGGGTTGTCGTCGCCGATACCGTGGGCGTAATGGCGGATATTGTCCCGCGTCGCCTCATAACACCAGGGCTCGACCGTGTTTTCGATCTTCACCCCGATGCGCTGGCGCAGCGCCTCCAGGCCCTCTTCGGTGATCTTGGGGAAACGCTCTTCGGCGGTGGCGGTCATGGGAAAGTCCTCCGGCAGGCAATCGGGGCGTGGCGCCGGCCACGCAAATTCGTGCGGTCAGTTTAGCGTCATGGGCTGCCCGGCGGGCTGCGGCGAACTCTCCGGCCGCGTTTGGCCCGAAGCGCCGTTCGCGGATCGCCGAGGAAGGCCGGTGGCGGGCCTCAGCCCGCGCGCAGCGCCTCCCCCAGGGCAGCCGCGGGGTGGTCTTCCAGGCTCAGCGCGATCCGGCGGACCTGCCCGGCCCGGTCCGCGGCGATCGCCATGGCGGCGCAGGCGCCGAATTTGGCGCTGACGCCGTCCGCATCCAGCATGCGCTCGCCGGCACCGCTGTTGACCGGCACATGCCGGGTGCGGGTCTTGCCGTCGCGCGTCGTCACGGCAACACCGCCGGAGAAATAAGCCGGAAACAGCGAGTCCGGGTCGGCCTTGCACGTCACCTTTGCCGCAAGATCCAGCAATTCCCGGTCGGAAAACGCCTCGTCCCGCAGGTCCGCAAGGCCGAAGCGGCCGCGCGTCAGGCAGGTTGCCAGCACGAACTGGGCGCTGAATTTGGCCTCATAGTCGGTGGTCGGCACGATCTTGGCCTCGCGCGGCTCCGCGACGATCGGCAGGGTCGGACCCGGCAGCAACGCCTCGACGGCGACAATATCGCCCACGTCGATCTCGTGCGCAAGCTCGATGGCGGCATCCGCAGCGCCGTGGATGAAATGGCAGACCGGATAGGGTTTGATCGCCGTCTCGGCCAGAACCCAGTGCCGGCCCAGCCCCTGGTCCAGCTTGTCGATGTCGGTGTCGCCCAGATGCTCCTGGAAATGGGTCTCGAACAGGCCGAACTTGCCCTCATAGGGCCGGGTCGGGCCGACAAAGCCGTTCTCGGCCAGCGTCGCCGCGGTGATGCCGGCAACCGCGCCCCAACCGGGATGAAAGCGCTTCGTCCAGGCGCCTTCTTCCAGGAACACCTGCAGGCCGGCCGCGCTGCTGCCGGCAATGCCCTGGGCCATGGTCAGCGCCCTGGCGTCCAGCCCCATCAGCTTGCCCGCGACAATCGCCGAACTGAAATGCGAGGCGAGGGCCGTCGCATGATAGCCCGCATGATGGAACGCGCCGTTGGCGGCCAGACCGATACGGATCGCCGTTTCCATGCCGGCGACATAGGCAACCAGCATGTCCCTGCCGCTTGCCCGCTGCGCCTCGCCCACCGCCAGCGCTGCCGGCAGGCAGGCGACCGAGGCATGGATGATGCTGCCAAGGTGGGTGTCGTCGAAGTCCAGGCCGTGCATCAGCATGCCGTTCGCCAGCGCCGCATCCCGCGCGCCCAGCCGATGGCTCTGGCCGATGACCGAGCACTCGCCGCTGCCGCCCAGCGCCCGGACGCCGGCCACCGCCTTGGCCGCAAAAGGATAGGCCGTGGCGGCGATGCCGGTGCCGAGCGCATCCAGGATTTGCAGTTTCGCCCGCTCGCGCACCTCCGGCGGAATGTCCGCCCAGGTCAGGTCGGCGGCAAAGGCTGCCAGGGCCTCGGCTTTCGATCGGGTGGTTGCCATGGTGATCCAGTTCCTTCTGCTCGCTCAGTCCTTGCGGGTCAGAACCCGGCGGATGACGGGGGTGTAGCGGTCGCCGTCGCCGGCGGCGATGGCCTGTTCCATCAGGCCATAAAGCGCATCGGCGCCGGGCGACCTGATCCCCATTTCCTGCGCCATCTCGCGCGCATAGGAAAGGTCCTTGATGGCATAGCGCACCGAGAATGCCTGTTCCGGATACGCCTGCGGCAGCAGGCTCTTCATGCCGTGGGCGCGCAGGGCAAAGCTGTCGGCCGAGCCCTTCGAGAAGGTGTCGAACAGCACCTCGCCCGATACGCCAGAGGCCTCTGCGATCGAGATCGCCTCCGCCAGCGCCGTCACCGTCTCGAACACGACCATATTGTTCAAGATTTTGACCACCTGCCCGGCGCCATGGCCGCCGCAATGGGAAATCTCGGTGCCCATGGCCGCAAGCACCGGCCTGACCTTCTCATAGAGCGTCGGCGTGCCGCCGACCATGATGCAGAGGGTGCCGTCAATGGCGGCCTGGCGGGTGCGGGCGACCGGGGCATCGCCGAATTCCACGCCCCTGGCGGCAAAGGCCTCGGCCAACTCACGCATGAGCCGCGGCGGCGAGGTCGACATGTCGACGACCGTCTGCCCGGTGCGCACCAACTCCAGCAAGCCGCCGGGGCCGCGTGCGACCGCCTCCACCTCCTTGCCGCCCGGCAGGCACATCAGCACGATTTCGGCCCGCTCGCACGCCTCGGCGAGCGAGGCTGCCCGCTGCACGCCATCCGCCGCCAGCCGCTCCAGCGGCTCGGCGCGCCGGTCGAAACCGATGACCGTCCACGGCCCCTTCCGCGCCAGGTTCCGGCACATCGCCTCCCCCATCACGCCAAGGCCGAGAAAGGCGATGCTTAAATTGGTCTGGGTCATGCCTGGTGCCTCTCCTCAATTCCGATGCTCCAACCGACCATTCCGACCCTTCGGAGCGCAAAAGACCGGCCGCACGCCGGCCGGGTGCAACGGGGTCTGCCGTGCTGGCGCCCCTCACCTGCCGGTGCGGCTGCCATCCGGCCCGACGCGCGACTGCGTCGCAGCGGCGTGGGCTGGCTATTCCGCCGCCACCGGCGCCCCGACATCGCCCTCGATCAGGCTCTCGCCCGGCTTCACGATGGTGAACTTCACCGGCTGGGTGGTCACATCAAAGGCGCCGGGCGTGTCGCCCAACCGCACCTTGGTGAAATGGCTGGCCGCCAAATCCCCCTCGTCGGGGAAGTCGTCGCGCCAGTGGGCGCCGCGGGAGTTCTCGCGCGCCAATGCGGCCTGGGCGATGGCCTTCGAAATCGTGATCTGGCTTTCCAGATTCAGCCAGTCGTGCCAGGTCAAATTGAACGCTGGGTTCGAGTCCGGAATGCCGGTGGCCTGCAACTCCGCCTCGAACGCATCCAGCCCCACCAGCGCGCGGCCCAGGCTCTCGCGCGTGCGGATGATCCCCGCCTCGTCCCACATCATGTCGAGCAATCGCTTGCGCAAGCCATTCAGGTCGCCCTTCGGCAGGTCGAACGCCCTGAGCGAGACTGCCGCAGCCGCCTCTGCCACCGCCATGTCCGGCTCGCGCCAGCCGGGCTCGCCCGCGACGAACTTCGCCATCTCGCCACCCGCAATGCCGCCGAAGACAGTGGAATTGGCGACGCCGTTGCCCCCCAGCCGGTTCGCACCGTGCACACCGCCCGAGTCTTCGCCCGCACAGAACAGGCCGGGCAGGGCCGTGGTCGTGTCCCCATTGAAGACGATGCCGCCCATCATGTAGTGCGCGGTCGGCACCACCTCGACCCGGCCGCCGGCCAGGTCGAAACCGCAATCGGCGCAGCGCTTGACCATGCCGTTGAACATTTTGGCCACTTTCTCCGGCCCCAAATGCTTCATCTCGATATAGACGCCGCCATGGGGCGTGACCTTGCCGCCCTGCATCTCGCGGTAGATTTCGCGGCTGACGATGTCCCGCGTCGCGCGCTCGCCGGCCGGGTGGCGGTCCAGCATGAAGCGGTGGCCGTCGCCGTTCAGCAAATGGCCGCCAGCGCCGCGCAGGCCCTCCTCCAGCACGGTGCCGGTCATGCGCGTGTCCTCACCCGCCAGCAGGCCCGTCGGGTGGAACTGCACCATCTCCATGTCGCGCAGCGACAGCCCCGCCGCCAGCGCCATCGCCATGCCGTCGCAGGCCTTGTCGCCGCTGGGCGTGTGGTACTTGTACATGGTCGGGCCGCCGCCCGCCGCCATCAGCACCGCCTTGGCCCGCACCAGCTTGAAGGCCCCGGTGCGCATGTCGGTCAGCAGCATGCCGGCGCAGGCCCTGCCTTCCTTGTCCGGCACGATGGCCAGCGCCCGGTGTTCTTCCAGCTTATGGACATTACGCGCCCAGATCTGCTCGATCAGGCGGGAGACGATCTCGATCCCGGTCAAGTCGCCCTTGTGCGCCGTGCGGTCGAAGCTTTGTCCGGCAAAGGCCTTTTGGTGCAGGGTGCCGTCCGGGTTGCGGTCGAAATAACAGCCGATTTCGTTTTCCAGCTCGCGGATACGCTCGACCGCGCCGTTGACCAGGCGCCAGGCCAGATCCTGATCCGGCAGCCATTTGCCGCCGACGATGCTGTCCATGAAGTGACGCTCGATCGAGTCGCCCGGATTGATGGCGACGTTGTAGCCGCCCTGCACCATGCGCGTGCAGCCGCACTTGCCGAGCAGCCCCTTGACCGCGATGGTGATGTGCAGGTCCGGGTTGGCCTGGGCCGCGTGCAGGGCCGCCATCAGGCCCGCGCCGCCCGCGCCGATAATCAAAATGTCGGTCTGGACGGTTTCGATGGCGGGGGCGGTGGAGGTCATGGCGGAACTCCCCTTCAGGGGCAAACGGGCTCAGGCCAGCGCGCTGGCGAGGAAGGCGAGGCCGGTGGCGGCGGCGATGACGCCGCCGGCGGTGATCCAGCCCTTGCGGGCACTGCGCCAGGGCAGGAACTCCAGCGCCAGCACGCGCAGCCCCGCCAGCAGGTGGACCGAGAGCAGCGTGACTAGCCCCCACTCCGCGATCTTGACCAGCGGCTGGTCGCTCCAGGCAAGAAAGCCATCCAGGCGCGCCGCCCCTTCGATTGCCAGGCCGAGCGTCAGGAAATGGAACGGCAGGAACACGGCCAGCAACACGCCGGAAAGCCGGTGGGCGAGGGCGGCATAGCGGCCTTTGTGGTGTTGGGAGCGGGGGCCTAGCATCGCCCTAAATCCCCGTCACGGCAGAGACGGCGCGGATGCCCAGCACCAGCAGCAGCACCCCGAACGCGGCCAGCGCCAGGTTCACGCCCACGCCCTTCCAGCCCAGCCACTCGCGCAGCACGTTGCGCAGCCCGATGGGCGCATGCACGGCGGCAGCGACCACGAACAGGCCGTAAAACAGGCTCCAGCCGAGCGAGCCCTGGGTGCGGGCCAGAATCTCGGCGGCGGAGAGCCCGCCGTGGATGGCGTAGATCGCAAGACCCAGATGGATTAGCACCAACGGCGCCAGCACCAGTGCCGAGGCGCGCTGGGCGAGAAACAGAGCCGCCGGCACCGGCATCAGACCTTGCCCCCCACCATCGCCAGCAGCGACAGCCGCTTCAGCCCCGCCACGCCAGCGGACGGGTTCAACTCCACCGGGCAATGCTCGGTGCAGGAGCCATGGGAGTGGCAGGAGTGGCAGCCGCCGCCCGCCATGGCCGCCGCCAGCACGCCCTTGCGGTCGCCCTCCCGGTCGTCGTTCATCAGGGTCCAGGCACGGTTGAGCGCGGCCGGACCCAGATAATCGGGGTCGCTCGCGACCACATCGCAGGCGGCATAGCAGACACCGCAATTGATGCACTCGATGGCCGCGTCGGCGGCCTGGCGGCGCGGCGAGGCCGGGTCGATACGGTGGGTGTCGTCGGCGCGGGTGCGGGTTCCGGTGGCACGGCCCTGGGCCGCCTGCCACTTCTCGAAGAAAGGTGTCATGTCGGCCGCCAGGTCGCGGATCACCGGCAGCGAGCGCAAAGGCTCCAACTCCAGCACGGCGCTGCCGCCGGTGGCGGTGTCCACATGGGTGCGGCAAGTCCAGCGCGGCCGGCCGTTCACGGTCATGCCGCAAGAGCCGCACATGCCGACCCGGCAGGCAAACCGGTAGGCCAGCGTCGGGTCCAGCTCGCGCTGGATGTAAGTGACGACGTCAAGCACGGTCTGGTGCTCGCGGCGCGGCACGGCGAAGGCCTGGAATTCGCCGTCTTCGCCGCCCCGCCAGACGCGGACTTGGAGAGTGTCTTGGGTATCGCTCATGATGGCCGGAGTATTGCCGAGCCCCCGGCGCCACGCAACAAAAAGAGAAGGCGCCCGCAAGCGCCTTCTCCACCGCACCTCCACCGCAAGGCGGCCGGCCGGCCGCCCTATCGGACGTTCACATAGTACAGCATGAACTGGTTGTCGGCCCGCTGGGCGAGATCGACCGTGTCGCGCTTGCCCCAGGCCAGCCCCTGCTGATGCAGCGGGATGTAGCCACGGTCGGCATGGGTGATCGCAAAGGCCTCGGCGATCATGGCATTGCGCTTGGCGATGTCGGTTTCGGACAGGATCATGTCCGTCAACTCGCCGATGCGCGGGTTGCAATAGTTGCCCAGATTGAACTTGCCGGCACCGCCTTCTTCCTGGCAACGGATCAGGTTGTGCAGCACGTTCCAACTGTCGAAACTGCTCGGCGTCCAGCCCAGCATATAGAAATCGGTGTCGTATTTCGGCCCCAGCACCTTGGCGAAGTAGATCGCCTTCGGCTGCGCCAGCAGGTTCACCTTGATGCCGATCTTGGCCAGCATCCCGACGATCGCGGTGCAGATTTTCTCGTCGTTGACATATCGGTTGTTCGGGCAATCCATGGTGAGGGAGAAGCCATCGCCATAGCCCGCCTCGGCCATCAGCGCCTTCGCTTTGTCCGGGTCGTAGGCCAGCCGCTCCTGAACCGCGCTTTCGTCGACAAGCTTCGGCGAAATCATGATGCCGGAGGGCGTTGCGAGATTGCGCATCACCTTGCGCTTGATCGCCACGATGTCGATGGCGCGGTAGGTGGCCTCGCGCACACGCACATCGGCGAACGGGTTCTTGCCCTTGACGTCGGAAGACTTCAGCTCCGCGCCGGACTGGTTCATGCCGAGGAAGATGGTGCGCAACTCCGGCCCGGCCAGAACGCTGGTGCCGCTATTGCTATTGACCCGGTTGATATCCTGCACCGGGATCGGATAGGCCATGTCGATGGAGCCGGACAGCAGCGCGGCCACGCGGGTCGGGTCGCTGGAGATGGGCTTGAAAATTACCTTGGTGAGGTTGTGCTTCGGCGTGTCCCACCAGCCGGCATAGGGCTCCATCACCGTCTCGACGTCGGTCTCGCGCTTCACCACCTTGAACGCGCCGGTACCGTTGGCGTTGAAGGCCGCGTAATTGTCCTTGCCCTGGGTCACGCTGGCCGGAGCCACCGCGTCGTGCGCCTCTGACCACTCCTTGTCCATGATATACCAGGTGGACCATTCGGACAGCAGGGTCGGGTTCGGCTGGCTGGTGATAAAGTCGACGGTATAGTCATCGACCTTCACCACCTCGGTACCGGCGTCGATGCGGGTTTTCAGGTCGGAGCCATCGGCGCGCACCCGGTTGGCGCTGAACACCACGTCGTCGGCGTTGAAATCGTTGCCGTTGTGGAACTTCACGCCCTTGCGCAGATAGAACCGCCAACGGGTCGGCTCCAGAATCTCCCAGCGTTCCGCCAGGGCCGGCTCGTTCTTCAGGTCCGGCGAGCGCCGCACCAACCCCTCATAGACATTGCCCAGCAGGCCGAGGGTGAAGGTCTCGTTCAGCACATAAGGGTCGAGCGATTGCGCATCGCCCTGAAACGACCAGGTGAATTCTTTGGCGTGCGCAGTGGCGCCAAGACCAAAGGCCAAAGCAGCCGTCAGCAGCATCCGTTTCATTCGTGTACCCTTCCTAATATTTTCCAGTGGGTGACCCTCGCTCCCCAGCCGCTCAGGAATTAATACACGAAGGTGCGACAGAATGCACGCTAATTCCGCCGTTTGGGCGAAGCCATTGGTAGTAACCATGGCTCCGCCCCCGGTTCGGATCACTCGCCGGTGAAATTCGGCTCGCGCTTGCCGCGCATGGCGTCGATGGCCTCGACATGGTCCTGGCTGGTGCGCGCCACGATCATGTGGCTGGAGACCTGGTCGAAATGGGTCCGCAGGTCCATGGTCTGGCCCTGATAAACCAGACGCTTGATGTAGCGCACGGAAATCGGCGCGTTCTTGGCGATCTGCCTGGCGATCTTCATCACGTCGTCCATGAAGGTCTCGTCCGGGAACACGTCCAGAACCAGGCCGATCTCCTTCGCCTCCTCCGCAGGCACGAAGCGGGCGGTCCACAGCATTTCCAGCGCCCGCTGCACGCCGACAATGCGCGGCAGGAACCAGGCCGCCCCGTTGCCGGGCACGAGCCCTACCCTGGTATAGGTTTCGGCAAAACGCGCGCTCGCCGCCGCATAGCGGATGTCGCAGTGCAGCGCCATGTCCAGGCCGGCGCCGGCGGCAACCCCGTTCAGGGCGCAAATCACCGGCTTGTCGATGGTTTGCAGGGTCAGGGCGATCGGGTGGATGTTCTGTTGCAGGTTTTCCTTGGCCTGGCGCGGGCTGGCCTTGTCAGAGCTGCCCATGCCGCCGGTGTCGCCGCCGGAGCAGAAGGCGCGGCCCGCGCCGGTCACGACGATGACGCGCACGTCATCGCGGTCGCGGCACTCTTCCAGCCGCGCCGCCCAGGCGTGCAGCATCTCGTTGTTGAAGGCGTTCAGCTTCTCGGGAAAGTTCAGGGTGATGGTGGCGACCATGTCCTCGACGGAGAACAGCAGGCGGTCGGTATCGGTGACGCTCATCGGGCGTTTCCTTCTGGCTTTCGGGTTCGGTGTCGGAATTCGGGATTAATGGTCGGATTCGCGAGCCGGGCCGACGATAGTGCATCCGCCATCGACGACCAAGGTCTGTCCGGTGATATAGCGCGCCCGCTCCGACAGCAGGAAGGCGACGGCATTGCCGATGTCCCAGCCCGCGCCCTCGATCTTCAGCGGCGAGGCGTTGCGGCGCTCGCCCCGCGCCTTCTCGCTCATGCCGTTGCGGATCACCATCGGCGTGTAGACCGGCCCCGGTGCCACGCAATTGACGCGGATGCCCTGGGGCGCATGATCCACCGCCATGGCGCGGCTCAGCGCGATCACCGCGCCCTTGCTGGCGGAATACGCCGTCAGGCCGCGCGGGCGCAGCGCGCTGATCGACGAGATGTTGACGATCGCGCCCCCGCCCGACTCCGCGATGGCCGGGATGGCGTGCTTGGCGGTCAGCATCATGGTCTTGACGTTCACCTCCATCACCCGGTCCCACTCGTCCTCATCCTCGTCGACCACGGTCTTGCGCGAGCCGATGCCGACATTGTTGTCCAGGCAATCGACCCGGCCCCAAAGGCCGAGCGCGCGGTCGACCATGGATTTGCAGTCGCCAGAGCGGGTGACGTCGGCGCCGAAGGCGGCAGCGGTGCCCCCATTCTCCTCGATCATCTGCACGGTGCGGGCCGCCAGCGCCTCGTCCTGATCGACGACCAGCACGCGCGCGCCCTCGGCGGCCAGCAGCAGACAGGCGGCGCGGCCATTGCCGATGCCGTCGCCGCGCGCGCCGCCGCCGACGACGATGGCCACCTTGTCCTTCAGGCCGGAGGAATTGGGGATGGCGATGGGCATAGGCGGTTTCCTCTGCGCGTGTGTTTCCGGCTGCAAGCCTTGGGCTGCCAGTTTGGCAGGAGCCGCGGGCCGGCGCCAGATGCCCCGGTGGGCTCAGGGCTGGCCGTAGGGGAGACAGCCATAGGCCCAGGTCGCGTCCCAACCGGCGCCGGCCAACGAGACGCCGCAGCGGGCGATGAGGGCGATTGTGTCGGCGGGCGTCGTCTCCGCCATTTTGAAACCCAGCCAGAACACGCCGACCACCGCCGCGCCCAACGCCAGCACCCAGGCCATCCGCCCCAGATGCGCCAGCCCGTCCTGATGGCCGGTGAGCCAGGCCGCGGCCTCCGCGGCGGCGCGCTGGTGGCTGGGGTTGTCGCGGTCGAAGCGGCCGGTTTTGTCCTCGCCGTCCTTTGCCTGCGGCAGGCGCAGCACGTCGAGCCATTGCCGCTTTTTCGCCTCCGGCGGGCCGGCGAACACCAGCGGTGCGAACAGCAACAGGCCGAAATGCAGCAGCGTCGGCACCAGGGTCGAGACCAGCATCAGCGTGATCCACAGCCCCTGCCCGAACGGCGCCGCCGCCGCCCGCTCGACCTCGGCAACGACGCTGCCGGACCAGCCGGCCTCCAGCCGCGCCCATTCCATGACGAAGCCGAGGCCGAAGGCGAGGACGATCAGGCAGAGCACGGCAAACGCGATATCCGCCAGCCCTTCCCATGCCATCTGCTTGAGAAGACGCAGGCGCTGATGGCGGTCGGCCCGGCGCTGCGCCTCGGCCCCGTCACGCCGGCCAATCTTCGCCTCCTCGCCGGTTTTCCGAAGGGCGGCGAGAAACCGCGTCGCCAGCCAGCGGCTGACGAACCAGGAAGCAAAATCCAGGCAGCCGTTCAGAAAGGGCAACGCCACGAAAAACCCGATCAGGATCAGCGCTTGCAGGTTGGTTTCGAGGAACCAAAGCCCGAACACGGTTGCGATGGCAAAAAAAGCAATGACGGCAACACTATACGCAATGGACTCCGTTCGATTTTTCCCCGGTTTCAGCCATCTAGCGAAAACGACAATGCCAGCGACAGCGCCAGCGACAACGAAAGCGACAATGAGAGCGAAAAAGACAGCGAAAAAGACAGCGTCAGCGAAAGCGAAAATGCCAACCAAAGCGACAGCGAAAGCGAAAGTGCCAACCACAGCGGCAGGGAAAGCGCCAGCGACAGCGACAGCGACAGCGACATGGGCGGGGATGGCGATGGCCCCAGCCAAGCCGGCCACGGCTTGCGTGTAACTGTTCTCCAGCTTCGGAGACAAGGTCTCGCCCATAACCTGACCGTCACCGAACCCCAGACCAGCCAGCCCAAAAAACAGCGCCCAGGCATAGCAAAACGCCAGCAGAAAACAGAGCACCCACGCGCGGACGCTGAACGCCGGGCCGTAAAACCGCCGTACGCGCCGCAAGCCCCAGGCCAATGTCCGCGCATACCGCGCTGTCGGCTTCTGCCGCAGCCGCCTGGCCGCGTCCCGCCGCCTGCTCTCCAGCGTCAGCAGATCGTCGCGCAGCGCCCGCGTCGTGGTGCGTCGGGTGTGGAACAGGAAGGTGAACAGCGCGACCAGGGCGCCCAGCACAAACAGAAGGGTGCGCACCTCACCGTTCATCGCCTATTGCCTCTGCCCCGCGCCGGCACCATATGCCAGGAATAAAAACCGCCACCCTTGGGCCTGATCTTGTTTGGCCTGACCTTGTTCGGCCTGACCTTGCAAAGTCCCTCCAGCGCCGTTTCGCGGGATGAAGGGCACGCGGGGCGGCGCGGTCGGTAGAGCAATGTTCAGGGCTGTTAAGGCGCCTGCGAGCCCTACCGTAACCTATTGAAATCATGTCATTTCACCCGCACCAACCTTAACATGCCAAGCCATCCGATGCGCCGCCGCTGCACGGCCGGCTTCTACCCCCGCTGCTTCTTCCACTCCTGATACTTGGCGATGTTCTCCTCGTTCGGCGGGTAGTGGCCGGGGATGTGGGCGCCGTTCTTGACCTGCTCCAGGATGAACTGCTCGTGCAGTTCCTGCTCCAGCCCGCCCTCGGCCACCTCCTGCACCAGCGCCTGCGGGACGACCACGCACCCATCGTTGTCGCAGACCACCCAGTCGCCGGGGATCACCGCGACGCCGCCGCAGCCGATGGGCACGTTCAGGTCGCCGTCGGAGAGGCTGGCCACGCTCGCCGGCGCCGCCGCACCGGGGCACCAGACCGGCAACTGGCTCGCCCGCACGCCGTCGGCATCGCGCACGCAGGCGTCGCTCACCAGGCCGGCAACGCCGCGCACCTGCAGGCGCGTCGCCAGGATGTCGCCGATGGCCGCCCCGTCCGCCTTGCCCCGGCAATCCACCACCAGAATGTGGCCCGGCGGGCATTCCTCGATGGCGCGGCGCTGCGCCAGGTCGGTGCGCTTCAGCACCTCCGGCCCGCTCAAATCCTCCCGCCCCGGAATGAAGCGCAGCGTGAAGGCCGGGCCGGCAATGCGCTCCTGCCCGTCCGCCAGCGGCTTCGGCCCCACCATCCACACCTGGCGGATGCCGCGCTTCAGCAACTGCATGGTCAGCGTTGCGGTGGAGACCTGTTTCAGGGTGGCAACAAGCTGGTCGTGGTTCATCCGATCTTTCCCTTGGGCGGTATCGAAGTTACAACTGACCGTAAACTTTAACCCGATGCAATCGCGAAGGAGCCGCCTCCATGGACATGGCCTTTACTGCCGCAGACGAAGCCTGGCGCGAGGAAGTGCGCGCCTTTATGCGTGAAAACCTGCCGCCGACCGTGGCGCACAAGGTGCACAACGGCTTCGCCGTCAGCCGCGAGGAAATCCGCGACTGGCACACCAAACTCTATGAGAAGCGCTGGGTCGCGCCGAACTGGCCCGCAGAGTGGGGCGGCCCGGACCCGGCCTGGACCGTCAACCAGAAATACATTTTCGACGAGGAATCGACCCTGGCCGGCGCGCCGCGGCTGATCATGTTCGGCATTACCATGTGCGGCCCCGTGCTGATGCGCTATGGCACCGAGGAGCAGAAGAACGAGTTCCTGCCGAAAATCGTGTCCGGCGAGCGCACCTTCTGCCAGGGCTATTCCGAGCCCGGTTCGGGTTCCGACTTGGCCAGCCTGAAAATGCAGGCGAAGCGCGACGGCGACGATTTCGTGCTGAACGGCCAGAAAACCTGGACCACATCGGCGCACATGGCCGACTGGATTTTCTGCCTGGTCCGCACCTCCAACACCGGCAAACGCCAGGAAGGCATCACCTTTATCCTGGTGGACATGGCCACGCCGGGCCTGGAGGTGAAGCCGCTCATCACCATCGAGGGCACGCGCGAGGTGAACGAGGTCTTCTTCACCGACGTCCGCGTGCCGGCGGCCAATGTCATCGGCGAGGTGGACGACGGCTGGAGCGTCGCCAAATACCTGCTGGGGCACGAGCGCATGGGCGGCGGCGCCCTCGGCGGGCTGAAGAAGTCCATGGAGCAGTTGAAGAACATCGCCCGCGAGGAGCCGGACGGCATGGGCGCCAGCCTGGCCGAACAACCGGACTTCGCCAGCAAAATCTCCGAGGTGGAGATCGAACTGATGACGCTCGAAGTGCAGATGCTGCGCCTGCTCTCGAAGATGAGCGCGGATGCCGAGATGGGGCTCGAAGCCTCCATGATCAAAATCCGCCGCTCGGAGATCATTCAGCGGTTGAGCGAGCTGAAGATGGAGGCGGTGGGTTACTACGCCAATCCGTTCGTGCTCGGTGCGCTGGAACAGGGCTGGAACGAGGAGCCGATCGGCGGCGCGGACTACATTAATGCGCTGGCGGCGCAGTATTTCAACAACCGCAAGCACTCCATCTTCGCCGGCTCGAACGAAATCCAGCACAACATCATCGCCAAGGGCGTTCTGGGCCTCTGAATGGAAATTTCAAGGGACTGCGGCAATCGCCGCTTGAGCGTTTCCCGGAAACATGCTTGAAATAAGCGTCTGGCGCAGACCAGGGTTGCGCCGGACGCATTGCTCAGCACCCTCGCTCGGGCTTTGCCTCGTCGCCCAACAATTTTGATTAATAACGGGAGGAATTATGCGTCTAAGTTCTGTAATGAAAAGTGTGGCGGTTGCGGCGCTGGCTGTATCGACCGTCGCGACCTTCAGCAACGCCGAAGCGCGCGTTCGCATGAAAATTCATTCCGCCTTCAGCAAGAACATCGCCATTCTCGGACCAGGCGGGCACGCGGTTGCAGACGCCGTGGAAAAGATGTCCGACGGTGAAGTCCGCATGAAGGTGTTCGAGCCGGGCGCGCTGGTGCCGGGCACGAAATACTACGATCCGGTCTCCACCGGTTCCATTGACGGCGCCTGGGGTGCGCCGGGCTACAACGTTCACAAAAACCTCGCCTTCGCCTTTTTCGCTGCCGTGCCCTTCGGCCCGCGTGGCGGCGAATACGTCGCCTGGATGCGCCATGGCGGCGGCCAGGAGCTGGCGGACGAATTGTATGGGCGGGACAACATCAAAATGTTTGTCTGCAACGTGATCCCGCCGGAGTCGTCCGGCTGGTTCCGCCGGGAAATCAAGAGCCTGGATGATCTGAAGGGCCTGAAAATGCGCTTCTACGGTCTGGGCGCGAAGGTGATGGAGAAGTTCGGTGTCTCCACCCAGCTGCTGGCCGGTGGCGACATTTACCCGGCGCTGGAACTGGGCTCGATCGACGCGACCGAGTTCTCCATGCCGGTCATCGACAAGGACTATGGCTTCTATCAGATTGCCAAGCACAACTACTTCCCGGGCTGGCACCAGCCGGCATCGCTTGGCGAAATGCTTTTCAATATGGACAAGTTCAACGAGCTAAGCGACGGCCAGAAAGTCATGGTCGACCAGGCTTGCCAGGCGCAGACCCTGCGCGGCTTTGCCGAGGGCGAGGCAACCCAGGGCCCGGCGATGAAGTTCTTCGAAACGAAGGGCGTCACCATTCACCGTTGGTCGGACGATATTCTTGCGGAATTTAGGGCCGCCTGGAAAGAAGTCATCGCCGACGAAATCGCCGGCAACGAAGACGCCAAAAAGATCTGGGGGTCCTACTCCAAGTTCCGCGAGGAATACAAAGTCTGGGGCCAGAACGGCTACCTGAACTAAGCCTTTGACCCTGCGCCGGATGGCCTCCACACCATTCGGCGCAGCTTCTTGCAATCCAGGGGGCTCTCTGCCTGCCAACCCCTCCCCGGGTTGCGGTTAAACCTTTTCAGATTCCCTTTTTTCTCATTTGTAACGGCGCGAAGTGCCGGCCTCTGCAAATCCAAAACCAGGGTGGAAGCGTTCATGCGCAAATTGCTCGATATCGCGGACCGCGTCGAAAAGATCCCGCAATTTTTCGGCCGTGCCGGTGCATGGCTGATCCTTCCCCTGATCGCGATCTTGTTCGACGTGCTGACGCGGAAACTGTTCGGCGGCGCGATCCAGCAATGGATTCAAACCGGTCCGTTGTATGAAGTGCTCTCGCCGACCAAGCTGCAGGAATGGGAATGGCACCTGCACGGCGCCCTGTTCATGCTGGCCATCGGCTTCTCCTACACCATGAACGCCCATGTCCGCGTCGACGTGCTGCGCGAGAAGCTGGCAGACCGCAAGCAGGCCTGGATCGAGGTGTTCGGCCTGCTGGTCTTCCTGTTCCCCTATACGATCGTCATCGGCATTCTCGCCGCGGACTTCGTCTACCTGTCCTTTGCCTCCAACGAATCGTCCGCCGCCATGACCGGCCTGTCGCATCGCTGGATCATCAAGATATTCCTGCTGGCCTGCCTGATCCTGGTGTTTCTGGCCGGTGTCACCACCCTTCTGCGCCATATCGTCTATCTGTTCGGGCCGGAGCATCTGCGCGACGACGTGAAGATGAACATGCTGTCCTCGGCAGTGGCGGAACACCTGCCGCACCTGAGCGACGAGGAGGTGTTCGGCCCGGGCCATACGCTGGAGGAGGATCTGGCCCATGCCGACGATCTCTTCCCGACGGACGGCAAGACCGACACGCATCCCGAAATCAAATACTAAGCTCCGGCCAATCGGAAGGAAGACCCACCCATGTATTGGGAAGATTATCTCCCGGTGATCATGTTCCTGGGGTTGGCCCTGGGCCTGTTCTCGGGCATCCCGGTTGCGTTCGTCGTTGGCGGTGTCGGGCTGCTGTTCGGTTTTATCGGCTGGTTCTTCGACATGTTTGCCCTGATGGAGTTCTTCAACATCCCCGTTCGCATCTGGGGCGGCGCGGTTGAGAACCTCGTGCTGGTGGCCGTGCCCTGCTTCATCTTCATGGGTACCATGCTGGAGCGTTCGGGCGTTGCCAACGACCTGCTCGAAATCCTGGACGTGCTGCTGAAGCGCGTGCCTGGCGGCCTTGCCATGTCGGTGACCCTGATGGGCACAATCATGGCGGCCACCACCGGCATTATCGGCGCGTCCGTCGTCATGATGACCCTGATGGCGCTGCCGACCATGCTGCGCGCCGGCTACGCCAAATCGCTGGCGACCGGCACGATTGCCGCCTCGGCCACGCTGGGCATTCTGATCCCCCCCTCGATCATGCTGGTGATCATGGCCGACCTGCTGGCCATCTCGGTCGGCAACCTGTTCCTGGGTGCGATTTTCCCCGGCCTGCTGCTCTCCGGCCTCTACCTGCTCTACATCACCGTGGTCGCGCGGGTGAAGCCGGATACGGCGCCGCGGGTCGAGGACGATTCGCTGATCGAGGCGCACGGCTCCAAGACGAAAATGGTGCTGAAGGGCTTCCTGCCGCCCGTGTTTCTGATGGCGCTGGTGCTGGGGTCGATCTTCGCCGGCTGGGCCACCCCGACCGAGGCGGCGGGCGTCGGCGCCTTCGGTGCGATCCTGCTGACCATCTTCAACGGCCGCATGTCGGGCGAGGTGATCCGCGAGGTGTGCGAGCGCACGGCCATCATCTGCGGCATGATCTTCTTCATCTTCATGGGTGCGACGGCGTTCTCCTACGTCTTCCGCTCGCTGGGCGGCGAGGAGTTGATCATCCACGGGATCGAGGCGCTGGGCTTCGGCTCCTGGGGCATTCTGATCGTGTTGATGGCCACCATCTTCATCCTGGGCTTCTTCTTCGACTTCATCGAGATCACCCTGATCGTGCTGCCGGTGTTTGCGCCGGTGGTGGCGTTGCTGGACTTCGGCGACCATGTGGTCGGCCGCGACGTGATCTACTGGTTTGCCCTGCTGGTGGCGGTGAACCTGCAGACCTCGTTCCTGACGCCACCCTTCGGCTTCGCGCTGTTCTATATGAAGGGCGTGGCGCCCAGTTCGGTGAAGATCCAGGATATCTATGCGGGCATCATCCCGTTCGTCAGCCTGCAGGTGATCGGGCTGTCGCTGGTGATCGCCTTCCCGAACATCGCGCTCTGGCTGCCGAACACGCTGCTGGATTAGCCCCCGCCAGCGGTTCGATGCCGACAGATGGTCCCCATCCGTCGGTCAAACCGAACCACCGGATTGTTGAAACAGTGGGCCGATTCACAAAACGCTTGCCGCAGCAAGCGTTTCGATCAGACCACTAGCCTCCCGGCGGCGGCTGGCTTAGGCTCCGGAGAGCATATCCCGCCTCTCCGGAGCCTTTTTCCGTCATGGACCTGCGTTTCACGCCCGAAGAACAAGCCTTCCGCGCCAAAATCCGCACCTGGACGGCAGAAAACCTGCCCGGCGACATCCGCGACAAGGTCGACCGCGGCCTCGAACTTAGCCGCGGCGACTATGAGCGCTGGATGAAAATTCTGTCCGCCGCCGGCTGGATCGCGCCGAACTGGGATACCAAGGATGGCGGCCCCGGCTTCAGCCTGGCGGAAAAGTATATTTTCGAGGAAGAACTGTTCGCCGCCAACGCGCCGCGGACCGTGCATTTCGGCACCCGCATGGTCGGGCCGGTGCTGCTGGCCTATGGCACGCCCGAACAGCGCCGGAAATACCTGCCGAAAATCCTGACCAGCGAGGAAATCTGGTGCCAGGGCTATTCCGAGCCCGGCAGCGGCTCTGACCTGGCCTCGCTCAAGACGACGGCGGTGCGCGACGGCGACCACTATGTTGTCAACGGCACCAAGATCTGGACCAGCTATGCCCATTGTGCCGACCGCATGTTTGCGCTCGTGCGTACCGACAACACCGGCAAAAAGCAGGAGGGGATTACCGCCCTGCTGATCGACTTGAAGCTGCCGGGCATCGCCATCGACCCGATCATCACCCTGGACGGGCGCCACAGCTTCAACCAGGAATTCTTCGACGATGTGCGCGTGCCGGTCGAAGACCGGGTGGGCGAGGAGGGCCAGGGCTGGGCCATCGCCAAATACCTGCTGGGACACGAGCGCTCGAACGCCAGCTATATCTCCATCAACAAGCGCAACCTGGCCAAGCTGAACGCGATCGCCGCCGACCAGATGCTGGATGGCAAGCCCCTGGCCGAAAACGCCGAGTTCAGGCGCCTGATCGCAGAGGTGGAGATCGGGCTGGAGACATTGTCGGTCACCTCGCTGCGCCAGCTTGCCAACGCCAGTGCGGACAAGCCGGTGGGGCCGGAGGCGAGCGTGCTGAAAATGCGCACCGGCGATGTGTTCCAGCGCATCCACGAACTGATGATGGAGGCTGGCGGTTACAGCGCCCAACCCTTCGTGCCGGAGGCCATCCGCGGCGGCTGGAACGAAGAGCCGGTGGGTCCGGACTACCTGTTCCGCATGGCACCCGATTATTTCGAGGCCCGGGCCATGAGCATTGCCGGCGGCAGCCATGAGGTGCAGAAAAACATCATCGCCAAGGCGGTGCTGGGGCTTTGACGGTCGTCTACATCGATGCCGATGCCTGCCCGGTAAAGGCGGAGGCGCTGCGCGTGGCGGAGCGGCACGGGCTGCGGGTGCGGGTGATCTCGAATGGCGGCCTGCGCCCGAACCCGCATCCGTTGGTGGAGACGGTGGTCGTCGGCCACGGCGCCGACGAGGCGGACCAGTGGATTGCCGAGCGCATCGGCCCCGGCGATATCTGCGTGACGGGGGATATTCAACTGGCGCTCCGCTGCCTCGATGCCGGCAGCGATGCTATCAACCACAATGGCGAGGTGTTCACCCGGGCCAATATCGGCCAGCGCATGGCCATGCGCGATCTGATGGCGGACCTGCGCGCCGCCAATCCGCTCGCCGCCGGCGGCAGCGGCCGGTCCTTCTCCAAGGCGGACCGGTCCAACTTCCTGAACGGGCTGGAGCGGCTGATCCAGCAGGCGAAGCGGCGGCCACCGCCACCGCCGCCACGGCGCGCCTAAGCCCCCAGCAGGCGGCGCAACAACTCGATATCCTCCTGCAGGCCGCGGTCGTTGCTCTGCAACTCATCGACCTTGCGCACCGCGTGCATCACCGTGGTGTGGTCGCGCCCGCCGAACTTGCGCCCGATCTCCGGCAGCGAGCGGGTGGTGAGCTGCTTGGCCAGATACATGGCGATCTGCCGGGGCCGGGCCACCGCGCGGGCCCGGCGCGGTGACGACATGTCGGCCAGGCGGATATTGTAATGTTCTGCCACCCGTCGCTGGATGTCGTCGATGGTGACGCGGCGGTCGTTGGCGCGCAGCACGTCGCGCAGCAGGTCCTGGGTCGCCTCCACGGTCAATTCGCGCCCGACCAGTTCGGCATGGGCCACCAGACGGTTCAGCGCGCCTTCCAGCTCACGCACGCTGGAGGAGATGCGGTGGGCCAGGAACTCCATCACCGTTTTGGGGATGGCAAAGCCCATCTGATCGGCCTTGGCCTCCAGGATCGACAGGCGCAACTCGTAGTCGGTCGGGTGCAGGTCGGCGACCAGCCCCCAGCCGAGGCGCGAGCGCAGCCGCTCCTCCAGCCCTTCCAGGTCGGACGGCGACTTGTCGGCACTGATGACGATCTGCCGGTTCTGGTCCACCAGGGCGTTGAAGGTATGGAAGAACTCCTCCTGGGTCGACTCGCGGCCGCAGATGAACTGGACATCGTCCACCATCAGCACATCGACCGAGCGCAATTGCTCCTTGAACGCCACCGTGTCGCGGAAGCGCACGGCGCGGATGAACTGGTACATGAAGGTTTCAGCGGAGATATAGAGCACCCGCCGCGACGGGTCGCGCTGGCGGATATGCCAGGCGATGGCGTGCATCAGGTGCGTCTTGCCCATGCCGACCGGGCCATAGAGGAACAAGGGGTTGAACGCCACCTCGCTCGCTTCGGCGACGCGCCGGCAGGCGGCATGGGCGAACTGGTTCGGTTTGCCGACGACGAAATTATCGAAGGTCAGGCGTTGGTCGAGCGAGGCGCCGATGGTGTTGACCCACTCGTCTGCCGGCGCGCTGGCATCGAACCCGTCCGGCCGGTCGTCGGAGGGCACCGGGCCGGCCGGTTCAGGCTCTGCCACTGCGCCGGCTGCCGCAGCAGCGGCCCGTTTGGCCGGCATCATCCGGTTGGTGGAGACGATGACGCTGACCTCGGTCACGTCCTCGGCCTGCCAGAGCGCGCGCAGCCGGTCGCCATAAAGGGCGTTAACGCGGTCGCGCATGAAACGGGTGGGCACGGCGATGGTGACGGTGCCGCCGGCGCAATCGCAGAGCGTCATCGGCTTCAGCCAACTGCGGAAGACGCCCTCGCCGAACTCGGCGCGGAGCTTGCCGCGGATGCGTTGCCACTGCGCCTCGCGCGTGTCGGCGAGGGCGGGCGCGGGGGCGGCGACGGTGATGGCAGCCTCGCTCATTGGGGCTCCTCCCCGGCGCGATGCGGGGCGGCGGGAAGGCCAGCGCCGCGCCAGCCTCCATGGCGCTGGCCGTCCGCCCCGACCACGCCCTCGAAGCCTTCCTCAATGTTCACCGCCGCCGCATAGCCCGCCGCGGCGGCCGCCTTCGCGGCGGCCAGCGAGCGCACGCCGGACCGGCAGAGGAAGTACAACCTGCCGTTGGCGGGAACCCCTTCCGCCTGCAATTCCGTCAGGAAATCCGTGTTGATGCGCATGTCCGGTGGCAATTGCCAGGAGACGAAATGCAATTTTTGCGAGAGCGCCCCCAGATCGGGTGCGCCCACCTGCGCCCATTCCATCGGGGTGCGGACATCGACGATATGGGCCAGCTCGTCAGCCTGAACGGCATCCCAGGCAGCCTGGGCCGAGCATTCGGTAACGGTGACAGTCTTCGGCATAGCGCGAATCTTTCTCAATCGCATATTTCGCCGCTTGCGCGGACATTGCAGTATTTGATTTCGGCGGTTGAGATTAACCTAGATCGTCCCTAGGTCAATGAGACTAAATCCCAATCGAATATTGCGAGACATTTCTTCTGAACCCTTAAATTTCCAATGAATACACTGCATCTCGCGCCACCCTTTGTTTCTTTCGTTAGTTATTTTTACTGAGGCATCCCGACCCAGCAACCGGACTGTAACCTTTCCCCGGCGGCGGAGACAACGCTCAAAACCGTCGCCCCCGAAAAAAAATCGCTTGACCGCAGAAGCCCTGGGGTTCAGCCACCCCCGATGCTTTTTCACCCAGTTTGCCATATTGCGGGCGTTAACTATTCTACTTTCAATAGAAAACGCCGGCCTCGGTATCCCGAGACCGGCGTTTTCGGCCGTCAAAACAATGGGTATCGGTTTTAAGCGATTGCCTTGATGCGGCGGCTCAGACGCGAGATTTTGCGCGCGACCGTGTTTTTGTGCACGATGCCCTTGTTGACGCCGCTCATCATCACCGGCTGGGCGGTGCGCAGCGCCTCGCGTGCGGCGGAGGCGTCGCCGGAAGCGATCGCGCTTTCCACCTTTTTCACATAAGTCCGGAACTGGCTCACACGAGCCTTGTTGACGGCGGTCCGACGCGCCGTCTGGCGCACGCGCTTGCGTGCTTGCGGAGAATTGGCCATGGCTATCCCTTGCCGCCGGTTGTTGGAAGATCGCGGCTTATACGGGCTGGGCGGGAGAAGGTCAAGCGCGAGAGCGGGCAAAAGGCCCGCTCTCGCGGGGTAAATTGCCGCTCGCGCGCCGGCTCAGCGATGGTTGAAGGCTGGCGCCCGTTTGTCGACGAAGGCCGCCATGCCTTCCATCTTGTCTTCGGTGGCGAATGTGGAGTGGAACAGCCGGCGTTCGAAGCGCACCCCCTCGGCCAGCGTGGTTTCGAAGGCGCGGTTGACGCTTTCCTTGCAGATCATGGCGATCGGCAGGGATTTCTGGGCGATGGTTTCGGCGGCGGCCATGGTCTCTTCCATCAGCTTGTCCACCGGCACCACACGGGTGACGAGGCCGCAGCGCTCCGCCTCTGCCGCATCCATCATGCGGCCGGTCAGGCACATGTCCATGGCCTTGGACTTGCCGATAAAGCGCGGCAGGCGCTGGGTGCCGCCGCCGCCCGGAATGGTGCCGAGGTTGATTTCCGGCTGGCCGAACTTCGCATTGTCGGCGCAGATGATCATGTCGCACATCATGGCGATCTCACAGCCGCCGCCCAGGGCATAGCCCGCCACCGCGGCAATCACGGGCTTGCGCGCTTTCGAAACCCGCTCCCAGCCAACGGTGATGAAGTCGGCCATATAGACGTCCATATAGCCTTTGGACGACATTTCCTTGATGTCCGCGCCGGCGGCAAACGCCTTTTCGGAGCCGGTCACGACCAGGCAGCCGATATTTTCGTCCGCCTCGAACCGGTTAATGGCGTCCTCCAACTCCTCGATGAGCTGGGCGCAAAGGGCGTTCAGCGCCTTTGGCCGGTCGAGCCGGATCAGGCCGACCCGGCCATGGGTTTCGACGGCAATCATCTCATAGGCCATGGGATCAAGCTCCTCGCGTGGCACATGGGGGTGAAACAGTCCTGGGCCGTGGCCAAGCACGGCGCCCGCTGTTCTAGGTCAGACTTGACAGGACGGGCAATAGAAAGTGGACCGCCCCGCCTGTACGTGGCGCGCGACGACCGCCCCCTTGCGGCAGGAACAGGGCTCGCCCGCACGGCCATAGACCCGCCAGGCATGCTGGAAATAGCCCAGTTCGCCGTCGGTCTGCACATAATCGCGCAGCGAGGAGCCGCCGGCGGCGACCGCTTCCGCCAAGGTCGCCCGAACCTCACGCGCCAACAGGCTGGCTTCCGCCGCGGTCAGGCTGCCAGCTTCGCGAAACGGCGAGATATGAGCGCGGTAGAGCGCCTCGCACACGTATATGTTGCCGAGGCCGGCGATCAGGCGCTGATCCAGCAATGCCGCTTTCAGCGGCGCGCGCTTGCCGGCGAACAGGCGCAGCAGCGCCGGGCCGTCCAGCGCCTGCGACAGCGGCTCGATGCCCAGGGTTTTCAGCCGCGGATGCGCCGTCAGCGCCGCCTCGTCCGCGATCCAATCCATGGAACCGAAGCGGCGCGCATCCTGGTAGAGCACGGTGTCACCGGCCCCGGTCGTCACGACAATGTGGACGTGCTTCTCGTCCCGGCGGCTGGCGGCGTTCTGGCCGGCCGGCTCGACGATCAGCCGGCCGGACATGCCGAGATGGATCAGCCAGACGCCGCCATCGTCGAGATGCGCCAGAATATACTTGGCCCGCCGGGTCAGGCGTTCGATCCGCTTTCCTTCCAGGCCTTGCGCCAGGTCGGCGGGCAGCGGCCAGCGCAGATCGCGGCGGCGCACCTCCACCCGGGCGACCTCCGCGCCCTCCAGCACCTTCGCCAAACCGCGGCGGGTGGTCTCGACTTCTGGCAATTCCGGCATAAGGGGGATGCTAGCGGCCTATTTGTGCCTTAGCTATGGTCATCCCCAGGTCATCCCGTTTTCATCCCCAGGATTTTCCCCACGCCATGGCCAAGACGCATTTCGGTTTCCGCGACGTCGACGAGGACGAAAAGGCCGGCCTCGTGCGTGGCGTGTTTTCGTCGGTGGCGCGACGCTACGATGTGATGAACGACCTGATGAGCGGCGGTGTCCACAGGCTGTGGAAGGACCGGTTGGTGCGGCGCATCAATCCGCGGCCGGGCGAGACCGTGCTGGACCTGGCCGGCGGCACCGGCGACATCGCCTTCCGCCTGGTGCAGGCCGCTGACTGCAAGGTGGTGGTCTGCGATATCAACGAGGCCATGATCGGTGTCGGCCGCGACCGCGGCCTCGACCGTGGCCTGGTCGAGGGGCTGGAATGGACCGTCGGCGACGCCGAGACGCTGCCCTTTGCCGACAACAGCATGAATGCCTGCTGCATCGCCTTCGGCCTGCGCAATGTCACCCGGCCGCCGGCGGCGCTCGCGGAGATCCTGCGGGTGCTGCGGCCCGGCGGGCGCTTTCTGTGCCTGGAATTCTCCAAGGTGATCGTGCCGGGGCTGGACCGGCTCTATGACGCCTATTCCTTCAGCGTGCTGCCGAAGATCGGCAAGGTGGTGGCGCGCGACGAGGCTTCCTACCGCTATCTGGCCGAAAGCATCCGCCAGTTTCCGGACCAGGAGGGGCTGGCGGCGATCATGCGCCGGGTCGGTTTCGCCAATGTCGGCTATGAGAGCTGGTCCGGCGGCATCGTCGCGCTGCATCGCGGCCGCAAGCCAGCCTAAGCGGACAAGCCCATGCTGCGCCTGATGTTTCACCCGCTCCGCATCGCCCGCATCGTCTGGGTACTGGCCCGCTGCGATGCGCTTTATTGGCCACAGATGATGGGCGAGAGCTTGCTGGTGCGCTGGCCCTTGCGAGCGCTGGCCAGCCCCGGCCTGCCGGAACGGCCGGGCGAGCGGCTGGCGCTGGCGCTGCAGCAGTTGGGGCCGACCTTCATCAAGCTGGGCCAGGCGCTCTCGACCCGCGGCGACATTCTGGGCGAGGCGGTGGCGCGCGATCTCTCCCGCCTGCAGGACCGACTGCCGCCCTTTGCCGATGCGGCCAACATCGTGTCGCAGGCGCTGGGAGCCGACTTATCCACACAATACACCGAATTCTCCCCAGAGCCGGTGGCCGCCGCCTCCATCGCCCAGGTGCATTTTGCGGTGACGACCGAGGGCGAGCCGGTGGCGGTGAAGGTGCTGCGCCCCGGCGTCGAACGGCGGTTCGAGCGCGACCTTTCCTTGTTCGCCTGGATGGCGTGGCTGGTCTATGCCCTGTTCCCCTTCGCCCGCCGCTTCCGCCCGCGGGAGGTGGTGGCGGTGTTCGCGCGCTCGGTGCATGTGGAACTCGACCTCAGGCTGGAGGCCGCGGCGGCGGCAGAACTGGCCGCGAACTTTGCCGACCATCCGGGCTTTCACGTGCCGGCGGTGGACTGGCAGCGCACCGGGCGCCGCGTGCTGACGCTGGAGCGGGTCGAGGGGCTGCGCATCGACGATACCGAGGCGATCCGCGCTGCCGGCCACGATACCCAGCGCATCATGGCCATCGCCGCCGAGGTGTTCTTCCGCCAGGTGTTCGTGGATGGTTTTTTCCATGCGGACATGCACCCCGGCAACGTCTTCGTGCGCCCGGACGGCGGCCTGACCGTGGTCGATTTCGGCATTATGGGCCGGCTCGACGCGGCCGGTCAGGATTTCATGGCGGATGTGCTGGTGGGCTTCCTGCGCCGCGACTACCGGCTGGTGGCGGAGGCGCACGTGCGCGCCGGCTACCTGCCCAAGGGCCAGGACCCGGCGGTGTTCGCCCAGGCGCTGCGGGCGGTCGGCGAGCCGATCCTGGACCGGCCGATTGCCCAAATCTCCATGGCCCGGCTGCTGCTGCAACTCTTTCAGATCACCGCCCAGTTCGACATGCCGGCCCAGCCCTCGCTGCTGCTGTTGCAGAAAACCATGCTGATGGCCGAAGGCCTGGGGCGGAACCTGGACGACAGCATCGACATGTGGACCATCGCCCGGCCGCTGATCGAGGACTGGATGATCCAGAATCGCGGGCCGGACGCGCGGCTGGCCAACGGCCTGCATCGAGCCGCGGCCACGCTGGAGCGCATCCCGCGCCTGCTGGAACAGGCGGAGGCCATCGGCGAGCGGGCCCTGGAGCGCAAAGGCGGCGGCTTTTCCGGCTGGTGGCTTGCGGCGGTGGCGGCGGCTGGCGTTCTGGTGGGGCTGCTGCTGGATTAAGCGCTCAGCGCGAGTAGCGATCGATGGCGAAGGGGGACAGGTCGATCTCTGGCACGCGTCCCGCGACGATACTGGCGATATGCCGGCCGGTGACAGCGCCGCCGGTCAGGCCCAGATGGCCGTGGCCGAAAGCGTAGGCGACGTTGCGGTGCTTCTTCGAACGCCCGATCACCGGCAGCGAATCCGGCGTTGCCGGGCGCTGGCCCATCCAGGGTTCGGCTTGCGATGTATCGACATTGCGGAAGACGTCCCGCGCATGCTGCACCAGCTTGTCGGCCCGGCCCCAGTTTTCCGGCGCCTCCAGCCCGGCGAACTCGACCGTGCCGGCCAGGCGCAGGCCTGGCTCCATGGTCGTGCACATGAATTTGCGCTCGCCGAAGCTGATCGGGCGGCCGGTCTCGAAACCGGCATGCGGCAGGGAAATGTGATAGCCGCGCTCGCTCTCCAGCGGGAACGGCTCGCCCAGACCGGCAGAGAGGCGGTGCGAACACGCCCCGGCGGCGATGACGAAATGGTCGAAGGCGTGGCGCTGGCCATCCGTCGTGGTCAGCGCCGTGACGCCATCCGTGCCGGTCTCGAAGCCGGCGACCTTCGCGCGCAGGTGTTCGCCGCCCGCCGCCCGTACCATCGCCGCCAACAGCCGGCACAACTCGCCCGGATTGCGGCAGTGGGTGCCATCCGGGAAGTAGGTGGCGCGCACGAATCGCGGCCCCAGCGCCGGCTCCAGCTGGCGCAGCTCGTCACCGGTCAGTTCCTCCACCCGGTGCCCTTGGCGGCGCACCAGACCGCGGCCGAGCGCATCGCCGGCAAACGCCTGCTCGGTCTCGTAGACGGTGAGGCCGCCGGTCTGTTTCAGCAAATGGGAAGCACCGGCATCGTCGGTCAGCGCCAGATAGGCCTCGCGCACCGGGCGGTGCAGGTCGGCCAAGGCCTGGCTTTGGGCTTCGTAATGTTTTGCCGCCGCCATGAACTTCATCAGCCAGGGTGCTGCCTTGGCGGCATAGCCGAGCCGGACGGCAAGTGGCCCCAGCGGGTCCATGAGCCAGCCCGGCACCTGTTTCCAGATGCCCGGCAGGGCCATCGGCACGACGCCGTGCGGCCACATCGCACCGGCATTGCCGAAACTGGCCATCGTCCCTGCCTCCTCCGCATCCACCAGTGTGACGCGAAAGCCTTCGCGTTGCAGATAGGCGGCGGAACAGAGGCCGATAATACCGGCACCGATCACCGCAACATGGCCGTTCCTGGCTACGCTCATGGACGGGAACTTTCAAAGGGGTTGGCCGTTGCAGGGGTTGGCCGTTGCGCGGAGCCGCCCGCCGGGCGACACTCGCCTTTAGCCCGAAACCGCGCGATTTGAGAAGCGAGGAAATACCATGGCCCGCACACTGATCGACATTTCGATCCCGCTCGCCAACGATATCGTCTGCGATCCGCCGCACATGCGCCCGCAGATCGCGTATTTCGACCACCATGACACCGCCGCCCAGATGGCCGGCTATATGGGCGTGACGGTGGAGGATCTGCCGGAAGGCGAGTATGCGGCGGTGGAAAAGGTGACGCTCTCCACCCACAACGGCACCCATTTGGACGCGCCCTACCACTTTTTCAGCCGCATGAACGAGAGCGTGACGCCGGGCGGCGAGCCGTCCGCCACCATCGACCGGGTCTCGCTCGACTGGTGCTACCGGCCGGGCGTGAAACTGGACTTCCGCCATTTCGAGGATGGCTATGTCGCCACGCCGGCGGACGTTCAGGCGGAACTGAAGCGCATCGGCCACGCGCTGCAACCGCTCGACATCGTGCTGGTGAACACGTCGGCAGGTGCGCATTTCGGCCAGGACGATTTCATCGACCGCGGCTGCGGCGTCGGCTACGAGGCCACCTGTTGGCTGTTGGACCAGGGCGTGCGCGTTACCGGCACGGACGGCTGGAGTTGGGACGCGCCTTTCAGTTGGACGCGGGAAAAGATCAAGGCCGGCGGCTCGCCGGCGCTGATCTGGGAGGGCCACCGCGCCGGCCGCTACAAGGGCTATTGCCACCTGGAAAAGCTCTGGCGCCTGGACCGGCTGCCGGCGAACGGCTTCGAGGTAATTTGCTTCCCGGTCAAGGTCGAAGCGGGCTCTGCCGGCTGGACACGGGCGGTGGCCGTGGTGGAGGAATAGGGCAACAGCCTGAAGCCGCCCCCGCCTTCGCTGGGTTCCAGAGCCCAGCGACCAGGCCCAGCCCCAGAAACACCAAACGGCTCCCACTGCCACCAAACGCCGCAACGTCCGGTGCGCCAGCGACCATCTGCGACCTTCTGCACCGAATGCCCGGCCGGCCGGGCGTCTTTCCAGCGTCGGGGGGTTTGGACCGATGTCCGTGCCGATGGCGACCGAGCCGCGCTCCGGCAGGTTGCCCGGGTCCAGCCCCGCCGTGCGTAGCGCGGGCACCGGCATTCGCTTGTCGGCGTCCTTCGCCATGCTCTCGGCGGTCGCGATGAAGCGCGCGCCCATACAAGCGAGGCCGCAGCCCAGCACCGCCCCCGCGCGCAGGGTCTGGCCGGCCATCGCGCCCTTGACCGCGCGAACGAGAGCCGGTATTCAACGACCCCTGATTTTCTGACGAGGATGTTCCGTCATGGCCAAACCCGCCACCGTACTGGTCAAGCTGGTGAGCACCGCCGACACCGGCTATTTCTATGTCGCGAAAAAGAACCCGCGCACGAAGCCCGAAAAGCTCGAATTCAAGAAATTCGACCCGGTCGCGCGCAAGCACGTGGTCTTCAAAGAGCAGAAGATGAAATAAGCCGCTGCCGCGGCGCCCCCGGGCGCTGCTGCAGATGCCAGGCCGGCCCTTTTGGGGGCCGGCTTTTTGCGCTGCCACACTTCGGCCTTGGGGTGAATTCCGGCCTTAGGGATACAGACGCTGCACCGTCCAGCCCTCGCGCCCGCGGGTGAAGCGGAAACGGTCGTGCAGGCGGTAGGGCTGGTCGATCCAGAATTCGATTTCCGTTGGCACCACGCCATAACCGCCCCAATGCGCCGGCCGCGGCACGTCCCGGCCCTGATAGCGCGCCTCGACATCCGCCACCGCTTGCACCAGCGTCTCCCGCGCGTCGAGCGGGCGGGACTGTTGCGAGGCGTGGGCGCCGATCTGGCTGCCGCGCGGGCGGCTGACGAAATAGGCGTCGGAAACGGCCGGCGGCAGCTTCTCCACCGGCCCGACCACCCGCACCTGCCGGCGCAGTGTCTTCCAATGGAAGCAGAGCGCGGCGTGGCCGGTCTCCAACTCCTCGCCCTTGCGGCTTCGATAATTGGTGTAAAACTGGAAGGCGCCATCCTCGACCCCTTTCAGCAGCAGGATGCGCACGGACGGCCAGCCGTCGGCGGTCACGGTCGCCACCGACATGGCGTTGGCATCGTTCGGTTCGGTCTTTTCGGCCTCCGCCAGCCAGGCTTCGAACTGGCGGAGAGGGTCGATGGAAGCGTCCATGGGAATTTTGCCACATTTCCGGTTTGTTGATTTGCATCATAGCAAATAGCCCCTCGCCTTCCTATCTGGAGGAAGGTTCATTGACACAGGGGAACGGGTGAGCCCGGCCCCGCGGCAAATAAGGAAATTCGCGAATGCGACGCTTCGCTTTGGTGCTCGCAATTCCCCTGGCCCTGGCGGCCTGTGAGAACCCCAATCAAAAACAAACGGCGGGCACCGTCCTCGGCGGCGTTGCCGGCGGCCTGATCGGCTCGACCATTGGCGCCGGCTCGGGCCGGACCGCAGCGATCATCGCCGGCGCGGCGCTGGGCGCGTTGGCCGGCAACCAATTGGGCGCCGCGCTGGACGAGCAGGACAGCCGGCAGGCAACCCGCACCACCCAGACCGCGCTCGAATCGCAGCCCACCGGCGAGGCTGCCACCTGGCGCAACCCGGACAGCGGCAATTACGGCTCGACAACGCCGACCCGCACCTTCACGGATGCGAACGGCCAGCCCTGCCGCGAATACACCACCACCGTCACGGTAGCAGGGAAACAGCAACAGGCTTATGGTACCGCTTGCCGCGATGCCGAAGGCAACTGGCGCATCGTCGAGTAACCGAACGGAGTAACGACCGGCCCATGAAGGACCCGTATCAGGTTCTGGGCGTCTCGAAGAGCGCCAGCGCCGATGAGATCAAGCGCGCCTACCGCAAGCTGGCGAAACAACTGCATCCGGACCTCAATCCGGATCAGCCGGATGTCGCACGCCGGTTTCAGGAGGTCACCGACGCCTATGACCTGCTGAACGACGCCGACCGCCGTGCGGCCTACGACCGCGGCGAGCGGGAGGACCAGGCGGGGTTCGGCAGTGCCGCTGGCTTTGGCGGTTTCGGCGGGCGGGGGCGTGGCGGCTTCAGCGAGGAAGGCTTCCACTTCCGCCGCAGCAGTGGCGGCCCGGCGGATGGCGACGACCTGTTCGAGCAGATTTTCGGCATGTTCGGCCAGAACGCGCGGCGCAATGGCGGCCCGCGCCCCAACGGGCCGGATCACGCCCGCACCGGTGCTCCGGGCCGGCCCGAGCCGGTCAAGGTCACGCTGGACGTGCCCTTCCTGGTGGCGGTCAAGGGCGGCACCCAACGGGTGCACCTGCCGTCGGGGCGGGATGTCGATCTGCGCATTCCCGTTGGCACCGAAACGGGCACGCAACTGCGCCTGCCCCACCAGGGCCGCACCGGCGCGGATGGCACGGTCGGCGACGTGATCGTCACCGTGGCGGTGGAGGACCACCCGGTGTTCCGGCGCGAGGGCAACGACATTCTGGCCGACCTGCCGATCGACCTGCACCAGGCGGTGCTGGGCGACCGGGTGACGGTCCCGACCATTGACGGCCCGGTCACCATGCGCATACCGCCCGGCTCCAACACCGGCACGCGCTTGCGCCTGCGCGGCAAAGGCGTACCGGCGCGCCGGGATACGGAAGTGGGCGACCAGTATGTCGCCCTGCGCATCGTTCTCGCCAATCCGAAGGATCCCGAGTTGGTGCGTTTCCTGCGCGAACGCCAGGATCAGTCCGCCAAGGCCGGCTGAGACGCCGCCACCCGCTCCGCCAGCAGGCGCGACAAAGGCTCCTGCAGGGCCTCTGCCTCCCGTTCGCGCAGGCCGGCGAGCAGGGCCGAGTCCGGCTCCAGCGCCGGCGTGCCCAGGTCCAGCGCCTGCCACAGCGCCTCCATCGGCGTGCGCCTCAGATCGCGGGCCAGCACCAGGCGGCCATCCACCGTTTCGGCGACAAAACCGGCCGCAATCAGGGTTTCGAGCACATTGCCGGCCCAGACCGCCTCCAGCACCTCCGCCGAATCGCGGGTCAGGCCGCCCCCCTGGCCGGCCAGCCCCCACAACCGCTCCAGCAGCACCAGCGCCGCAGACAGCCGGCCTGCGGCAGAGCGGGCCGAACTGTGGTCGCGGGAAAGATCGCGGCGCCATTGCGGCAGCGAGGCGGTGACCTCCGCGCCGACCAGAATCACCGTCCAGGACGAATAGAGCCACATCAGAAAGATCGGAATGGCCGCCAGCGCGCCATAGATCACCTGGAAATTGTCGGCATTGTCCACATAGACGGCAAAGCCCAGCTTCAGCACCTCGAACAGCACCGCAGCCACCGCGCCGCCAACGGCTGCATGGCGGATTCGCACCCGGGCGTGCGGAATGGCAACATAGAACAGGGTGAAGGCCATCCATTGCAGGGTCAGCGGCAGCAGCCGGCTCAGTTCGCGCACGACGCTCTGCACCATGTCGTCGTCGGCCACCGCGAAGAAATAGCTGGTAAGCGACAGGCTGGCGCCCAGCAGCAGCGGCCCCAATGTCAGCACCGACCAGAAGCGCAGGATGCGCAGTGCCAGCGAGCGCGGGCTGGCCACCCGCCAGATGCGGTTGAACGTGCCCTCGATGGTGAACAACAGCATGATCGCCGTTACCGCGATGGCGGCGAGCCCCGGCCCGGTCAGGGTGCGGGCATTGCCCAGAAACTGGTCGATCTGCGCGCCCACCTGGGTCTTGGAAGTCGGCAGCAGGACGTCGAGCACCGCGTCCTTCACCGCACCCCGCATCCCTTCGACCGCGCCAAAGGTGGACAGCACCGCCAGCGAGACCACCAGCAGCGGTACCAGGCTCAACAGCGTGGTATAGGTCAGGGCCGAGGCGGTTTGCAGGCCCCGGTCGGCTACGAACCGGCGCAAGACCAATTGGGCGAACAGCCCGAGTTGCTGCCGGTTGCAGTTGTCTCCCATCCCGGCCAGGGATCGGAACGATAGCGCCATTGCGTTGACCTCCGTGCTGCCGCATAAACAAACGGAACAACCGGGTTGGCTCCCGGTCGGCTCCCGCTTTCGCCTTTTCCTGTGTATTGGGCAATCGGCAGAAGGCCAACCCCTGGCGCGCCGCCCGATCCGGCCCTGCCTATTGGCGCAAGTCGTAGGAGTAACGATGGAACTGCAGTCCAACCTCATGGCCGGCAAGCGCGGGCTGATCATGGGTGTCGCCAATGACCGCTCGCTGGCCTGGGGCATCGCGCAGATTTTGGCCGCCCATGGGGCGACGCTTGCCTTCACCTATCAGGGGGAAGCGTTGGAGAAGCGAGTGCGCCCGCTGGCCGAATCGCTCGGCAGTTCGCTGATGCTGCCGGCGGACGTGACCGAAAGCGCCAGCCTCGACCGGCTGTTTGCCACCATCGAGGAAAGCTGGGGCGGCCTCGATTTCGTTGTGCATGCCATCGCTTTCTCCGACAAGGACCAGCTCAAGGGCCGCTATGCGGATACGACGCGCGAGAATTTCCTGATGACCATGGATATCTCGTGCTTCTCCTTCACCGACGTGGCGCGCCGCGCCAGCGCGCTGATGAAGGAGGGCGGTTCGCTGGTGACGCTGACCTATTACGGCGCCGAACGGGTGATGCCGCACTACAACGTCATGGGCGTGGCCAAGGCAGCGCTGGAGGCGAGCGTGCGCTATCTGGCCGCTGACCTGGGCAGCGACGGCATTCGCGTCAACGCGATTTCCGCCGGCCCGGCGCGCACGCTGGCGGCCTCCGGTATCGGCGATTTCCGCTACATCCTGAAATGGAACGAGTTCAACGCGCCGCTGCAACGCAATGTGACGCTGGAACAGGTGGGGGGCAGCGCCCTCTACCTGCTGAGCGAGCTCGGCGGCGGCGTAACGGGCGAGACCCATCATGTGGATTGCGGCTATCACACGGTCGGCATGATGAACCCGCACCGGGCCCAGGATACCGCCGAACTGTTGGCCACCTTCAAAGAGAAATAAGCCCCGCGCATGAGCTTCAACAGCTTCGGTCAACGCTTCCGCTTCACCACCTGGGGCGAAAGCCACGGACCCGCCATCGGCTGTGTCGTCGATGGCGTGCCGCCGCGCGTACCGCTGAGCGAGGCCGACGTGCAGGCCCGGCTCGACCGGCGCCGGCCGGGGCAATCGCGGTTTACGACGCAGCGCCAGGAAGCCGACCGGGTCAAGATCCTCTCCGGCCTGTTCGAAGGCGTCACCACCGGCACCTCCATCGGCATGGTGATCGAAAACACCGACCAGCGCAGCCGCGATTATGGCGATATCCTGGACCGCTACCGCCCCGGCCATGCGGACTATGCCTATCGGGCCAAGTACGGCACGCGCGACTACCGCGGCGGCGGGCGCTCGTCCGCGCGCGAGACCGCCATGCGGGTTGCCGCCGGTGCGGTGGCTGAGGCGGTGCTGGCGCACAGTCTGGGCGAGCGTTGCCGGGTGCGGGGCGCTCTGGTGGCCATGGGCGGCGATGCGGTGGACCGCGGCGCCTGGGACTGGAGTCAGGTCAACGGCAACCCCTTCTTCTGTCCGGATGCCAAAGCCGCCGAACGGTGGGCGGAAAGCCTGGACGCGGCGCGCAAGGCTGGCTCGTCCCTGGGGGCGGTGATTGAGGTGGTGGCCGATGGCATTCCGCCGGGCCTGGGCGAGCCGATCTATGGCAAGCTGGACAGCGACCTGGCGGCGGCGCTAATGAGCATCAACGCGGTGAAGGGCGTGGAAATCGGCGATGGCTTTGCCGCGGCCGCGCTGCGCGGCGAAGATGCGCATGACCGAATGTATCCGGGCAACGGCGAAGTGCCGCGGTTCGAGACCAACCACGCCGGCGGCCTGCTTGGCGGCATTTCCACCGGCCAGCCGGTGGTGGCGCGCTTTGCGGTCAAGCCCACCAGCTCGCTGCTGATTGCGCAGCCGAGCGTGACAACCAGCGGCGAGCCGGTCGAGGTGCGCACCAAGGGCCGGCACGACCCCTGCGTCGGCATCCGCGCCGTGCCGGTGGGCGAGGCGATGATGGCCATCGTCCTCGCCGATCACCTGCTGCGCCACCGCGGCCAGGTCGGCGAGACCGGGTGCTGAGGCGCCGGGCGGCTAGCCGATCAGCGCGCGGGTTTCATCGACACTGAAGAAAATGGCGACGCCGATCAGCGCCATGGTCACGGCATAAGCGATGGCGCTGACGAGCCAGCTGGCCTTCGGGGCGGCAGTTGTCAGCGGGGCGGAGGAAGGGGCTGCGGATTGCATTGGGTATCTCCCGAGTGCGAAAGGAAACCCCTCGGATAGGCCATGCTGCACCTGCGAGAAAGCGGTGTTTCGGCATATCCTTCATGCGTTTTCCGCAATGCAAACTCCGATTTGCGGTTTTTTACCGATACGATGGCAAAAACCTGCATAGTCACATGCGTTGAACGCAACAATCGGCCCGCCCCTGCCGATTGGCGCGGGACGGACGGACCTGCGGCGTTTGCTGCAACGCCCAACGGCCGCCATGCGGGGCCGGCGGCCGTTGGGACAAGTCGTCTGCCGGCGCAAGACCCCCGCAAGGGCAGCAAGGGCAGCGGCAACAGGGCCTATTTGCGGGCGTAGCCGACCTGTTGCAGTGCCTCCTCGATCTCCGCCAGAATTTCCGGGTCGTCGATGGTTGCCGGCATTTTCCAGATTTCGGCGTCGGCGATCTTCTGCATGGTACCGCGCAGGATCTTGCCGGAGCGCGTCTTGGGAAGGCGATCGACGACAGCGGCATCCTTGAAGGCGGCGACCGGCCCGATCTTTTCGCGCACCATGCGCACCACGTCGGCCTTGATTTCCTCATGCGGCCGGTTCGCGCCGGATTTGAGCACCAGGAACCCGACCGGGATCTGGCCCTTCAACGGGTCCGCCACGCCGATCACCGCGCATTCCGCCACGGCCTCATGCCCGGCCAGCACCTCCTCGATCGCGCCGGTCGAGAGGCGGTGACCGGCGACATTGATGATGTCGTCGGTGCGGGCCATGACGAAGACATAGCCATCCTCGTCAATATAGCCCGCATCGGCGGTTTCGTAATAACCGGGGAAGTTGCGGAAATAGGCGTCCAGATAACGCTCGTCCGCATTCCAGAGCGTCGGGAAGCTGGAGGGCGGCATCGGCTGCTTCGCCACCAGCGCGCCGATCTGGCCGGGCGGCAATTCCTGTCCTTCCCCGCCCAGAACCTTCAGGTTCCAGCCCGGCGCCGGCTTGCTTGGCGAGCCGTATTTGATCGGCAGGATCTCGATGCCGGCATAGTTGGCGGCGATGGACCAGCCGGTCTCCGTCTGCCACCAGTGGTCGATCACCGGCACGCCCAACTGCCGCTCCGCCCATTGGATCGTATCCGGGTCGGACCGCTCCCCCGCCAGGAACAGGGTGCGGAAGCCGGAGAGGTCGTGTTGCCGCAACAGCTCGCCCTCGGGGTCTGCGCCACGGATGGCGCGGAAAGCGGTCGGCGCGGTGAACAGCGCCTTGACGTTGTGCTGGCTGATCACCCGCCAGTAGACGCCGGCATCCGGCGTGCCGACGGGCTTGCCTTCGAACAGGATGGCGGTGTTGCCCGCAAACAGCGGCGCGTAAACGATGTAGGAGTGGCCGACGACCCAGCCGATATCGCTGGCCGCCCAAAAGACCTCGCCCGGCTCGACGCCATAGATGTTTTTCATCGACCATTGCAGGGCCACGATATGGCCGCCGGTGTCGCGCACGACGCCCTTGGGCAGGCCGGTGGTGCCGCTGGTGTAGAGGATGTAGTGCGGGTCGGTCGCCTTTACCGGCACGCAATCCGCCGGCTCCGCCGACGCCATGACCTCGTTCCAGTCCAGATCGCGGCCCGCGATCATGCTGGCCTCGCACTGCGGGCGCTGCACCACCACCGCATGGCTCGGCTTGTTCCGCGCAAGGTCGAAGGCCCCGTCCAGCAGCGGCTTGTACTCGACAATGCGGTTTGGCTCGATCCCGCAGGACGCGGTGACCACCACCTTGGCCTGACAGTCGTCGATGCGCACCGCCAGCTCGTTCGCCGCAAAGCCGCCGAACACGACCGAATGCACCGCACCGATACGGGCGCAGGCATACATGGCGACCACCGCTTCCGGGATCATCGGCATGTAGATGACGACGCGGTCGCCATAGCCGACACCCAGCCCCTTCAACACGCCGGCAAACTTCGCCGCCTGATCGCGCAGTTCGCGGAAGGAGTGGGAGCGGACCGTGTCCGTCACCGGGCTGTCGTAAATGATCGCCGCCTGGTCGCCGCGCCCCGCGTCCACATGCCGGTCGAGCGCGTTGTAGCAGGCGTTGGTCTCGCCGCCGGTGAACCAGCGGGGGCGGTCCGGGTCGCGGTCGTCCAGGATATAATCCGGCTTTTTGAACCAGTGCACGGCTTCCGCCGCCTCCCCCCAAAAGCCGTTGGGGTCGTTCAGGGAGCGAGCATGCAGTTCGGCATAACGTCCGGTCATCGTCCAGATGTCCTTTCCGTGCGTCGGTTGAGACGGTCTTTGCACCAGTGTTACGGCAGGCGCGCGGCGGCTGGCAAGCTGGCTTGGGGCTAGGTGCGCAAAAAGGCCACCCAAAAGGACGGCCTTCCCGGCACCGCTGGCACGGCCGCCAATCGTCCAGCGCCGCCGCTGGCGCGGCCACCGATGATCCCATTGGCGACCAATCCCACATTCTGCGGGGGAACCCGGTGCCCGCGAACCGACGATGCCCCTGTTTCGACCCAATCCGGCCGAGGCCCGGGACAGAGGCGGACCCGTGAGCGAATAATCCTTCGGGCTTCGCGGTCTGCTGCCACCGGCGCGATGCGGGCGTGACACAATCGTGAGCGCCTGCTAGTGAATTTATCCACTTTGATCGGGCGGCTCCGGGCCATCTGCCGGATAGCTCACACAACCGCCGCCGTCCGAAGGAAACCGACACACGATAGGGTCTGAACTTCAATGGGTTTGATGGATGGAAAAGTGGCGCTGGTGACCGGCGCCGGGCGTGGTATTGGCCGCGCAATAGCGCTCGACATGGCAAAGGCCGGCGCCAAGGTCGTGGTCAACGATCTGGGCGGCTCGCTCAGCGGCGACGACTCGGGCGACACCAGCCCGGCGCAACAGGTCGTCCAGGAGATCGAGGCCATGGGCGGCGAGGCCGTCGCCGACGCCAACAGCGTCAGCGAATGGGACGGCGCGCAGCAGATGGTACAGGCGGCGATCGACAAGTTCGGCAAGATCGACGCCGTGGTAAACGTCGCCGGCATCCTGCGCGACAGCATGTTCCACCGCATGAGCGAGGCGGAATGGGACGCGGTGATCGCCGTCCACCTGAAGGGCTGCTTCAACGTCGCCCGCGCCGCCGCCGTGCCGATGCGCGAGCAGGAATCCGGCGCCATGGTGCATTTCACCTCGACCAGCGGCCTGGTCGGCCAGATCGGGCAGGCGAACTATGCCGCCGCCAAGATGGGGATTGTCGGCCTGAGCCGCGTCATCGCCATGGAGGGCGCCATCAAGAACGTGCGCTCCAACTGCGTCGCGCCGTTTGCCTGGACCCGGATGATCGAGTCGATCCCGATCAAGTCGGACGAACAGGCCGAGGCTTTTGAGAAGTTCCGCAACAACGCCCGGCCGGAGCATGTGGCGCCGGTTTGTACTTATCTCTGCAGCGATGCGGCGAAAGGGATCACCGGCAACATTTTCGGCGTGCGCGGCAACGAGATCTACCTGATGACCCAGCCGCGCCCGGTGCGCACCCTGCACAACGGCAATGGCTGGACCCACGAATCGCTCGCCGCCATGGTCGAGCCGGCCCTGCGCAAGGACCTGTACGGCCTGGAAGACAGCGCCGAAGTCTATAACTGGGATCCGATCTGACCGATCCCTGCAACAGCGAATGCTGACCATGGCCGGCCTTCCCGACGGGGGCCGGCCATGTCTGTTTTTGCCCGCAATCGTCGCGATCCCGATTGACCGTACCTTGTCTGGCTGCGGACGGCCCGGTCATCGCCAGCGCCATCCAGGCGACGGTGGGCGCTCTGGCAACGCTCCGGCCCCTATCCGCGGACAGAAGAAAGCCGCGTTGGCGACCTGCCGCAACTGCCGACCACCGACACGGCCGCGGAGGCAAACGTGTTCTTCCGCTTCCGCCCCACCGTCTTCCGCGCTCGCAAGACCGCACTGACGGCGCCGGACCCGCCGGGGTGAGCACGGTCAACCATTCCGGATCGGGGGTATTCGAAGGGAAGCGTTCGCGAAGATGACCAACATAGTCATCATCCGCGTTAGCCAGAGCCCGCAACGCCGCTTTCAGGATCGATCGGCTGGCCAAAGACCTCGGTCACGATCACCCTCGCCACACTTCGACCTCCGCCACGTTTCAACAGAACTCCAGCATGGTGAGGGGAGAGCGGTAACCGCTCACCCCTGCCGGGCGACCATCATCTTTTTGGTTTCGGCGATGGCCTTGGCCGGGTTCAGGCCTTTGGGGCAGGTGTTGGTGCAGTTCATGATCGTGTGGCAGCGATAGAGCCGGAACGGGTCTTCCAAGTCGTCCAGACGTTCGCCGGTCGCCTCGTCGCGGCTGTCGGCCAGCCAGCGGTAGGACTGCAGCAGCACCGCCGGACCCAGATAGCGGTCGCTGTTCCACCAATAGCTGGGGCAGGACGTGGTGCAGCAGAAGCACAGAATGCACTCCCACAGGCCATCCAGCTTCTCCCGGTCCTCCACCGTTTGCAGGCGCTCGCGGTTCGGCGGGTTGGTGTCGGTCTTGAGCCACGGCTCGATGCTGGCGAGCTGGGCGTAGACATGCTTCAGGTCCGGCACCAGGTCTTTCACCACCGGCATGTGCGGCAGCGGGTAGACAGCGACATCGCCCTTCATCTCGTCTATGCCCTTGGTGCAGGCGAGCGTGTTCGTGCCGTCGATATTCATCGCGCACGAGCCACAGATCCCCTCGCGGCAGGAGCGGCGGAAGGTCAGGGTCGAGTCGATCTCGTTCTTGATCTTGATCAGCGCGTCCAGGACCATCGGCCCGCATTCGTCCATGTCGATGACATACTCGTCGACACGCGGGTTCTCGTCGTCGTCCGGCGACCAGCGGTAGATTTTGAAGGTCCGCGGGTTTTTCGGCGGGGTAGCCGGCGTGTGCTTTCTGCCCGGCTTGATTTGGGAGTTTTTCGGCAGCGAAAATTCAGCCATGGGTCTGGTCTCAGCCTCTGGGATCGTTCAGCCGGTCAGTACACGCGCACCTGCGGTGCGATGTATTCGACCTCTTCCGGGTTCAGCGTGAAGTTGTGCACCGGGCGGTAGGTCAGCGAAACGCGCCGGTCTTCGGAATACCAGGCCAGCGTGTGTTTCATCCATTCCTCGTCGTTGCGGTCCTGGATGTCGTCGCGGGCATGGGCGCCGCGGCTTTCCTTGCGCGCCTCGGCGGAGATCATGGTGGTCTGGGCACAGGCCATCAGATTATCCAGCTCCAGCGTTTCCACCAGGTCGCTGTTCCAGATCATCGAACTGTCGTTGACCCGCAAATCATCCATGGCGCCGGCCGCTTGCTCCATCTTGCGGCAGCCTTCCTCCAGCGAGGCCTGCTCGCGGAACACCGCGGCGTGCAATTGCATGGAGCGCTGCATCGAGTCCCGGATTTCCGCCGTGCCGGTCGAGCCTTTGGCATAGCGGAACTTGTCGAGACGGGAGAGCGCCTTATCGCTCGCGTCCTTCGGCAGGTCTTTCTGCTTGGCGCCGGCCTTGAGCGTGTCGGCGCAGTGCAGGCCGGCGGCGCGGCCGAACACCACCAGGTCCAGCAGCGAGTTGCAGCCAAGCCGGTTGGCGCCGTGCACGGAAACACAGGCCGCCTCGCCCACCGCCATCAGGCCGGGGACGACCGCATCCGGATCGCCGTCGGTCGGGCGCAGCACCTCGCCGTGATAGTTGGTCGGGATGCCGCCCATATTGTAATGCACCGTCGGCAGCACCGGGATCGGCTCCTTCGTGGCATCGACGCCGGCGAAGATGCGCGCGGTCTCGGTAATGCCCGGCAGGCGCATGTTGAGCACGTCGGCGCCCAGATGTTCCAGGTGCAGCAAAATGTGGTCGCTGTTGGCGCCGACGCCGCGGCCTTCCAGGATCTCCACCGTCATGGAGCGGCTGACCACGTCGCGGCTCGCCAGATCCTTGGCGGTCGGCGCGTAACGCTCCATGAAGCGCTCGCCTTCCGAATTCGTCAGATAGCCGCCTTCGCCGCGCGCACCCTCGGTGATGAGGCAGCCGGCCCCGAAAATGCCGGTCGGGTGGAACTGCACGAACTCCATATCCTGGTTCGGCAGGCCGGCCCGCGCCACCATGCCGTTGCCGTCGCCGGTGCAGGTGTGGGCGCTGGTGCAGGAGAAATAGCTGCGGCCATAGCCGCCGGTCGCCAGAATGGTCTGCTGCGCCTGAAAGCGGTGGATGGTGCCGTCGTCCAGGTTCCAGGCGACGACGCCCTGACACTCGTCCTGCTCGTTCATGATCAGGTCGATGGCAAAGTATTCGATGAAGAACTCGGCCTGATGGCGCAGGCTCTGCTGGTAGAGCGTGTGCAGCAGGGCGTGGCCCGTGCGGTCGGCGGCGGCGCAGGCGCGCTGGGCCGGCGCCTTGCCGTAGTCCTTCATGTGGCCGCCGAACGGGCGCTGGTAGATCTTGCCGGCTTCGGTGCGGCTGAACGGCATGCCGAAATGCTCCAGCTCGATCACGCTGGGCACCGCCTGGCGGCACATGTATTCGATGGCGTCCTGGTCGCCCAGCCAATCCGACCCCTTGACGGTGTCGTACATGTGCCAGTGCCAGTTGTCGTCGCTCATATTGCCGAGCGAGGCGGCGATGCCGCCCTGGGCCGCGACGGTGTGGGAGCGGGTCGGAAACACCTTGGTCACGCAGGCGGTTTTCAGACCGGCCTGGACGCAGCCCAGCACGGCGCGGAGGCCCGAGCCGCCGCCGCCGACCACGACAACGTCATAGGTGTGGTCCTGAACAGTATAGGCTTCGGTCACGGCGCTCAGCCTCCAAACGCAATGCGGACAACGGAAAGCACGCCGAGGACACCCAGGAAGAAGGCAGCGCCCTTGATGAGCAGCAGGGCCGCGATTTTGCAGCGCTCGGCGTGGATATAGTCTTCGATCACCACTTGCAGGCCCAGCTGGGCGTGGTGAAACATGCCGATGATCAGGCAGATCATCAGGGTGGCGCTGACCGGCGAGCCGATCCAGGCGCGCATCTCCTCATAGGGCGCGCCCGCATGGGCGATCAGGCCGATGGTGAACCAGACGGTCAGCGGGATCAGCGCGATGGCGGTGATGCGCTGGGCGATCCAGTGATGCGTGCCGGACTTGGCCGAGCCGAGGCCGCGGGCGGTGCCGAGGGCAGAACGGAGGGACATGATCGCGATTCTTCCCTTACATGGCCGCGTAGGCGGCGACCCAACTGACCACGGTCAGCACGACCGCGGCGCCGACGCAATGGACGCCGGACTTGCGCGCCTGCTCCAACTCGAGCCAGCCGCCGGCATCCCAGACCAGATGGCGGATGCCATTCATCAGGTGATACATCAGACAGAAGGTCCAGCCGAACAGGCAGAGCTGGCCGATCACGGAGCCGACCACGCCGGCAAAGCTGGCATAATACTCGGGCGAGGCCGCGGCGGCGACCAGCCACCAGACCAGCACCACCGAGCCAATGCTCAGCACAATGCCGGTGGCGCGATGCGAGATCGACAGGACGGAGGTCCATTGCGGCCGGTAGACCTGCAAATGGGGGGAGAGCGGACGCTCAGCGCTGGCCATCAGGAGCCCTCTTAACGCGAGATCGAATGCATGGAAGTCTGCGCCCAGGGCGCAGCGACGGATCAGGGCTTTCATCTAAAGGCGCCCGGTTGCCAAGTCAACAAACCGCGCCCACGGACCGCGCCGGCCTAAGAGCGCTGGCGCCTCGCCGCAGCCTCCTCCGCCAGGGCGGCAAGGTCAGGCCGGCCTTCGGCGCGGAGGCCGGCGGCGGTGCCATCCCGGTCCGCGGGCGGGCGGTTCTGGCCAAGCTTCCACTTGCCCTCCACCCGGGTCAGCGCAATCTCGACGCCGACAATCGCCTTGCCCATCATGGCGATGAACTCTGCCGGCGCATCGTCGATGGCCCACGGCTCCGCCCGCCCCGCCTCGTGCCGGTCGGTCAGCGCGGCCAGGTGCGGCCGCAGCGCCGCCTCGCCCTCGAACAGGGTTGGCCGGCCATAGGCATGGATTGCCACATAGTTCCAGGTCGGCACCACCTTGCCGCCGCTCGCATGCTTGCTGGGGTAGTGGGAGGGCGAGATATAACCTTCCGGCCCCTGGAAGATCAGCAGCACCTCATCACCGGCGGCGAGCGCGTCCGCGTGCGGATTGGCGCGGGCCAGATGGCAGCGCACAAGGCCCCAGGGCGCGGGCTCCGGCACCAGTTCGATCGGTACGTGGCTGGCGATCAGGCCATCCGGCCCCTGGCTCACCAGGGTGACCGCCGCCTGGCGGTGCATCTCGGCCAGCAGGGTTGCCGGTTGGTCCTCGCGGAAATGGGTCGGAACATACATGGCGTCGGCACCCCTACTGTCATAGGCTTGCAACCAGTCTTTGCCTGCATAGGCGAACCGGGAGGAGTTGACCATGATCATCGCGCAGATCAGCGACAGCCATATCGAGGCGCCGGGCGTCCTCACCTACGGCACGTTCGACGCCGCCGCCTCGCTGGCCCGCGTCGTCGAGGCCGTGAACGCCTGCGACCCGCAGCCGGACCTGGTGATCCACACCGGCGATTTGGTCCACCACGGCGAGGCCGCGCAATACCCGCCGGTGCGGGCAATCCTGGGCCGGCTGAGAGCGCCGCTCGTCGCCATACCCGGCAACCATGACCGCCGCGAGGGCTTCGCCGCCGCCTTTGCCGGTGAGCCCTGGCTGCCGGCGGATGGCCCCTATCTGCACTATACCGTGGAGAACGGTCCGCTCCGCCTTGTCTGCCTCGACACCGTCGTACCGGGCCAGCCCGATGGCGCGCTCTGCCCGGACCGGCTTGCCTGGCTGGAGGCACAGCTCTCGGCAGAGCCGAGGCGCCCGACGATTGTCGCCTGCCACCACCCGCCGATCGCCACCGGCCTCACCGGCTCGACCAAGACCGGCCTGGACGAGGGCGGGCCGGAGTTGGCGGCCCTGCTCTCGCGCCATGCCCAGGTGCAACGGCTGATCTGCGGCCACGCCCACCGGCCGATCGCCGGCACGTTCGGCGGCCGCCCGGTCTGGGTGGCGCCGGCCACCTGCTATCAGTTCGAGGCGGGTTTCAGCAGCGCAAACACGCTGGCCCTCACCCGCGAGCCGCCGGGCTTCTCGCTCCACCTCTGGCTCGACGACCCGGCCCAGGGTCCGAGCCTCGCCAGCCATTACATCCCAATCGGCGATTTCGGCGACCCAATAGTGCTGCTGAAAGACGGCAAGCGGGTCGGGCGCGGTTAGGCCGGCGCCCGGTTCGCCGCCATCGCCGCCGCATAGCTTGGCCGTTCGCGCACCCGCTCGCGGTAGGCGAGCCACGCCGCCGGCAGCGGGCAGTCATAGCGTTCGGCCCAGTCCAGCACCGTGGTCATGCAGATGTCGGCGCCGGAGAACCGGTCGCCGAGCAGGAATTTTCGGCCATCCGACAAATCCCCGGCGGACGCTTCGATCAGGCGGTGGAAATATTCGCGTGCTGTCTTGTTCGCCGCCGGTGCATCGCCATAGATGTGCCGTAGCCCCTCATGCCGGCGCAGGACGTAGAGCGAGGTGGCGTCCAGCTCCATCGAGACGAAGGACAGCCATTCGAAATACTTCGCCCGCTCTGGCTGGGTCGTCGGGATCAGGGACCGCTCTGGCGCCGTGCCATAGGTCTCCGCCAGATAGGTGACGATGGCCGGGCTTTCGGTCAGCACCAGGCCGCCATCCTGAAAGGTCGGGATCTTGCGCCGGGGGTTGAGCCGGCCGTATTCCGGCGTGTCTGTCTCGCCGCTGCGCGACTGGATCGGCACGCTGCGATAGGGAAGGCCCAGTTCGATCAGCGCCCAATGCACCCGCAACACCCGGGACGAGACCGCCCCCCAGAGCACCCGCTCGCCCATGGCTCTGCCTCAGTCCCGCAGGTGGCGGGTGTCGGCCACCCGCTCGCGCAGAGCGTCTGCCTCTTTCGCCAGCCGTCTGGCCATGCGCTCTGCCGGGAAATTGGTCTGGGCGAGCGCCATGCCCTGGTCGAACACCTCGCCATAATGGGTGATGAGGCCGTCCTTCAGGTGAAAGCAGCCGATACCCTCGAAGGCGATGCGCTTGCCCTCGGCCCCTGGCAGCCGGCTCTTGTAGCTGAACAGCCAATGGGCGTAGCCGATGCTGTCGTTCGCCAGCGGCTCCTCCATGTCCCAGCGGAACGCCTCCGCATCCCGCCAGAAGCGGTTTTCCAGCATTTCGCGGATCGCCTCCCGCCCCCGGAAGGCGCCATAGAAATGGTCGTGATAGACGCCATCTGCGGTAAAGCAGGCGCCGAGCGCGGTGCCGTCCCCGGCCTCGACGGCGGCGGTAAAGCGGGCGAGCAGGTCGGAAAAACTCATACGGCGGCTCCTTCCACGTGCTTCGGCGGCCGGTACAGCTTGACCGCCATGACGGCTGCCGGCAAGGCCGCGATAAAGAAGCCCAGCGACGCGTCGCCGGTCGCCTCCAGCAGCACGGCGTAGATCATCGGATAGCTCATCATGCCGGCACCGGCACAGGCCAGCGAAGCGCCGGTTACCGGCCCGACCTGACCCGCAGGCGAGAGACGCGCGATCTCCGCCATCATCAGGCCGTGCCAGCTGATGGCGCTGATGCAATAGAGGATGGCGACGCCGATAATGGCAAGGTCGCTCCAGCCCGGCTCGATCAGGCCCATGCCGACCGCGGCCACCACCATCACGCCGGCCAAATAGGCGATCACCCGCCGCGCCGGCAGCAGCGCGCTGCCGACCCAGCCCCACAGAATGCGGGCCCCGATGGCGGCGGTCATGGCGATGGAGAACATGTGGTTCGCGCCCTCCAGCGAGCGGCCCATGTTCTCGGCGATGTAGGTCACGAAATACGAGCCGAACAGGCCCTGCAGGCCGACAAAGCAGAACATGCCGATGGCCAGGTCGCGCAGGCTGGGCGTGCCCATGACCCGGCGCAGATTCTGCCAGATGAAGCCGGGCTTCAACGACTGGCGCGGGTTGCGGTCGGTGTCGAAGCGGGCGCGGATCGGCTGCAGCATCAGGGCAAAGACAATGCAAAAAAGGCCGCAGGCCACGAACGCGCCGCGCCAGCCGAGCAACGCCAGCAGCAGCGGCACGGCCAGGCCGGCCATCAGGCCGCCCACCGGCACGCCCGTCTGCTTCACGCTAAAGATGAGCGGCGCGTATTTCGGCGGGCTGTAGCGCGCCAGCAGGTGCGAACTCGCCGGCGTCGAAACGGAAGAGGCAAGACCGGTCAACGCCGCCGCCGCCGCAAACACCGGCAGCGCGCCATAATAGCCGGCCATCAGCGCCACCCCCATGAACACCAGCGAGGCCTGGCTCATGCGCACGGCGCCGAAGCGCAGGATAAAGCTGCCGCACGACAACTGCCCCATGCTGGAGAAGAAATAGAGCACGCCCGTGTAAAAGCCGATCAAATGCGGGTCGATATTCAACTCGGCAGCCACGGCGGGCGCCATGTTCGGCAGCACCAGGGCTGCAAAATAGGCGAACGCCTGCTGGATCAGCATGGCGATAATGACGATCAACAGGGGCGCAGACATCGGCCTCAGACAGCGGTTCCGGGGGCAGGCCGCGGCACGCGGCGCAGCAGGATGATGCCCGTAATCAGCGTCGGTGCCGCGGCGACATAGAAGCCCAGGTCATAGTTTCCGGTCGTCGCCACGATCACACCGAAGGCGCCCGGCAGCACCAACAGGCCGCAGAAGCAACAGAACAGCACGCCGGCGGTGGCGACGCTGGCATTGCCCTTCGGCGCCAGCCGCGCCACCTCCGCCAGGTGCACGCCATTCCAACTGACCGTGGTCGCCCCCATCAGCAATCCCGCGCCGATCAGCCACAGCCGCGGCGTTTCCGGCCCAATGAAGATAATGCCGAGTGTCGCCGCCACCATCGCCCAGGACAGAAACGCCAGCAGCGGTCTTGACGGCAACACCCGGCCCGCCATCGCCCCCCAGAACACGCGACCGGCAATGGCAATGGCGCTGGCCCAGGCCAACATCTGCCCCGCTTCGGCAAAGGGACGGGCAGCGTCGGCCACCAGATAGGCGACATAGTAAGACGTGAACGCCACCTGCAGACCGCTGAACGCAAAGCCCGCAAAGGCAAGCTCTGCCATGTTGCGGCTGCCGAAGGCGGTCTTCACGGCGAGGCCGACATCGGCGAGCGAGAGCTTGCGATTCGGCTGGCGGTCGTCGTCATAGGCCCGGTGCGCGGGCCAGAGCAGCAGCGCCAGCAACCAGCACGCCGCTGCGCCCGCCAGCAATCCCGCCTGCCAACCGCCGAGGCCGGTCGCGAACGGCAGGAACAGCCCGGCCAGCATGCCGCCGAACGGCACGCCGGTCTGCTTGATCGAGAACACCAGCGGTGCGGCGGACGGCGTCGCGAACCGCGTCAGGATGTGGCTGGAGGCCGGGGTCGACGGCCCCATGCCAAGCCCCAGGCACATCGCCGCCACCGGAAACAGCCAGAGCCAACCCAGCCCACAGAGCAGCAGGCCAAGGCCGGCCATGGCCAGCGCCACCTGGCTCATGCGGAAGGCGCCGAAGCGCAGGATAAAGCCGCCGCTCACCACCGCCGTGGCGATGCCGCAGCCGAACAGCACGCTGGTAAAGACGCCCAGCAGGCCGGGGTTGAGGCCGAAATCCTCCGAGATCGGCGGCACCAACACCGGCACCGCATTGCTGGCGAACGTGATCAGCATCTGCTGCACCAGCATGGCGCCGGCAACGACGGCGAGGGGGTTCATGCAGCCAGGCTCCGCCATCCAGAACGCGGCAACGCCTCCCCGCCGCCGCGCCGCGGTGAGCCGGAACCGCCATATCCCGCGAACACCGTCCGCGCCCCTGTTCGCCGCAGGAGAACGGCCCTGGGTCCGTGCTTCACCAGCCCTTGCCGTAGGTGCTCGGCACCACCTCTTTCGCGGTCGCCTCGCGCCGGCCGAGCCAGTAGGCCTGCTGGTCCGGCACCGTGCCCAAATGATTTTCCAGGCCCAGCTTGCGGGCGGCGTCCATTGGCCAGTTCGGGTTGTAGAGGATTTCGCGGGCCAGCGCGATGATGTCCGCCTGGCCTTGTCTCAGGATCTCCTCCGCCTGTTCGGCATGCACGATCAGACCGACGGCCATGGTCAGCATGTCGGCCTCTTTGCGGATGCGGTCGGAATAGGGCACCTGATAGCCATAGGTCGGCGCGAACTCGGTCGGGCTGCCCTGCATGCCGCCGCCGGAGCAGTCGATCACGTCGACGCCCAGGGTCTTGACGATCGTCGCGAGGCGAACGGTGGCATCCAGATCCCAGCCGGCCCGGTCCTCGCAGGAGAAGCGGATGAACAGCGGCTTGTCGTCCGGCCAATGCGCCCGAACGCTCTCCACCACCTCGCAGCAGAAGCGCATGCGGTTTTCTTCGGAGCCGCCGTATTCGTCGTTTCGCAGGTTCGCCATCGGCGAGAGGAATTGGTGGATCAGGTAGCCGTGGGCGCCGTGAATCTCGAACACGTCGAAGCCGCAGTCGTTGGCGCGGCGGGCGGCCTGGCCCCACATCTCCGCCAGGTCCTTCACCTCCTGGTTGGAGAGGGCGCGCGGCGTCGGGTCTTTCGGGCTGGCGGGCTCGGCCGAGGGCGCGACCAGGTCCCAGCTATCCCAGTAACCCTGATCGATGCCGGGGTTTTCCAGCAGCGGCGCGCCGCCTTCCCACGGGCGATAGCGCTTGGCCTTGCGGCCGGAATGGCCGATCTGGATGGCGGCGACGCTGTTGTGCGCCTTGATGAAGTCGGCGAGCTTCTTCACGCCCGTAATGAACTTGTCGTCCCAGAGCGCCAGGTCGCCGACCGTGCCGCAGCCGCGGCGGTCGCACTTGGTGCTTTCGACAAAGGTCAACCCCGCGCCGCCGGCCGCGAAGCGGCCGACATTCATCAGATGCCAGTCGGTGGCGAAGCCGTGGTCGGCGGCGTATTGGTGCATCGGCGCCACGCAGACGCGGTTCTTCAAGGTGATGCCGCGGATGGTGAGCGGCTCGAACAGTTTGGGCGAGGCCATGGGGGGGGAGACTTCCGGTTTTGGGTTGTTTCAGTGTCTTTTCATACACGAACAGCGGGGCTTCGCGACCCGCGCGTGCCACGGACGGGAAGATCGCGAGCGGGCCGGTCAATCGAACCGCTAGGCCACCTTGGCCACGCCGTCCGCCAGCCGGTCCAGCATCGGCAGGACGGTGTCGGCACCCTCCGGCGGCACCTCGACGATGACGCGTTCGGCGCCGGCGTCCCGGTAGCGCTCCCACATGTCGGGGTCGTGCTCCGCCAGGCAGCAGGTGAGCGGCACGTCCCGGCCGGCCTGGCGCTTCATCGCCTCCCATTCCGGCAGCTTGTCGAGGATGTGATAGTCGGGCCGGACCGAGTTCGGCATCCAGCCGTCGCCATAGTCGAGGGCGCGCATGGCGGCGTGGGGCCAGCCGCCGCCGATCAGCACGGGCGGGTGCGGCTTTTGCACCGGTTTCGGCCAGGTCATCATCGGGTCGAAGTCGACGTATCGGCCGTGATACTCTGCCTTGGACTGGGTCCAGATCCGCTTCATCGCCTCGATCCGCTCTCGTGTGAGGGAGAGGCGGGTTTTGAAGTTGGTGCCATGGTTCTCGATCTCGTCCCGGTTCCAGCCAACGCCGGTGCCGAAGAGGAACCGGCCCTGGCTCAGCTGGTCGACCGTGGCCACGCTCTTGGCGGTCTGGATCGGGTCGCGCTGGGAGACGACGCAGATGCCGGTCGCGACCTTGAGGGTGGAGGTGGCCGCCGCCGCCGCGCCGATGACCGGGAACGGGTCCATGCAGTCGTAATAGCGCTTCGGCAGGTCGCCGCCCGCCGGGTATTGCGACTTGCGGGAGACCGGGATGTGGCTGTGCTCGGGAATCCAGAGGCTTTCGAAGCCGCGGCCCTCCAGCGCCTTGGCCAGTTGCGTCACGGGCAGGCCGTAGTCGGTGATGAACATCAACACGCCGACTTGCATGGGCGGGGTTCCTTTTCCCTTGGTGTTTGGCGATTCTATCCGCCCGCGATCACTTCGACCTGATCTTCAGGCACATAGAAATAGGAGCCGGGGCGCCACTCGTAGCCCAGGTCGCCCATCAGGCGGCGCTGGCGCGGCGAGCCGCGCTGGGCGAGCGGGTGGATGCCGTCATAGTCGTAGGCGCGCATGAACAGTTGGCTGTAGTTGTAGAGCAGCGTCTTGCGCGCCCGGCCGGAATTGTTCGGCGCCGGCCCGTGCCAGATCGAGTGACCGAAGATGAAGGCGTCGCCGGCCTTGCCCTCCAGGTGCACGCAGCCGGGCGAGTGGGGGCCGAGCGGCGGGTCCTGGGCAAACGGGATCTGGTGAACGTGGCTGCCGGGATAGACCGTGAAGTTGCCGTTGTCGCGGCCCTCGACGTCGGTGAGGAGGTAGAGCGCCTTGACCGCAATCGGGTGGCTCGATTCCATGACGCGGACCTCGCGCTGGCCCTCGCCGCCATCGGTGTGGGTGTAGCCGGGGAAGCCATCGTTCGCGGGGCGGACGATGGCCTGGCTCATGGAAAACGCGATGTAGGGCCCCATCAGGTCGACGATCAGGTCGAACACCGGCTGGTGGTCGATCAGGTCGATGAACTCCTGCCCGTAGGAGAGCAGATCGCGGCGGTCCATGAAACCTTCGGGATCGAGGTCGGTTGCGTGGTCCTGCCATTGGTAATGGCCGCGGGGGACCATGCCGGAATTCGGCTCATAGCCTGGCAGGGCCCGCACCTCGTCCAGCTTGTCGCCGAACCGGGCAATCTGGGCGGGGCCGAGGGCGCCTTCCACCTTGAAATAACCGGCGGTTTTCCATTCCTGCCATTGCCGATCGGTGAGTTTCGGCACCGGGCGATCCTCCATATCGGGTTGGAGTTTGGCCGGAATGGTGGGCCAAGACGCTGCAGAGCGCAATGGGGCGGCAAGGATTGTTAAGCTCGCGCGCCGCAGTTTCTCATGAATTCAGAGGTTTGACGCGGAACCGACCGGAGACCTCAACAAAACTGAACGGTCGCGAACCGGCCGGGATTGCGGGCGGGCCTCCGGAGGATATGGGCTTGTTATCCTATTTTGCAAGGCTGCCGGCGCGCAACCGCAGCAGCGCGGCCGCCAGCGCGCCCGCGACAAACCCGGCGAGGTGGGCGAGCCAGGCCACGCCCCCCTCCCCCAGCCAGAGCATGGCAATATCGTAGGCAAGCCAGGTGCCAATCAGCACCCAGGCCCGAACGCGGATGGAGATGAAAATCGGCAGCAACAGGCCGATGCGCGCCCGCGGAAACAGGACGATAAAGGCGCCCATAACGCCGGCGACCGCGCCGCTGGCGCCGATCAGCACGCGCGACGCTCCGGGGGCGGCCAGCCCCTCGGCAAGCGCGCCGGCGATGGCGGCACCCAGATAGAGCATGGCAAAGCCGCCATGGCGGAACCGATCCTCCACCGCACCGCCGAACACGAACAGAAAGACCATGTTGCCGATCAGATGGGCGTTGGAGCCGTGCAGAAAGGCATAGCTGACAAGCGTCCCCGCCTGCGGAATCGCGAATGGCAGGGCCGGTTGCGGCAGGTCGCCGAAAAAGGCGCCGGCGATAAAGCCGAACTGGTGCAGCAGAAAAAAGCGCTCGCGGCCGGGCAGGCCGAGAATGGCAACATGCGCGGCCACGCAGACCAGGATCGCCCCCCAGGTCAGGTAGGGCGCAGCGATATTGCGGATCTCGCGGTCGCTGTGGATGGGGAGAAAGGGCATGGGCGCCCCGGCTGCCTGCGCCGGTTCTTACGAGGCCAGCAACGGCCTTGGCGGCGCGGCGGCGAGGTCGATCCAGACAGGGGTGTGGTCGCTGGCTTTTTCCTTGCCGCGCGGATCCTTGTCGATGCCGGCGTCGGTCAGCCGGTCGGCCGCAGCGGGGGAAAGCAACAGGTGGTCGATGCGGATGCCCTCGCCCCGGTGCCAGCGGCCCTTCTGGTAATCCCAGAAGCTGAAGGCGCCGGCCCGGTCCGGATGGACGGCGCGGAAGGCGTCGGTGAGGCCCTTATTCACCAGCCGGCGAAAGGCCTGGCGGGTGGGAAGTTTGTAAAGGGCGTCGTCCCGCCACTCGGCCACGTCCCAGCAATCCGCCGGCGCCGGAATGACGTTGTAGTCGCCGGCCAGAACAAAGGGCCGGTCCTGGCGCAACAACCCGCAGGCGTGCCGTTCCAGCCGTTGCATCCAGGCGAGCTTGTAATCGTACTTGGCCGGGTCGTCCGCCGGGTTGCCGTTCGGCAGGTAAAGACATCCGACGCGCACGCCCTGCACGGTCGCCTCGACATAGCGCGCCTGCCCGTCGCTGTCGTCACCGGGCAGGCCTTCGCGCACATCGTCCAGGCCGCGCTTCGAGAGCAGCGCCACGCCGTTATAGCTTTTCTGGCCGACGACGGCGCAGGTGTAGCCGAGTTCCTCGAACAGGTCGCGCGGGAAAGCCGCCGCCTCGCACTTGATCTCCTGCAGGCAGAGCACGTCGGCATTGCCGGCTTCGAGCCAGTCACGAACCGCCTGCTGGCGGACCTTGATCGAGTTGACATTCCAGGTGGCGATGCGCATGGGGGCTCAGACTAGCAGCGGGCGGGCAGGAAAACCAGGAGGCCGAAAACACGACATCCCGGCAAACCCTTATGGGGGTCGGCCGGGATGCGGTGATAACCTTGCGGAAAGGACCGGGCGGGCTTACGCCATCGCGCCTTCCATCTCCTCGGCATCCTGCTCGGCGGTGGGGCCGCTGTCGGCGCCCTTGGCCTCCGGATCGCGGTCGACCAGTTCGATCACGGCCATCGGCGCCATGTCGCCGTAGCGGAAGCCGGCCTTGAGGATGCGGATATAGCCGCCCGGACGGCCGGCATAGCGCGGCCCGATCACTTCGAACAGCTTCCTCGCCACCTTTTCGTCCCGCAGCGTCGCCACGGCCTGGCGGCGGGCATGCAAGCCGCCGCGCTTGCCGAGGGTGATCAGCTTTTCGGTATAGGGCCGCAGGTCTTTGGCCTTCGGCAAGGTGGTGACGATCTGCTCGTGCTTCAGCAGCGCGACGGCCATGTTGGCCAACATCGCGCGGCGATGCTCGCGGGTGCGGTTGAATTTGCGGCCGGCGAGGCGGTGGCGCATGGGTCGGCTTCCTTTGTCGCTTGGCTAGCGGACGCCCGGCGGTTGGGCGTCTTAGTACGGTTCTTCGAGGCGTTTGGCCAACTCGTCGATATTGTCCGGCGGCCAGTTTGGGATTTCCATGCCGAGATGCAGGCCCATCTGTTCCAGAACCTGCTTGATCTCGGTCAGCGACTTGCGGCCGAAGTTCGGGGTGCGCAGCATCTCGCCCTCGGTCTTTTGCACCAGGTCGCCGATATAGACGATATTGTCGTTCTTCAGGCAGTTGGCCGAGCGGACCGACAGTTCCAGCTCGTCCACCTTGCGCAGCAGGTTCTTGTTGAACGGCAGTTCCGCCTGCGGCTCCTGCTCGACGACGGGCCGTGGCTCGTCGAAGTTGATGAAGAGCTGCAACTGGTCCTGCAGGATGCGCGCGGCGACCGCCACCGCATCCTCCGGCGTGATCGCACCATTGGTCTCGACGGTGAGCGAGAGCTTGTCGTAGTCGGTGTCCTGGCCGACGCGGGTGTTCTCCACACGGTAGGCCACGCGGCGAACCGGCGAGTAGATCGCGTCTATGGGGATCACCCCGATCACCGCATCTTCGCCCTGATCGGTGGCGGCGGCGCGGTAGCCTTTGCCATTCTCGACCGTCATTTCCATGTGGACATGGGCGCCCTCATCCAGGGTGCAGATGACCAGATCCGGGTCCATCACCTCGATATCCGAACCGGCCTGGATCATACCGGCGGTGGCAACCCCGGGGCCGGTGGCATCGAGCGTGATGCGCTTCGGCCCCTCCGCATGCATGCGCAGGCCCATGGCCTTGACGTTGAGGATGATGTCGGTCACATCCTCGCGGACGCCCGGGATCGACGAGAATTCGTGCAGCACGCCATCGATCTGGACCGACGCCACCGCCGCACCCTGCACCGACGACAGCAGTACACGCCGCAGGGCGTTGCCGAGGGTGATGCCGAAGCCGCGTTCCAGCGGCTCGGCAACAACGGTGGCGACCCGCGCGACGTCGGTGCCGGCATCCAGGGCCAGCTTCGACGGCTTGATCAGGTCTACCCAGTTGCGCTGTAAGTTTGACATGTTTCGCCCCATCTCCGATTGAGCAGAGCCGCACCGGCGGGGAGCCAGGCGCGGCCGGGGGAATCAACCCTGAAACGGGTGGTGAAACCCGATCCTACACCCGCCGCCGCTTGCGCGGGCGGCAACCCTACACCCGCCGCCGCTTGCGCGGGCGGCAACCATTGTGCGGAATCGCCGTGACATCGCGGATCGCGGTGATGACGAACCCGGCGGCCTGCAAGGCGCGCAGCGCCGACTCGCGGCCGGAGCCGGGGCCACTGACCTCCACCTCCAGGGTTTTCATGCCGTGCTCCTGGGCTTTGCGCGCCGCATCCTCCGCCGCGACCTGCGCCGCGAACGGGGTGGACTTGCGCGAGCCCTTGAACCCCTGCGACCCGGCCGACGACCAGGAAATGGCATTGCCCTGTGCGTCGGTGATGGTGATCAGGGTGTTGTTGAACGTCGCGCTGACATGCGCCACGCCGGAAGCGATATTCTTACGCTCGGCGCGGCGGACGCGCGTCGTGGTCTGACGAGCCATGTGTTCCTCGGTCCCGCTGCGTTATTTCTTTTTGCCGGCAATCGGACGGGCTTTGCCCTTCCGGGTGCGCGCGTTGGTATGGGTACGCTGGCCGCGGACCGGCAGGTTGCGGCGGTGCCGCAAGCCCCGATAACAGGCCATATCCATCAGGCGTTTGATGGCCATCGCCCGCTCGCGCCGCAGATCGCCTTCCACGGTGTATTCGGTGTCGATGGCCTCGCGGATACGGATGACCTCATCCTCGGTCAACTCGTTGACCCGCCGTTCCGCCGGAACGCCCAGCCGCTCGCAGATATCCTGCGAGGACTTGGAGCCGATCCCGTGAATATAGGTCAGCGCGATCACGACCCGCTTGTTGGTCGGTATGTTTACGCCGGCAATACGCGCCACGTGTAATCCTCCTGCCAGCCCGTCGCCCAATAGCGGGACGGGCGTGACTTCCGATGAAACGCCTGGAAGGGCGTGAGTTATAGTCGCAGCGGGGCGACTGTCAAGAAAAGATCACGAAAAACGCCGGTCGCGTCACTCTGCCCCAAGCCCTCAGGCTAGGCCGAGCGCGCGTTCCAGCGACTCCGTGACGGCTTCGATATCGGCCATGCCATCGACCCGCTTCAGCATGCCCTTGGCTTCGTAATAGGGAACGATCGGCGCCGTCTGCTCGCGGTAGACGGCCAGACGTTTGCGCAGGGTTTCGACATTGTCGTCGGCGCGGGCGCCGCCGGTTTCCGCGGCGCGTTTCTCGATGCGGTCGACGAGAATACCTTCGTCCACGGTCAATTCGACCACGGCGTCCAGCTCCATACCCTTGTCGGCAAGCATGGCGTCCAGTGCTTTTGCCTGGGCCGTGGTGCGCGGGAACCCGTCGAGGATCACCCCCACAGCCGTATCCGGATCGTCCAGCCGCTCCGAAATGATCTGCACCACGACCGCATCGGGCACCAGATCGCCCGCATCCATGATCGCCTTGGCCTTCTGGCCGATCTCGCTGCCGGAGGCCACGGCTGCGCGCAGCATGTCGCCGGTGGAGAGTTGGACCAGGCCGTGTTTTTCCTGCAGGCGGTGGGCCTGGGTGCCTTTGCCCGCGCCGGGCGGACCCAGAAGAATGATATTCATCGACGACGGCCTTTCAGCTTCGATTTCTTGATCAGTCCTTCGTACTGATGCGCCAGCAGGTGCGATTGGATTTGCGCAACCGTATCCATGGTCACGTTGACGACGATCAGCAGGCTGGTGCCGCCGAAATAGAACGGCACGGCGTATTGCGAAATCAGGATTTCCGGCAACAGGCAGACCAGAGCCAGATAGCCGGCGCCCAACACGGTCAGGCGGGTCAGCACATAGTCCAGATAGGTCGCCGTGTTCTTGCCGGGCCGGATGCCGGGCACGAAACCGCCATAGCGCTTCAGATTGTCGGCGGTTTCCTCCGGATTGAACACGATGGCGGTGTAGAAGAAACAGAAGAACACGATCATGCTGAGATAGAATGCCAGATAGAGCGGCTGGCCGTGCCCCAGATAGGAGGAGATCAGGTTCAGCCATTCCGAATCGCTGGAGCCGCCAAAGCTGGCCACGGTGGCAGGCATCAACAGCAGCGAACTGGCGAAGATCGGCGGGATCACCCCGGCGGTGTTCAGCTTCAGCGGCAGGTGCGAGCTGTCGCCGCCATACATTTTGTTGCCCTGCTGCCGCTTCGGATACTGCACGATGATGCGGCGCTGCGCCCGCTCCATGAACACGATGGCGGCCACGGTGGCGATAGCGAGGGCCAGCAGGATGACGATGAAGCCGGCCGAGACCGCGCCGGTGCGCGACAGTTCGAACAGGCTGGCGAGCGCCTGCGGCAGGTTGGCGACAATGCCGGCGAAGATGATCAGCGAAATGCCGTTGCCGATACCGCGGGCGGTGATCTGCTCGCCCAGCCACATCAGGAACATGGTGCCGCCGACAATGGTGATCACGGTGGTGATGCGGAAGAACAGGCCGGGGTCGATCACGGCAGATCCGCTTGGCCCGCGCATGCTCTCGACACCCACGGCCAGGCCATAGGCCTGCACGGCGGCCAGCAACACCGTGCCATACCGGGTGAACTGGTTGATTTTCTTGCGGCCGGATTCGCCCTCTTTCTTCCACGCCTCCAGCTTCGGCGAGACAGCGGTCATCAACTGCATGATGATCGACGCCGAGATGTAGGGCATGATGTTGAGTGCGAAAATGGTCATGCGCCCGAGCGCACCGCCGGAGAACATGTCGAACATCCCCAGCAGGCCGCCCTGTTGCTGGCTGAAAATCTCCGACAGGACCGCGGCATCGATGCCGGGGATGGGGATGTAAGTGCCCAGCCGATAGACGACGAGTGCGGCCAGCGTGAACCAGATGCGCTGCTTCAGCTCGGTCGCCTTGGAAAACGCCCCGAAGTTCACATTGCTGGCAAGGCGTTCTGCGGCAGAGACCATGGGTGCCTCGTTTCAATCGTCCGGGACAGGCGCGACGCCGGAGCGCCGCTATACAGAATCAAGCTTCCGCCGGGGCGGGCGCCGTTACCGTCACCGAACCGCCAGCCTTCTCCACCGCTGCCATCGCCCCGCGCGAGGCGCCGTCTACGGCGATGCGGATCGCGCTGGTCAGCTCCCCCTCGGCCAACAGGCGGATCGGCGTGCCGTTCCGGCGAGCCAGGCCGGCCGCCACCAGGGCGTCGCGTCCGATTTCGCCCGACACGTCGAGCTTGCCGGCATCGACGGCCTTTTGCAGGCGGCCGATATTGACGACCTGGAAGACGGTCTTGTTCAGGGCGTTGAAACCGCGGCGCGGCATGCGGCGGTAGATCGGCATCTGGCCGCCTTCGAACCCGTTGATGGCAACGCCGGAACGCGCCTTTTGGCCCTTTTGGCCGTGGGTCGAGGTCTTGCCCATGCCGGACCCAATGCCACGGCCGACGCGGGCCCGCTTTTTGCGGGCGCCGGGGTTGTCTGCAATCTCGTTCAAACGCATGCGATCAATCCTTGCGTGAGCAACCTGTGCCTGGCCGGGGCGGCCGGGCGCGGGGCTCAGGAAACTTCTTCGACTTTCACCATATGGTGCACTTTGCGGATCATGCCACGGATAGCGGGCGTGTCCTCAAGCACACGGGAGCGGTGCATCTTGTTCAGGCCCAGCCCGACCAGCGTCTGGCGCTGGTCTTTCGGGCGCCGCGACGGGCTGCCGGTCTGGGTTACTTTGAGACGTTTGGTCCCGGTCATCGTCCTACTCCTGCGCGGCAGCCGGCTCTGCCGGGGGCTCGGCCTCCGGCGCGGTCACACTTTCGGGCTCGTCACCGTCGCGGCCAGCGCGGCGGCCCAGCACCTCCGCCACTTTCTTGCCGCGGCGGGCTGCCACCATGCGTGGCGACTGGGTGTTGCGCAACGCATCGAACGCGGCCTTGACCATGTTGTGCGGGTTCGACGTGCCGGTGGATTTGGCGACGACGTCCTGCACGCCCAACGCCTCGAACACCGCCCGGGTCGGGCCGCCGGCGATAACGCCAGTGCCCGGCGGTGCGGCACGAACCACGACCTTGCCGGCGCCGAAATGGCCGCGGATGTCATGGTGCAGTGTCCGCCCTTCGCGCAGCGGCACGCGGATCATGTTGCGTTTCGCCTGGTCGGTCGCCTTGCGGATCGCTTCCGGCACCTCCCGCGCCTTGCCGGCACCGTGGCCGACGCGGCCATTGCCGTCGCCCAGCACCACGAGCGCTGCAAAGCCGAAGCGCTTGCCGCCCTTCACCACTTTGGCAACACGGTTGATCGAGACCAGCTTCTCGACGAATTCCGGCTCGTCGCGATCACGATCGCGCCGGTCGCCGCGGGGACCTCTAGCCATCGGTCTCTCCTTAGAACTGCAAGCCGGCTTCGCGCGCGGCATCCGCCAACGCCTTCACCCGGCCATGATAACGGTAGGCGCCACGGTCGAAGACCACGGCCTCGATGCCGGCGGCGAGCGCACGCTCTGCCACCACCTTGCCGACGGCCGCTGCCGCCGCGGTGTCCGCACCGCTGGGCAGCGTTTCGCGCAGGTCTTTCTCCACCGTCGAGGCCGCCGCCACAGTGCGGCCGGCGACGTCGTCGATGATCTGGGCATAGATGTGACGGCCCGAGCGGAACACGGACAGGCGCACCCTGTCGCTGTTCTTGCGGAGGGCGTTGCGGACCCGCAGGCGCCGCCGCACGGTTTGATCGCGTTGAGTCGGCATGATTATTTCTTCTTGCCTTCTTTGCGGAAGATGTACTCGTCCGCATACCGGACGCCCTTGCCCTTGTACGGTTCCGGACCCCGCCAGGCGCGGATTTCGGCAGCCACCTGCCCGACCCGCTGCTTGTCAAAGCCGGAAACCGCGACGACGGTGGGCCGCTCGCACTTCACGGTGATGCCGTCGGGGATCGGGAAGATCACGTCGTGGCTGTAGCCGAGCTGCAACTTCAGGTTCTGACCTTCGACCGCGGCACGGTAGCCCACGCCGGTGATCTCCAGGTTCTTGGTGAAGCCCTCGGTCACACCTTTGACGATGTTGTTGGCCTGGGCGCGATAGGTGCCCCACATGGCACGGGCGCGCTTGTGATCCCCGCGGGGGCGGATCACCAGTTGGTTATCTTCGATCGCGCCCTCGACCTCGTCATGCAAGGTCAGGGTCAATTCGCCGAGCTTGCCCTTGGCCTTCAGCACCTGGCCTTCCAGGGTGACCTGGGCGCCCGGGGGGATCGGCACGGGGTTTTTGCCTATGCGAGACATGGTGTTGTTTCCTTCCCTCGCCCGCCTAGAATACTTCGCAGAGGACTTCGCCGCCGACATTCAGCGCGCGGGCCTCATGATCGGAGACAACGCCGCGCGGGGTCGACAGGATCGAGATGCCCAGGCCACCGCGGTGGGGCTTGAGATCCCTGATCTTCGAATAGACCCGACGCCCCGGCTTGGAGACCCGCTGGATCTCCTGAATGACCGGCGTGCCGTCGTCATACTTGAGCTCGATGGTCAGTTCGCCGATGCCTGCGGTAATCTCCGCCTCGGTGTAACCGCGGATGTAACCTTCCCGCTGCAACACGTCGAGCACGTTCTTGCGCAGTTTCGACTGCGGCGAACGCACGGTCGCCATCCGCCGGTGTTGGCCGTTCCGGATGCGCGTGAGCATATCGGCCAAAGGATCGCTGATCGCCATTGAATATAGCCTCCTTCGCCGCTTACCAGCTCGACTTCACGACGCCCGGCAAGGCGCCGATGGAGCCGAGATCGCGCAGGCCGATACGGGAAATGCCGAACTTGCGGTAGTATCCGCGCGGGCGGCCGGTGATACGGCAGCGGTTGCGGATACGCACCTTCGAGCCGTTGCGTGGCATTTCCGCCAGTTTCAACTGGGCCATAAACCGCTCTTCCGGCGGCAATTCCCGGTTGTTGATGATTTCTTTCAGCTCGGACCGCTTGTTCGCGTCGCGCTTCACCATGCGGCGCCGCTTCTGGTCTTTCTGCATCGCGCTGACTTTAGCCATCTGGATTTCGCTCCCCTGGCCCTAGCTGTTGAACGGCATTTTGAACGCGGCCAAGAGGGCTTTCGCCTCCGCGTCCGATTTGGCCGTGGTGCAGATGGTGATGTTCATGCCCCGGATCTCGTCGATCTTGTCGTATTCGATTTCCGGAAACACCAACTGCTCGCGCAGGCCCATATTGTAGTTCCCGCGCCGGTCGAACGCTTTGCCGGAGACACCGCGGAAATCGCGGACGCGCGGCAGGGCGATCGTGATCAACCGGTCGAGGAACTCGTACATGCGGTCGCTGCGCAACGTCACCTTGCAGCCAATGGGCATGCCCTCGCGCAGCTTGAAGCCGGCGATGGAATTGCGGGCCCGGGTGACAACCGGCTTTTGGCCGGTGATGCGGGTCATATCACCAACAGCGGCGTCGATCTTCTTCGAATCGCTGACGGCTTCGCCCACGCCCATATTCAGCACGATTTTCTCGAGCTTCGGGATTTCGTGGACGTTCTTGTAGTCGAACTCTTTTTGCAGCGCCGGGCGGATGGCCTCGACATACTGCTGGCGGAGACGAGCTGGCATTGTGCTTTCCTTTCCCGTCCCTTAGTCGATCTGCTCGCCGGAGCGCTTGGCGAAGCGGACCTTGCGGCCGTCCTCCAGCGTCCGGTAGCCGATGCGGGTCGGCATGCTGGCATCCGAATCCCAATGCATCACATTCGAGATGTGGATCGGGGCTTCTTTTTCCCGGATGCCGCCGGGCTCGCCCATTTGTTGGCGCTGGTGGCGTTTCACCATGTTGATGCCCTGCACCAGAACCCGGTTATCCTTGGGCAGGACCCGCAGCACCTCGCCGGTGCGGCCCTTGTCCTTGCCGGTCGTCACCACGACGGTGTCGCCCTTGCGAATGCGCTGCATGGTCAGAGAACCTCCGGCGCCAAGCTGATGATCTTCATGAAGCCCTTGCCACGCAGTTCGCGCGTCACCGGCCCGAAGATGCGGGTGCCGATAGGCTCGTTGTTGTTGTTGAGAATGACCGCGGCGTTGCGGTCGAAACGGATCGACGTTCCGTCGGGCCGGTGCACTTCCTTGGCGGTACGGACGATGACCGCGCGGTGCACATTGCCCTTCTTGACGCGACCCCGCGGGATCGCATCCTTCACGGAGACGATGATGATATCCCCGACACTTGCGGTCCGGCGGCCAGTGCCGCCCAGGACGCGGATACATTGCACCCGCTTCGCCCCGGAATTGTCCGCAACATCGAGATTGGTTTCCGTCTGGATCATGGACCTAATCTCCTCGAAACTAACTCAGGCCGGGCAAACCGCCCGGCAGGTAACGCTTGCTGCTGGTGGGGACGGCGTCAGGCGCCGGAATCGCCAACCAGTTCCGCCACTTCGGCTTCCACCGCATCGGCCCGCGAGGCGACGCCGACGGCGGTCCGCTCGATGGCGACCCAGCGCTTGCGCTTCGAGAGCGGCCGGCTTTCCTGGATGCGCACGGTGTCCCCGACGCGGTAGAGGTTGCCCTCGTCATGCGCCATGAACTTCTTCGAACGGGTGATGATCTTCTTGTAGATCGGGTGGGTCACGCGGCGGTCGATCCGGACGACGATGGTCTTATCGCCCTTGTCGCTCACCACCTGGCCCTGAAGGATGCGTTTCGGCATATGGGACTAAACTTTCTCGATCGGTGGCAGCGTCACGCGGCGCTGCGGCGTTCGTTCAGAATGGTGAGGATGCGGGCGATGTCGCGCCGCACTTCGCGGACGCGCGCCGTGCTTTCGAGCTGGCCGGAGGCCTTCTGGAACCGCAGGTTGAACGCCTCCCGCCGCAGCGACGAGAGGTTTTCCTGCAACTGATCGTCGGACTGGGCCCGCACATCAACGGCTTTCATGGTCAGTTCGCCTCCGCAACGGCTGCTTCTTCGCCGCCGGCCTCGTCCGCCGCGGTGTCGCCGTCGATCTCAACATCGTCTTCCTCGGGCGCCATCTCGTAGATGACCGGTGCCTGCACCGGCATATAGGCCGGACGGGTAACGAATTTGGTGCGGATCGGCAGCTTCGCCGCTGCCAACTCGAACGCATCACGCGCCACGCTCTCCGGAACACCATCCAGTTCGAACATGATTCGGCCCGGCTTCACCCGGCACACCCAGAATTCCGGCGAGCCCTTGCCCTTGCCCATACGGACTTCGGCGGGTTTCGACGACACCGGCACATCCGGGAAGATGCGGATCCACACCTTGCCGACACGGCGCATCCGCCGGGTCATGGCCCGGCGCGCAGCTTCGATCTGACGGGCGGTGATGCGCTCGGGCTCCATCGCCTTCAGTCCGTATGAGCCGAAGCTCACTTCGGTGCCGCCCTTGGCATTGCCATGGATGCGGCCCTTATGCTGCTTGCGAAACTTTGTGCGTTTCGGGCTAAGCATGTCTCGTCTTCCTTATCCCTAGACCGTCGTTCAGCCGCGGCCCATGGCCTGCTGGTGATCGCCGACCCGCTTGTCCTGGGCCATCGGATCGTGGGCGAGAATCTCGCCCTTGAACACCCAGACCTTGATGCCGCAGACGCCATAAGTGGTGTGCGCCTCGGAATGAGCGTAGTCGATCTCGGCGCGCAGCGTGTGCAGCGGCACCCGCCCCTCGCGATACCACTCGGTCCGCGCGATCTCCGCACCGCCAAGGCGGCCGGCGGCGTTAATGCGGATGCCGAGCGCGCCCAGGCGCATGGCCGACTGCACGGCCCGCTTCAGGGCGCGGCGGAAGGCAACCCGGCGCTCCAACTGTTGGGCGATATTGTCGGCCACCAGCTTGGCATCGATTTCCGGCTTGCGGATTTCGACAATGTTCAGCGACACGTCGCCGGAGCATTGCTTGGACAGCTCCTGGCGCAGACGCTCGATATCCGCGCCTTTCTTGCCGATGATCACACCCGGACGCGACGAATGGATGGTCACGCGGGCGCGCTTGGCCGGACGTTCGATCACGATCTTGGAGACACCGGCCTGGCGCAGCCGCCCGGTCAGGTATTCCCGGATCTTCAGATCCTCTTCCAGCAGGTCGGCATAATCGCGGTCGGCATACCAGCGGGAATCCCAGGTGCGGTTGATGCCGACGCGCAGGCCGATCGGGTTGACTTTGTGACCCATTAGTCTTCTTCCTCCGCCTGCTCGCGCACCACGATGGTCAGGTGGCTGAACGGTTTCTCGATACGGGCACCACGGCCACGGGCACGGGCATGGAAGCGCTTCATCACCAGGCCCTTGCCGACATGGGCTTCGGAAACGACCAGACGGTCGACATCCAACTCATGATTGTTTTCGGCATTCGCCACGGCCGACAGCAGCGCCTTGCGCACATCCTGCGCGATCCGCTTCGGCGAGTATTTCAGGGCCATCAGCGCACGCTCCGCCGGCATGCCGCGGATGCTGGCGGCGACCAGGTTGAGCTTGCGCGGGCTGGTACGCAGGTTGCGCAGGACCGCTTTGGCCTCGTTATCGGCCAAAGCGCGGGCGACAGCAGGCTTGCCCATTAGCGCCTCCTCGCTTTCTTATCGGCCTCATGCCCGTAATAGGTGCGGGTCGGCGCGAACTCGCCGAATTTGTGACCCACCATCTGCTCGTTCACAGAGACCGGGATGAACTTGTGGCCGTTGTATACGCCAAAAGTCAGCCCGACGAATTGCGGCAGAATGGTGGAGCGCCGCGACCAGGTGCGGATCACTTCATTACGGCCGGACTCGCGAACGGTGTCTGCTTTTTTCAGCAGATAACCATCCACGAACGGACCTTTCCAGACAGAGCGTGCCATCTCTATCAGCGCCCTTTCTTATCGTTTGTGCCGCGAACGGACAATCATCTTGTCCGACGGCTTTTTCGGCGAGCGGGTGCGGTGGCCCTTGGTCGGCTTGCCCCACGGCGTGACCGGGTGACGGCCGCCGGAGGTGCGGCCTTCACCACCGCCATGCGGGTGATCGACCGGGTTCATAACGACGCCGCGAACGTGCGGACGGAAGCCCAGCCAGCGCTTGCGGCCGGCCTTGCCCAGGTTGATGTTGCCATGGTCCGGGTTCGACACCGCACCGATGGTCGCCATGCATTCCTGCGGCACGTTCCGCATCTCGCCGGAGGAGAGGCGCAGCAGCGCCAACCCCGCGTCACGACCGACGAGCTGGGCGTAGGTGCCGGCGGACCGGGCAATTTGGCCGCCCTTGCCGACTTTCAACTCGACATTGTGGACGATGGTGCCGACCGGAATCCGGCGCAGCGGCAGGGCGTTGCCCGGCTTGATGTCCGAACCGTAGCCGGAGCGCACCGTGTCGCCCACCGCCAGGCGCTGTGGCGCCAGGATGTAGGAAAGCTCGCCGTCCTCGTACTTCAGCAGCGCGATAAAGGCGGTGCGGTTCGGATCGTACTCGATCCGTTCGACAACCGCGTCCATGTCCTCTTTGCTGCGTTTAAAGTCGATCTTGCGGTAGCGCCGCTTGTGCCCGCCGCCGCGCCAGAACGCGGTGGTGTGGCCATGGTGGTTGCGGCCGCCGCTTTTGGTCAGGCCCTCGGTCAACGCCTTGACCGGCTTGCCCTTGTAGAGTTCCGAGCGATCGACCAGCACCAAGCCGCGCTGGCCCGGGGTGATCGGCTTGTATTGCTTCAATGCCATTGTGCTACGTCCTCGTCCCGCCGGCCTAGCGCGCAGAAATGCCCGTGGTCACGTCGATGGAGTGGCCCTCCTCCAACGTCACCATGGCTTTTTTCCAGTCGGCGCGGCGGCCGGGGATACCGCGGAAGCGTTTGGTCTTGCCATCCATGCGGATGGTGTTGACCGCCTTGACCTTGACCTTGAACAAATGCTCCACCGCAGCGGCAATCGCCGGCTTGGTGGCATCCACGGCGACCTTGAAGGCCACCTGGTTGTGTTCGCTGATCAGCGTCGCTTTTTCGGTGATGTGCGGCGCGCGGATAATGCGCAGCATCTCTGCCTCGTCCGGCTTTTCGACCGGACGGATACGGCGGGCGCGGCTCATGCCTCTGCTCCCTTGTCCAGACGGGCCTGCAGGTGCTCCACGGCCTCGCGGGTCATCACGAGGGCCTCGCGGCGCAGGATGTCGTAGACATTGGCGCCCTGCTGCGGCAGCACATCCACACCGATCAGGTTGGCGGCCGCCCGGCGCAGGTTGTCGTCCACGGTCGGGCCGGAAACGAACAGGGCCGAACCGATGCCCAAGGCATCCAGCTTCGCCTTCAGATCCTTGGTGCGGTGCGACTCCGCCGCGGCGTCGTCCAGCACGATCAATTGACCGGCCTGGGCCTTGGCGGACAGGGCGCAGCGCATGCCCATGGCGCGGATCTTTTTCGGCAGCGAGAAGCCATGATCGCGCACCCGCGGACCATGGGAGACGCCGCCGCCGCGGAAGAGGTTGGCGTTGCGCGCACCATGGCGGGCGCGGCCGCCGCCTTTCTGGCGGCCCCACTTTGCCTTGGTCACATCGACTTCGCTGCGCTCTTTGACCTTGTGCGTACCGGCGCGCCGTTTGGCCAGCTGCCAGTTGACGACGCGGTGCAGGATGTCGGCGCGCACTTCGGCGCCGAACACGGCGTCGCTGACATCCAGCGAGCCGACCTCCGCGTTGTTCCAGTTTTTAACCTTGAGCTGCATCACCCTTACTCTTCGCTGGCCTCGGTGGCGGCGTCATCCGCCGGAGTTTCCGCAGCACCGCCATTCCGGACGGCAGCCGGGAACGGCACACCATCCGGCAGCGCTTTCTTGATCGAATCGCTGACCAGGATGTAACCGCCCTTGGCACCGGGCACGGCGCCCTTGACCAAAATGACGTCACGGTCCGGGTCGGTGGCGACGACTTCCAGGTTCTGGGCGGTGACGCGGACGTCGCCCATATGGCCGGCCATCTTCTTGCCCTTGAACACCTTGCCCGGATCCTGGTTTTGGCCGGTGGAGCCGTGGCTGCGGTGCGAAATCGACACGCCGTGCGAGGCGCGGAGGCCTGCGAAGCCGTGCCGTTTCATGGCGCCGGCAAAGCCCTTGCCCTTGGTCGTGCCCGCCAGGTCCACGAACTGACCGGGGACGAAGTGCTCGGCTCCGATTTCGGCGCCGACATCCACCAGGGCATCTGCCGGTACCCGGAACTCGACCACCTTGCGCGGCGGCTCGACCCCACGATTGCCATAGACGGTGCGGTTGGCTTTCGAGACACGCTTGGTCTTGGCCAGGCCGAAGCCGATCTGCAACGCGGTGTAGCCGTCGCGCTCCTGGGTGCGCTGGCCGACGACGCGGCAATTGTCCAGCTTCAGCACGGTGACCGGAATATGCCGGCCCCCTTCGCCAAAGACCCGGGTCATGCCCAGCTTGGTGGCCACGACGCCGGTGCGGGTTGCGGACCGGCTCATACCTTGATCTCCACGTCCACGCCGGCGGCGAGATCGAGCTTCATCAGGGCATCCACGGTCTGCGGCGTCGGATCGACAATGTCGAGCACCCGCCGGTGCGTGCGAACCTCGAACTGCTCGCGGCTTTTCTTGTCGATGTGCGGCCCGCGCAGCACGGTGTATTTCTGGATCCGGGTCGGCAGCGGGATCGGGCCCCGCACGGCGGCGCCGGTGCGCTTGGCCGTGGAGACGATCTCGCTGGTCGATTGATCCAGAATCCGGTGATCAAAGGCTTTGAGCCGGATTCGTATGTTTTGATGGTCCATTGCGGTAATACCGTTCTGCGCGGTGGCCTGGTGACTGCTGCTTACTCGATGATGGATGCGACGACGCCGGCGCCGACGGTGCGGCCGCCTTCGCGGATCGCGAAGCGCAGGCCCTCGTCCATGGCGATCGGCGCGATCAGGTTCACGACCATCGCGATGTTGTCGCCCGGCATCACCATCTCGGTGCCGTCCGGCAACTCCACCGTCCCCGTCACATCCGTCGTGCGGAAGTAGAACTGCGGCCGGTAGTTCGAGAAAAACGGCGTGTGGCGGCCGCCCTCTTCCTTCGTCAGCACGTAGCACTCGCACTTGAACTTCGTGTGCGGCGTGATCGACCCCGGCTTCGCCAGAACCTGGCCCCGCTCCACGTCCTCACGGCCGATGCCGCGCAGCAGGCAACCCACATTGTCGCCCGCCTGGCCCTGGTCCAGCAGCTTGCGGAACATCTCGACGCCGGTCACCACCGTCTTGCGCGTGTCGCGGATGCCGACGATCTCGACTTCCTCGTTCACCTTCACCACGCCCTGCTCGACCCGGCCCGTCACCACCGTGCCCCGGCCCGAAATCGAGAACACGTCCTCGATCGGCATCAGGAACGGACGGTCCACCGGGCGTTCCGGCTGCGGGATGTATTCGTCGACGGCCTTCATCAGCTCCAGGATCGCGTCGTGGCCGATTTCCGGGGTCTTGTCTTCCAGCGCCGCCAGCGCCGAGCCCTTCACGATCGGAATATCGTCGCCCGGAAAGTCGTAGGACGACAGCAGCTCGCGCACTTCCAGTTCCACCAGTTCCAGCAGTTCCTCGTCGTCCACCTGGTCGACCTTGTTCAGGAACACCACCAGCGCCGGAACGCCGACCTGGCGCGCCAGCAGGATGTGCTCGCGGGTCTGCGGCATCGGGCCGTCGGCGGCCGAAACCACCAGAATGGCGCCGTCCATCTGCGCCGCGCCGGTGATCATGTTCTTCACATAGTCCGCGTGCCCGGGGCAGTCGACGTGGGCGTAGTGGCGCGCCGCGGTCTCGTACTCAACATGCGCCGTCGAGATCGTGATGCCCCGCGCCTTCTCCTCCGGAGCCTTGTCGATCGCGTCGTACGCCTGGAACGTCGCCCCGCCCGTCTCCGCAAGGATCTTCGTGATCGCCGCCGTCAGCGACGTCTTGCCGTGGTCAACGTGGCCGATCGTGCCGATGTTGCAGTGCGGCTTGTTGCGTTCAAACTTTGCCTTTGCCATTGTCCCGCGTCGTCCCTCAGACTCTAATAGACCAAACACAATTGCACGGCGGGCCGTCCGGGTTGGCTAGGCCGCCACATCGGGGGATGGAGCGGGTGATGGGAATCGAACCCACACGACCAGCTTGGAAGGCTGGGGTTCTACCATTGAACTACACCCGCGCACCTTCACGCCCGGAACCGGCAGATACCGCCACCGGCCTGTCGCACAAACGGGTTGGTGGAGGGGGTTGGATTCGAACCAACGTAGGCATACGCCAACGGGTTTACAGCCCGTCCCCTTTAGCCACTCGGGCACCCCTCCGCCTTGCCCCGCTGCCGCGGGGAAGCGAGACCGCCTGTTGCGAGGCGCGAGAGTTATTGCGCTGCCCCCCGCTTGTCAACTAGGGATGGCCTTTCCGTATGCCTTTTCCGCCCGGCTGAGGCGATCTGTCAGGGATTTTTCGCACCATGCCCCCTCCCCGCTCCTCCGGCCGCGGCGCCCCGCGCCGGCGCCAGCCGGGCCGCCGCGGCGGCAACGCACCGGTCCGCGGCCTCTGGCTTTACGGGCGGCATGCCGTGTTCGCCGCCCTGGCCAACCCGCGCCGGCAGGTGGAGCGCGTCGTCGCGACCGCGGAGTTCCAGCAACGCTTTGCCGCAGACCTGCCCCGCCCGGTGCCGGTGGAGACCGGCGACCGCGCCATGCTCGACGACCTGCTGGGTCCGGCTGCCGTGCACCAGGGCGTGGCCGCACGGGTGCAGCCCCTGCCCCTGCTCTCCGTCGAAGAGCTGGCCGCCGACCTGCCGGCAACCGGTCCGGCCCAGGTGCTGGTGCTGGACGAGGTGACGGACCCGCGCAATGTCGGTGCGATTCTGCGCTCGGCCGCGGCGTTCGGTGCGGCCGGCGTTGTGGTCACGCGCCACAATGCGGCGGAGGAGACCGGCGCGTTGGCCAAGGCCGCGTCGGGCGCCCTCGATTCGCTACCGCTGGCCGAGGCCGGCAATCTGCGCCGCGGCCTGGAGTTGCTGAAGGCGGCGGGCTTTTGGTGCCTGGGCCTGGACCATCCGGCGCCCGCGGTTCTGGGCGCCGAACCGCCGCCGGACCGCCTCGCCTGGGTGCTGGGCGCGGAGGGCCGCGGCCTCCGCCGCCTGACGGCCGAGACTTGCGACAGCCTGGTCGCCATCCCGATTGCAGCAGAGATGGAAAGCCTAAACGTTTCCAATGCGGCGGCAATTGCGTTATACGAGTGGTGTCGCTGCCACGGTCTGCCAGTCGCGCCGACCGGCGCGTGAGGCGGTCTGACCTGAAGCAGTCGCGGCCGGCCGATCTCGATTGACGGAGCCTTCGGTCGTGGTTCGCTGAAGGAACAACGAACGTCGCAGCCGTTTCCCGCGTTTGGGCTTCTCGCCTGCGCGCCAAGTCCAGAACAAGCGCCGAGCGGTGCTCGGGGCCGGTCTAGCTCAGTTGGTAGAGCGCGTGATTTGTAATCACGATGCCGGGGGTTCGAGTCCCTCGACCGGCACCACCCCTCCCCGCCCAGATCAAAGGATGGCCCCATGTTCCGGATTCTCTCCATCGACGGCGGCGGCATTCGTGGCGTCATTCCCGGCACGCTGCTGCGCCGGATCGAAGAGCGCACGGGCCAGCCGATCAGCGCGCTGTTCGATTTGATCGTCGGCACGTCCACCGGCGGGATTCTTGCCGCCGGGCTCGCCATCCCCGGTGACGGCGGCGCCCCGAAACTCTCGGCCCGGCAGATGGGCGATCTCTATGCAGAGCGGGGGAAGGAGATTTTTCAGCGCTCGTTCTGGCGCGGCATCACCTCGCTGCGCGGGGCGTCGGACGAGAAGTATTCGCACCAACCCCTGGAAAAACTCCTGAACGAGTATGTGGGCGACGCCCGACTGGCTGACACCATCGTGCCGATTGTCGTCACCAGCTATGATATCGAGCGGCGCGAGCCGTATTTCTTCAAAACCCGCCAGGCCATGCGCGATCCCCGTCGCAACCATTTGATCCGACAGGTTGCCCGCGCCACCTCCGCCGCACCGACCTATTTCGAACCGGCATTGGTCAGCAGTTTCGATGATGACCCGACCTGCCGCGTGTTGGTCGATGGTGGCGTCTTTGCCAACAATCCGGCCATGTGCGCCTATGTCGAAGCATGCACCATGGGACACGACTCGTCCGATATCGTCGTCGTCTCGCTCGGGACCGGCATTGCAACCCGCGAAATTCCCTATGAAGACGCCCGGGACTGGGGTGCCCTCGGCTGGGTCCAGCCGATCATCAGCGTCATGATGGACGGCGTTGCGGACTCCGCTCACTATCAGTTGCGCCAATTGTTGCCGGACGCCCTGCAGGGCGACGCACAGCGATACTTCCGGTTCGACAAACACCTGACCCTGGCACTGGACGATATGGATGCGGCCCATGCCGGCAACATCCTCAATCTGCAATTAGAGGCAGAGGCGATACTGGAGCGGCAGGCGGCCGAATTCGAGCGCATGCTCGACCTGCTGAGCGCCCCGGCACCCGCAGCGCCACCGTCCGCCTAGCGGTTCGTGAACCGCTTGCTACGGTAGGCGCTTCGATCGAACCGCTAGGCCGCCTCCGCCGCTTCGGCGAGCGAGGCGAGGTCGACGTTGGTGTAGACGTTCTGAACGTCGTCATTGTCGTCGAGAGCGGTCAGCAGTTTCATCAGGCCGCCCGCCGATTCCGCATCGACGGCGACCGGCGCCACCGGCCGCCAGACCAGCTTGGCCTCCTGCACGTTCGCAGCCGCGTCCACCTCCTGATAGACCTGATTGAAGGCCTCGACCTCGGTCACGACGGTGTAGCTTTCCCCGTCGTCCTCCACATCCTCGGCCCCAGCGGTGGCGGCAACATCGAACAGGGCTTCGAAGTCGGTACCGTCCTTGGAAACCTGGATTTCCCCCACCCGCTGGAACAGGAAAGAGACCGAGTTGGTCTCGCCCAGCGTGCCGCCATTCTTGTTGAAATAGCTGCGCACCTCGCCGGCGGTGCGGTTCTTGTTGTCGGTGGTGGCCTCGATGATGATGGCGATGCCGCCGGGGCCATAGCCCTCATACCGCATTTCCGACCAGGCATCGGTGTTGTCCGGGCCGGAGCCGCTCTTGATCGCGCGGTCGATGCGCTCGTTCGGCATGTTCGCCGCCTTGGCAGCGCTGATCGCGGCGCGCAGGCGCGGGTTCGCATCCGGATCGGGCGAGCCCATCTTCACCGCCACCATGATCTCGCGCCCGATGCGGGTGAAGACTTTGGCGCGCTTGGCATCCTGCGCGCCCTTGCGGTGCATGATGTTCTTGAACTGGGAGTGGCCAGCCACGGGCACACCTCTTCGGTAGTTGCAGACGAATGCGGAAAAGCGCCGCCCATATGCGACGGGGCGGCGCTTGGGTCAACAAGGCGGGACCCGGATCAGGGCCGCGACGGGTAAATGCCCTCGATCGCGATGCACCAGGTCATGCCCAGAAAAGGGCTGCGGAGGCTGACCGGCTGGCTGCCGCCGGCATTGCCGACGGTGGTCGCGGCCGTGACATTGGCCTGCACCGCGCTGGCGCCCATATCCTGGTCGGCCGGGCCGGTATGGAAGGTGTTGCCGGCGGCCCGGCCCAGAACAGCGCCGACCGGGCTGACGCGGTCGGCGAGCTGGGCGGTGGCCCGGGCCTTAACGTCAGCGGTTACATCCGTCGCCGCCGCGTGGGAGTGGGAGGGCAGTTGCGCCTGGGACAGCGTCACCTGCTCCGCCCCGCCTCTGCTGCCGACGGGGATGTCGGACAGGCCTGACCCGCGGCCGGAGCCGATGGGCGTGCGGCCGCGCAGGTCGGGCAGGGCGAAGGTGGTGCGGCCGTCGCCGCCATAGATCGTTCCCAGCAGCGAGAACAGGGCCGAGTATCGGGCAACCGGCATCAATTGGCCGTCAGCCCTGGCAAAGCCGCGCGGGCAGAAATTGAAGCCGACAAGCATCATCTCGCCGACAAAGGGCTGGGCGCCGGCCTGGGCCGTCACCGGTGCCGAAAGGCTGAGAGCCAGGGCGCCGGCGGCAGCGGCCAGCGAACGGGGGAGTTTGGTCATGGTGTCATCCGGGATCAAGGTGGTTGGCTATTGGCGGAAAGAGCCGCCCAAACGGCTCTCTGGCTTGGATCAGTCCCGCGGCGGGAACAGGCCCTGGACCGCAATGCACCAGGTCATGCCGAGATAAGGGCTGCGGATGCCCACCGGCTGGCTGCCGCCGGCGTTGCCGACGGTGGTGGCGGCCGTGACATTGGCCTGCACCGCGCTGGCGCCCATATCCTGGTCGGCCGGGCCCGCGTTGTAGGTGTCGCCAGCCGCGCGGCCCAGCACATTGCCGACCGGGTTGGCGCCGCCGGCGCGCTGGGCGGTGGCCCGCAGCTTGACATCCGCGGTAACGTCCGTCGTCGCCGGATGGGAGTGGGAGGGCATCTCCGCCTGGCTGATCGTGACCTGCTCCGCGCCGCCCTTGGCGCCAACCGGAATATTGGCAAGGCCGGCCCCGTGGCCGGCGCCAACGGGTGCGCGGCCGCGCAGGTCGGGCAGGGCGAAGGTGGTGCGGCCGTCGCCGCCATAGATCGTTCCCAGCAGCGAGAACAGCGCCGCGTTTTCACGGATCGCCAGCAACTGGCCGGCAGCCGGCAAATACGCGCGCGGGCACCAACTGAAGCCCACCAGCATCACCTCTCCGATATAGGGATCGGCGCCGGCCTGGGCCGGGGCGGCGGGCAGGGCAATGGCGGCGGCCAATGCGGCAACGGCGGGGGCCAATGCGGCAACGGCGGCGGTGCCGCGAACGAAATTGCGCATTCCTTGGGTTCCTTATCGACGGTTATTGAACGGTTCAGCGACCGAAAATGTACCGCAACCGGCCTATTCCACCTATGGTGTTGTTTCCCGTCAGCTTTGCGGCAGGCGGCCTTTAAGGCGCGCTCGCCATGCCGGAGGCTTTCTGGGCCAGCGGCTCGTACGTGCGCCAGTCGAGCGTTTCTGGCTGCACCGTTTCCGGATCCCACATCAGGCGTTCCGCGCCCAGCACGTTGGTGCCGTAGACATGCAAGCCGATGGCCGGCCGGTCGCCCATGCATTCGGCCACATGGGCCATGTCGGCGGGGATGGTGATGATGGAGCCCGGCTCCAGCACGACTTCCCGCTCGCGCACCAACTGCTCGTCGGCGGTGCGACGGTAGATGGTGTTCTTCTCGCTGCCGGACAGCAGCAGGATGTTGGCCCAGGTGCCATGGTTGTGCGGCGGGGTGCGGCGACCGTTCGGGAAGCTGACTTTCAGCAGGCTGAGATTGGGCGCTCGGAAAAACGCCTGGTTGGCATTGCCGCCGGTGCCGGGCAGGTAGGCCAGCGTCTCCGCCAGCCCGGCGAGATCGCCCTTCAGCGCCTCCAATTCCGCCCGGACAGCGGCCTGCGGGTCGCCGCTGCCGGCAGCCTCGGTCATGCGGGCAACAAGCTCTGCAACGGTCATGAGCGGTTCTCCTGATCTTTGTTTCGGCGGCATGGTAGCGCGCGCCCGGCCCCCTCAACAAGCGGGAACGCGCGGCCCTCACCCCCCGTCAATTGCGCGGCCTTTCGACAAAGCGCAGGGATGCCGTCAGCCCCTCCACCGGCAGGTCGGGCCGGGGCAGGTCGTAGACGATTCGCAGCGTCGCCTGCGCCTCGATCCGGTCCGCCGGCGGCGGGCGATTGGCCTGGGCGACAACGCGGCCCTGCCCATCCCGCAGTTCGATCAGCACCCAGGGGATTTCGCGGCGAAAATCGACCGTGTTCTGCACAAACCCGGTGACGCGCAACATGGGTTGCCCGTTCTCGGTCACCGGGCCGGAGGCGAGATTGACGAAGGCGAGACCGTCGCCTGCCTGCTCCAGCGGCAGTTCCGCCAGTTGGAAAATGGGTTTGGCGGCCGGCACGGCGGCGACGATGGCATCGCGCAGGCCATAGGTGAGGGCAACGCCTGCCAGCAGAACCAGGCCGACCGCCAGCGGTGCCCAGCGGCCCTGCGGCTTTGCGCGGGCGGCGGTCTGGGGCGGGTTCCAGGTTGGAATGGAGCGGCGGTCCAGCACCGGCAAGTCCTCTGCCGGCAGAGGATTTGCCGGATCGGGCGTTGGCCCTGCCGGCGAATCGGCATAAGGCTGACCTGCTGCCGGCATCCCGGCAGCGGCGCCGGGCAATGGCGGCGGCAAGCCGGCATCGCCTTCCGGCTCCAGCAGCAGCGGCGCTTCCGCCGGTGCCGCGTGCCAAACATGGGCGCAGACGCTGCACCGCACCTTGCGGCCCGCTTCGCCGAGCGCGCCGTCCGCGATGGTAAAGCGGGTGTTACACTTTGGGCAGGAAAGTTCCATAATGCAGCCAGACCAGAGAAACCGCCGGGGCGAGGCCAGCGCGCTGCCAGCGGCACTGGCCCGCATCGCCTCATGCCGGACCTTAGGGGCAAATGCCGGACGATGCCACCCATCTGCGGCACTGCCACCCTGCCGCCTTGCCCCGTTGCGGATAGCCTGAGCCATGGCCGAGCCCGACACCGCCCCCTCTCCCGCCAGCCCGACCGACCCGGCCGGGCCGGCCGCCATCGTCGCGGTCGACAACATCGCCGTCACCTATGAGGGGGCTGCACCGGCGCTGGACGGTGTTACCTTTGCGCTGGCCCCCGGTTCCTTCACCTTCGTCACCGGCGGCAGCGGGGCCGGCAAGACGACGCTCCTGAACGTTATCGGCCTTGCCCTGCCGGCTGCCAGCGGCACGGTGCAGATCCTGGGCCGCAACCCGATGGCACTGCCCCGGCCGGAGCGGGCAGCACTGCGCCGGCAGATCGGCATGGTGTTTCAGGACTTCCGCCTGCTCGACCATCTGAGCGTCTTGGAAAATGTCGCCCTGCCGCTGCGGGTGGAGGGCGTGGCTGAAAGCCAGCGTCGGGCGCAGGCGGGCGAGCTTTTGGCCTGGGTCGGCCTCGGCGACCGGCTGGAGGCGCTGCCGCCCACCCTTTCCGGCGGGCAGAAGCAACGGGTGGCCATCGCACGGGCCGTCATCAACCGGCCGCAATTGCTGCTGGCGGACGAACCCACCGGCAGCATCGACGACGAAATCGGCATGCGCGTCATCCGCCTGTTCCAGGCCCTGCATGGCGAAGGCACGACGGTGCTGATCGCCACCCACAACACGCATCTGGTGCAGGCGCTCGACTATCCGGTCCTGCATCTGGAAGGCGGCCGGGTGCAGGCCTTCGGTCGCCTGCCCCGACGGCAAGGGGAGGGGGGCTGATGCGGGCCAAGGCTCCGATTTTTCAGGCCGATGCCGCCAGCCGCTATCTGCCCTGGTTGCTGGTGCTTGCGGTGTTTCTCGCCACGGTCGCCACCGCCGGCCTGCTGGCGGTGGAGCGGACGCTGGCCGACTGGCAGGAAACCGCGCCCGCCATCGTCACCGTGCAACTGCCGCCGGGCGCCGACCCGGCCCTGGACGAGACCCGCGCCGACGCTCTGGTCCGCCGCCTGCGGGCCGAGCCCGGCGTCGCCGCGGTCGACCGCCTGCCGCGGGCGGAGGTGGCGCGGCTGCTGCGGCCCTGGCTGGGGGCGGAGGTCGAGTCCGACGCCCTGCCGCTGCCGCCGGTTCTGCACGTGCAGTTGCAGCCCGACAGTTCCACGACGGCACAGCGCATCCGCGCCTTGGCCGTGGCGGTGGCAAAGGATGCCGTGGTGGACGACCACCGCGCCTGGCAGGTGAAACTGGTGCGCTATGTGGAGTGGCTGCGGGTCGGCATCGCGCTCAGCCTGGCGCTGGTGGTGGCGGTGACGGGGCTGACCGCCCTGTTCCTGACACTCGGCCGCATGGCAATCCATCGGGAGGCGATTGCCCTGATGCACCAGTTGGGCGCCAGCGACCGCTTTATCGTCGCGGCGCTGGTGCTCCAGGCGGGGCTGTCGGCGCTGGTGAGCGCCGTTGTCGGCTTCTTGCTTGGCTTCGTGCTGCTGATGGTGCTGAGCACCGCCGCACGCGAACTGGACGAGACTTTCCTGCCGGTGCTCCGCCTCGATGGGCTGGACTGGCTTTGGCTGTTGGGCGTGCCGCTGGCGTTCGTTGTCTTCTCGGTGCTGGTGACGGCGCGCACGGCGTTCGTTCACCTGCGCCGGCTGCCCTGAGAGAGCCGGTGCGCTGGGGTGTGCGGTTCCTCGGCGCGGCGCTGGCCCTGCTGCTGGCCGGCTTCCTCGCCTTTGCCCTGACCGTGCCAACGGCAGAAAGCGGCGACGCCGACGTCCGTGCCGGCGACGGCATTGCCGTGCCCACCGGCGGTGCCGCCCGCATCGCCACCGGCCTGGCGCTGCTGGCCAGGGGCGGCAGCCGCCTGCTGATCACCGGCATCAATCCCGATGTCAGCCTCGGCGCCGTGCTGGCGGAAGCGGGCATGCCGCCGCCTGCCTGCTGTTTGGATGTGGACCGCAGCGCCGCGGACACGGCCGGCAATGCCCGTGCCGCAGCCGCCTGGGCCGCGCGCCATGGCATTGCAAGGCTGCATCTCGTGACGTCCTGGTATCACATGCCGCGCAGCCGCCTGTTGTTCGCCCGCGCGCTGCCCGGTATCACGATTGTGCCCCACCCGGTCTTCCCCGCCGGCGCCACCGGCATGCCCTGGTGGCGGGAGCCGGCCAACTGGCGGCTGGTTGCGGTGGAGTACGGCAAATACCTCTGGGCCCTGGCAGCCCGCTGGGATATTTTATGACACTGCTGCTGCGCTCTCTGGCCTATCATGCCGGCTTCGTTCTGCTGACCCTGGCCATCGGCCTGGCCGGTCTGCCGGCGCTGGCGGGGCCGCCGGCCTGGCCGCGCGCCGTCGGCTCGTTCTGGAGCCGGCTGGTGCTGGCCTGGTCGCGGCTTGCCGTCGGCATCACCTGGCGGATTGAGGGGGACCTGCCGCCGGGGCCGATCGTCATCGCCGCCAAGCATCAATCCGCCTTCGAGACGTTCCTGTTCCCGGTCATCCGTCCGGATGCGGTGTTCGTGCTCAAGCGCGAACTGCTGCGGGTGCCGTTGGTGGGGTGGTATCTGGCCCGGTCCGGCCAGATCGCCGTCGACCGCCAGGCAGGCGCGGCCGCCATGCGCCGGATGCTGGCCGCCGCGCGAGAGCGGCTGGGGCGGGGCCTGTCGCTGATAATCTTCCCGGAAGGCACCCGTGTCGCTCCGGGCCAGAGTGTGCCGCTGCATCCGGGCGTGCGGGCGCTCTATAACGGGCTGGAGGTGCCGGTGGTGCCGGTGACACTCGATTCCGGCCATTATTGGCCCCGCAACGCCTTCCTGCGCCGGCCGGGCTGCGTCCGCATTGTCATAAGGCCGGCGCTGCCACCGGGTCTGAACCGCCGCGATTTCGAGGCCGCGCTGGCCGAAGCGCTGGCCGAACTGCCGGCAGAGAAAGAGGAAAGATAGCCCATGCGCCGCTGGTTGACCGTTGCTATCCTGCTGGGCCTGGTCGTTGTCGCTGGGTCTGCGATCTGGTGGATGTTTTTGACCAGCTTCGGCGAGCGCCAATGGCAGGACCTGCAGCAGCGCCTGCAAGCCGACGGCTACACGTTCCAATACAGCGAGCTGGAGACCTCCGGCTATCCGCTGGAACTGGTGTGGACGCTGCACGGCGTCACGCTCTCCCACCCCGGCGCGGACGGTGGGCCGCTGCCTTTCCGCGGCGAGGCGGAGCGGTTGCGCGTCACGGCCAAGCCTTGGGCGCCGCAGCGCATGGCCTACCGGGTCGAGAGCCAGCACCGCTGGGCGGTGGAGACCGGCGGCGCTGCCGGTGTCGTGGATGTTGCGGTTGGCTCGGCCGCCGGAACGTTCGGGCCGCAGGCCGACGACAGCGGCTGGCGGCTCGAAACCCGGCTGGCCGGCATCACGGCCCGCCCGCGCGACGGCATTGCGGAACCCTTGCGCATCGCCGCGGCCGCGGTTGTGCTGGAGGCGCCGTTGCGGATGCAGCGGATTGCCGTTGATGCGCGCCTGGACCGTATCGGCCTGCCGCAAGATTTTGGTCTGGGCCGGACAGTGGAATTGCTCAGCGTCCAGGGCGAGATGGACCCGTGGCTGCGCAGCGGCGCGGCGGCGGCAGTGCAAGCCTGGCAGGGGGCGGGCGGGCGCATCGCCGTGCGCCAGGCCCAGCTGCGCTTCGGCGCGATGGATGGCAACGCGACGGGCACCGTCGGCCTCGATCCGGAGTTACGGCCGCAGGGCGATCTCACCCTGACCGTGCGCGAGCCGAACAAGCTGCTGGCCCTCGCGGCAGAGCGTGGCTGGATTGCGGATGGGCAGGGCCAGTGGCTCGCCATGGGCGCTGGTTTGCTCGGACGCCGCAACAACGGCGGCACGGTGGAAACGCAATTGCCGCTGTCGTTCCGCGAAGGTGCGGTCTGGCTGGGGCCGGTCCGGCTGGCAGACCTGCCACCGGTCTCAACGCCCTCCCCCCCCTAAGCAGAATGCCTGCCTTAAGCAAAACGCCCGCCGGAAGGGGCGGGCGCTTTGGGCAATATTCTGCCAGGGCGGGTGCGGGGCTCAGTCGTCGCCGTCTTTCGTCGCCCTTGGTTTGCCGCCGGCATTGGAATCCTCGACCCGGGTCAGAAGATCGACCAGCGCGGCGGGGGAAGGATCGTCCGGCAGTTTCAGACTCGGCGACGCGCCGCTGCCGGCATCCTCGCCCGCATTTGCCTCGCTGCCCTCGGTCTGGCGGGGGAAGCGGGTGCGGCGGCGGCGGCGTGGCGGCGTTTGCCGCGACTCCGCGTCGCCGGATTCGCCGGAGGCCCCAGAGCCGTCATTGTCCTGGGCGATGTCCGCCTTGCTCCAGACAGAGGGAGCCTCCGGCTGCTCAGCCTCGCTCTGATCGACCGGGGCCACCGGCTCCGGATTCGGCTTCAAGACGATGGGCTCCGGCTTTTCCTCGCGGCCGGTGTCCTGCCGGCCCGTGTCCTGCCGGCCCGTGTCCTGCCGGCCGTTGTCTTGCCGGCCCGTGTCTTGCCGGCCCGTGTCCTGCCGGCCCGTGTCCTGCCGGTTGTTGCTATCGC
>Ga0206129_10000172_pt1 | contig 112617 bp, 92 predicted proteins | sample Helgoland_Spring_8_FD_148616 | JGI IMG/M metagenome (GOLD analysis project Ga0206129, IMG submission 148616) | Pelagic subsurface seawater microbial communities from Kabeltonne, Helgoland, North Sea - Helgoland_Spring_Bloom_20160502_2 | ecosystem: Environmental > Aquatic > Marine > Epipelagic ... | reverse complement strand
GGGAAGTTTAAAATCAAACTGCCCATTGGAAGGGTTAGGTACTACTACAAAATCGCCTATTGATTGATTAGACGAACTTAGAGGTGGTCCACATATATCGAGGTTGAAATCCAGAAACTGCCCCCCATTCGAACTTGATACAACATCCGTAATTGTTAAAATCCAATTCCCCATTGAAGATTCTCCATTAAAAGCAGACAATGCCTGAAATGGAATAACACTTCCTGAAATGGCAGGTGCTGTAGAACTGCAATTTAAAGTAGTTCCTTGATCATTAAAGGTAACCGAAATATCTGCAGTACCGTTTGGACACCTGTTAGGATCTAACAATGTAATTGTAGTACCACTTGGGGATGTTAATTTCAATTCAATATCCGCAGATAAGGTGTGTTGAACATTAATTGTTGCATCTATGTCAGTAATTGTAGTATCAAGCCCAACATTTAGAGTGGAGGTTCTTACCTGATGTACTCCGGGAAGTGAAAAAGGTAGAAAATTTAAATTATTTTCAGTTGAATTAACCACATTGCAAACAACTGCAGCAGTCGTAAAACTATAGGTTGAAGAAAAAGTACCTTGACCACAGATGTTTTCAGGCGCAACCCTCCAATAATAAGTAGTTTCAGTTTGAAGAGAACTTAATTGGTATGTATTTACTGTTGAGCTGTAGGTCATCAAATTGGTGCTGAATGAAGGGTTATTGGCAACCTGAATGACATAAGTAGATGCATTTGAATCAACATCCCAGTTAAGTGATGTAGATAGAGGTACTTCAGTTGCATTTTGAGCTGGAAAGGTTAGATTGACAGGATCAAAGCTTGCATTGTAAACCTCAAAATTAATGGTTTTTGACCTTTGAACTGAACTAGATTGGGCATTAATTGTAATGGGGTATATACCCGGAGATGCTGAACTTGTTGAACTAATCGTTGCTACAACAGTTTGACTAGAATTTATATTATTGGCTGAAAAATTAACAGAAATTCCCGAAGGAACTCCGCTAGCCGAGAATGTTGTTACTTCATTGAAACCTAAAAAAACTTCATATGAAATATCTACATCAGTATTTGAAGGAGTGCATACTAGTTGTGATGTTTGATTTGTTGGTACAGAAATTGTAAATGTCGGACTAATTGGAGCACCGATTGTAAAATTCGTATTTGAAATATCATAAAATATATTATCTGCTGCTTCAACCATCACCCTAGCTGTTGTCGTCTGATTATCTGGCACAGAAATAGACTCTGAGCCATCATTTGGTGTTTCACTTAATAATACTATTGGATAAGTCAACCCTCCATCAGTGGATAATTTGATATTAACAGTCTGACAATTAATAGCACTGTTGTTGGTTTGACCAACATCCCAAGTCACTGTTTCGTTTGATGCAACGTTCCATGTCACAGCAGTATTAGGAGCAGTCATCACAAATGGGTCTACATCCACGACAGTTACGTCCATCAAATCGGAACTGGTCTGACCAATACCGTTTGCAAAACCACCCCCATTATCCCTTACTGTAAAAGAAAAACTCATTTGACGCGCTACTGAGGGTGTCACTTCCCAAGTAGGAGTTAGATCATTTGCTACTACGTCACTTATTTGTGGCATTGATCTGTTAGGAGATGTGATTGGTAATCTTGATCTATATAAAGGTCCAACAACCCAATTAGATTGAGGTTCGGCATTTCCAGCGGCTTGTTCAGGGTCATTTTGAGACCAATTATACGTTAAAGTGGCTAACCCATCTGGATCTGTAGCAGTTCCTCTGAGTATAAATGCAGTAGATTTTGGAATCGTATAGTCTGGACCTGCATTTGCAACTGGAGGCTGGTTATTTAATACAGTTTCTACATCACAGGAGCTACTGACACCTCCTTGTACATTGTCTTGTATATCTCTTATATTGACATAGTTAAAATGAGCATCACTATTGGGTTGAACATTTGTAGAGCAAATTCCTGCATAGCCCATAATAGAGCTGCCTGATGCTGGTTCTACTTCTGAATTTCCATTGCCAGATCGATTGCATGTATTCATGGTATGATATCCCCCAAATTGATGTCCCATTTCGTGAGCAACATAGTCAATATCAAATGCGTCTCCTGTGGGGTTTGAGCGCCCTGTAAATGCGCTTCCCTTTGATCCGTCTGTGCAAACACACCCAATACAACCCGCATTACCTCCTCCACTGGTGTTGAAATTATGACCAATATCGTAATTTGCACTTCCAATTGTATTATCAATTTCAGTTTGGGTAGTGTTATTCCATTCACCACTCCAGGGATCGGTTGCTGCGTCCAAGTATATAATCGCATCATTATTTGCAACAAACTGCATTGTTATTGCTAAATCTCGTTCATAAATTTCATTAACTCGATTCATTGTAATGGTCATTTGTGCCTGAACATTGGCTTTTTGCTCCGCTTCTGTTCCAGAACCAGCAAAAATTGAACTGTACTCTCCAGTCGAAGAAAGTGCCAATCGATACGTTCTTAATTTTCGATCCTCTGTATCAGCTCTGTCCAAATCAAAATTATTCCCTAAAGATGTAAGGTTGATGTCATTATCAGTCAAACATTCAAAACTTCCGTAATTGGCATCTAAAGACGATTTATTATAAACGATATAATTTTCGCGATCTGCTGTGTAGGGATCAATAAAATATGCTCCATCAACGCCCGATAATTTCATAGCGTGTAAGCCAAACTGAGTCATACTAAATCGCATCGTTGCTGTAGGGTCGTCAATTCCAATCGCTTTATAGGTTTTAATTTGAGGAAATTTAGCCGCAAGGGTTGGATGCATAATTGGAGATTCCGTGATTGCGAATTTCTGGAATGACCCATCAGACATAGGGAATTCTATGATTACAGAGGAACGAATTGTATTTGAACTTCTTAACGGAGCTAAATCTAAAATTTCTGAAAACTTAGCCCTATTTAAATGGTATATTTCAAAGGATTTTGGCACTGAATTCCTTTGAAGTATCTCAGATTCAGAAAATTTGGAGGTCATTGTTTTTTCCCAATATTGGTTTTGTGAAATCAAGGCTCCTCCACAAAACAAAAACAATAATAATAGTGTTTTTTTTAAGTAATAATTATTCATAGTAATAGAATTTAGGGGTTATGATGTTTATTTTTTTTAGTTTTAAATCATATTTTATTTTATTAAGTTAGTTACCCTTTTATGTTAGAGGGGATAGTACTGTTAAATTATAGGTTCAAATTCTGTAGGAGTTTTTATCATAAACATTTTATATAAAATCATAAGTGAGTGAAAAAAAAGACATACCAATTCATAGATTGTAATACCAAGATTTTGAACGACTCTGTCTTTGGATAAAAGAGTATCAATATTTAATTTTTGACAACCCTTATTTTGCACAGGCAATAGAGCTATTGTACAGAATACAAAAAAAAGAAACCTTAACACAGGTGTTTTTGAATTCATTATCAAAGTAGGTTATTAGGGTAACGTTCTCAAAACTAAGTAATTTTCTATTAAAAACTATAAAAAAAATAAAAAAATAAAATGTTATTGTCAGACTAAAAAGGACACCCTATATTTGTGTCTTATTATAAAATGAATTATGATTCACATTACGTTACCTGATGGAAGTATAAGGTCTTTTGAAGAAAACCTTACAGTATTAGATGTTGCTAAAGACATTAGTGAAGGGTTTGCTCGAAATGTTATTTCGGCAAAGTTCAACGACACAACTGTTGAAACTTCTACTATGCTGACCACCGATGGTAACCTTACATTATATACTTGGAAAGATGATGCTGGAAAAAAAGCATTTTGGCATTCGTCTTCTCACGTACTTGCACAAGCTCTTGAGGAATTGTTTCCAGGTGTAAAGCTCTCTATTGGACCGGCAATTGACAATGGTTTTTACTATGATGTTGATCTTGGAGATGCTGTGATTTCAGATAAAGATTTCAAACGTATTGAAGACAAAATGATTGAGATTGCGCGCGGAAAACATGACTTTTCCATCAAATCTGTTTCTAAAGCGGACGCACTTTCAAAGTATAAAAAGGAAGAAAACTCATATAAAGTAGAACTTATTGAAAACCTTACGGACGGAGAAATCACGTTTTGTGATCATTCCTCTTTTACTGACTTGTGTCGTGGTGGCCATATTCCAAATACAGGCATTATAAAAGCGGTTAAAATATTAAGTGTTGCAGGTGCATATTGGAGAGGTGATGAAAATAACACTCAATTAACTAGAGTTTATGGAATTTCTTTTCCAAAACAAAAAGAACTTACAGAGTATTTAATACTTTTAGAAGAAGCTAAAAAAAGAGATCACAGAAAGTTAGGAAAGCAATTAGAACTATTTACTTTCTCAAAAAAAGTAGGCCAAGGCTTACCACTGTGGTTGCCAAAAGGAGCGGCGTTACGATCGCGCTTAGAAGATTTTTTAAAGAAAGCACAACAAAAGGCGGGTTATGAAATGGTGATCACACCTCATATCGGTCAAAAAGAATTATATGTTACTTCAGGTCATTACGAAAAATACGGGGCTGATAGTTTTCAAAGTATTCAAACACCAAAAGATGGTGAAGAGTTTTTATTAAAACCAATGAATTGCCCTCACCATTGTGAGATTTATAACGCAAAACCTTTTAGTTACAAGGAGTTACCCAAACGATATGCCGAATTTGGAACTGTATATCGATATGAACAAAGTGGCGAATTGCATGGATTGACACGGGTTCGTGGATTTACCCAGGATGATGCGCATATTTTTTGCACACCCGATCAATTAAATGAAGAGTTTCAAAATGTTATAGACTTGGTATTGTATGTTTTTGGTTCGTTAGGATTTGAAAATTTTTCAACGCAAGTTTCTGTTCGTGATCCAGAAAATTCAGATAAGTATATTGGATCTTCAGAGGTTTGGGACAAAGCAGAACAAGCAATTATTAATGCTGCAAATGCCAAAGGGTTGAATTATATCATAGAAACTGGCGAAGCTGCTTTTTATGGACCTAAATTAGATTTTATGGTCAAAGATGCGCTTGGAAGACAGTGGCAACTCGGAACAATACAAGTAGATTATAACTTACCTGAACGTTTCGATTTAACTTACAAAGGTGCTGACAACGAGCTACATAGACCTGTAATGATTCACCGTGCACCTTTTGGAAGTATGGAACGATTTGTGGCAATATTGTTAGAACATACGGGTGGTAATCTTCCGCTTTGGTTAATGCCAGAACAAGTAATTATATTAACAATTAGCGAGAAATATGAAAAATACGCTCGAAAAGTTTTAAATTCGCTAGAAAATAACGAAATTCGCGCCCTCGTTGATAATAGAAATGAAACAATGGGTAAGAAAATTCGGGATGCAGAAATGCAAAAGGTCCCTTATATGATTATCGTTGGTGAACAGGAAGAACTCGACGGAAGAATAAGTGTAAGAAAACACGGAGGAGATGATTTAGGCACGATTAATGTGGAATCGTTTACATCAATTATAAGAGAAGAAATTAAAAAAACATTAAAAGAATTTTAAGTTTAACTAAAATATAAAGCCATAGCAATACGTAGAAGAAGAGACAGAGGTCCTCTAAGAATTATTAAAGAGGATCAACACAAAATCAACAGAAAAATCACTGCACAAGAGTTAAGACTTGTTGGTGATAATGTTGAAGTTGGTGTATATAGTTTATCTCAAGCCTTAGCAATCGCTAAAGAGCAAGAGGTTGATTTGGTGGAAATTTCACCAAAAGCTGTCCCTCCTGTATGTAAAGTAATGGATTATAAAAAGTTTCTTTACGAACAAAAAAAACGTGATAAGGCTATCAAATCAAAAGCTACGAAAGTAGTGGTTAAAGAGATTCGTTTTGGACCTCAAACTGACGATCATGATTATGCTTTTAAGAAAAAACACGCCGAAAAGTTTTTAAAGGAAGGAGCAAAATTGAAGGCCTTTGTGTTTTTCAAAGGACGTTCAATCATTTATCAAGAACAAGGTCAAATTTTATTATTGCGTTTAGCGCAAGATTTAGAGGACCTAGGAAAGGTAGAACAAATGCCAAAATTAGAAGGGAAACGTATGATTATGTTCATTTCCCCAAAGAAAGTAAAATAAGCGAAGCAACTAAATAAAAGGAGAAAATGCCTAAAATGAAAACCAAATCTAGTGCCAAGAAACGTTTTAAAGTAACGGGTACTGGAAAAATCAAAAGAAAGCATGCGTTTAAAAGCCACATTCTAACGAAGAAGTCTAAAAAACGTAAGCTTGCTCTAACACACAGTACATTAGTACATGTGAATGATGAAGCAAACATTAAACAACAATTACGTTTAAAGTAAACGCGTTGTTAAGGTTAAAATTATTTTTATAAACCATGGAGTTAGGCCGTTAAAAGTATTCAAAAAATTGAATCGCCTACTACAAAAAACACTTAAGAAATGCCAAGATCAGTAAACTCAGTGGCCAAAAGAGCCCGAAGAAAAAAAGTATTAAAACAAGCTAAAGGATACTTTGGAAGACGTAAAAACGTATGGACAATTGCAAAAAATGCAGTTGACAAAGCCATGCTTTATTCTTACAGAGATCGTAGAAATAAGAAAAGAACATTCCGTGCTTTATGGATTATGCGTATCAACGCAGGTGCCAGAGCTCATGGGTTGTCGTATTCACAATTTATTGGGAAACTAAAAACGCATAACATCGAATTAAACCGTAAGGTTTTAGCTGATTTAGCGATGAATAACCCAGAAGCTTTCAAAGCTATTGTTGACAAAGTAAATTAAGGCTCTAGCCTATTGTATCATATTCGCTTATAAAAAAGCCTCGCAATGCGAGGCTTTTTTGATTTATATAGGTTTCTAAATATTAATTTAATCTTTTTTTGATTTATAAACATGTGGATTTTCAACAATTCCTTTTTTAAATATTTTTCTCAAATTCATTCTTATAAAAGAATCAATTTTAAGAATATGATTTCTAATTTTTTGATGGGGTCTGCCTCTAAACGTAGTCACATGAAATTTATCTGTTTTAGAAAGTCCAGTGGACGAAAAGTAATAATTAGAAACACAATTGCGGGAAGCATCAACCACAACAGGGCTTACCGAATGCCATGACTTGTCATGAGTTGCCATTACTATTAGACGATTAAATCGAGAGTGTAAAGTGGTTTGTTCTTGTTTTAATCCCTTTGACCAAATTTCTAAATGCCCCCCATTTGAGTCCATCCAATTGGGAGAAACATAAAACAATAGGTTCAACACTCGCCAACGGTTCCGTTCTTTATCGTGAGAATTATCGAGATGTGGATTTAAAAATTGAGATTGTTTCATAGAAGATAATCCGCCAGCATACAAATTTTCATCAGGTTTGAGATCTTTGATTTCACAAACTTCTTTAATTAAATTTACAACACGATCGTCTTGAAATGCATAAATAAGTTCTTCTAAAATTCGTGGATATTGGTTCATTTGCACCCCTATATACTTATTTTCGCGAATGCTTTTCTTAAGAACCATCTCGTCATGTGACGGAAACTGACTGTTAATGTATTCTGTTATTTCTGGAGGTAATAAATCATCTATAAAAAAATAGCCGATTTGATTTTTAGATCCCTGGTACTGTGTTTTAATACAGTCTTTTTCTTGAATAATTCTTTTCACGATCAACTGCGCTAAATCTGTTCTATGGAGCGATGGTATTGAATTCATGTTAGAGAAATATAAGCATTAAAAATTAGGTTTTTTGTTTTTTCTTACGGGCAGCAGGAAATAATACATTGTTTAAAATGAGTCGGTAGCCCGGAGATGTAGGATGTAAATCCAATTCGGTTTTAGGGTCTCCTACTCTATGCGTATAATCTTCAGGATCGTGACCACCGTAGAACGTAAAAAATCCTTTTCCTTTGATTCCATGGATGTAACGCGCTTCTCCATTAGATTTATTTTCACCCATGACAAGTACATTTGATTTGATTTGATCTCTAGAATAGGACGTGGTTTGTCCCATAAATCCTTTCACTAGCGCTGTATGGTTTTGATTGAGCATGGTTGGAATGGGATCCCATTTCGCAGAATATTCCATAAGCGAAAAGTAATCTAACTCTTTTGGAATTTGACGTCTTTGAGTCATATCGATGCTTGAAAATTCATAGACTTTTGGGTCGCGTTCCAAAATGAAATCTTTAAAAGCAAAGGTTTTAGAATAATCCAATTGAGCCTGATAATTAGGAGTGCTGCCATCTCCGTCAAACATCGGCTCACATATATCAAGTGATTCAGCGGCCAAAGCAATATCAAAGCTATCTGTTGCACTACACATGGCAAACATAAACCCCCCACCCAATACGTATTCTCTAATTTTTTGAGCCACTGCTAATTTTTCTTTAGACACCTTATTATACCCTAAACTGCTCGCAAGTTTTTCAGCGGTTTTTTGTTGTTCAATATACCATGCTGCATTTCTGTAAGCTCTGTAGAATTTACCATATTGCCCTGTAAAATCCTCATGATGGAGGTGCAACCAGTCATAAAGTAATAAAGCATCATTCAAAACTTCAGTGTCATAAATAAGTTCGTAAGGAATTTCTGCATAGGTTAAAACCATGGTTACAGCATCATCCCAAGGTTGTTTACCACTAGGGGAATAGACTGCAATTTTAGGGGCTTTTTCAAGGATCACAGCTTCCATGTTTTTATTCGGACTGCTAATTTCTTGAAGAATAGCTTGGGTTTCGGCATCACTAATGAGTTCATAAGATACCCCTCGGATAAGGCATTCTTTTTCGATAGTGTCTATGTATGGCAACAAAAAAGAGCCACCTCTATAATTGAGTAGCCATTTGACATTTTCTTGTTTATTTAAGGTCCAATACGTAATTCCGTAGGCTTTCAAATGATTTTTTTGACTCTCAGCATCCATTGGAATAAGAATGTAGGAGGCATGAATTTGAAAGGATAGTACTAAAAAAAGACTCAGTAATAAGTGTTTCATTCCTTAAATATAATCAAAAAAATATTTAAAAGAGTTTAATAGGGCGTATCATCATCAGAATCTCCAAATGCATCACTTGGGTCGACTCTAAAATCCTCTTGTTTAAAGGTATCATCATTGGCAGCCGCATTCATTTTTGAATGAAATTCTGTATCAAATGGCGAATCAAAATCATCGAGATTATCAAACTTCCCTAAATGTCCAATGAATTTTAAACGAATATTCTCTAACCCACCATTACGGTGTTTAGCAATGATAAATTCTGCTTGGCCTTCAGAAGGTGTGTGTTGTTCATCATCCCATTCATCAATTTTATAATATTCTGGACGGTAAATAAACGATACAATATCTGCATCCTGTTCAATCGCTCCGGATTCTCTCAGATCCGATAGCAACGGACGCTTGCTTCCACCACGAGTTTCCACAGCTCTGGATAATTGCGATAAGGCAATTACGGGAATGCTTAATTCTTTTGCGAGGGCTTTCAAGTTTCGGGAAATCATAGAGATTTCTTGTTCACGATTTCCACTTTTTTGGCTACCTCCTGCCGTCATAAGTTGTAAATAATCTACAACAATTAGTTTGATGCCATTTTGAGAGGCCAAACGGCGTGCTTTGGCTCTTAAATCAAAAATGGATAAGGAAGGTGTATCATCTATAAATAGAGGTGCTTTTTCTAGGGCTTTGACTTTTACATTTAATTGCTCCCATTCATGTTTTTCGAGACGCCCAGTACGTAATTTTTCTGAATTCAGTCCAGTTTCGGAAGAAATCAAACGAGTAATTAATTGAACGGACGACATTTCTAATGAAAAGAAGGCGACAGGAATACTTTGAGTTACTGCAATATTACGTGCCATCGACAGAGTCAGGGCCGTTTTACCCATACCAGGTCGTGCTGCTATGATAATTAAATCACTTTCTTGCCATCCAGATGTTAACTTGTCTAGTTTATCAAATCCTGAAGGGACTCCTGAAAGTCCTTCTTTATTAGAAATTTCTTCAATTTTTTTCTTGGCTTGAAATACTAAATCTTGTGCTGTTTCGGTCGATTTTTTAATATTTCCTTGGGTGACTTCATACAATCGTGATTCGGCCTTGTCTAATAAATCAAAAACATCTTTGGTTTCATCAAAGGCATCTTCTATAATTTCATTTGAAATTTTAATTAAACTACGCTGAATAAATTTTTGTAAAATGATTCGTGCATGAAACTCAATATGAGCTGATGAGGATACTTTTTGAGTTAATGAAATAAGATAGAAATCCCCTCCTATTAAATCGAGTTTTGAGTTTTTACGTAATTGGGTAGAAACTGTCAATAAATCGACAGGTTCACTATTTTCAAATAATTGAAGAATCGCTTCAAAAATATATCGATTGGCTTCTTTATAAAAAGCATCTGTATTAAGGATATCAATTACTTCGTCAACTCCTTTTTTATCAATCATCATCGCTCCAAGAACAACTTCTTCTAAGTCAGTGGCCTGTGGTGGGATTTTCCCTTTCTCCAAGCTAATGAGTGAGCTTTTATCGGGTTTGTAAACTTTTACTGGTGCTGGCTGCTTCATGTATATTTAATAATCAATTCTCTGAGAGATTTTATTTTAATCCTACTTATATATAGTAACGAAAGTACTTAAAATATAGGGATTAATTGTAGTATGTTGATGACGGATACTCAACAATTCAACTGTTTATAAGTTCAAAATATTGTTAATAAGCATTAAAAAAGTCAAGCGAAACACTTGACTTAGTTTTTATAAGATGAAGTTTTTCAACTTAATCTTGATAGACGCCCATTTGAGAGTACTTTTCCATGCGTTTATCAACCAGCTCTTTTGGTGATAAGTTTTTAAACTCCTCATACGATTTCACAATCTTGTTGGAAACTGTTGTAAATGTTTGTTGACGATCTTTGTGAGCACCACCAAGGGGTTCTTTTACAATTTCATCCACCAATTTCATTCGCTTCATATCTTTTGCTGTTAGCTTTAACGCTTCAGCTGCTTGTTCTTTATATTCCCAACTTCTCCATAAAATAGAAGAGCAAGACTCTGGTGAGATCACAGAGTACCAAGTGTTTTCTAACATTAAAACTTTGTCTCCTACTCCTATTCCGAGTGCACCTCCAGAAGCACCTTCACCAATAATGACGGTGATGATTGGAACTTTTAAACGTGTCATTTCAAGAATATTTCGAGCGATGGCTTCCCCTTGTCCGCGTTCTTCAGCTTCTAATCCAGGATAAGCACCAGGAGTGTCTATCAATGACACCACAGGAATCCCAAATTTTTCGGCAGATTTCATCAAGCGCAAAGCTTTCCGGTAGCCTTCTGGATTGGCCATTCCAAAGTTTCTATACTGACGCATTTTAGTATTATATCCTTTTTGTTGACCAATAAACATAAAACTTTGATCTCCAATTTTCCCCAATCCGCCAATCATAGCTTTATCGTCCTTAAAGCTACGATCCCCGTGAAGCTCCAAAAATGAATCTCCACAAATAGCGTTAATATAATCTAAGGTATAGGGTCTGTCAGGATGTCTCGACAACTGAACGCGCTGCCAAGGAGTTAAGTTTTTATAAATATCTTTTTTGGCGATTGCTAGTTTCTTTTGAATCTGAATACAAGTTTCAGTGACATCTACATCACTTTCCTCTCCAATAATTTGACATTTTTGTAATTGATCTTCTAGTTCCTTTATAGGCAACTCAAATTCTAAATATTCCATAGAAATTCAAGATTAGTTTTTTAGTTAGTATGCAAATATAAAACTTTAATAGATTTCAAAGGTTAGATTTTAGGTTTATTGATGTTTTTAAACACGGCATTAAGAAGTACAGTAGATATTATAAGGCCGGCACCGAGGTAAAATAACGGTTGCATGGTTTCTGTTTGTGGAAATATTATAACTGCCAGCAAAATTCCATAAATAGGCTCTAGATTATAGGTCAGTACCAAAGTATAAGGAGTAATGTGTTTCATCACATGAATGGAAGCTATAAAAGCATAGGCAGTACAGATGGATGCTAATATAATGAGATAGGTCCAATCCGAAGCTGTTAGCTGAAAATATGAGGTGTCAAATCCTTCTGTTAATGCAATAAAAATTGATGTAAACAAAACTCCACTTACAAATTCATAAAATGAAATAACACTGGCTTTATAGTTTTTTACAAATTGACCATTGAGAACCGCAAAAAGGGTTGCAAATAACGCAGATGAAATTCCGAGTGCAATTCCTAAAAGATAGTGTAACTCGGTTTGTGTAATTATAACAACTCCAGCTATGACAATAACTCCAAATATAATTTCATAGCCAATGATTTTGCGTTTGTAAAACAGGGGTTCAATTAAGGATGCAAAAAAAGCACCCGTAGAAAACATTGCTAAAGTGATAGAAATATTAGATGCTTTGATGGCGGCAAAAAAAGTAATCCAATGCAAGGCAATAAGAACCCCCGCAATTGAAAATCTGATGACTGCTTTTAGGGGTACTTTAAGCGACCTCTTTTTAAACTTGATAAACAGAAGCATTAGGACTCCAGCAATGGACATCCGAAACCAAACTAAAGGAATGGCATCGATTGAAATTAATTCCCCTAAAATAGCAGTAAATCCAGCTATGAGTACCAAAAAATGAAGGTGCAGATAATTTTTGAGTTTATCGTTTTGCATTGTATAGGAGGTAAATTGCTAAACTTCCAAATAAGATATTTGGAAACCAAACGGCCAATAACGGAGAAAAATCAGATTGCTCTGCCATTACTCCAAAAACTTTATCAAAAAACACGTAAATCATTGCAATTACAACTCCAAAAGCTAAATTAACACCCATCCCACCACGACGCTTTACAGAAGATACAGCTACCGCAATAATTGTAAGTATAAAGACCGATACGGGCAAACTCCATTTTTTATATTGCACGACTTTGTAGCGATTAATATTAGAAGACCCGCGTTCTTGTTCACGAGCAATAAAGGTCATTAACTCGCCATAGGTTAAGGTTTCTGCGACATACATTGGAGGGGTTAAATCCTGTAAATCGAAACTAAAAATAGTGTCTTTTTTTCGACTGTATTCAAGCTGATCGTCATTCTCGCCTATGGTTCGTAAATTGTAATTTGTCAATTGATAGGAACTGTCTTTTTCGACGTATCGAATTACAGAGGCATGAATTTTATAGGCCAACTTATTGCCTTCAAAGTGTTCGAGAGTGAAGTTATTTCCACGCTTTGCTTTGGTATCAAAATTACTGACATAAATGTAATCGTTATCATTGATTTGTCGGTAAATATGTTGGGTTTCAACAACTTTATTGTTGCTTAAATATTTATAAGTAAATTCATTAAAGCCTTTACTAGCTATAGGTGCCCAATACATTCCTAGCATCAATGCAAGAAAGGCAACTATTGAAGCTCCTATTAAATAAGGGCGTAAAAATCGTGCAAAAGAGACTCCTGAACTTAAAAAAGCTACAATTTCTGTATTGTTTGCGAGTTTAGAGGTAAACCAAATGACTGATAGAAATAAAAATAATGGAAACAAAAGGGTTGCAAAATAAATTGTGAAATCGAAATAATAAGATGCAACCTCCTCAAAAGGAACTTCATTTTCTAAAATACGATCAATTTTTTCAGCAAGGTTGACGGTAATCCCAATAGGAATAAACAGCAATAACATCATAAAAAATGTAAATAAATACCGCTTTAATATATACCAATCTAGAATTTTCATACGCCTATAAACGATTATCCATTTGTTTGACCATCATTGTTTTCCAAGTTCCAAAATCACCTGCTATAATATGTTTTCGCGCTTCACGAGTAAGCCATAAATAGAAGCCTAAGTTATGAATTGTAGCGATTTGTTTTCCTAATAATTCGTTAACAGTGAATAAATGTTTTAAATAGGCTTTAGAATACTCTGTATCTACAAATGTAATTCCCATAGGATCAATCGGCGAAAAATCATCTTTCCATTTTAGATTTTTAATATTTATAGAGCCATGAGCTGTAAACAACATTCCATTTCTAGCATTACGTGTTGGCATGACACAATCAAACATATCGACTCCTAAAGCGATGTTTTCTAAGATATTAATTGGGGTTCCTACCCCCATGAGGTAACGTGGTTTATCTTCTGGAAGAATTTCACAAACAACATCCGTCATTGCATACATTTCTTCGGCAGGCTCTCCCACGGAAAGTCCACCAATAGCATTTCCAACTGCGCCAGAATTTGCAATATATTCCGCAGACTGACGTCTTAAATCTTTATAAGTACTTCCTTGAACAATTGGAAAAAATGCTTGATTAAAATCATATTTAAGAGGTGTTTTCTCAAGGTGATTTATACAGCGATCCAACCAACGATGTGTCATATGCATGGATCGTTTTGCATAATTATAATCACAAGGATAAGGAGTACATTCGTCAAAAGCCATGATGATATCCGCTCCTATACTGCGCTGAATTTCCATCACATTTTCTGGAGTAAATGTATGCATACTGCCATCAATATGGCTTTTAAATTTAACGCCTTCTTCTTTAATTTTTCGATTGGCAGAAAGTGAATATACTTGATACCCTCCAGAATCCGTTAGAATATTACGATCCCAATTCATGAATTTGTGAAGCCCTCCCGCTTTTTCTAAAATATCAATTTGAGGACGCAGAAATAAATGGTAAGTATTTGCTAAAATGACATCGGGATTGATGTCATTTTTGAGTTCTCGTTGATGCACACCTTTCACAGTTCCTACAGTACCTACAGGCATAAAAATAGGGGTTTCAATGACTCCATGATCTGTTGTGATCGTTGCTGCACGCGCCTTTGTATTCGGGTCTTTTTTTAGTAAATCAAATTTCAAACTCTTAAATTACATAGTTAATAGTCATTTTTCAGAACATAAAAACTGTTTTTATATCCCAAATACAAAATTTCTGTACGCTCTTATTTTTTGGACCGTGGGGTGTAGTTGATCAGATACTCCCCTTTTGGAGCGCCATCATCAAACGAACTTCCTTTTAGAAGAATGCGCGTTTTTTCGCGAGCGTCTTGATTACTCCAACCCTCATATTCTATTCTATATATGGCAGAAAATAATTGTGCACGTCCTACACCATGATAGCAATGAAGCAGTACAGGATAATTAGAAGGATCGTCCATTATATGAAGGAATTTATCGACCGTTTCTTGCGTGGGTACTTGATCTGTTCCTAAATTAAAATAGGTTACCCCCTCTAGCTTTTCAACTGCTTCTTTTTCGGCAGTGAGTTCTTGAGGGATTTCAGGATTATTTACCTTGTCAGTAGTATGAGGAAAACGTAAATCAATGACACTGTTAATCTGATAATCTTGTATATATGAGGCTATTTTTTCAGGTGGAATAACTCCTGATTTATAAACCTTGTTTTCTGAAATTTCTTTAAAATTATAGTTGAAGTGAACATCATATACATATTTTGAAACACCTATTACAATAACACTTAAAATAAAGAGGCCTAATTTTTTTTTCATCGCAATTAAATTTTAACTATAAATTTCTATCAATAATTCTATCAAAATAATCTTTTAAAAATGCTTTACAGGATAACTCAACAGCATCCATTTCTTTGGTACGGTTTGCTATTAAATTTTTTTCAAACTTTAAATCATTTATATCATAAAAACCAATAGCTTTTTCACCGTCAAAGATACAAATTATATTTCCCTTACTGTATTGATAATTTTGATTGTTAAAATTCATGACATAGGGGGGCATTCGGTCAACACTGGTATTCACCAAACTACGTCCCCAACTTCGAAATGGTTTATTGTATCCAATCATATCTAAAATGGTTGGGTAAATATCAATTTGTTGCGCCAATTCCTCATTAACTCCTATATATTCTTCGTTGGGACTATAAATCAATATAGGAACGGCATACCTATTAATGGTATTTAAGTACTGTTCCTTGTAGTGGATCTGATTTGTATGATCCGCAGTAATGATAAAAATGGTGTTTTCGAACCAAGGTTCCTTTTTGGCAGCTTCAAAAAATTGTTTATAAGAAAAATCTGTATAGCCTACACATTGATGCATTGGCAGTGTTCCCTTTGGAAATACCCCTTCATATTCTTTAGGGATAATGTAAGGTTCGTGTGAAGTGACTGTAAAAATTGTAGAGAAAAAAGGCGTTGTTTTGGTATCTAAAACTTCTTTGGTGTACTGAAAAAATGGTGCGTCCCAGATTCCCCAAACTCCATCAAACAAAAGATCGTTATTGAATTCTGTTTTACCATAATAGTGATCGAATCCTAGAATGTTTGAAAATCCTAAAAAGCCCATAGAACCATTGGGAGCTCCGTGGAAAAAGGAGGTGTCATAGCCTTCGTTATTTAAAATAGAAACAACCGATTCTATATCTTGATTGGCATAAGGGGACGATGTATAGGCATCTTTAAAAGAAGGAATTCCTGCCAATACAGAAGACATTCCATGGATGGATTTTCTTCCATTTGCATATGCATTGTTAAATATCAAACTTTTTGTTGCCAAAGAATCTAAAAATGGGGTGTAGCTTACATAATCTTTGATTACTGAGGGATCATTAAAAGCACCCATGTATTCTCTACTATAACTTTCGGTAATAAAGACCACAACATTTGGAGGCTTTTGAACGGCTTTCTGATACGTTTTAATTGGTTGAGCTAAACTGTCAACAACTGATTTAGGTAAATCATAAGCTACTTTTTTAAATGTTACTTTATTAAAAGTTCTGATAATGGCAAAAGGGGTGTTTAAAACAAAGTCTGCATGTTGAATTTTAGAAACATGTCTATTTGCATCCACTAAATTTATGGGACGTGTACTGTATTTAAAATCCCCTCGGATCCCACCGACCATAAGGGTTGCCATGGTAAGAAAGCAAACCACTGATGAAAGGAAATAAGCAAATAGGCCCTTCGCATAAGGTTTTGTGTGTACTTTCACTTTTTTATAAAGGAATATCCACAAAGCGGTCACAATAAAAAATAATAAAAAAACATGCCAATAACTGACGGCAAAACGACCAAACATCGGAAGGAGATTGCTTTCATGTTTGATGACATCCCATTCTGAAACTGTAGTTCTACTATAATTGAATTTATAATAAATTAAATCTACAAAGTTTAAGGCCATCCCTATCAAGTTTGTAAGGAAGTAAACAAAAAATAATAATTTCTGATAGCCTTTCCGTGTATTAATCAGAAGAGGAAACATTGACAACAACACAAACAAACTATTTAAATAAAAAATTGCAGTCGTATCAAACGCAATTCCGTGATAACTCAGTCTTAAATACTCGGATATGGAATCAATTTCTAAATATGAATAATTATAAATAAAGAATAAAAAACGGCTTACGGTATAAAAAAAATAAACAAGTAACAACCTGTAAATCATTACTTTATATTCTTGCAGTCTTATAAATTTTAGCATGGAAATTTTTCAAAAAATAAGTGTAAAAGTAGAAAATAAATTACACATTTAAACACTCGTTGATTCTTTTTATAAATTGTTAGTTAAATTGTAAAAAATACAAGATTAAATACTCTATCTATTTAAAATTAAAATTATATTTGAAAATCATTTTTTTAACATCTAAAACCTAGTCAATGTCAAACAAAAATTTACAGGATTTAACAACCCAAGTTCGTAGAGATATTTTACGGATGGTTCACAAAGTAAACTCTGGTCATCCGGGCGGATCCTTAGGGTGTACCGAATTTCTAGTGGCACTTTATACCAACATTATGCATCGTAAAGAAGGTTTTGATATGGATGGGATTGACGAGGATTTGTTTTTCCTATCAAATGGTCATATCTCTCCTGTTTTTTACAGCGTATTGGCACATTCTGGGTATTTTCCAGTGGAAGAACTGAACACATTTAGATTGTTAAACTCTAGATTACAAGGACACCCCACTACACATGAAGGGCTTCCTGGAGTTCGAATTGCTTCTGGTTCATTAGGACAAGGACTTTCAGTTGCGATCGGTGCGGCACAAACAAAAAAATTAAATAAGGATTCACATTTGATCTACAGTCTTCACGGCGATGGCGAATTACAAGAGGGTCAAAATTGGGAAGCGATCATGTATGCTTCTGCAAAAAATGTGGACAATATAATTGCAACCATAGATTTAAACGGCAAACAAATTGACGGAGCTACTGACGATGTACTTCCTATGGGAAGTATTAAAGGGAAGTTTGAAGCGTTTGACTGGACGGTTATTGAAATTGAAAATGGAAACGATATTGAATCGATATTAGAAGGGATGGCTACAGCTAAGGCGGCTACTGGCAAAGGAAAACCCGTTTGTGTTCTCTTAAAAACCATGATGGGTAATGGCGTTGATTTCATGATGCACACCCATGCATGGCACGGAAAGGCACCAAATGACGCGCAGTTAGAATCGGCTTTAAATCAGAATCCAGAAACTTTAGGAGATTATTAAATTCAAAACCAATAGAGAATGAAAACTTATACATTTACAGAAAAAAAAGATACAAGAAGTGGTTTTGGAGCTGGTCTTACAGAACTCGGAAGAACCAACCCAAATGTCGTAGCACTTTGTGCAGATTTGATTGGATCTCTAAAAATGAATCAATTTATTGAAGAAAACCCAGAACGTTTTTTTCAAATTGGAATTGCCGAAGCCAACATGATGTCTATTGCTGCTGGCTTGACTATTGGCGGTAAAATTCCTTTTACAGGTACCTTTGCTAATTTTTCTACGGGACGTGTTTACGATCAAATCAGACAGTCGATTGCCTATTCTGATAAGAATGTAAAAATTTGTGCATCTCACGCTGGATTAACTTTAGGAGAAGATGGGGCTACGCACCAAATTTTGGAAGATATTGGATTGATGAAAATGCTCCCGGGTATGGTCGTTATTAATACGTGTGATTACAACCAAACCAAGGCAGCGACGATTGCCATTGCAGATCATGAAGGGCCTGTATATTTAAGATTTGGAAGGCCAGCAGTTCCTGTATTCACCCCAGAAGATCAAGTCTTTGAAATTGGGAAAGCCATTCAACTTCAAGAAGGATCGGATGTAACTATTGTTGCGACAGGTCATCTTGTTTGGGAAGCACTTGAAGCTGCCAAAGTATTGCATGCACAAGGAATTTCTGCAGAGGTTATCAATATTCACACCATTAAACCTTTGGATGATAAAGCAATCCTTGATTCTGTTGCAAAAACAGGCTGTATTGTAACTGCTGAAGAGCACAACCATCTTGGAGGTTTGGGAGAAAGTGTGGCGCGAGTCTTAGCACTTCACCATCCAACACCTCAAGAGTTTGTCGCAACTAATGACACGTTTGGAGAGTCTGGAACCCCTGCTCAACTCATGGAAAAATACGGTCTTAATAGCGATACTATTGTTGCGAAAGCATTGAAAGTTATGAAACGAAAGTAAGCAGATCACATATTTGTTTAAACCAAAAAAGAGTCGCAATTGCGACTCTTTTTTTATGCTATAACTTGTTTTATTCTATTCTTTCGGATTCTGTATCATCTAAATAATTAGGAATTCCATTGCCGTTATTATCTAAAATTGTGATAACATTTGCGGTATAATCATTCCGATTGGATCGTTGCTTAATTGGAGATATCAGCTGATTAAAGTCCAATACAAGTGCATCTAGAATTGCTTGAAGATCAACTCTTGTGTCTGCTATATAAACTTCTACACCAACCTCATCAGAAGTGGCTGTTCCATCGCCATCATCATCAGCATCTACAAAATCAACCACTAAATCTCCATCTGTATCTTTACCATATAAATCATAATCAGCTTCAATAACCTCCATATAGGTTGGGATATTATCTGAATCGTGATCGGTAGTTTCTGTTTGTAACAACTCAAACTTAAAAACTAAATTAGAATACGACGGAATTGAAGTTTGATAGAGTGCATAATACCCTAAACCGGAAGGTAAAAACATAACACCCATTCCATATCCTTCGTAGGAGACCGTTCCATCTGAATTGGATGTAAAAGTACCCACGTTAAACTCTGGCATGACACGACTCCAACCTGGAATTAATCCGGCCAAATCAAAATCGGTAGGCGTTGATTTTACTTCAAATTCTTCTCCATCCAAAAGAGATCCTGCATACTTGACACGTACTTTGTCACAAAAACGAGGAGACTGCGCAGTTGTTGTTCCTTGATTGATTTTTAAAATATAATAGTCGTATTCAACGTCTTCATAAGTTGTTGTTTTGGTCTCCACAGCCGACATTAAAAGCGTCGCATCAGAAGGCAGTGTTTCGCCTTCAAGTAACTCAGTAATCACCACATCTGCTATGGTAGGGTTTGCCAACGCATTGACTTCTGTAGAATTATAATAATGAGAGTTGAGGTAGCCCAAAAGTGAATCTTTGTCTATAACTTGCTGTTCTGTACGGTCATTTTCGGGCACAGATACAATTGTACCCTCATCATCAGGACTGCATGATATGACTGAAATAATCAAGGTGCAGATAAATAGTATGTTATATTTATAGTTCATATGTTCACATTTAGTTTCGCAAGATACAATATTATACTATTTTTGTATAGTACATTAACGATGTTTTAAGCATTTTATGAGAATCGATAAATATTTGTGGTGTGTTCGTTATTTCAAAACCCGTAATATTGCCACAACGGCTTGTAAAAAAGGACATATCAGAGTAAATGATGCCATTGTAAAGCCCAGTAGAGAGGTCTATCCAATGGACAAAATAGTGGTACGCTTGAATCAAATGAACTATCAATTGACCGTTTTAGACATTCCACCCAGTCGTGTGGGAGCAAAACTGGTTGATATCTACAGAACGGACACCACGCCAAAATCTGAGTTTGAAGCCCAAGAATTATTAAAATATTCAAAAGATTATTACCGTCAAAAAGGCGAAGGGCGTCCAACTAAAAAAGACCGCCGAGAAATTGATTCGTATTTAGAAAGTGATGAAAATAAAAATGAAACCAATAAAGAATAAAAACAGTTTTTTATCTTTGAACAAATAAACACTATGGGCTTAACAGAAAATTGCATTTTAAATCACGATGAAATAAACCACAAGATAAAACGAATTGCTTATCAGATTTATGAATCGAATGTTGAAGAACAAGAAGTCATACTTGCTGGTATTGAATCAAATGGTTACTTGTTTGCTAAAAAACTAAAAGCTGTCTTAGTTGAAATCTGTGACATCAACCCTATTCTTTGTAAGGTAGTTATTGATAAAAAAAATCCAACAACCCCTATAACCACTTCGCTTACAAAAGATGCCTACACAAATAAATCATTAGTGCTCGTAGATGATGTATTAAATTCTGGTACGACCTTAATATACGGGGTCAAACATTTTTTGGATGTTCCTTTAAAACAGTTTAAAACAGCAGTCCTTGTCAATCGGAATCATAAGAAGTATCCCGTCAAGGCAGATTTTAAAGGCATTTCTTTATCGACCTCTATTCATGAACATGTTTCTGTAATCTTTTCAGGAAGAAAAACAAAAGTAGTTTTAGATTAATTTAGTTTTGATCCTTGCTGTAATTTCAGAAACACTTAGGTTGTCTGTTTGAATTATGAGTTCGGCTTGATTGTAATAAAACGAACGTTCAAATAAATGTTTAGCAATAAACTCTGGAATGTCTGCATCATTTAAATTAGCAATCAAAGGGCGTTTTGCTTTTTCATGAATCAGACGATCTGATAAGTTTTTGATTGAAAGATTTAAAAAAACGGTCTTCACGTTTGGGTGATTTACCAAAAATTGCATGGTATCGGAATAGCAAGGCGTACCGCCGCCCAATGCAAGCACTAAGGAGTCGGAATTATGACACAGTTGTTTAACGGCATCGGACTCTATTGTTCTAAAAAACAATTCTCCTTTAGTATTAAAAATTTCAGAAATTGAAGTGTTTTGTTTTTGTTCAATATAATCGTCCAAATCTAAAAAATTAGTTTTTAAATTTTTTGCAAGTATCTGTCCAACAGTAGACTTACCGCACCCCATATATCCTAGCAAAACAACGATCATACTTCTATCAAAATTTGATTATACCTCCTCTTAAATTAGCTAGAACAAAAAAACGAAAAATATTCTGAAAAAGCATTGTATAATTAATTAAACCCTTTATATTTGCAGCCGCATTGAGAAGAAATGTGAGACCTGGTAGCTCAGTTGGTAGAGCATCTCCCTTTTAAGGAGAGGGTCCTGGGTTCGAGCCCCAGCCAGGTCACTGAAAAAGTTAAGTTTATTCTTAACTTTTTTTTTACCTTTAACATTCATAATGCGCACGTGGCGGAATTGGTAGACGCGCTAGCTTGAGGGGCTAGTGGGAATTATTCCCGTGGAAGTTCGAGTCTTCTCGTGCGCACTTTTTGATTATTTAAGTTCAATATTTTGTTTATACTAATTTTTGAGTTAATTTAGTTGACCCAAATCTTATGAAAACATGAACACTATCAAAACCTCCTTTAGTATAAAGGACTTAGAAAATCTTTCTGGAATTAAAGCCCATACCATTCGTATATGGGAAAAACGTTACAATCTTCTCGAGCCAGAACGAACAAACACAAACATTAGAACTTACAACTTAAGAAGCTTACAGAAACTAATGAACATTAGTTTCTTAAACAGTAATGGGTATAAAGTTTCTAAAATTGCGGCACTTGATGAATTTCAAATTGCTTCAAAGGTAAAAGAAATTTCATATCAAGGTAATACGGAATCACATGCCTTTAATGCCTTTAAACTGGCAATGTTAAATTTTGATCAAGCACTTTTTTACAACACCTATAACCGCTTGTTAGAAGAAAAAAGTTTTCGAGAAATTTTTTACGAACTCTTCATTCCTATCATACAAGACATCGGTCTTTTATGGCAAACACTTACAATCACCCCGTCACATGAGCATTTTTTATCAACTCATATTCGGCAAAAAGTATTGATTCATATTGAGCGTTTACAAAGTGCAAACCCAAAACCAGATACAAAAACATTTGTATTGTTTTTACCGCTCAATGAAATTCACGATATTGGATTGTTGTTTATAAACTATGAACTTCTTAGCCGTGGATATCACACAATATTCCTAGGAGAAAGCGTTCCTGTTGAGAATCTCAACCTACTTAATACTTTATATGACGATATTACATAAATTTCGTATTTCACTATTAAACCCTATCCAGAGGATGTGGAAAATTACTTGACAAAACTCTACTCTGAGGTGATTGAAAACACCACCAATTCGGTACGGTTAATTGGACCACGTTTTAAAGATTCCAAACCTAAAAAAACTCCAAAAAAAATGAAGATCTATGACTCCATAAAAAAATTAGTTAAAGATTTGTAAAAAATCGTTAGACACATCCTTACTGTATTGGCTTTTGCTTATTTTTATAAACTCAATGAAAAAGACAATACAAATTATTGGTTCTGGATTTTCATCCTTATCTGCAGCTTGCTATCTAGCACAAGCGGGGCACACAGTGTCTATCTACGAAAAAAACAGTACAGTAGGCGGACGTGCACGCCAACTAAAAAAAGAGGGGTTTACTTTTGATATTGGTCCTTCCTGGTATTGGATGCCGGACGTTTTTGATCGATTTTTCTCTGATTTTGGCAAAAAGACGTCTGACTATTATCATATTGACAAACTAAATCCCGCTTATAAAATATTTTTTGATGACGAAATTATTACCATCGGTGACTCCATGGATAAAATTTGTATGGAATTTGAACGCATTGAAAAAGGAAGTGGTCGCAAACTGAAAAAATTCATTGATAAAGCCCAAAATAATTACGGCATAGCTGTCAACAAAATTCTGTACAACGCACCTGGAGTATCCCCCTTAGAATTAGTTTCTAAAGATACCGTCGCCCGTTTAGATCAGTTTTTTAAAACCATCAGTCATGAAGTTCGAAAAAACTTTAGCAATCCAAAGTTGATTTCAACACTTGAATTTCCTTCCCTATTTTTAGGAGCCAAACCGAGTAAAACGCCTTCATTTTTTAGTTTTATGAATTATGCCGATTTTGGTTTAGGAACTTGGCATCCAAGAGGTGGCATGTATGAAATAATCAAAGGAATGGAAGCCTTAGCTATCGAGTTAGGTGTGCAAATACACACCAACCACCCAGTGGATAAAATTGTAGTTGAAAAAGGCATCGTAAATGGTATTGTTACTAAAAATGTATTTATAGAATCTGACATTGTATTGAGTGGAGCGGATTATCACCACTCCGAAACCTTGTTAGATTCAGAGTACAGACAACATTCAGAAGCGTATTGGGATAAAAAAGTATTTGCTCCTTCCTCCTTGTTGTTTTATATAGGATTGGATAAAAAACTGAAAAACACAGAACATCACAACTTGTTTTTTGATGCTGATTTTGAGAAACATGCCGAAGAGATTTATGACGACCCAAAATGGCCAAGCCATCCTTTATTTTATGCCAATGTACCTTCAAAAACAGACCCTTCCATGGCACCAAAAGGTTGTGAAGCATTGTTTATTTTGATGCCTATTGCTCCAAATATTGAGGACACTCCCGAACTTAGAAGCCGCTATTTAGGAAAGATAATTGAAAGATTTGAAGAAAAAACAAAGCAATCAATTCAAAATAATATTATATTTAAGGATTCCTTTTGTGTTGAAGATTTTAAATCGGAATACAACTCGTACAAAGGAAATGCTTATGGAATGGCAATGACATTATTACAAACGGCCTTTTTGAGACCAAAACTAAAAAGTAACAAAGTAAAAAATTTATTTTTCACAGGACAATTAACTGTCCCTGGACCAGGAGTGCCCCCTTCTCTAATCTCCGGAAAACTGACCTCAGAACTTATTCAAAAGATGCTGAATAAAAGTTAAGCAGCTTCGTTTAAAAAAATAAAAAAATAGTTTATGAAGTCCATATTTGATACTGTATCAAAAGACTGTAGTCGAATTATCACACAAACCTATAGCACCTCGTTTTCGATGGCTACAAAAATGCTGTCTAATTCGATTCGACAGGATATTTATAATATTTACGGTTTTGTACGCCTCGCTGATGAAATTGTAGATTCATTTCATGATTACGATAAAGAAGCATTGTTTATTCAATTTGAAACGGATTTAGAAGCGGCGCTCATTAATAAAATAAGTTTGAACCCAATCCTAAATTCATTTCAAGAAACCTATCACAACTATAATATTGACAAAGAGATGGTTGATGCGTTTATGAATTCAATGCGTCAAGATCTACACAAAACGGTCTATCACACTGAAGAAGAGTATAAAAATTACATTTACGGCTCGGCTGATGTGGTTGGTCTTATGTGCTTAAAAGTATTTGTAAAAGGAGACCATCAAAAGTATGAGAAGCTTAAAGAAACAGCAATGGCTTTGGGATCTGCATTTCAAAAAGTAAATTTCCTCAGAGATTTAAAAGCCGATCACGACGAATTAAACCGAACCTATTTCCCTAATACGGATTTGAATAACTTAGATGAAATCTCTAAAAAGGCTATTATTGACGATATAGAAAAAGATTTTGCAGAAGGATTGCAAGGAATTAAACAACTCCCTTTAGAAGCAAAATTTGGCGTTTTTATGGCGTATCGTTACTATAATCAACTTCTTGTAAAACTAAAAACAACCCCTGCGCTCGAAATTAAAAGTACCCGTATTCGAGTCCCTGATTATAAAAAAGTAGAACTGCTCACCCGCAGTTATGTCAAATACCAACTCAATCTATTATAACCGCTATTATGAACACATTTTTATGGATACTCGTTTTTTTAGGAACCTTTTCAACCATGGAATTTATGGCGTGGTTTACACATAAATACGTCATGCACGGGTTTTTATGGAGCCTACACAAAGATCACCATCACAAAGATCACAAAAGTTGGTTTGAACGCAATGATGCCTTTTTTATTTTCTATGCAGTGGTTAGTATGACCTGTTTTTACTTTTGGAGTTACGAAGGATTTTGGGCAGGACTTCCGATTGGCTTAGGAATTATGGCGTATGGAGCGACCTACTTTATTGTACACGATATTTTTATTCATCAACGCTTTAAATTATTTCGAAATGCCAACAATTGGTACGCAAAAGGGCTGAGACGTGCACACAAAATACATCACAAACATCTTGGGAAAAGCGATGGCGAATGTTTTGGAATGTTATTTGTACCGTTCAAATACTTTAAACGGTAAAACATGAATACACTCTATCTTTTATTAAACTTAGGGTCTATTTCGGTGCCGTTTCTATATAGTTTTCATCCAAGATTACAACTCCACAAACGATTCCTCTGGGTCTTTATTTCAATCCTTCTAACGATGGTAATTTTTATTCCGTGGGATGTGATTTTTACAAGGCATAAAATCTGGGGGTTTAATGAGACCTATTTTTTAGGCCCCAAATTTTTAAGTCTTCCTCTTGAAGAATGGTTGTTTTTTATTTGTATTCCCTTTGCTTGTGTATTTACGCATTATGCACTCCTTCTCTATTTTCCGAATTTAAAACTTAGCAAAGCAGCCACTAAAGCGATTAGTTTTGGACTTATAACGCTGTTATTTATTCTCATTGTTGGTAATTATGATAAGTGGTACACGCTGATTAATTTTAGCTTGGCAATTCCGTTAACCGTGCTTGTTTATAAATATAACACCAAATTGCTTCAACATTTTTTCTTGACTTTTTTAGTAATGCTGATTCCATTTTTTATTGTAAATGGCATCTTAACCGGTAGTTTTATTGACAATCAAGTGGTGTGGTACAACAATGCCGAAAACTTAGGCATCCGTATGGGTACAATTCCTGTTGAAGATAGTATTTACGCATACACTATGATTCTTTGTAATTTATTTCTAACGGAATTTTTCACAAAGAAGTTTCATAACAAAAAACACTCGAACTGACAAACGGTTAGGATGTCACTTCGAGTGAATCTATAAAGACTTGCCTACTTAGTATAACTTTCCGGAATACGAAGGTGAGTGAGTTCACTCCTTAGGCGTTTTGTTTTTTGATAAGGTTCAAAGCAGACCCTTCATTATACCATTCAATTTGAGAATCGTTATAGGTATGGTTTGCAATAATGATATCCTTAGAACCATCGGCATGAACCGCTTCAATAGTAAGGGGTTTCCCTGGTGCAAATGCATTCAAGTCCACAAAATTAAAGGTATCATCTTCTTGAATTAAATCATAATCTGATTCCGTCGCAAAAGTCAATCCTAACATTCCTTGTTTTTTAAGGTTTGTTTCATGGATACGTGCAAATGATTTTACAATGACCGCAACTACTCCCAAATGACGTGGCTCCATCGCCGCATGTTCTCTTGAAGATCCTTCACCATAATTATGATCGCCAACAACAATGGTATGAATACCTTTGGACTTGTATTCACGTTGGGTTTTAGGTACCGCATCATAATCCCCTGTAAGTTGATTTTTTACAAAGTTTGTTTGCATATTAAACGCATTCACAGCACCAATCAAACAGTTGTTTGAAATATTATCTAAATGTCCTCTGTAACGCAACCAAGGTCCTGCCATAGAGATATGGTCAGTGGTACATTTTCCATGTGCTTTAATTAATAGTTTGGCACCTTGAATTGTATTTCCAATTGGCTCAAAAGGGGTTAAAAGTTCTAGACGTTCAGAATCTGCAGCAACCTCAACTTTCACATGACTGCCATCTTCTTCAGGTGCTAAATAGCCCGCATCTTCCACAGCAAAGCCTTTTTCTGGCAACTCGTGTCCTGTGGGTTCATCTAACATGACTTTATCGCCATCTTTATTTATCAGTGAATCTGTTAATGGATTAAAGTCTAAGCGGCCAGAAATCGCAATTGCAGCAACCATTTCTGGTGATGCTACAAACGCATGGGTATTTGGATTTCCATCAGCCCGTTTAGCAAAGTTTCTGTTAAAGGAGTGAACAATACTATTTTTGGGAGCATTTTTAGGGTCTTCATAACGTCCCCATTGCCCAATACAAGGACCACAAGCGTTGGTGAATATCTTAGCATCTAGATTTTCAAATACCTCTAAAATTCCATCACGTTCTGCTGTATATCGTACCTGTTCAGAACCTGGATTAATTCCAAATTCTGCTTTGGTAACCAAGCCTTTATCCAATGCTTGTTGTGCGATGGAAGCTGCACGCGATAAATCTTCGTACGATGAATTGGTACAAGATCCAATCAAGCCCCACTCTACTTTTAAAGGCCAATCGTTTGATTTTGCTTTGTCGGTCATAGTTCCTACTTCTGTTGCTAAATCTGGCGTAAAAGGCCCGTTGATATGTGGCATTAAAGTCGATAAATCAATCTCAATTAATTCATCAAAATAATCTTCTGGAGATGCATATACTTCCGGATCGGCTGTTAACGAATCTTTTACTTGATTGGCAGCATCAGCTACATCATTTCTATCTGTAGAACGCAGGTAACGCTCCATTGATTCATCATAACCAAAAGTGGAAGTTGTGGCACCAATTTCGGCACCCATATTACAAATAGTTCCTTTTCCTGTACAGGACATAGAAGTTGCTCCAGGTCCAAAGTATTCTACAATAGCTCCTGTTCCCCCCTTTGCTGTTAAGATTCCTGCAACCTTGAGAATAACGTCTTTTGGTGCAGTCCAACCTGAAAGATTTCCTGTTAATTTGACTCCAATAAGTTTAGGGAATTTAAGCTCCCAAGCCATGCCTGCCATCACATCCACAGCATCTGCACCACCAACTCCAATAGCAATCATTCCCAGTCCTCCAGCATTCACGGTATGTGAATCTGTTCCAATCATCATCCCACCCGGAAAGGCATAATTTTCGAGTACCACTTGGTGAATAATTCCAGCACCAGGCTTCCAAAATCCGATACCATATTTATTCGATACTGATTCTAAGAAATTAAATACTTCATTACTATTATTTAATGCAAATTGTAAATCTTTAGTCGCTCCAACTTTGGCCTGGATCAAGTGATCACAATGCACTGTTGTAGGAACTGCTACTTGCTTTTTCCCGGCTTGCATAAACTGTAATAATGCCATTTGAGCTGTCGCATCCTGACAAGCAATTCTATCGGGTGCAAAGTCAACATAATCTTTACCACGCTCATATGCTTTTGCAGCAGTGTCGTCCCAAAGGTGACTGTAAAGTATTTTTTCTGATAAGGTTAGCGGACGTCCAACAAGTTGACGTGCTTTTTCAATGCGTCCCGGCATTTGACGGTACACTTCTTTAATAACATTTATATCGAAAGCCATAATCTGAATAATTTTATTTGGTAATAATCGCTCGTAAAAGTACGAATTAAATAAAATTATATTCAATTAAATAGGCAATAAGAAACCTAAATAACTATAATTCAATTAAAAGTAAATTTTACTTTAATAAATTAAATTATTATTAGAATTTCAGTTTAAAAGTTGTGATAAAATGACTAAAACGGAATTAAAATAAATTTTCAATAATGGATTCTACCGAAACACCATCGGCTTCCGCCTTATAATTCTTGATAATTCTGTGACGAAGAATACTAACTGCAACGGCCTGAACATCTTCGATATCTGGCGAAAGTTTACCGTTAATTACCGCATAGGTTTTGGCGGCTAAAATTAGATTTTGAGAAGCTCTTGGACCTGCACCCCAATCGACATATTTTTTAATTATTGGAATTGTTGACGAAGCATCTGGACGCGTTTTACCAACCATTTTAACCGCATATTCAATGACGTTATCAGGCACTGGAATTTTGCGAATAAGTGCTTGAAAATCTATGATTTCGCTTGCAGAAAAAACCACTTCAACTTCCGACGTTGTGCTTACAGTAGTCAACTTTACTACTTGCACTTCTTCTTCAAAACTTGGATACGTCAGGTTGATTGAGAACATGAACCGGTCCAATTGTGCTTCAGGTAACGGATAGGTACCTTCTTGCTCAATCGGGTTTTGAGTAGCCAATACAAAATAGGGAGTGTTCAATTTATAATGGTGTCCTGCAATAGTAACCGACCGCTCTTGCATAGCTTCTAAAAGTGCTGCTTGTGTTTTTGGCGGGGTTCTATTGATTTCATCGGCTAATATAATGTTTGAAAATATAGGACCTTTAATGAATTTGAATTGACGATCGGTGTCTAAAATCTCACTTCCCAAGATATCACTCGGCATTAGGTCTGGAGTAAATTGAATCCGTTTAAAATCCAAGCCTAGTGCCTTGGCAATTGTATTTACCATTAGGGTCTTTGCCAGTCCGGGGACACCGACTAACAAGGAGTGCCCACCAGAGAATATGGAGATTAGAATTTGTTCAATGACCGCATCTTGACCTACAATGACTTTAGAGATTTCTTGTTTTAAAGTCTCGTACTTCTTGAGGTGTTGTTTTAAAGATGCAACATCTGACATGGCTTAGTTGATTTTGAACCAGTTACTATTAAAATCACAGCTACGTAACTCGCCATTAATTTTAATATAAGTATCCATAATTTTTTCTTCTTGCCACTTCTCTATCGCGTTCAATTGTTTTTCTTGAAGTGCAAGTGCCTTAATCTTTAAGTAATCTTGTGCAAAATTAGCCTCATGTTCATCGACACGAGCAGTAACTGTTAAAATCTTAAATTTCACTGGATGAATTCGATCTTGGTCTTTTAGGACTGGACTTACTTCGTTGTCTTTTAAGTTCTGTATTTGAGAATATAATTCAGGATCCATTTTAGTGAGCTCAAAATTATAGTCTTGTGTTTCAGGATTTCGAAGTTGACCGCCGTCAAACTTAGTTTCTTCTTCGTCACTTGCTTCTCTAGCTGCTTCTGCAAATGTAATTTCACCATCGAGGATGCTTTGTCTTACTTTTTCGAGTTTTTCTTTTGCTTCTTTGATGGCTGTTGGTGTCACTTTTGGAATTAATAGAATATGTCTAATATCAAATTCTTGACCTCTAATTTTTTCCAATTGAATGATATGATAACCAAAATCTGTTTTAAAAGGTTTAGAAACCTCTCCTTCTTGTAAAGAAAATGCAACTTCTCTAAACTCTTTTGCCATTACAGGACGTTTCCTGTTAAGTGTGTATTTTCCACCTGTTCGTTTAGATCCAGGATCTTCGGTATAAAGAACAGCCTTGGTTGTAAAACTTGCGCCGTTATCAATAACGTCAGCTCTGAATTCATTCAAACGTTTGATGACTTTATCAACTTCTGCTTTTGTTGTTTCTGGAACCACAACAATTTGAGCAACACGCATTTCAGTACCAAACTGTGGGCGTTCATCTTCTGCGATTTTATTAAAAAACTGACGTACTTCGTCTGGAGTAACTTCAATTTCTTCAATAATTGCTTGTTGCATCATCGATGCCATTTTACCATTTTTATTCAGCTCAAACATTTCATCTCTGAGTTCTTTTTCAGATGATTTTTTGTAATAAGCAATTAATTTTTCCATAGAACCGATCTGTTCTGCAAATCCTTCTAGTTGTTGATCGACATAGGATCTTACCTCTGCATCATTTATCTCAATACTATCTTGAATGGCATGATGAACATAGAGTTTATCTTCTAAAAGTTTGCCAAAAAGCTGACAACGCGTAATGTCTTCTGTCGAAATACCTCCGGCTTCTAATTGGGTAAATTGTTTGTCGATATCGGAGTCTAAAATAACAAAGTCACCAATCACAGCAGCAACACCATCTATTTTGACACGTTGAATGGTATCAACCATGGATGTCTTCGGTGCTTCAACCTCAACAGACTCTTCAATAATTTCTTGTGAAAAAGAAAAAAGAGTAGTGAATAAACAAAATCCTAGTACGTAATACTTAATTATATATTTCAAATTTTTTGTTTTTAATGGCATCATTAACTATATCACTTTTTAGTTGTTTGATGAGTTTTAACTTTCGATTATTAATGATAATTTGTTTTAAAGTCGGCAACACATACTCCATTGGCGCTTGATTTCCTCGTTCTAAAACTTCATTAATCTGCATCAAATATAACCCTAAAGAATCTTTGAGCTGTATAAAATTTGGTTTTTTTAACAGTACTTTATTAAAACCTAATTGTAAGGGTGTAATTTTAGAAATTGCTTGTTCGGATTTTATCCAAATTGAATCTTTTAAATAAAAAGAATTGAATTGAATGGATATAGAATCTAAGCGTGTTTGATCCTCTGAATTAAAACGCTTGAACCGTTTTTTGACTTCTTCTAAGTTGGATAGTTTTGAATTTACATTCACATATCTCATTTTTAAGAGGTCTTCTTTTAAAATAAAAAGCTGCTGATTACTTGAGTAAACGTCGTCTAATTCCTGTTTTGTGATGGAAGTATCCAAATTCTTATTTACCAAAGCCTCAACATAAGCAGATGTGTACAAATCACTTTTGTATTGTTGAACGAGCTGTTCAAACTCTGATTGCGTCTCTTTAGTTAGATTAAGATTCGCTCCATCAATTAGAAGTTGTGTGGTAGCCCAATTATTAATAATATTTTGGACATATATAATGCTATCTGATTCCGATTGATCTTTTACAAAACTAAAATCGATATCTGTTTCATACAAAAACGCATCGTTTACACGTGCCAAAGGAGTTGCTTCTGAGGGTGCCGGTCGTAGATTACATCCCGCCAATACCAAAAAAGAAATTATAAATAGTCGGTTGAAGTCGTTCAAAATTAGTTAGAAATTAATGCGTTTACTTTTGCAAGTACGTCTTGATTGATATCTACCTTAAATTTAGCGCGTAATTCGTTAATCCAATCAGACTCTAATGTTATCTGATAATCCGCTAGCAGCTGACCTTTAGCCTCTTCAAAAGTTTTAAGAGCTGTTGGCTTTAAAGCAGTTATATTAATAACATAAAAGTTTGAATTTTCCTCAATTACTTCAGAAACTCCCGTTTTGAATGGAAAACTTTTAGGCAATGCAGGGTGTCCTAGTTCCAGTTCGCCATTTGAAAAGATAACGTTTTGCTGCTCTTTATTTAACGCTTCATCAATCATTTTATTTGACTGATTTTTAGCCCAATATTTACGAACTTTTTTGATGTAAGTTTTATCAGATGATCGTGCTACAGAGCCTTCAATTCTATCAGGCCAAATATAGTTTTGTTTATTTAAATTGTAAAATTCTTGAAGACCTATGGAGTCGTTTTTAGCACCCTCCCATATCTTGTCTTGCATCAATTCAAATAACAACAAACCTTCTCGGTATTCATTTAGAATATATGAAAACTCTTGATTTTCATTTTCTAGATTTTCTTCTTTGTACTTGAATACAGATTTTTCCAAGAAAGTTTCATATTGTTTTTTAACAACTACTGAGGTTGGCCATTCTTTTTTAATTGATTTTAGATTTTTGTTTATAAATTCCAAAAAGTCTAAATACGTATATGTTTGGTTTTTAATACTCAAAAAGGATTGACTCTTGTTAAATTTACTTGAGAGTTCCCATACATTATCAGATGTATTATAACTTAAATTTGATTCGAATTTCGCTAGCTTTGAGTTTGGAGTTTCAATCTGATATTCAGCTAATAATTGTTCCAACATTTTTGCTTTTACAAGCTGAGAACGCGAATCTTTACCAACTCTATTTTTCAATTCTGACTGCAATTTTTCAAAAGATTGTACCTCTTTTCTGTTGATATATTTTAAAATATGCCATCCAAACTGTGTTTGAATTGGTTTAGAGATTGGATTGGATGGAGACAGTTCAAAGGCTGTTGTTTCAAAAATCTCAGAGTTTATCTGACCAGATTTGAAAGGTTTGAGTTCACCACCATGAATTGAACTGCTTTTATCATCAGAAAATTGTTTCGCGAGTTCTCCAAAGTCTTCACCCTGAAGTAACAAACGGTGCAATTCCTGAATGCGATCTTTCGCTACTAGTGTAGAGTCTTTTTGTGTGTTGGCAATCATAATATGAGCTACAGACACCTGACCTTTTGACTTTCTTTTCTCTAAAACTTTGACCACATGGAAGCCAAATCTTGTTCGGAACGGTTGAGAAACGGAACCAACTTCGGTTGCATAGGCCGCAGATTCAAAATTATACACCATTTTAAAAGCAGAAAAATAACCTAGATCTTCTACAAAAACAGATTTTCCGTTGTGGAGTTCCTTTTTTAGGGACTCAAAATCTTCATTTAAAAATCGTTCTCTGTAGGCTTCAATTTTAGAGTATGCTGCTAATGTGTCTGTTTCAACTTCATCCAACAGCACTAGAATATGTTGCGCTTTTACTTCATTTTCTGTTCGCTCATAGGCTTCACGAACTAAATCATCCGTCACATTTTTATCGGTCAAATAGGTTTGAGTTAATTGATTTTTATAGGACTTGAATTCATTTAAATACACAGGATCTTTGTCGTATCGCAATGCTTTTGCTTCAGTTAATTTTAATTTATAATTCACAAACAACTCTAAATATGAATCAACTTCTTTTTGAGAATCATCTTGAACTAAGTTCAGATTTTTATTGTAAACTCTCATAAATTCATTCGCTGAGATAGGTTCACCTGAGATTGTAAGTAAAATATCGTTTTCAGATATTTGAGCATTTGATAGAAGAAATGAAAAGCAGGCCGTACTTAGAAATAGGAAGGTTTTATGCATATTATTATTATTTTGTGAAAATCAAAAATACTAATTATAAGGGAGAATACAAATGTAAATTCCTTGTGTCATAAAAAAAATAGACTCTGAATTTACTATCTAGAATAATTAGGTGCTTCTTTTGTAATCATGACGTTATGCGGATGGCTTTCGCTGATTCCGGAAGAGGTAATTTTTACAAAACGACCGGTCTCTTTAAGGGTTTGAATATCTTTGGCGCCACAATATCCCATCCCTGCTCTGATACCTCCAATAAACTGGTGGATGCTTTCATACAAATCGCCTTTGTAAGGTACACGTCCTACAATACCTTCTGGAACCAATTTTTTGATATCGTCTTCAACATCTTGAAAGTAACGGTCTTTACTGCCTTCTTTCATAGCCTCAACAGAGCCCATTCCGCGATATGATTTAAATTTTCGACCTTCATAAATGATGGTTTCACCTGGGGATTCTTTGGTACCGGCTAAGAGTGATCCGAGCATAACACAGTCGGCTCCAGCTGCAATTGCTTTTGGAATATCTCCTGTGTATCTAATTCCTCCATCTGCAATTACGGGCACTCCTGTACCTTTGAGCGCGGCTGCAACTTCAAGAACGGCTGAAAATTGAGGAAATCCAACGCCTGCAACCACTCGTGTTGTACATATAGATCCAGGCCCTATACCAACTTTAACAGCATCGGCTCCTGCCTCAACTAGATATTTAGCAGCTTCAGCAGTGGCAATATTCCCAACTACAACATCCAAATCTGGATATTTTGCTTTAATCGATTTTAAAACATCAACAACTCCTTTTGTATGTCCATGCGCTGTATCAATTATAACGGCATCAACTCCAGATTTCACTAAGGCTGCGGTACGTTCAACAGCGTCTGGTGTGACGCCAATTGCTGCGGCAACTCGAAGTCTTCCAAAAGTATCTTTGTTAGAAATTGGTTTCTGAGTTAATTTTGTAATATCTCTAAAAGTTATGAGTCCTATCAATTTAAAATCGGCATCCACAACTGGTAATTTTTCAATTTTATTTTTTTGTAAAATCACTTCTGCTTGCTTTAAAGAAGTTCCTTCAGAAGTAGTGACCAACCCTTCAGCTGTCATGATTTCTGTAATAGGACGTGTGCTTTCTTTTTCGAATCGTAAATCTCTATTGGTTACAATTCCTTTTAAATAGCCGTCATTATCAATAATCGGAATACCTCCAATCCTATGTTCCTTCATACTCATTTGTGCATCCTTAACTGTCGCATCTAATGGCAGAGTCACTGGGTCGATAATCATACCGCTTTCGGCACGTTTCACTTTTCGAACCTTAATGGCCTGTTGTTCGATGGTCATGTTTTTATGCAATACACCAATTCCTCCCTCACGAGCCATCGCTATGGCCATTTTACTTTCGGTTACGGTGTCCATTGCAGCTGAGCTGATTGGAACATTCAATGAAATGTTTTTGGTGAATTGAGATTTAATACTCACATCACGAGGTAAAACTTCTGAATAGGCTGGAATTAAAAGGACGTCGTCATAAGTAAGACCTTCTCCGACAATTTTAGATAAATGTGCATTCATAGCAAATAGCTTATAATTGCATGCAAATTTAAGTTTTTTTTAGCTCAATAACACATATTATTCTATTATTTATAAAAAACTCTGAATTCGAGTAAGCTTTCACGCATCACTGATTTTTTATATTCCTAAATTCGATGAAATTAAATATTTTACTAAAATAACTAATTTAATATCAGTATTTTAAGTTTTTTATTTTTATTTATTCTAAATAAACTTTGTGAAGCTAAAATTCATTCGTAACTTTGCACCTTAAAATTAATCCTTATTTTTAATCAGTCTAAATAAAATGAAAAGCTTACTCAAAACCACCTTATTAGGGATTGGTATTTTAAATGCCCAAGAACCTACTAAACCTACTGATTCTATTCAAAAATTGGAAGCTGTTTTTATCAACTCCCAAGTAATCTTTGGCAGTAAATATGAGGCTAAAAACAGAACTGGATCTTCATATTATCTTTCCCCAGGAGAATTAGAAAAATTCTCATACTCAGATATCAACAGGGTCTTAAAATCAGTGCCAGGAGTGAATATATATGAAGAAGATGGTTTTGGATTGCGTCCAAATATCAGTCTTCGTGGAACATCTCCAGAACGTAGTGCAAAAATATCCGTCATGGAAGATGGTGTCTTAATCGCACCAGCCCCTTACAGTGCACCTGCAGCCTATTATTTTCCTTCTGTTGCTAGAATGCAAGCTGTTGAAATCCTAAAAGGAAGCAGTCAAATACAGTATGGCCCGTTTACGACTGGTGGTGCTATTAATTTAGTAAGCACTCAAATTCCGGACAGTTTTAGAGGAAGTATAAATACAAGTTATGGAAGTTTTAATACCAGTCAAACACATTTAAAAATTGGAGATTCTAAAACCTATCTTGGATATTCGGTGGAGTATCTAAATAACAATTCCAACGGTTTTAAAAACTTACCAAATGGCGACAATACTGGCTTTGACAAAAACGATGTTGTGGCTAAATTTAAACTTCAAAATAAACAGGATGCAAAATTTAATCAATCGCTTGAATTTAAATTTCAGTATTCCGATGAAACTTCAAATGAAACGTATCTAGGCTTAACCACCGACGATTTTGAAACCAGTCCATTTGATCGATATGCAGCATCCCAAAAAGATAAAATGACAAATGAACACCTTCAATTTATGGTGACACACAAAATAGATATTTCTAACTTTTTACAAATTACAAGCAACGCTTATCACAACGATTTCTCACGAAATTGGTATAAACTTAATGACGTCGTCTTTGGTGGGGATAAAGTAAAAATTTCTAAAATTCTAGAAGCCCCTCAAAACTATCCTAACTATATGGATATAATTAATGGAACTTCTAATTCTGATGCAAATGCATTCATCCTAAAAGCAAACAACAGAACTTATCTTTCAAAAGGAGTTCAAACTAAATTGGATTTTCATTGGAACAGTTCTGAGGTGTTTCACGATCTTGAAATTGGATTGCGTTATCATCATGATGATGAAGATCGTTTTCAATGGAAAGATGGCTATAGCATCACGGATGGACAGATGAATTTAACTTCTGCAGGTGCACCAGGAAGTGATGCGAATCGCATTAGTAAAGCGACAGCTTTTGCAGGTTCTGTTTTGTACAAATTTAAGTATAACAATATTACTATAACCCCAGGAATTCGTTACGAAGATATCGTATTGGAAAGAACTGATTTTGGATCTGATGACCTTAACAGAACTGGAGCAAACCTTTCTAGTAGAGAAAATACAGTCTCTATTTTTATTCCTGGAATAGGGTTCAACTATAAGTTTAACAATTCAACTTCTGTTTTTGGTGGAGTGCATAAAGGTTTTTCGCCTCCTGGAAATACCGTTGGGCAAGAATCAGAAGAAAGTATCAATTACGAATTAGGGTCACGTTTCAACTTTAAAGGATTGCGAGGAGAGATTGTTGGGTTTTATAACGATTACAGCAACTTATTAGGCAGTGACTTAGCAGCTTCTGGAGGTACAGGATCCTTAGAACAATTTAACGCTGGAGAAGTTAGTGTGAAAGGAATTGAATTGTTATTAAATTATGACCTACTTCAAAAGAATACGACTTATGCCCTACCTATTACTTTTGGATATACATTTACAGATGCTACGTTTTTAAACAGTTTTGGCAGTGATGATGATTTATGGGGTGAAGTTCAAAGCGGTGACGAGTTGCCTTACATTGCCAAGCATCAATTCAACACCTCTATATCCTTAGAACATAATAAATTTGAACTCAACTTGAATGGCCGTTTGAATGGTGCCTTTAAAACCGAAGCCAGCGCAGAGGCTGTCAACGTTTCTAATGGGATTACATCCAACTTTATCATCGATTTTGTAGGGAAATACTATGTTTCAAAATCACTTAGTTTATCGGCTAAAATTATTAATGTTTTAGATAAAACCTATGCGGTTTCTAAAGTGCCTGCTGGCTTACGTCCTGGACATCCTTTTGGAATCTATGGAGGTCTAGACTTTAGATTCTAAACCTATAATTATATAAAATAAAGGGCTATTACGTAAGTAATGGCCTTTTTTAATGGTACACAGAAAAGATTTTTGTAGCCTCATTAAAAGCACTTTCAAAACTAAGTGCATTCAAATTAGTAACTCCCTTTTGAGCTGTAAAATAGGAGAGTAATTTTTCTGTTGGCATGTTCCCCGTCAGGTCATCTTTGGCCATAGGACAGCCTCCAAATCCTTGAATCGCACCATCAAACCTCAAACAACCTGCCTTATATGCAGCATCCACTTTGGCATGCCAATGTAAGGGATTGGTGTGTAGGTGCGCACCAAATTCGATATGAGGATAAGCCGGAATTAAATTTGAAAATAAATAGGATATACTCTCTGCATTAGAACTTCCGATTGTATCACTCAAAGACAGAATTTCAACGCCCATTTTATGTAAGAATTCTGTCCACTTGGCAACAATATCTACATTCCAAGGATCACCATAAGGATTTCCAAAAGCCATGGAAATATAAACCACAACACGTTTATTATGAGCCTGTGCAATTTCTAAAATCTCTTGTAGCGTCTCAATAGATTCCGCAATTGTTTTGTGGGTATTACGCATTTGAAAATTTTCAGAGATTGAAAACGGATAGCCTAAAAAATCAATTTCTTTATGGGATGCAGCAGCTAATGCTCCCCTCCGATTGGCCACAATCGCCAGTAATTTACTTGAAGTGGAACTGAGATCTAATTGGGCTAAAACTTCGGCCGTATCCGCCATTTGAGGGATGGCTTTTGGGGATACAAAGCTTCCAAAATCAATGGTATCAAAACCAACTCGCAACAAGGATTGAAGGTATTGCACTTTTTGAACCGTAGGAATGAACGCCTTAATACCTTGCATGGCATCTCGTGGGCATTCGATTATTTTTATTGGCTGTGGTTGCATCCGATTGATTCAGACTCTAAAATTACTATTATTTTTTTTAATAATGTGATGATATGAAACTAAGTACGAACTCTTTTGGAGTATGCTTTTTTGTGAGAAATGAGAATTTGGCTTAAATCCTTCAATACTTTATAAGTACGTTCGAGTCCATATTTTGAGGCCCCATGAATTCGAGGGTGATGAATGACAGGAACTTCTTTGATTCTTGCCCCTCTAAGGTGCGCATTCAGTGCCATAAAGCGATGCAGTTCGCCATAAAGCGGAAGTTCTTTGGCTATTTTGGAGGTCATCACTTTTAAGGCACAACCCGAATCTCTAATTTGGAGTTGCGTCGTCATTCTTATAATAAAATTTGCAATTTTAGACGGCATTGTTTTTAGGAAAGGATCTTGTCTATTTTGACGAAAACCAATCACCATATCCAAAGCTTCGTTTTGAATTATATCTAGTATTTTTGGGATATCCGATGGGTCGTTTTGAAGGTCACCATCCATGGTTACAATATAATGTCCTCGAGCCCTTTTAATTCCAGAAGCAAGAGCCGAACTTTGACCTTTATGAAGTTCAAACGCTATTAGACTGGTGTGTGGGTTGGCCTCTGAATTAATGATTTTACAGCTTTCATCTGACGAAAAATCATCTACAAAAATAAGTTCATAATTATATTCCGTTAAAGCGTTTTCAAGAGAAGAAATCAATAATTTAATGTTGCCTTCTTCATTAAATACTGGAATGACAATGGAAAACAACGGGCGAGGACGCATAATTTTACAAATTAAATCTTACAGAGACGAACCGACAAAGTACAACAATAATCATAAAAATTGTGGTACGAAATTAAATTCTAAAAAATTTATACTGTAATTCTACTTTCGTTTGTAGTAATAACGTATGTATTTTGATTGCTTTATATTAGAACCCGTAGAAGCGACTATTATCTCCTCTTTTGTTCTTGTTGTCAGGATTAAAATCAAATGTAATGTATAATTCAAAACTATTAAAATCGGTACCTACTGGACCTGTAGATCCCATGTCTATTGAATAATTAACCCCAAGTTCTATTTGTTGTACAAAAAGGCTTAGAGATGTTCCGAATTGAGATATTGTAATCCCTTCATAGTTATTGACATGTTGGTTCAGCCCGATAGAAATATTACCTAGTATCAATTCTTGAAAAAGATCTATTCTAGATTTTGCGCCTTGCATAGTAATAGAATTATATAAAAACAAATAAGAAAATGTTGGTAAAATTCCCTGGTCATAAGGATTTAAGTCATACTCATAGCCCGCTTGCAAAGAGAGCAACAACTCTTTCTTATTTTTCGCTGTAGAGTTGAACGAAGTGTCAGGAGTATTCATATGCTTTGCATTAAGCCCAAAAAATAAATTTTCATTATTGTGAAGCGAAAATCCAGCAGCCAAATCAAAATAATTAATTTCACCATCCACGTTTACTGGGTCAATAGTAACCCCGGCAATACTTCCAGTTAATACATTTATTTGATCTTCAAAGATTAAATTGTCATAATTTAAAGAGCTGCTACCATACCCAATAGACACGGACGGATTAAACGTCCATTTGTAGTTGAATTGTGTTCTGTAGATATAATGTAAGTTAGCGGTTGACACAGAGTATCCAAGACTATTTACATCAATGGTTTTAACATCCAAAGCCAATGAAAAATTACTTTGTTCAAAGAAATGATTCACAAAGCCAAATTTTGTTTCGATTTTACTAGCATCCGTAAATCCTTCGAATCCAGTTAACACTCCTGCTTTAGAAGAGTCTCCAAAAGCATAAAAACTTGGGTTTTGAGCACCCATGATTTTATTTTGGTTTTTTATGATATTATCTTGTGAAAATCCAAAGTTGTAACCTAAGATTACAAGGCAAATATATAGAGATTTCAATTTCATAGTCTGTATTATTTTATAAGCATCAATTGACCCGTTTTCTCAACAACTTTTCCATCTATAGTTGTTGCTATTACGTAGTATTTATAATTTCCATTTATAGGTTCATCATTTCCTTTTTCTAAACCATTCCATCCCCAATTAGAATCTAATGCATCTACATCAGAGTTGATTTCATAAACAACATTCCCCCAGTTATCATACACAAACATAGAAACTTTAGTAAAGCCAATTAATGAGGCTCTAAATAAATCATTAATGCCATCATTATTTGGAGAGAAGGCTGTAGGGGTCATGATATTTGCACCACGACCAACAGTAATAATTTGAGATACCGATCGAGAACAACCCAATCTATTAAAGACAGTGAGTGTAACTGTGTAAATACCATCAATTGTATAGGAATGAAAAACTGTTTTGAAGCTATCACCCTCAGAATTCGGAACTAAATCTTCTGGATTAAAGAATACTTTAAAAGGCGAATTATCCCCAAAATCCCAGACAATATAATCGTATTCGGCTGGTATATCATTGAGATCAACTGTATTGGTAAATTCTATACTTTCATTGACATCAACTGAATTATAGGTCGCAAAATTAAGTGATGTATATTCAAACCCTGGCGACTCAATTGGCGTACTAATATTAATCGAGTTCCAACAGTCTTGATCATTTTTTACTTTAAGAACTGCAGTAGGGGCTGTTGGGTTATTAATTGCCAATTCATATGTAGAATCCCCTAAGTCAATATGAGGGACTAAAACATCATTATAATAGAACGTTAGGCTTGGATCTAAACTCGCTACTTTAATTCTAATATTTCCAGGTGTATCAGCACATAATGAATCATCTAATTCAACGTATTCGATATTAAGTGAGCTATAATCAAATATTGTGAACAAATATGGAACTGACGTACATGAATTACTATCTTCAATCGTTAAATAATACAGTCCAGCTTGCAAGTCGCAAATATTAAAGTAGTTATTATTTGCAACTGTAATTGGAGTTAATGTTTCAGAAGATGGATCTAAAAACTCTAAAGAAAAGTTTGTGTAAATCCCTGTTCCACCTGTAAAATCAAAATTGGCACAGCCTAAATTCCCATTACATGTCACATTTGATGTCGAAATTAGTGAGATCTCCACTGGCTCAACGTCTGCAATTACATATGATCTTGTTGGAATTGCACACCCAAGTAAATCGGTTCCTGAGATTGTATAAACTCCAGGCTCTAACCCTGTAATTGTTGCTTGATTTTGTTGATACCCGTTTGGTCCAGTCCAAGTAATAGCATACAACCCTCCTGCACTAGCACCGCCTCGTATATCAATTGAAATTGCACCATCATTTTCGCCATAACAAGAAACTTGTGTCACTTGTTCATCAAAAAAGGCAATTGGCGTTGAAACTTTTATAACTCCTGTTTTTACACGTTCACATGGCAAGGTTGTTATGGCGTAATTAAATTCTCCCGATTCTATTGGGATTCCTGAAATTACTAACTCACCAGTAGCGTTGTTATAATTCGAACTTAAACCGACTGGCAACCCTGTTACAGTGACTCCTGTAACACCGGTTAATGCATACACTATTGGGGTAATTGGTGTATTAAAATTGGATTGACATAATTGTTGGTCGTCCGTTCCAACAGCAGATGTTAAATCAATAGAAACATTTGTATTAATGTTCGTTATAGAAAATAATTGCGTCGCAACACATCCTGTTGTAACCACATTAAAGTTAAAAGTTCCAAAAGTGACAGGTGTTCCAGACACTGTGTATACTCCAGTCCCAGCATCAAAATCCAAGACAAGGTTGTCAGGTAAATTAAGTGGTTCTATTCCCGTTGCACCTCCACCAATTGTAAATGTAATTGGCTCTATACTTCCACTTTGACAAATGGCTTGATTAATCGTTGAAACATCACTGGTTACTGTGATCGTAGCCTCCTGTCGTACATCTAATACAAAGGTCTCTGATTCTGCAATTCCACAAGAACCAACCGTCGTTACAATATAATTTTGAGCAACACCCATCGCATTAACAGGAGTTCCTGAAATCGTAACAATTCCTGAGGTCACAGAATAACTCACTCCAACTGGCAGTGAAGGAGTAATGGTAACATCATTAACTCCTGGTGATACTAAGAATACAACCGGATCTATAGGTGAATTCTGACAAGCAGTTTGAGTAGGGTTTGTAGAAATAAATGATATATCTTGATCTGGATTTACTGTAATAACTCCAGAAAGTATATTACTACAGCCTTCACTAGAACTGATTGTGTAGTTATAAACTCCACTCAGCGTTGGTACCCCAGAAATAATTCCTGTTGTTGGATCAAAGGTAACTCCTGGAATGGTTGGAGTCATTACAAGCGTTGAAGTTGTTGGTGAGATTGCATATTGGATTGGAGTTGCAAAAGCACTACCCTCACAAACAATTGGATCAGGATTTCCTGAAACTAAAGTAATGGTAGAATTTTCTTTTATTACAATTGTGCCTCCGAAAGTATCCGAACTACAAATTCCAAATGAATTAACCGTATAATCAAAAGTACCGATATCACACGAAGCACCAGAAATAGTTAATATATTAGAAGAAATTGACCAATTAATTCCCGCTGGCATATTCGGAGAAAACTGAACATCTCCTCCAGTAGCACCACCCCCTAAGTTGTAGGAAATAGGTGCTATAGTGTCACAAGAACAAACTTCTTGATCAATGGTCGTTGGTGTTAATTCTGTGATTTCATCATTAGAATTGACAACGATAGAACCACTATAAGATGAATTACACCCGTTAGTTGAACCAGCAGTATTAACTACATAATTAAAGGTACCTGTACTGGTTGGCACTCCACTAATTGTTAATGTATTAACGGTAGAATCAAAAACTGAAACCAAGCCAGAAGGTAAGCCCGTCACAAACGCACTTGTCGCTGAACCACCTATATCATATACGATTGGTGTAAGGGCGGTATCTTCACAAAGAACTTGACTAACTGTACTAGAATCCTGCGGAATGATCGTTCCTTGCTCTTGAACATCTACAAAAGCCTCATTTGGCAATATAATATCTGTTGACTCACATGCCGTTGGAACTGAGGAATCAGAAACACTCAGCAGAGTAATTACATTTGACCCTGAATTAGCAGTGGAAATTGAAACAGTAGCGGAATTTGAGGTTCCACTAGATGTAACTTGTTGGATTGGATCTGAGTTTATTTGATATGTAAAAGTGTATGGAGCCACCCCATTTGAACCTTCAAAAGTGATAAAAGGTGCGGTATCATTCTCACATACAAGGAAATTATTTAAGCCCGTAATTGTTGCAACAGGACTTGGGTTCACAGTTATTGTGAATACTTCTGTTGAGCTACACGTTTCTCCAGCATTCGTATAGGCAGCAGTTACAGAAATTGTTGCTATTTGTTGAGTTGAGCCAGTATTGACAGCTGTAAAGGACGGAAGAGCTCCCGATCCATTTGGAGCAAGTCCAATGGAAGTGTTATCATTTGTCCAAGAATAAGTTACAGAAACGCCAGTATTATTAGAAATAAAACTAACAGGCGACAGAACTTGTCCGTTACATATTAATTGATCTGCAGGTTGAACTAAATCTAAGATTGGATTTACTGTGATCAAAAAGGTTTTTGAAGCGCCATTACAAACAACTCCACCGTTTGTGTAAACTGGAGTGACTGTAATTGTTGAAACATTTGGAGATGGGCCTGTATTTAATGTCGTAAATGGTAAAATACTTCCTGTTCCACTAGCTCCTAAACCTGTACTCGTGTTATCATTAGTCCAAGTATAGGTGGTCGCACCAAGTGTGTTTAATGAGTTAAAATTAACCTCTGTTGATAAATTCCCCGCACACAGAGTTTGATCTGCTGGCTGAACTACATGAGCACTTGGATTCACTGTAATAGTGACTATTTCAGAAGGTCCTTGACATGAGACCGAATCGTTTGTGTAGGTTGGAGTTACTGTAATTGTAGCTACAATCGGAGTAAAACCTGTATTGATAGCCGTAAAAGATGGAATATCTCCAGAGCCATTCGCAGCTAATCCAATAGTTGTATTGTTATTAACCCAACTGTAAGTCGTTATTCCACCTAAATTATTTGATGAAAAGCTTACTAGGTTTGTGTTTTCACCATTACAAAGAACCTGAGAAATTGGAGTGGTCAATTCAGCAGTTGGATTGACCGTAATTGTAAACGTTTGGGACGGTCCTGAACAACTTACTCCAGCATTATTATAAATTGGTGTTACCTCTATGGATGCAACAACTGGAATATTCCCAGAATTAATAGCAACAAACGAAGGAATATTTCCTGTTCCAGAAGCTCCTAAACCAATACCTGGATTATTGTTAGTCCATTCATACGTTGTAGATCCTGAACTATTTACTGAAGAAAAATTCACAGAAGTAGTGGAATCCGAATTACAAACCGTTTGGTTTGGAGGTAAAACTACACTTGCTGAAGGGTTGACCGTAATTGTAAACGTTAATGTTGAGCCCACACAGCTTACTCCACCGTTTGTATAGGTAGGAGTTACTTGTATTGTAGCAACTGAAGGAACTAACCCTGAATTAGTCGCTGTAAAAGATGGGATATTTCCTGTTGATGGTCCAGTTATCAACCCAATTGATGAATTGTTGTTAGACCATTCATAAGTGGTTGTACCGCCTAAATTATTAGAATCAAAATTATAAAAGAATGTATCTCCATCACAAATGACTTGCGCATCCGGTTGAATCATTTCGGGTTCAGGATTAACTTCAATTGTGAAGGTTTTTGAAACGCCTTGACAACTTACGCCTCCATAGTCGTAAAATGGAGTTACCACAATAGTTCCCACAGCCACTGTGTTTGAACTATTAGATGCCACAAAAGAAGGAAGTGTTCCTGTTCCTGAAGCTGCTAATCCAATACTTGGATTTGAATTGGTCCAACTAAATGTAGTTGTTCCAGTGGTATTTGAAGTTGTAAAGTTGACAGGTGTTGTAGAATCGCCATTACACACAATTTGAGACGCCGGTTGATCTACCTGACCAGATGGGCTGACTGTAATTGTAAACGTTTCTGAGGGTCCAGAGCAAGAAACACCACCATTGATAAATGTTGGAGTTACTGTGATAGTTGATATAACTGGGGTTGGATTCAAATTGGATGTTATAAATGTTGGAATATTTCCGGTTCCTGATGCAGCTAAACCTATAGACGTATCAGAATTTGTCCAACTATATGTTGTTAACCCAACAGTATTGGCGGTTGTAAAGGACACATTAGTAGAGTCGCCGTTACAGACTACCTGCGAGGCTGGTGGATTCACCTGTGCCACAGGATTGACAGTAACCGTATATGTTTTTGAAGGTCCACTACAAATTACCCCTGCATTGTCAAAAGATGGAGTCACCGTGACCGTAGACACTAAAGGAACTGTTCCAGTATTTGTGGCAATAAAAGTAGGAACATCTCCTGTACCACTACTAATATTTAAACCTGTTGACAAATTATCATTAGTCCATGTATAAGTGGTTGTTCCCACTGTATTTGAGGAACTAAAGCTAGTAGCAGCTACAGTATCACCATCGCAAACCACTACCGAAACAGGTTGATTTACTTGTGCAGAAGGATTCACTGTGATAGTGAAATTTTCAGTAGAGCCAACACAACTTACACCCTCATTGGTAAATGTAGGTGTAACCGTAAGACTTGCAGTTATTGGCGCATTTCCTGTATTAACAACCGAGAATGCTGGAATCGATCCAACTCCTGATGCAGGAATTCCAATACTTGGTGTATTATTAGTCCATGCGTATGTGGTAGTACCCACACTATTTGATGTCGTAAAGTCAACTGTTGTAGTATCTCCATCACATAGAATTTGTGAACTTGGAGGGATCATATTCGGATTCGGGTTGACCGTAATTGTGAATATTTTGTTTGGTCCATCACAATCCACACCATTATAACTAAATGTTGGAGTTACTATAAGCGTTGAGGTTATAGGCGTTGTTCCAGTATTTGTTGTGGTGAATGATATGGTAGATCCAGAACCAGAACTGCTTAGTAAACCAATTGCAGAATTACTATTAGTCCAGTTATAAGTTGTTGTACCTACCGTATTAGGAGTCGTAAAATTGATAACTGCAACATCTGATTCACAGAAAACTTCGTCTGAAGGTTGATTGACTTCTGCTGAAGGATTTACTGTAATCTGGAATGTTTCTGGTACTCCCAAACAACTAATGCCGTTGTACGTAAACTCTGGAGTTACAATAATCGTTGCAACTTGAGGAATAGTACTAGAATTGGTAGCTGTAAAAGACGCTATATTTCCTGTCCCAGTAGCAGGAAGAGACCCTATAGTTGTATTGTTATTTGTCCATGAATACGTAGTTGTACCTATTGTATTTGTGGTAAAAAAGTTGATGTCAGTAGTTGAATCTCCTGCACATACAATTTGTGAGGCTATTGGATCAACTTGTGCCGATGGATTTACCGTAATCGTAAAGGACTTAGAAGCACCAGTACAAGTAACCGAACCATTTGTAAATGTTGGTGTCACTATAATATTTGCCACTTGTGGAATACCCGTAGAATTAAGCGCTGTAAACGAGCTAATATCTCCAGATCCGCTAGAAGCTGACAACCCTATAGTTACATTATCATTAGTCCAATCATAAGTAGTAGTTCCACCAGTGTTTAAAGTATCGAAATCTATGTTTGATACCAATTCTCCTTCACAAAGTATCTGAGATGTTGGTTGATTGACTTGAGCTGAAGGATTCACTGTAAGCTGGAATGTTTCTGGTGATCCAGAACAAACCTGTCCATTAAAGGTATACGTTGGAGTTACGACTATGGTCGCAACCTGAGGAATTGTGGTGATATTAGTTGCTGTAAATGCTGCAATATCAGTAGAACCAGTTGGAGCTAAGCCTATACTCGTATTGTCATTCGTCCAACTGTAAGTAGTCGTTCCTGAAGTATTTGAAGTTGAAAATGCGATCGGAGTAAAACTATCTCCATTACACACTACTTCCGACGAAATTGGATTGACTTGAGCCGCTGGATTTATCGTGATTGTAAATGTTTTTGTAGGACCTGTACAAGAGATTCCTTCATTATCAAACGTTGGTGTGACGACCAAAGTTGCTACTTGACTTACTGGTGAAGTATTAATTACTGTGACAGCTGAAATATCTCCAGAACCGGTTAATGGTAATCCTATAGAAGAATTATCGTTGGTCCATGTAAACCCTGAAACTCCTCCTGTATTGGTTGTTACAAAATCTACATCCAAGATTTCACCTACACATAGAATCTGTGATACGGGTTGATCAACATTTGGTTCTGGATTCACAACAACATCAAATGTAATTGGATCTCCAGTACATCCAGCTGAATTTGCAGGCAGTAATGCTGAATATACCACTGTGATTGGAGCAGTTGTAACATTAGTTAAAACTTCACTTATCGTATCGACCCCACTACTTCCGGGTTCCGTAATTCCTGTAACACTCGCTCTAGTCCAATTAATACTTCCCGTAACATTGGAGGTTAACGTATGATTAAATTGATCACCAGAGCAAATAGCTGCTACTGGAGTAGCCGAAGTTAGAATAGGATTCGGATCAACGTCAACTGTAATAGTTTCTGAATCACTACAACCATCTTCTGAAGTTAAAGTGATAATATAATTTACTGGAATTGTTACAGAACTTGTATTTGTTAGAACTTCGCTAATTATTCCTGTCCCAGATCCCGCAGTATTTGAAATTCCAGAAATGACTGCTCTAGTCCAACTGTAGGTTGTACTAGCTAATGCCGAAGTTGGTACATATTCAAAAGTTTCATCACTACAAATTGAAGGTGGAGTCAATGTACTCGTCAAAGTTGGTTGTGATTGAACTGTGATTGGTAGAGCTGCAGAAGAAGCTCCCAATCCACAAGAATTATTTCCTTGAACAGATAAATTACCGGATGTAGCTGAAGCAGCAAACGCAATAGAAATTGTATTGGTTGTTGTTGAAATCGTACTGCCGTCAGGTAATGTCCATAAATAGGACAATGCGTTTGAAATTGTTGTAGTTGTATAAACATAAGTCGATCCTGCACACACCGTTTGTTCTCCTGACACAATTCCCGTAGTTGGTAATTCATCAATAGTTATTGGTAATGTAGAATTCGGTCCACTCCCACAGCCATTTACACCATTTACAGAAACATTTCCTGAAACTGCATTAGCACCATAATCAACGCTAATTGAGTTAGTCCCTTGACCAGAAACAATTGTAGCACCTGTTGGCACTTGCCACTCATAGGTAATTACATTTGAATTAACTGGAACAGTATATACAACTCCTGAATTTCCTTGACAAACAGTATCTAGTCCTGTAATAGCTCCTAAATTTGGAATCGTACAGTTTATAGTTAATGTTACTGAATCTGAAACTGACTCTGAACTACATGCTCCAACACCGTTGGCTGTTAAGGTCAATACTTCTGGAGTACAACTATTACTAAATGATTCATAAACAACAGGGTTTCCTAGGTTAAAATTACCCGATAAACTTCCCGACGTCGTCCAACTCGTAGAACTCGCATTAGAAACGTTTGTGCCAAGTATCGTAAAAGGAGCAATTGCTGTTCCTGGGATATAACAAATGGCACCGTTATCACCAGCTTCAACTGAAGGAAGCGCTTGAGTAATAACGATAATTTCTTGTATTGCATTTTCTGCACAGGGCGATAATGGAGTGGCTACAAGACGAAGTCTTGTTACCACATTAGAAGGAATATCAGTTCCTAAGTATGAAAAATACACATCATTAATAACCTGTCCTGGACCTTCTATAACACTCCATGTAAGTGTATCATAATTAGTTCCTGTTCCGTTTAATGGTACACCCGTTGAATTGCTAACACAAGTATTAATATCATTAGCAGACACCGTTGGATTCTTAAGTATATTTAATAACATTGAGCTACTACTCACTGGGCAACTGCTATTTCCAGTTCCTGTGATAGTTAAGTACACATACCCCCTATTTATATCATCAATACTTGGGATATACTCAGGGTTCAGAGCTGTAGCATCTGAAAATGACCCTGGTAAATAGGTTCCGGAAGACGTTCCATTGCTATTTTCAGAACTTATCCATGTGACGTCTGTAGCACTAGAAGTTGCATCTAACAATGTATAGGTTTCTGATTCGCAAATCGATGCATTAACTCCTGCAAAGACCCCAACTCCGTCAGCTATCGTAACTTGTATAACATCTGTAACAAACGTACCACAAGCAGTGTTCGAAACTCTAATCGTTAGATACACATATCCCAAATCGATATCATCTTGTGAGGGTGTATAACTCGGGTTGAGAATTGCATCGTTTGTAAATATTCCACTTACATAACCACCCGAAGACGACCCATCACTGTTTTGTGAACTCGTCCAAATTATGGTATTTGCGTCCGTAGCAGTTGTGTTTACAATATTAATATTAGAGCTTTCACAAACCGTAAAATCAGCGGCAACGGTGACTGTTGGTTGTGACTGAATTGTTACAGTCATTGTGTCGGAAACATCCCCTGTACATGGAGCGATGCTTGTAGCGGTCAGAGTTAGAATAATATCACCTGTTTCACTGATTCCAGCGATATATTTTGGATTTAATGTATTGATCGTAGAAGGATCAATACTTCCTATTCCATTATGAGACCATGTATATGTTGAGAAATTTGTGACTGATGCTCCATTTCCTGAAACAATAACATCATCCCCCTCACAAAATGCTAAAGACGTACCTGCTTCTACTTCTAAAAGCGGTTGTAGATTAACCGTAATCGTTTCACTTAATGTTGTTGTACATCCAGCTTCGGGCACAGTTTCTACCCTAAGTAAAACAAAACCATTAGCGATTTCATTTACTGAAGGCGTAAAGCTTGGTGTTTCTGAGTTTACGTTTGTTAGAACTCCTGGAGTTCCAGAAGCACCTGTGATATTTGTCCAAAGAATAGATGTAGCATTACTTACATCTATCAAATCAGGCATTGTAAATGTGGCACCACACATTGTAATTGTATTGGTTGTCGCTGAAAGCGTTGTGTCTTGATTGATGAAAATCGTCATTTCATCCAAAACAGCAACTTGCGAACATGCCACATTAGGCATCGCTGAAAGGGTTAATGTAACAGATGTTGTATCATCTGAACCGAGACTGTATATTGGATTGATTAAACTACTAGAAAAATCAAATGTACCATTTCCTGAAGTTGACCATGTGATACTGCTGTAATTACTTGCAGTTGCCGAACTCAAAATGACATCTGTATCTTCACAAATATCAAAAATATCTGGGCCTGCACTTACAATTGGATTCGCGTAAATCGTTAAGACCATCGAATCTGTTGAGGAAGCACAACCGTTTGTTGAAGTTGATGTGAGATCAAACTGAATATCCTTGGAACCTGTTGCAGAGTTAAAATCAGTTGGGCCAGGGATGTATATTGGTTGTAATGGATTCGCTGTAGGCTGAATAATACCACTGCCGTTTGAAGTGATCCAAGAATACGTTGTAGAAGCATCTGCATCTACAACGGAGCCAAGGAGTTGATAAGAAGATTCCCCTTCACAAAGAATATCATCGTTACCGGCATTGACAACAGGCGAAGCATTTATTTCAATATTAAAACTATCCGTAATCGAAACTGGACATACTCCAGTTCCAACAGCAGTTAAAGTCACCACAGCTGTTCCGGTTGCTCCAGCATCTGAAGCAATAACCGGTGTTAAGGTACTTTCACCAGAAACAATCTGAGCTGGACCAGTAACACTCCATGTGTATGTAAATTCATTTAAAACACTCGCTCCAACGACGGTGTAAGTTTCAGTTACACATATTGTAGCATCAACACCAGCGTCAACAATTGGATTTGGAATAATTTCCAATTGTATAGGACTTGAATCACTTGAACATGAACCTGAAGTTGATGAAGCAGTTAAGATTAAATTCACTATTCCTGTTTGACCAGCAGCTGGAGTATAAATCGTTGCTAAATCATTATTTGGTGTAAACGTTCCTAATCCGTTTGATGAAGTCCATACTACTGAACTATAATTAGAAGCAGAAATTTCTGAATTTGAAAGGGTCAATGATTCACCTTCGCAAATAGTTCGAGTTGAAGGCACCACAACGATTGGACTTGGAACTACGCTAATCGTTTTTGTATCCGTAATTGTTGTATTACAAGAATCATATCCATTAACTGTTAGTGTCAAAATAATATCTCCCGTGGCACCAGCAGTAGGTAAAATCACTGGATTTAAATCGTTTTGAGTACCCGCTTGAATGGTCGCAGGCCCTGTTAGAGACCAATTGATATTTGTTGAAACTGATGCGTCATAATTAGATGCAAACGCATCATTGACTTGATAAGAAGTTGTTCCTTCACAAATGGATATTGGACTTCCCGCATCTGCAGTTGGGTTCTTCTCAATTAATACTTCTAGAGAGTAAGTAGCGTCTGGACAATTTGTATTTGATAAACCTGTAATCGTTAAAGTCACACGTTCTAAATTTACATCTAAAGCTGAGGGTGTATATATCGTGTTTAAATTGGTTGGATCTGCAAAGTCTGAAGTAGAAGTTGTAGAACTTGTTGACCATAAAATACTCGAGGAGTCTGGCGCCAATCCAACTAATGAGATTGTATCACCTTCACAAATAGAAGTCGGTGCTGTAAAACTAACCGTTTGTTCTGGGTTAAAGTTTAATGTAATTGTATCTGATACATCAAAGGCAGTTCCACACTCTGCTTCCGCAAGCGCTGTAACTTTCAAAACAACTTGAGAGGCAAGTAGTTGTGAAGCTGAAGGTGTAAATGTAGGATTTAAATCGGTTGGATTACTAAACCCAGCACTACTTCCGGTTCCATCCACTGTCCATAAAACAGAGGCATAATCCGTAGCAGTTACTCCAGAGATCACAAATGGTTCTGAGCTACATACTTCCTGAATTGAATTCCCAACATCGATAGTTGGTTTTGGTTGTACAACCACTGTAATGGTTTGAACAAAAGGCGCACAAGTCGCCGTAGTTGTAGACGTTAATTGGATCTCAAAATCATCCTCATTTCCAGGGAATTGATTAAAAGTAGCAGTATCTAAATTTGAATTAACAAACGTTCCATGACTTCCATTAATTTCGGTCCATGATACTGTATTTCCATCAGGGTTGAAAGCAGTCGCGGTATAGGGTTCTCCAGCACAAACTGCTCCAAGAGAGCTTATTGTTGCATTAGGCGCTTGATCTATTATAATTGTAATTTCTTCAAAATCAGTAGAAGAACAAGGCGCATTACTAGTGGCTGTTAAACGTAATGTAACAGATCCATTATCGATGTCTGCTTGATTGAATGTATAAGAAGGGTTTAGATCCGTTGGGTTTGAAAAAGTTCCGGTTCCAACTGGACTCACACGTGTCCAACTTAATGTATTGGTTGGGTCTTCAACAGAGTTACCAGTTAAGTTATAGGTCAATTGTGAACTACAAACAGTGTCCGTTAGTGTTGTCATAGAAACTACTGGAGTTTCAATAACATTCATTGTAAATTGTTGTGTAGTTGGTTCATCACAAGGCGAAATTCCATCCACACTTATCTGTATCACAACGGTATCACTGTCAGCACCAGGCTCATAGGTTGGGCTGGCAGTATTTCCATCTGTTAAGGTTCCTGTTCCACTTACAATTGTCCAATTGATAGTGCTAGGATCATGGTTGGTAAAAGTTGCTGTTAATGGTTTATCGATCCCCTCACAGAAAAAACCATCATCCGTAAAATCGATAGTCGCTAAAGGATCAATATTTAATTTAAATGTTTCTATGATTTGAGTACTACATGGCGCAGTTGGATTTAACGTAAAAATTAAATTCACAAAACCAGTACCAATATCAGCCGATGAAGGCTCATAAGATGGAGTTAAGGTGTTGGCTCCTAGTAATGTACCCGAACCAGATGATGTCCAACCGAAAGTGTCAACAGAACTTACATTTTCTATTGAAACTGTTCCTGTTGGGATTGTATAACTTCCTTGTGATTCACAAATTGTGTCTTCGTTTGTTGTTAGAGTGACAACTGGATCCCTTGTAATGGTGTGAGTAATCAACTCCGAAATTGTTCCAACACATGGTGCAATTGCGTCTGCAGTAACTACTAATTCAACTAAGCCATTTGCAATTTCATTGGGACCAGGTGTATATTCAGTGGTAATGTTATTGATAGATGCTGTAAAAGTACCATCTCCTCCATTATTGGACCAAACAAGATTCGTAACATTGGTTTCTGTTGCATCAAAAGTTGATATAATTGCCCCTTCACAAATATTTTGTGATACTCCTGGGAATAAGCTAGGATTTTTTTGAACAGGAATTCGAACAACTTCTTCTATAGGTGTACTACATGGTGCATTCGGAGTTACTGTTAGGGTTAAATCAATAAATTCATTAATTATATCTGTAGCACTAGGGGTCACTAACGGATTCAAAGTCGTAGGATTTGCAATAGTTGTTCCAGTACCTGTTGTTGACGTCCAAATAAATGAATCTGCATCGTCAATCGTAGTTCCTACGACTGCAACATTGGTTTCATCTTCACAAATTGGATTTTGTGGCGTTACCACTACAACCGTTGGTGAATCTACAAAGGTGACAACCATTGAAGTGACTTCATCGGCCGTACATGGATCTAAGGCTGTGGCAGTTAACGTTAATGTTACCGATCCAATAGCTAAATCTCCTGTTCCAGGCGTATAAATTGGGCTTATAATATTGTCAAGATCAAATGTTCCATCTCCTGATCCATTGGACCAAACTAAATTATTAACTGTTGTTGTATCAAAACTAGCCGTAGTAATTTGAAATGGCAAATCACATTCCGTTAAGTCAACACCCGCATCAGCAACCGGTAAAACCTGAAATAAAAGATCGAAACTTTCGGTCACCTCAATTGCACATGGAGCAACAGAGTCAACAGTGATTGTTAAGGTAACAATTCCATCCGCTAAATCAGCATTGGACGGGTTATAGATTGGATTCAACGGATCACCAGAAGTGGTAAAAACTCCTGTACCTGTTGTTTCCCAAACAATGGAATTTGGATCGTAAGCCGTAGCTGGTGCAATGGACACGCCTCCAATTCCAAATGTATTTTGATCGATACAAATTGAAGTTGTTGGTGGAACCGTAATAACCGGTAATTTTTGTAAATCAAGCTGAATGGTGTCAGTAACCAAATCTGTACATGGTGCAACTGAATTTACTTCGAGCGTAAGAATAACAAAACCAGTATCGTAATCTGCCGGTGAAGGCGTATATGTTTCTAATAAATTATTAGGGTTTGGTGTTGACCAAGTCCCTGTTCCTGAAGACGACCAGGTAAGTGTTGAGTACGGGTCTGCGGTCGCTTGATTGGTAACATAAGAAGATGGTGCGAGTGCGCCTTCACATAAACTTACATTTGGTGGGCCCGCATCTACAGTTGGTTTTTCAATGAAGTTTAGAGTAATTGTATCTTCTGTCGAAGAATTACAATTCAATGGGTTTCTAGAAGCTGTTAATGTAAGCGTCACAATTCCAAGCTCATAATCTGCAGGAGTTGGGAAATAGGTTGGTGCTTCTGTGGTTTCTAAACCACCAAAATTTCCTGTTCCAGAAGTCTCCCACAATAGTGAATCATAATGATCTATTACGACATTTGTTATGGGGAAATTTGGCGTATCAACACACAAATCTACGACTGGGATAATAATATCAATTGTTGGAATTTTATTAATCGTCAAGACCATTGAATCCATTGCTGCTGAGTTACAAGGAAAGTTTTCTTGTCCTGTAAGCGTCAGTGTAACAGATCCTAAATTTGTATCGAAAGAACCAGGAATGTAAGTTGGTGTTAATGTAAATTCTGATCCAGGTTGAAATGTACCATTTCCACTAGTTGACCATATTAATCCAGCAGTATTGATATTTGTAGCCGTGGATATTGTGAAAGATTCTCCTTCACAAATTTGAGCATCATCACCAGCATTTACAAATGGCTTCGGAGTAATGACAATTTCGGTTTGGGAAGTCGTTGGAATGGTACATGGACTAATCGCGTCTGCTGTTAAGGTTAGAATAACTGTACCGGATTCACCTGGGACAGAATTGTATGTGGGTGCTAAAGTAGAAGTATTTGTAAATGTTCCTAGACCACCACTTTGTGTCCAATTGATTGCACTTTCAAATTGTGATGTTGCATTAGAAATTGTAACAGACTCGCCTTCACAAATTTCAGATGTAGTCCCAGCATTAGCTATCGGGTTTTTTTGAATGGTCACAACCATCGTATCGGAAGCATTCGAACAACCTGCCTGTGATGCTGTAACTGTAAAACTAACTGAACCTGATATCTTATCGTTTGGGCTAAATGTGTAGATAGGATCTTCTGTATTGACATTGTCAAAGCTGCCTGTACCAGTCGAAATCCAAGTTATTGAATTTGAATTGGCTATAGTTGATTGTAATTGATATGCATTATTGGTTTCACAAATAGTTGCATCACCTCCAGCTACTGCTGTTGGAGCCGCATTAATTGTATAAAGTACAGAATCTGAAATATCTGGACCACAACCATTTATAGGACTAACACTAACAATAAGCGTCACTGTAGAATTTAAATCTGTTGAAGCAGGAACATAAATTGGATTTTCGACCGTTGGATCAATAAAAAATCCGTTTCCAGTCGCTGGATCAACAGTCCATAATATAGATCCTGCATTTTCTATGGATGCACCGGCTATGTTAATGGGTCCTTCACAAGCTAAACTATCAGCACCGGCATCAACGATAGGTTCTTTTACGATGTTAAGAATTAAATCATCCGAACCTGGAGTAAAACAAGGACTTTCGCCAGTAGCTTCGAGGGTAAGAGTTACTGTACCGCTAAATATATCATTTGGACCTGGTATATAGGTTGGCGTTAAAGAACTCGAAGAAGTAAATACTCCATCTCCAGTTCCGTTAGACCATGCATAAGAGCTTGATACACCATCTGTTACTGTTACGGAGCCTGCCGAAAACGTGTAATTTGAACCTTCACAAATCGTAGCATCTATAGGAGCAATATCAACAACTGGAGGTTGCGTAATAAGAATATCAACGGAATCCGTATCACTCAAACATGTATTTCCAGAAAAGGCTTCTAAGTTAAGTGTAATCGGGCCTACATAATTTAAATCCGCAAGACTAGGCGTAAAAACTGGTCTTTCAGGGTCTGACAAATTCAAAGTTCCTGTAATTCCTGAGGGTAACGTCCATACTAATGAGGATGCATTTAAAGTCCCCGAAGCATCTAGGGTCACCGGGTCTGTGCCACAAGTAATCACATCATTTCCAGCATTTGCAGAAGGAAAGGCATCGATGTTAATAGTAATATTGTCTGTGTAAGTTTGCGCACAAGGCCCTAATCCTGTGACCGTTAAATCTAAAATTACAAAGCTATTTATAATATCTGCAGCACTTGGCGTGTAAGTTGGATTTAAAATGTTAGGATCGCTAAAATCTCCAGAACCTACTTGATTTGACCACACAATCGATGAAGGTTCGTAATTAATGACTGTGGACTGGAGTTGAATTGGGTTTGAAGGAGTTTCACAAACATCGAATGAAGGACCATCAGTAATGGTAATTACAGGTTCGGGTTGAACAGTTACGACAACCTGATTTGATTCAGTACATCCATTTGGCGTTGTTTCAGTTAATATATAAGTCGTTGTTACTGTTGGGGTTACTAACGGGTTTGAAGACGTTGATGTAAATCCAACTGGGATACTACTCCAACTATAAGTATGTCCTAATACCGAAGCAGCTCCAACATTTATGGATTCAAATTCACAAATAGTTGTATCTGAAATGACTTGAGCAACAGGGAGCGGGTCCGTTACAATTTCAAAAGTATCTTCGACAAAGCAGCCGGTTGTGTCGTTTGTAATTCTATAGGTGAAAATTTGAGTATTAACTTGGTTAAAATTTAAAGTAATTTGATTCGAATTATCTATAGGAACTGATGGATTAACACTTAGGTTTGAATACCAAGCATAGGAGTAATTCGCTATAAATGCTTCACCAAATGTTGCAGAATCTCCCAAACAAAACAATTGGTTTGGAATATCAGTTATTGTAGGAGCAGGATTGACTACAATCTCCACTTCATTAGAAAATGCTGATGCACAACTCCCATTTTGAACTTCTGCTCTAAATATAGTTGTTTGGGTCAGTACAGGAACCGAATAACTATTGGTTGTATTAGAAATAGTTGACCAACTTGCTCCATTATCAGTTGATTCTTGCCATTGGATAATTGTCCCAACTTCAGAGGCTAAACTGATGACTCCTCCAAAATTATTTTCACAAATTGATGAATTGGTTGCTGTAAGAACACCCCCATTACTAGGTTGAAAAACTTGCACAAATGCAGGCGTTGAAAACTCTTCAGGAGCTGAACCACTTTGTAACACGGCTCTGTAATAAAGATCTGATGTGGTATTTGTGACTGTATAGGTAGTACTAACATTGCTTATTGCTATAACTCCCGATGAAAAATCTACAACAGGAGAGGATTCCCATCTGATAATACTTCCTGTATGGCCTGATAAAGTCAATACAGTAGAATTTGTTCCACTACAAACTGTTGTGGTTCCAGAAACACTTCCACCAACCGAAGTCGGAAAAATAGTAACCGAAACGGTTGTTCTATTGACACTTTCACAACCACTCGTATCAATTTGTGCCGCAAAATAATCTCCGGTAACTAAAGTAAAAGTACTCGCATATTGAGTTCCTGATACTGCTTGATTGTACCAAACTGGAGTTCCAGAACTCGAAATTTGTAAATCTGAAATCGTAGCAGAATCCGATTCTAAAAATGATTGCGCATTTGCAATTGGCGCATTTGGAACTGAAGGCTGGGCATCAATGACTATATTTAAAGAAGCTTCAGAAACACAACCATCAGAATTTGTTACTGTATAGTTATGAATTCCCGTTGGAAGACCACTAATCACAGTGCTTGTACCAGAATTTGTAAACGACACATTGTCGCTAACTCTTGTTAAGGTCCAATTTCCTGATGATGGTAAACCGGTTAAAGTTGCTGATCCTGTAGAAACTGTACATGAAGGCTGAACAAGTGTTCCAACAACTGGTGGAGACTGAACTGGCACCGAATTAATGGTGACAGGACTTGTCGCTTCAGATTCGCAAGTTCCATTAGAAACCACAAAACTATAAGTCCCTGTAATTAAACCACTTACTGTATATGTAGAAGAAGAATCAGAATATGTTGTACCATCTGTGACATTTGTTATTGTCCAGGTTCCTGGTGGTAAGTTAGAAAGCTCAACACTTCCTGTTGAGACCAAACAAGTAGGATTTGTGAGTGTTCCAATTGAAGGAACTGATGGAATATCGTCAATGGTTACTGTAATTGCTGTCCGTGAACTCTCACAACCTAAATTATTTGTTTCACTTACATAATACGTATTTGTTCCGACTGCACTAGTATCTATAATTGGAGGGTTTGCTGATCCAACTCCTCCCGTAGCTACCAAATACCAATTCAAGGATCCACCTGTAGAAGGGGTCGCTGTTAATGGATCCGCTGTACTATTTTTACAATAAAAAACTGAGGATGAAGCGACTGAAGGTGCAACTGGTACTGGATTAATGTTAACCTGAACTTGTGTTCGTGGACCTTCACAATTATTGATTGTCTCACTAACGTAAAAATTAGTTGTTCCAACAGAATTTGTCAATGGAGTGTATGAATTTCCAAGAAAATTACCAGAAGTTGAGGCATCATACCAACGTGGATTTGAAATTCCTGAAGTATCTAAAGGAGATGTAACTTCATTTAAACATAAATTAACAACTGGACTCCCTACTGTAGGAGCAAATGGTAACGGTTTTACAATAACTGTAATTTGAGAACGTGGACTTTCACATCCAAAGGCATTGGTCTGACTCACCTCATAAGTAACAGTTCCTGAGCTTGAAGTATCAGGGGTTGGAGCTGATGACAACTGGGTACCATCAAAATTATACCAAACTTCACTATTTCCTGTATCAAATGTAGAAGTTAATGGCGAGCTCGTTTCGTTTAAGCAGTACTCAATGGGACTGGTAACGACAGGTGCTGAAGCAATGGGGTTAACTGTTATGGTGACAGAATCTGTTAATGGCGATGAACAATCAGAGTTATTAACTGAGATTAGACTCATTGCGATATCTGTTAACTGATTAGCCTCAGAAATTGTAGCCAAACCAGCTGCATCTAAAACAACCGTTTGGTTTGCAGCAGAATCAATTGAGTAAACAACTGTTGCATTTGGTGACCCTGTGATCGTAAAATTTGCGTCTTCACCTTCACAAATTGGAGTAGAAGCAGATACACTGGCAGTTGGAACTGCATTTACAATGACAGAAAATGTTGCAGAATCCGAACAACCATCTGCATCGGTTCCAATAACAGAATACGTCGTATATGAAGTTGGAGAAACGGTTATTGATGGAGTGGTTTCCCCTCCCGGACTCCATACATAAGAATTACCTCCAGCAGCGGTAAGAACTGTGGTTTCTCCGAGACAAATTGTATTATCTCCAGAAATAGAAATTACAGGGATGGGATTGACTTGAACTTGAATTTCAGCTCTAAGACTTTCACATCCATTTATGGTTTGACTTACATAATAAGAGAAGGTTCCTGTATTAGAACTGTCAGGAACAGGTGCTTGCGATAAAGGAGATCCACTGGTGGGAGCTAAATACCATTTTAAATCTGTACCTGATGCTGTGAGTGCAGAAGTAATATCTCCCTGACAATAGCTTACAGAACTTACTACTGATGGCTGCGAAGGAATCGGCTCTACGATGACAGTCTCTGAAGTTGATAAAAAAGTTCCACAATTTGTATTATTGACTTCAACTAAGCTAATGGTTTGATCTGATGAAACATTAGGAATTGTCACACTAAATGTTCCCGAGTTACTCAAAGTTATATTTGTATCTGCTCCTGAGTTTAATTTGTACGTTACAACAGCATCTGGGTCTCCTGAAAATATAAATTGAGCATCGGAACCAGAGCATACAGGACCATTGGAAGTTACTGAAGCAGTAGGAATTGGACTTACCTCAACTAAAACTGAAGCTGAAGCAGTACATCCTGCTGAATCTTGTCCAGTCACAGTGAAAATTGATGATACTAATGGAGAAACATCAAATGATGCCTGATTTGTGAAACCATTACCCCAATCGTAATTTAAAGCTCCTATTGCAGTTAAAGTAGTTGTTTGACCTTCACATATAATTAAATCTCCACTAACACTTATAGATGGTAAATTCCGAACCGAAACTATAGTCGTTGCAGAAGTGGTAGTACCATCAACATCGGTAATGACACACTGATATTCTCCAGCATCAGATGCAACAGAGACGGCTATGTTAAGATTGTCTGTTGTTTCACCAGCAATATCAACACCATCTTTTTGCCATTGATAACTAAGAGATCCATTTCCGGTTGCGTTTACAAATAAAGAAATTGGTTCGCCTACACAGATATCTAATGTGGATGGAGACTGTGAAGAGATCGTCGGAACAACCCGTGAAGCAGAGTTTAAAACATAACTCTCAGTATTTGTTTTGCCACCGTTTATATTGTTTGCAAATCCACTAAAAAAAATCGCAAAAAAAGATGATAGAAGTAAAATTCTAAATAAGTTATTTTTGTTCATTATATATATGTAAAAATTAGTCAAATTGGTATTATTAACAAATATAATGTAAATTGTGAATAAGTTTCGTTATTTATTATCTAAAAAAAGATATTTAGCGTTATGAAATTGATTATCAATGTCTTTTTTAGTCATAATTATTTATTAAATCGCATTATAAAAATGGATGTAAAAATAGAGCGATAAACTCCTATATTAGTACCCTTTATAAATAATACTACGTTTTGAACGTTAAAGTTCTTAGTTTTGTTTTAAATAAAATAAATCATGAACCTCTCTATTTTTTGGAAATTTCTAATTCTTTGTAGCCTGACTAACTGCACTAAATCAGTCTCAAAAGATCCAGGATGTTTTGTTGAATTTCAATCAGACTCTTATAAAAACAAGTCTTTTTATCTTGCAAGTCACTTTGGAAAATACCAAACCCTGTTAGATTCTGTGAATGCAGATTCAGATGGAAAACTCATTTTTAGAAACAAAAAAAAATACGTAAGCGGAATTTATATGCTTCTAAATAATTCAAAAGAAATTGAATTTGAATTTTTGATGGATGATGCACAACAATTCAAAATAGAACCCAACACCATAACCCCTGCAAAAACAAAAATTTATAATTCGCAACAAAATATAGATTTTAAAGACTTTACGTTTTTTTTAGAATCAAAACGATCACAAATAAAATTATTACAAGAATCGATTAAAACTTCGGACAACCCAAAAGAAAAGTATGATGTTCAAAAAGAAATTAAATCCGTTGAAATAGAAATTGAAAATTATAAACAAAAATATAGTTTGTCACATTCGAACACCTTGACTCTTTTATTTAAATTAACGCAACCAATCGACGACTTTTCTTCACTCCCAAAAAACCAAAAATTAAGAACAAAAAAGGATTCCATACTTTATTTAAAAAACAATTACTTCAAAGGCATTAATTTTCAAGACAGTCGTTTATTGAGAAACCCTTTTTTAGAACAAAAACTCTCCACCTACTTTGACGTATTCGTTCCTAAAACTGTAAACTCCATTACAGAAGAAATTACAAAAATATTAGACGAAGCCAATTTCCCAGAAAGTGAAACATTTAAATATTTGAGTCTGCGTTTTATGGACTTATACATAACCCCTAAACAAATGGGATTTGATCGTATCTTTTTAAATCTGTATGACACCTATTTTAAAAACCAAACCTATGATTGGCTCCCATTAACTCAAAAAGAACTTTTTGAATCAAAAGCACGTCTTCTCGAAAATAATCAGATAGGATCCAAAGCAAAAGAATTGTTTATGAATTCAATCGATAATAACCCACTGTATTTATATGATTTGAGTGCAGAGTATATTGTTCTTGTTTTTTGGGACCCTTCTTGCGGCCATTGTCAGACTGAAATTCCAAGAATCAACCGATTACATAAAAATGAATGGAAAAATTTTAACCACTCAATTTATGCTGTAAACATCAATACGGAAGTAAAAACAGAATGGGAAAAATTCATTTCAACTCATCATCTAAACTCATGGAATCATGTATTTCCTGCTAGCGAAGTGAGTGGGAATTATTCGCAAATGGATGTGGACTACCAAACGCTTTACAACATCGAACAAACCCCAGTATTTTATTTATTAGACAAAGACAAAATTATTATTGGCAAAGACATAGACCCACAAGAGTATTTGAAACTCATGAAATAGAAACAAAACCACCAAAATAACAAACGAACGCACCCTTTATAACATCAGTACAACAACTGTTTTTTAGAGTGATTTACCCATCCTGCTTGGTTTGAATAATTCACAAAGAATATTTTTAAATCTGCTTGATTTTGATAGTCTACAAAAAACACTGTTTTATCTGCTTGATTTGAATACTCAGTAAAAAACCAAAGCCCTTTGTTTCCTTGTGCTTGATTGCTATAATCGACCTTAAAAACTTTCAAATCTGCTTGATTGGCATAGTCCACAACAAAAACTTTTATATCCGCTTGGTTTTGGTAATTTACAGAAAAAACTTTTTGAGCGTTGGCAGATTGCATCACAACTACAAAAGAAACTAAAAGAAAATATCGTTTCATACTATTAGCTTTATTAATTCACCAAAAACTTAAATAGTTTTGATTTGTGTTGGTCTTGAATGCGAATAAAATACACCCCATTAGAAAAACTAGAAATATTTATTTTATTTCCCTCTAAATGAAATTCTAAAGCTTGACCCAATTGATTGTATATTTTAAGGGCATTTTTAGAAAGTTCCAATCCTTCGATATATACATAATCTTGAGTAATGGTAGGATGAATAAATTCCGTTTGAGAATCTAAATCAGACATAGAAAGCACCCCCCAAGAATCTTCTGCATTTGGACCATTCCAAATAAGAGTTGCCAAATAAGGGTTGTCAATAAATGGATTTCTATTGCCTTGAAAAGAATAAATAACATCGTTTCTATTGCGTTCAAATTCCGAGACAGGATCTTCTTCATTCCATTCCAAAAAGATATTTGGCACATCGGAAGCGTAGGTTCTGTCACCAACTCCTATATTTATGGGCTCACATTGGGTTGGATAACGCAAATACATGTACAAAATAATTCGCGCAACATCGCCTTTAAATTCGTCTCCAGGGTAAAAGTCTTCGTCCAAAAAAGAGTTTCCACTCCCATCTCTGTAATAATTATTATTTCGTAAAGAGTTCATCTGACAATCAGCCGCTCTCAGATTATGAACATCTGTACCTGGTCCTGGAAAATCCGTTTCTAAACTAGGGTTTGCTAAACTTTTAGCAAATACATGCTCTCGATTCCAGTAGCCAATACAAGGGCTATTGCCTTGTTGATATGCAATAGCGCGAGTCCTGTCATTAAAAGTGTCATTGTCTGTATCATCGTAACCATAAAACAAAATCACGTTGTTAGGGATGGTAACATCTAAATCACTTATATGAATAACGTCCCAAGTATCTGTTGAACCAGAAGTATATGGGATTAAGGTTGTATGGGTATTGATAATTAGCGTTGAAAGATCGTCTTTAAGTGCATTTCCGTCTTGAGTAAAATTAACTGAGGAATAATATTCAGGTATTTGAGCACCTATAGAGGCAGTTCCAAACACAAATGACCAGAAAAGGGTAATGAATAACTTTGTCTTCATTAAATCAAAAAGTTAAAATATTGGTATATTTTAATTCAAAATTACAATTAATAATTGATGTTTTTCACATATTAGAATTGAATTATAAAATTAAATTTTAGTAATGGTTTAAAAATTATATTTTTGCAACGAACAAAACACACACAATGACATTACTACTTATGGCCGCAGGAAGCGGTAGTCGCTACGGAAAACTAAAACAATTTGACGATTTAGGACCTGCAAAAGAATTCCTTATGGAGTTCAGTATTTTTGATGCCCTCAAAAACAACTTTAATCATATCGTAGTCATTACCAAAGCTGCTAACAAATCTTTTCTAGAATCTCATCTTTCAGAACGTCTTCCGGTTCATGTAAAATTAGACGTCTTAGTTCAGGAAATCGAAGACATTCCTGAAGCTGTAACTCTAGATACAAAACGCGAAAAACCATGGGGTACCGCTCATGCTGTTTGGACGGCTCGAAATGTAATTAAAGGAAGTTTTGTGATCATAAATGCCGATGATTATTACGGGCAAAATGCTTTTAATGGTGCTGCAAAATTCATCAAAAACAACAACGCTAGTGACAAATTTGCGCTTGTAGCTTACAACCTTAAAAACACACTTTCTAAATTTGGATCTGTATCAAGAGGTGTTTGTGAAGTGAACAACCATCAATTAACATCTATCATTGAACGTACTAAAATTTCAGAAAAAGATACTCAAATTATCGATGAAGATTCTGGTGTGGTACTTGATGCTAACACGGCAGTTTCTATGAATTTTTGGATTTGTAACGCCTCGATTTTCAAGTACATTGAAACCTATTTTACAAAGTTTTTAGAAAACGCTGATAACCACGAAAAAAATGAAATCTACTTGCCATTTGTTACGCAAGAAATGATGGAAAACGGACATATAACAGTAGAAGTGATTGAAGCACAAAGCACTTGGTTTGGAGTCACCTATTATGACGACAAAAAAGAAGCGGTCAGAACCTTGGCTGAACTCACCGAACAAGGCGCTTACCCATCACCATTATGGAGTTGAAACCCTTAATTTTCAACCTCTAAACCACTTGATTTCCATCCAGAAAAACCGCGGTCTAAATCATAAATTTTTACAAATCCGTAAGCAATTAATTGTGAGGCACATTTTGCACTGCGACTCCCACGCTGACAATATACAATAACAGGTTTGGATTTGTCCAACTGCTGGATATTGATTTCAAAATTTTCATCCAAAAAATCAATGTTTAGTGCATTAGGAAGATGCCCCTCTTTGTATTCATCTGGAGTTCGAACATCGACCAGTTGAATCCCTTCAATCTCAGAAATCTCTTTCATTTCAGTAGCCGTAATAAGTTGGACAGCTTCAGAACGATTCTTATTGCAATTAAAGAATATAAGTATGCCTAGCAGCGTACATCCAAATTTAAAATAGCGCATATTATTAAGGAATTATAGTTGCACCATCCCATTCATTGAACCCACCCAATAGATTATAAACTGTGGTGAAACCCAATTGTTTCATGATTGAACACGCTTGACCACTTCTTGCACCTGATCGACAATAAACATAGTAATGGTTGGTTTTATCGAGTTTTTCGAGTGCCGAAATAAAGCCTTGTCCCTGATGAATATCCAAATGAATGGCATCTGGAATCATCCCCTCTTCGACTTCTGCATCTGTACGAACATCTAAAATTATTGATTTTGAATCGGACTTTAGTTGTAGAGCCCATTCGTTTTGTGACAAATCTGACATAGTAATGTTTTAGAAAATTAATTTATAATATTTGTTTTTATCTATCTTTTTTAAAGCTTTACAGCTTAATGGAACACCCAATAGCTTTGGTTTTATGTACTTCAAAAGGAACACCATTTAAAAGCGCATCTACTGCATTTTCTACATATTTATTTTTAACCAAAGTAGCGTCTTTATAATTATCGTCAATTGCTCCTATATATTGCACCACAGGCCCACGATCGGTAGATTCTAAAACGTAAATATGTGGTGTTTTAGTAGCACCATATTGAGGATAAATAGACTGATCGGCATCCATTAAATATGGAAAGGTAAACCCTTTTTGTTTTGCTCGTATTTGCATCTCCTTCATGGAATCACCTGGTTTTGTTTTGACATTATTGGGCATTATTGCAATAACAGGATATCCTTTTGGTGCATATTTTTTATTCAGTGCTTCAATCCGGTCTTCATAGGCCACTGCATACGGGCAAGTATTACACGTAAAAATAACAATGAACCCTTTAGCCTCCTTAAAATCGGATAAGGAAATTGTATTTCCATCAATATTTTTAAGTTTAAAATCAGTTGCAACATCACCAATATCATACCCTTGATTTTGGGAATCAACAGTAAATGTAACAGTTGTAAACAGCACTAATAATGTAAAAATTGTTTTCATAGTAATTTGGTTTTATTGTGTATTATAAAAATGTTTTAAGTTCAGCTTCTAATTCTTCATAGGTAAAAGTACGATTATAAAATAAACGTTTTGATGCATTGTAAATCAATGTAACAGGGATGGCTCCATCCCATTGTGGATTTACTTTTGGAATCCAGGAATTCATATCGGGATCGTCTAAAACAATAATTTTTGATTTCAATTGATGTTTTTTAATGAACGGTTTTAATTTAGTTTCATATTGATGTGGAAAATCTAAACTCACCAAAATGACTTCTACAGAATCTTTATATTTGGCTTGAAGCGCTTCAAAATGTGGCAACTCTTTAACACAGGGGGCACACCAAGTTGCCCAAAAATTAACTACATAGGTTTTGGAATTTTCGAGTTCTAAATAAGGAGCAATGCCTTCAAAATCATGTACCTCTAAATTGATAGAAGCTTTTGTTTCAGGTTTACAAGACAAACTCAAGAAAATGACAAATGAAAGTAACCATTTCATTTTACAAACTTAGCAAAACAGAAATAGGTTCTCGGAAGTTTTAACATAAAATTACCAGCGTTAAAAGTATTATGAAATTAAAAAAATGTTTACTTTGCATATCAATTAAACACAATTAACGATATGAAAAATACGATATTAAAATCAACAGCACTTTTATTTGTTATAACACTTACAGCATTTACAACTCTAGACAAAAAACAAGTCAATATTGATCAGAGTGTAATCAACTGGATTGGATACAAAGTAACAGGACAACATGAAGGGACAATTACCCTTCGAGAAGGTGTTCTTGAATTCAAACAAGATCAATTAACTGGCGGGAGTTTTGTAATGGACATGACGTCTATCAACACAACTGATCTTGAAGGAGATTACAAAAATAAATTAGACGGGCATTTAAAAGCCAATGACTTTTTTGGCGTTAAAAAATACCCAAAAGCAACCCTAGTTTTTACATCCGTGACCAAAAACGAAACAAATTATTCTGTTGTTGGAGACCTCACAATAAAGGGAATTACAAATAAAATCGCTTTTGATTTAGAGGTTTCAGAAAATAAAGCCACGACATCCTTCAAAATAGATCGTACAAAATATGGCATCAAATATGGATCTGCCAGTTTTTTTGATGGATTAAAGGATAAAGCGATATATAATGAGTTTGATTTAACGGTTTCTTTAAAATTTTAAAAAACTTTTAAATTTATTTTGCATTCAGAAAAATCGTTCCTACATTTGAAAAGTTAATACTTAATTATGAACCTTACTTTAAACAATATTTGGTGGTGGTACTCTCGAAAACAAAATTCGTGATACACCCCTATATGTTTAAAACAAAATAACTAGGCTTGTCTTCACGACAAGTCTTTTTTTATGAAAAAATTTGAACTAAAAACACATTACAAAAAAATACTCGCAGATACCATATCGCCTGTGAGTGTGTATCTAAAAGTTAGAGATAAGTTTCCAAACAGTATCCTGCTAGAAAGTAGTGACTATCACGGCAATGATAATAGCTTCTCCTACATCTGTTGCAACCCTATTGCATCCATCAAAGTAGAGAACTCTATTGTTACCAAAACCTATCCCGACCATAGTACAGAGAGCAAAGCTGTTCCAGCGGATAAAGTAACTCTAGAAGTCAATGCATTTACAAAACAATTTGACACTCAAAAAGACGCCTCGTTTAAATTTATAAATAATGGGATGTTCGGATTTACAGCTTACGATGCAGTAAAATATTTTGAAGACATCACTATCTCAAAAAAGGACGATTCCATTGTAATTCCTGAAATGTATTATGCCGTATATCAAAACATCATAGCCATCAATCATTTCAAGAATGAGGCCTATATTTTTGCACATTGTTTTGGATCTGAAAGTAATATCGATGCCATTGATCATTTGATTAAAGTGCAAAGTTTTTCATCCTATGATTTTGAATCAAAAGGAACTATTAGCTCTAATTTGAGTGATGAAGAATTCAAGTCGAATGTTAAACTCGCCAAAAAACATTGCGCTCGCGGCGATGTATTCCAACTGGTGTTATCCAAAAAATTTCAACAGGATTTTAAAGGCGATGACTTTAACGTTTACAGAGCATTACGAAGCATCAACCCCTCCCCTTATCTCTTTTATTTTGATTACGGAAAATTTAAAATCTTTGGAAGTTCACCCGAAGCACAACTGGTCGTCCAAGATAAAAACGCAGAAATCCATCCCATTGCAGGAACTTTTGCACGAACTGGGGATGATTTAAAAGATGCCGAACTGGCAAAAAAGCTTGTTGCCGATAAAAAAGAAAATAGCGAACATGTCATGTTAGTCGATTTGGCAAGAAATGATTTAAGTCGTCATTGCTCAGAAGTAGAAGTTAAAAAATATAGAGAAGTTCAATTCTTTTCTCATGTCATTCATTTGGTAAGTAAAGTCATGGGCAAAGTGCGAAAAAACACTCCAACAATGCAAATAGTCGCCGATACCTTTCCTGCGGGAACCTTGAGCGGTGCGCCCAAATACAAAGCAATGGAACTTATTGAGGCCTACGAAAAAACAAGTCGTGCATTTTATGGCGGCGCTATAGGATTTATGGATTTTGAAGGCAATTACAACCATGCCATCATGATTCGAACCTTTTTAAGTAAAAACTACCAACTCCATTGGCAGGCGGGTGCTGGAATTGTTTCCAAATCCAACCCCGAAAACGAACTTCAAGAAGTATATAACAAATTAGGCGCCTTAACAAAAGCCATTAAACTCGCCGAAACCATTTAGAGCATGAAGAAGATATTAGTCATAGATAACTACGATAGTTTTACGTTTAATTTAGTTCATTACCTCGAAGATTTGGACTGTGATGTAACAGTCCTTAGAAATGATAAATTTAACCTTGAAGACATCCAACAATTCGATAAAATTGTGCTTTCCCCTGGCCCAGGTATCCCAGATGAAGCTGGACTTTTGAAAGCTGTAATTCAGCGGTATGCACCCACAAAAAGTATCCTAGGTGTGTGTTTGGGACAACAAGCAATTGGCGAAGTTTTTGGAGGGCAAATTATAAATTTAGAGGAAGTGTATCACGGCGTCCATACCGATGTTAGTATTTGTGTGGATAACGAAACTTTATTCAACGGCATGGACAAAACAATTCAAGTTGGTCGCTATCATTCGTGGGTAGTTGATGCGAATTTACCAGAAGTTTTAGAAGCGACTTCAGTCGATGAAAATGGACAGATCATGTCCTTAAGGCATAAAATATTTGATGTAAAAGGAGTTCAGTTTCACCCAGAATCAGTACTCACACCCAACGGAAAACAATTACTTGAAAACTGGATAAATTCATAAACAAATGAAACACGTTTTAAACAGACTCATAAACCACGAAACAATTTCTGCTGAGGAAGCAAAACAGATTTTGATTAACATCTCTAAAGGCGATTACAACCAAAGTCAAATTGCTGCGTTTCTCACGATTTTCATGATGCGAACGGTCACCCAAGAAGAATTAAAAGGATTCAGAGACGCTCTTTTAGAATTGTGTATTCCTGTGGATTTAACGGCCTATAATCCCATCGATTTATGTGGAACGGGCGGTGACGGAAAAGACACATTTAACATCTCTACACTCGCCTCTTTTATAACTGCTGGAGCAGGTGTTCCAGTTGCAAAACACGGAAATTATGGCGTCTCATCCGCTTGTGGATCATCCAATGTTTTGGAATCCTTAGGCGTTAAATTTTCTAACGATACAGGCTTTTTAGAACGTGCCATAGCAACTACAGGAATTTGTGTATTACACGCACCCTTGTTCCACCCAGCCATGAAAAATGTAGCTCCCATTCGACGCGAACTGGGTGTCAAAACATTTTTTAATATGTTAGGACCTATGGTAAATCCGGCATTTCCAAAAAATCAAATGGTAGGGGTCTTTAATTTAGAATTACTCCGCTTGTATAATTATTTATATCAAGATTCAGATAAAAATTACAGCATTGTTCATGACCTCGGGGGTTATGACGAAATCTCATTAACAAATACAGTAAAAATTGTTTCTAATAATTCAGAAGTCCTGTTTTCTGCAGAAGATTTAGGACTCAAAAACAACACACAAGAAGCCATATTTGGAGGAAACACCGTCGCCGATGCTTCAAAAATATTTAAAACCATTATTAGTGGAAACGGAACTGAAGCACAAAATAATGTGGTATGTACTAATGCGGGACTAGCGATTGCTACGGCTAAAAAAATCACACACAAAGATGGCTATGAACTCGCCAAAGAATCCCTCTATTCTGGAAAAGCAAATGAATGTCTCACAAAATTAATCGCACTCTAATGAGCAGTATCTTAGATCGTATTGTAGCAGATAAGAAAAATGAAGTGTCCCTTCGAAAACAATTGATTCCATTGAAACAACTCGAACAATCGGTGTTGTTTGAGCGTCAAAGCCGTTCACTTAGCACACAACTGATTGAGAGTGCCTCAGGTTTGATAACAGAGCACAAACGCCGTTCGCCTTCAAAAGACTGTATCAATCAGAATTTGAATGTACAAGACGTCGCACAAGGCTACGAAAAAGCGGGTGCCTGCGGGATGTCGGTATTAACCGATATGAAATATTTTGGTGGAAGTTTAGAAGATCTCTTAACTGCTAGAGCTAGCTGTGACTTACCCTTACTTCGTAAAGAATTTATTATTGATCCTTATCAAATTGTGGAAGCCAAAGCCTACGGTGCCGATGTGATTCTACTCATCGCCGCTATTTTGAATCGTGATGAAATTCAAACATATTCGACCCTTGCCCAAAGCTTAGGTATGGAAGTCTTATTAGAAGTCCATAACGAAGAAGAATTGCACAAATCTGTGATGCCTTCTCTTAATATGATTGGCGTGAACAACCGTAACCTAAAAACCTTTGAAGTAAGCCTAGAAACGAGTAAAACACTCAGCAAACTTATCCCAGATGAATTTATAAAAATTTCAGAAAGTGGTATTCGAACTGTAGATGATATCCAGACTTTGCAGCCTTTTGGTTATAAAGGATTTTTAATCGGTGAGAATTTTATGAAAACAAAGAACCCTGGAGCCAATGCTGCAGCATTTATTAAACAATTGAACGGATGAAACTAAAAGTATGTGGCATGCGCTATGAAGACAATATTCAGTTGATCGCTGCGATCAATCCTGACTATATGGGCTTTATCTTTTTTGAAGGATCGTCACGGCATGTATCTGCGCGGACCCCTGCTCTTCCATCGAGCCTAAAAAAAGTAGGCGTTTTTGTAAATGCATCCTATGAAACCATTATCGAAAAAATCAAAACACACAATTTACAAGCCGTTCAATTGCATGGCGAAGAATCTCCTGAATTTTGCAAATCTTTACAAACACATAAAATCGAGGTCATCAAAGTGTTCTCCATTAAAAAAGAATTTAATTTTGAGGTTCTTAGCTCCTATGAAACAGTTTGTGACTTTTACCTATTTGACACCAAAGGCCCTTTGGCTGGTGGAAATGGCTATTGTTTTGACTGGTCTGTTTTAAAAGACTACCCCTCTACAAAACCTTATTTTTTGAGTGGTGGAATTGGTTTAGAAAATTTGACCCAACTACAAGAATTTAAAACAAGTCCGGCAGCGACCTACTGTTATGCCGTAGATGTAAACAGTAAATTTGAAATCGCTCCAGCTAAAAAAAATAAAGAATTATTAGAAAAATTTAAACAGTTATTATGAGTTATAACGTGAATGAAAAAGGCTATTATGGCCAATTTGGAGGTGCATTTATTCCTGAAATGCTGTACCCTAATGTTGAAGAATTACGTCAAAACTATTTAAAAGTGATGGCGGAACCTGATTTCAAAAAAGAGTTCGACCAATTGCTTAGAGATTATGTAGGTCGCCCAACCCCCCTCTATTTTGCAAAACGTTTATCCAAAAAATACAATACTAAAATATACCTGAAACGGGAAGACTTATGTCATACGGGAGCCCATAAAATCAACAATACGATTGGGCAAATTTTAATGGCAAAACGACTCAAAAAAAAGCGCATCATTGCAGAGACGGGTGCTGGGCAACACGGAGTCGCAACAGCGACAGTTTGTGCTTTGGCAGGCTTGGAATGCATCGTATATATGGGCGAAATTGACATTGCACGCCAAGCGCCTAATGTGGCACGTATGAAAATGTTAGGGGCAGAAGTGCGTCCTGCACTTTCTGGAAGTCGGACTTTAAAAGATGCCACAAATGAAGCGATTCGCGATTGGATCAATAACCCAGTTGATACCCATTATATTATTGGAAGTGCCGTAGGGCCACATCCCTACCCAGATATGGTAGCACGCTTTCAATCGGTAGTTTCTGAAGAAACCAAATGGCAATTAAAAACAGTTGAAGGCCGCGAAAACCCAGATTATATGGTGGCTTGTGTAGGGGGCGGTAGTAATGCTGCTGGTGCCTATTACCATTATTTGAATGAACCTTCCGTAAAACTCATTGCAGTAGAAGCGGCAGGCAAAGGAATTTATACGGGTGAAAGTGCCGCCACTTCCGTCCTTGGAAAAGAAGGGGTGATTCACGGTAGTAAAACATTATTAATGCAAACCAATGACGGTCAAATCACCGAGCCCTACTCCATTTCGGCAGGCTTAGATTACCCAGGCGTTGGTCCTATGCATGCACATTTGTATGAAACCAAACGTGCAGAATTTATTTCGGTAACCGACGATGAAGCCATGACGGCTGGATTGGAGTTGTCGCAGCTCGAAGGCATCATTCCGGCAATTGAAACTTCACATGCCTTGGCTATTTTTGAAACTAAAAAATTTAAACCTGAGGAGGTGGTGGTGATTAGTTTATCGGGACGTGGCGACAAAGATTTGAATACCTATATTGATTATTTTAAACTTTAAGATTGTGAACAGAATACAAGCAAAATTACAAGAAAATAAAAAATTATTATCCATCTATTTTACAGCAGGATATCCTAATTTGAACGACACGGTTACAACGATTCAAAACTTAGAAAAAAACGGGGTTGACATGATTGAGATTGGATTGCCCTTTAGCGATCCATTGGCGGATGGACCAACCATTCAAGCGAGCTCCACACAAGCCTTGCAAAACGGAATGACTTCAACGCTCTTATTTGACCAATTGAAAGACATCCGAAAAACAGTGTCAATTCCATTAATTTTAATGGGCTATTTTAACCCAATGCTCCAATATGGTGTGGAAGCCTTTTGTAAAAAATGTCAAGAAGTGGGAATCGATGGATTGATTATTCCAGACTTGCCTGTGGAGGTCTATCACGAAGAGTATAAGGCCATTTTTGATCGTTATGGATTGCTCAATATATTTTTGATTACCCCACAAACTAGCGAGGCACGCATCCGCTATATGGACAGCATTTCAGACGGATTTATTTATATGGTGAGTAGTGCCAGTACGACGGGAAGCCAAAGTGGATTTGGAGGAAAACAAACCGATTATTTTAAACGCATTGCCGACTTAGAGCTCACAAACCCACAAATTATTGGGTTTGGTATTTCAGATCATAAATCCTTTAATCAAGCCACTCAGTATGCCAAAGGCGCCATTATTGGCAGTGCTTTTATAAAGTATGTGACAGCTCATGGGATAGACGATTTAGGAGCCTTTACACAACCTTTATTGAAAAAATAAATACATTACATAAACTAAAATGTCCATTAAATTAGATTTATCAACCCACGGATCAATTCCAAAACTCATTCATGTCTCTTGGAAAAATAAAGACATTTTAGACGATCAATCGCCGTTGATTCTAAATGGACTGTTAAATTTAAAAACACTCAACCCAGAATTTTCGTTAGAAATTAGTGACGACCAAGACGTAGAAACCTATCTCAAAAACCACCTAAGTAAATGGGATTATTTCAAAATAAAAAATAAAAAAATTGTAGAGAAAATTGATCTTTGGCGGTTATTAAAACTTTATAACGAAGGAGGTATCTATGTAGATATCGATCGATTTTGTAACATTCCTTTTAGCACACTAATTGAGAAAGACACCAAGTGTATCTTACCCACACACGGCGATATTGATTTTTCTCAAGACCTGATGATAAGTTGTAAACACAACCCGCTGTTTGAGACGGCTATTACATATAATTTAAAAGGTCGATACCTCCTGAATCCACGTGGAGTGTTTCATTTGGGACCCCCTTTGTATATGCGAGCTGTTACAGAAGTTGTTTTTGGAAAACGACACAAAAGAAGACCTGGAACAGCTATAATGGAGCATTTTAGAGAATTATTGGAAAGCTCCAAACACTTTCAAACCTACAAAGAAGAAGCTCCAAATGATACACTACTATTCTCTTATGATGTACATACGTTCAGAAAAGGAAATGGAAAAAGCAAGGAGGCGTTTTATTCCGACCAAAACATTACGCCATGGACAAGTGGATTTGATAAAAACACTTTGATTTTTGCAATCATTTTTATTCTTTTTCTTTTGGGCGTATTATTTATAGGTTAATTTAATTGGTTTTAAGAAAATCTTAATCTCTACAAACTCCAAGTAGCTAAACAGCCTTTTCATGTAGAGCTAAAATTACCATCAGGCAGAGATGTATTTTGAAACAAAACTACAGCTTACAGCTGGCTAGGTACATATTTTTTTTAAAAATTCGTGATTTTCGTTTAAATTATTTCTAAAATCAATAAACAATTTATATATTTATTACATAAAAATATACAGATTTAATTAGAAGGAATTGCAAGAAAATACGCATAAATACACTATTTTAATCGCAGAAGACGAAGCCATAAACTTCTTGTTTCTTGAAATATTATTGAAAAAACAAATCGATTTAGGCTGTGCCATAATTCATGCAAAAAACGGAGCAGAAGCCGTTGAAATTTGTAAAAAAAATGATGACATTAATTTGGTGTTAATGGACTTAAAAATGCCTGTAATGGATGGATTTGAGGCTGTGAAATTGATAAAAGAAATTCGTCCAAAGCTTCCTATTGTTGCACAAACAGCTTTCTCATCAATCGAAGATAAGGAGAAGGTATTTGCAGCGGGATTTAATGATTTTCTTTCTAAACCAATAAATAAAGAAGCCCTACTTGATGTCATTAACAGACAAAAAGAACAAAAAATCAATAAAAATCTAAACTTTATAAATTAACAAACGTAATCAGATTGAACTGATCGCGACTTGAGTTTTCAAAAAGCTGGCTCATATATCCTGCTTCAATCCGAACATTTTTGTTAAGTTGATACCCCAAACCACCATACACACGATTCCGATCAAACACATCACTTTCTGTATTTAAAAATACTTCGTTATATGCCGAGAGGTACAATTTTGTGGGAGATGTTTCGGTTTTAAGTATTGGCACTTTAAATGCTAAGAAATAACGCAAACGCATTTTAAAATCTGATTCTACAAAGCGTTGTTCAAATCGGTAGCGATGGCTTAAAGAAACACTTCCAACATTCTGCTTTGATGTAAATTGTTGGAAAATACGGTGTTCGTTAACATCCATTTTGTTTTGAGTATCTGCGATATAATTTTGTGATAAAATATATCCATAGCCCAACAGTAAATTATGATTGTTTTCAGAGAGATTATATCCTAAACCCGTTCGAAGAAGTAGTTGTTCTAAATCGCCAATGGCATCATAATTTCGGTACTGAACTTCGTTGTGGATGTTCCATTTACTATTCACTTTTTTATTACCAATATAAATCAACCAATTTCCAAAATCACTGCTTTGGGCGATTGAGATATAAGGTAGCATTAACACACAGGTTAATGCTACCATAAAGAGATTTGATTTTTTAAGCATAAAAAGTCACTTTTCCGTTTGAAATATCATACATACCACCAATAATAATCAACTCACCATTCGCTTCCATTTCGTTAAGAATAGTGCTTTTACTGCGAATATCATTTAAGGTCATTTCAACATTTTTGGCTGCTACTGTATTAACAAAATCAATATTTCCTGAAGTTCTAGAAGCTTCATCTGAAGGATGATCTACGGCCTCTACTGCAGGTTCTATCTTGTTGATAAGGGCTGTCAAATTACCCATTCGTGCATGGTCGCAAGCTCCTTTAACAGCTCCACAAGCAGTGTGTCCTAAGACCACCAATACTTTGGTACCTGCAAGTTTACATGCAAATTCCATACTTCCTAAGATATCTTCGTTGACAAAATTTCCAGCAATACGAATGCTGAATAAATCGCCAATTCCTTGATCAAAAATATGTTCGGCAGAGACACGTGAATCAATACAATGCAAAACAGTTGCAAAAGGGTATTGTCCAGAACTTGTCGCATCTACTTGTGCATTTAAATCTCTTGCAACCTGAGTTGCAGTAATAAAGCGTTCATTACCCGCTTTTAAGGCTTGTAAAGACGTTTCTGGGGTCATTGCCGCTTGGCTTTCTTTAGTGTGTGCTTTCATATCTATTTATTTATTAATTATTAAACTTTTTGTGGTCGAAGTTGAAAAAATTGAATAAAACTCTCAGGGTTTTCAACCACTCCCCTGACGGATATTAATTTGATATCAATCTGTCTTTGACGTGCTTTGTCAGAAAAATCTTCTAAAATTTCAATGATATCATTGTCAAGATAACGAGTTTTGGTGACATCTAGTTCTAAATAACTTTCATGTGCTAAGTTATCTAATTCTTTTAAAATAGCTCCTTTGTTAAAAAAAGTAACTTCTTCAGCTAAGGTCATTTTAATTTTTTGTACTCCATTACTCTTATCTTCAATATGTAAGAAATGTGAATTCTGAAAACTCTTTATCAAAATAACTACAATTCCAACTGCAAGTCCTAATGCGATTCCAATTAAAAGATCTGTAAAAATAATTCCTAATACCGTTACAACAAAAGGTGTAAATTGTTTCCACCCCAATCGATACATTTCTATAAATAGTGCGGGCTTTGCTAATTTATAACCTACAATAAACAAAATCGCTGCCAAAACAGAAAGTGGAATTTTATTTAATACGTTTGGAATTAAAATCACTGATATCAACAATAGAAATCCATGAATAATTGCCGACATTTTTGTTTTTCCACCCGACTGAATATTGGCAGAACTACGCACAATCACCTGAGTCACAGGCAAGCCACCTATAAAACCCGAAAACATATTACCAATTCCTTGCGCTAGTAATTCTCTATTGGTAGGCGTTACGCGTTTTAAAGGGTCAATTTTGTCGGTCGCTTCCACACATAACAGTGTTTCTAAACTTGCCACCAAAGCGATGGTAAACGCCACAATCCATACTTCTGGATTGCTTATTGCACCAAAATTTGGAAAACTAAACTGAGCGAAAAAAGAAGCGGTATCTTCCGGAACAGGCACACTTACAAGCAAGTCCGATGAAATCCCCCACTTTGAACTCCCTTTGGTAAAAATATAATACATAATTCCCATTGCAACAGCAACCACGGGGCCTTGAACTATTTGAAAGAATTTTCCTTTATCATTTAAGACATTACTCCATAACAATAAAATAGACAACGCTAAAACCGCAATAATGGTGGCTCCAGGACTGATAAAATTAATCGAGTTTAGGATGGCAGAAAACGTATTTTCACCATCAACTTGAAAAAAGGCAAAACTCCCTTCTGGATCCAAATTATATCCAAAAAAATGTGGGATTTGCTTAAGGATAATGATGATTCCGATTCCTGTAAGCATTCCTTTAATCACCGAGGAAGGGAAATAATAAGCTATCACTCCAGCTCTGAGAATGCCAAACAATAATTGAATCGCACCTCCTAACACAACGGCTAGCAAAAAGTTTTCGAAACTTCCGAGAGTCGCAATTGCAGTTAAAACAATAGCTGCTAATCCGGCTGCAGGGCCGCTAACTCCTAATGTAGATTTACTAATAGATCCGACAACTACACCACCTATGATACCCGCTATAAGTCCCGAAAAGAGCGGAGCACCACTGGCTAAGGCGATCCCTAAACATAAGGGTAAAGCCACAAAGAATACAACAATACTTGAGGGTAGGTCAGATTTTAAATTTTTAAATGGGTTTGAATTGTTCATTATAATATATGATGTTTGAGCAATATCAATGTGTATTACTCATGTTTGATTTAAATAAATTGAATAATTTTAATACAACTGAAGTGATTTAAAAATCAAATGCACTTCAAAAAAGCCTCAAAGGCTAATTAACTAAATGAGTTCTGGCGGGGGATCGTTTGTATCAATGGTAACTTCCATTTTTGAAAAATCCAGTCCAAAAATAGAAGCTTTTTTTACAAGCTTAAACATAGTTTCTTCTTCATTTATAAATTGAAGTTCCACTTTTTTATTTTTACTTTCTTTAAATTCTTTTGTTTCTTGTGATTCTTTTTTGCTCGAGTCGTTTTCAGTATCTAAATCAAGCCATGAAAATGCCTGTCGTTCTGAACCGTATAGCGACTCAACCATCGGTTGTAAAATAATGGATCCAAACACCAATGAAAAAATCAGTAGTCGGAATCCAAAAGATATTATTAATAAAAGCTGTTTCATTTGTGTGAAAGGGTGTTAAAAACTAGATCGGTATAAAACCGAACAATATTATTTTTGCCTTCTTCAAAATCGGTGAGAGCGGGCAAATGCTTTGAAAAATAACGCTGATGATGGGCACCTTCAATGACTGTTGAAATTAGCATATGAGGGAACTCATAACTTGGATTGATTTCTGAGACAAAATCACTAACCCGTTGTACCACACGTTTGTAGGTTTTGTAATATCCTTTTTGATTTTCACTGTCAATCGCTTTGGTATGGTAGGCTTTAGAGGACTCCGTTATAATAATTTTGTTCAATAAAACTTCGTTGATATACGAAAAGGAATTGTCTTCTGTCACTTCGGCAGTAAGTATAGAAATTGCTTGAGTAAGCCGCGCTTCAACTGAGGGTACATTTAGTGTAGCAAACACCAGTCTGTACTCTACCCAACTCCAATACCAATCAATCAAATAGACCAAAAGTGCATGCTTACTTTCAAAATAACGGTACACCGAACTTTCGTTGGAACTAATTTCGAGACCCAATTTTTTAAATGTAAAATCTTCAAAACCTAAATCATTTATCATCTCTATACTTTTAGAAACAATTTTTTGTCCTAATACAGAAGATTCTGGATCTTTTGTATAAAGATCTGGACTAATAGTGATATGTAATTGAAGTTTTTCCATGGTAATACAATGCAAATATAATAGTAATACTATTAACGTTAAATAGTTTAACATTTATTTCACACCCTGCACATCTAACAACGGGCAGGCGAGGCACGCCCACCTACGGCGGGTACACGGGGCAGGCAGGAATAACAAGGCAAGTCCGGTCTACTGCGTTTTCAACCACTTCAAGTACAGATTTTCCACTTTGGTGCGTGCCCAAGGCGTTCGTCTGAGAAATTTAAGACTGGACTTTAGGGTTGGTCCATCTGTAAAACAACGGATGTTAATTTTTTCTCCCATGGCTTCCCAGCCATAATGAGCTTCGAGTGCGATAAGTATTTGCTCTAATTTCACCCCATGTAAGGGGTTGTTCGGTTGAGATTCCATAAAAATTATCGACGACGGTTATGATTCGATCGCTTACCTCCTCCAGCAGACCCTTGTCGGTTGTTAGTAGGACGTCCGCCTCCGCGTCTTTGACGTCCACCCCCTTGTTTTGGTGGTACGGTAGAGGCATTTGGATCGGGCTCAAAACCTTCAACAATTTCTTTCTTAAAACGTTGTTTGGTTAGTTTTTCAATAGAAACTAAATAAGATGTTTCTTCTGCACATACTAGCGATAAAGCAACGCCATTAGCACCCGCACGACCTGTTCGACCAATACGATGCACATAATCTTCGGGGATGTTTGGAAGTTCGTAATTAACCACATGTGGCAATAATGGAATGTCCAATCCACGTGCGGCAATATCAGTGGCTACCAAGACTCTAATCTCGTTGTTTTTGAACCCTTTCAAAGCTTTGGTTCGTGCTCCTTGACTTTTATTTCCATGAATAGCCATCGCTGAAATCCGTGCACTTTCAAGTTTTTTACAAAGTTTGTTAGCCCCGTGTTTAGTCCGCGTAAACACCAAGACTTGTTTCCACTGTCCATCTTGAATCAATTTGATTAGAAGTCCCGTTTTTTTCTCTTTAGCAACTCTGTATATTTGTTGAGCAATGGCTTCAACGGTCGTGTTTTCTGGTGTTGCTTCCACAAGCGTAGGACGTTGTAAAATGGTTTGTGCCAAACTTTTGATCTCTTTTGAAAACGTCGCTGAAAACATTAAGTTTTGGCGTCTCGATGGAATTAAGGATCTAATTTTATCAATATCTCGTTTGAATCCCATGTCTAACATACGATCAGCTTCATCGAGTACAAAAATTTCAACTTTTGATAACGATAGGTGTCCTTGGTTTTCTAAGTCGAGCAATCGTCCTGGAGTGGCAACCAAAACATCAACTCCATTTCGCAAGTGTTTAATTTGTGGGTTTTGATTCACACCTCCAAAAATTACGGCGGCACGCAAGTCCAAAAACTTACTGTAATGTTTCACATTGGTATAAACCTGATCTGCTAATTCTCTAGTTGGTGTCAATACTAACGCACGTACGGGACGGCGATGTGGCACGGGATTTTTAGATAAAATCTGTAGCATTGGCAGAGTAAACCCTGCTGTTTTCCCTGTCCCTGTTTGGGCGGATGCTAATACATCCAAACCTTCAAGAATTGGTGGAATGGCTTTTTGTTGAATAGGAGATGGAGTTTCGTAGCCCTGTAAACGAACTGCTTTTAGTAGGGCTTCAATGAGGCCTAAAGATTGAAATGTCATATGTTATGTTTTGAAAATGACAATATACAATACGATAGGTCATTCCGAACGATGGCACAAAGGTACGTCTTATTTTAAAGAAATTAACGCGTGAATACCAATTTAGTATCTGTTGACAAATTTGCATCAAATGCATAGCCATCGGTAGTAAACGTTTTTAAGCCTTCGACAGTCTCCACAACGTTATCAATGATATGACGTGTCATATATCCGCGCGCAAGTTTAGCAAAAATAGCAATGGTTTTGTACTGTCCATTTTTGAATTCTTTAAAATCAACATGAATAACTGGTACTTTAAGAGTTTTGACATCAATCGCCTTAAAATACTCTTGACTTGCTAAGTTAACAAACAACTCCCCTTCTTCTAGCTCCTCATTCAAAGCAGTGGTTACTTTCTTACGCCAAAATTCATAGAGGTTTTTCGATTTGCCAACTGATAATTTAGTTCCCATTTCCAAGCGGTAAGGCTGCATAAGATCCAAAGGTTTTAATAAACCATACAAACCAGAAATAATTCGAACTGAGTGTTGTAGTATGTCTAATTTTGAAACAGGGATACTATAGGCATCAATCCCACGATACACATCGCCGCTAAACGCATAAATAGCTGGCCGGGCATTTTCAGCTGTAAAAGGGGGCGACCACTCTTGGTTCCGTTCATAATTGAGCTGTCCTAAATTGGGTGAAATATGCATCAATTCCGAAAGCGCTTTGACTGATTTCTTTTTAAGAAGCCTGTTCAGCTGTTGTGCTTCGCTCAAAAAAATGTTGTCAGTGCTTGATGTGGTTGGTAAGGCACTTTCATAATTTAATGATTTTGCTGGTGAGATAACTAGTTTCATCTGTCTTTAATTTTCTAAAATATGATTTGAATAGGATTGCCATTTCTCAATACAGTTTTGCATATCTTCAGGGATTTCAGTCGTAAAGGACATTTTTTTGCCTGTGGATGGATGTATAAACCCTAAGGTTTTGGCGTGAAGCGCTTGTCGTGGAAGGGTTTTAAAACAATTCTCTACAAACTGCTTGTATTTGGTAAAGGTCGTTCCTTTCAAAATGCGTTCACCACCATAACGTTCATCATTAAAAAGTGTATGACCAATGTGTTTCATATGCACCCGAATTTGATGGGTTCGTCCAGTTTCTAATTGACAGCTAACAAGAGTTACATACCCTAAACGTTGCAAAACTTTATAATGAGTCACTGCGGGTTTTCCTTTGTCTGCTTCATCGCCAAAATAGACTGTATTTTGCAATCGATTTTTAGGATGACGTCCTATATTTCCTTCGATTGTACCTTCCTCTAATTCAACATTCCCCCAAACTAAGGCTACATATTCGCGTTCGCTTGTTTTGGCTTTAAATTGTGCGGATAAATGCGCCATTGCAATCTCGGTTTTGGCAACGACCAATAGTCCACTTGTATCTTTATCAATGCGATGGACCAATCCCGGACGGTTGCTGCTATTATTGGGTAAATGGTCAAAATGAAACAACAAAGCATTAATCAAAGTACCCGAATAATTTCCGTGTCCTGGGTGGACGACCATCCCTGGAGCTTTATTAACTACCAATAAGTCTTCATCTTCGTAAACAATGTCAATAGGAAGATCTTCGGGAACTAATAAATTTTCATGTGGAGGATGCTCAAATAAAACGCGAATTTTATCCAATGGTTTCACCTTATAATTTGATTTGACAGCAATCTCATTCACTAAAATACTACCATCCTTTGCAGCGGCTTGAATTTTATTTCGTGTGGCATTTTCAACAAAATTCATGAGATACTTATCGATTCGTAAAGGTTGCTGCCCTTTTTCAACCACGAACGTATAATGTTCATGCAGCTCGTTTTCAATCGCTACTATTTCATTTAATTCTTCCATGGTTCATTATTCCTTTAGTATGCCGTTTCCTAAAACGAAGTCGATTTTCGAGGTTTTTGGAAGCAGTGTACCAGCTTCAATGACCCGACCATTATGGCGAATTTGCAACACTTCATCTTTACCTAAATCATCCTCATAAATTGTAGTACCTATTTGGAAGCCCACCGCTTCTAGCGAAGGCTTCGCTTGTCTAAATGTTCGGCGAATGACATCTGGGACTGCCACCATTCTGTAGGCCGAAGGATTAAGGATTAAATATATTTTTCGATCTTCTTTGACTTGACTTCCTGCCAAAGGATCTTGTTCAATTACAGCTCCTTTAGGATAATTAGGGTTGTAGTTTGAAGAATCCTGAACTTCACTTCGTAAATCATAGTCATTAATAAGAACCTGAGCAGCATCAAAAGTTTGACCTCTAAGTTCTGGCACCGTCACAAATGTTCCATGATTGGTATAGGATTTGAGCCATTTGAGCGCTAAAAAACCCAAAACAACTAAAACTATAAACGCAAGGATCAATTGCTTTATAAATGATTTACTAAATAAGAATTTAATGAAATTCATGATACTTTTTTATAATGTAACAAAGCTAAACAAATAATTGTGTCCTTAAAACCTTTAGCTTGTTTAGTTTAAAGTAAATATATTTGATTGAAAATGATTTTGATTTAGATAAAAGTAATATTTTTACTGTATAAACGTAGAGATGAAAAAAAATATTGCCATCATAATGGGCGGATATTCTAGCGAATATTTGATCTCTTTAAAAAGTGGAAGCGTGGTTTACGACTGTTTACCAAAAGCAAGCTACAATGCGTATTGCATCCATATTTTTAAAGATAAATGGGTATATGTAGCAGACGATTTAACAGAGCATCCTGTAAATAAAGCTGATTTTTCCATCGTTGTTGCCGGCTCAAAAATCAATTTTGACTGTGTCTTTAATGCCATTCATGGCAGTCCAGGAGAAGATGGAACGATTCAAGCTTATTTTGAATTATTATCGATTCCACATACCAGTTGTGGTATGTATCAAGCGGCACTTACGTTTAATAAACGTGATTGTTTAAGTGCGTTAAAACCTTATGGTGTGCTTACTGCAGATTCCTATTTTTTAAATGCTGGAGATGCAATTGACCCTTCAGCCATTGAAAAGGCCGTTGGATTTCCATGCTTTGTAAAAGCCAATAAAGCTGGCAGTAGTTTTGGAGTTACCAAAGTCTATTCAAAATCCGACTTGCCAAAGGCCATAGAAACTGCTTTTAAAGAGGATGATGAACTCATTATTGAATCATTTTTAGACGGTACAGAAGTGTCGGTTGGCGTCATTCGTTATAAAGGAAAAGTCACCGTGCTTCCAATTACTGAGATTGTAACTGATAATGACTTTTTTGATTACGAAGCAAAATATTTGGGTAAATCACAAGAAATTACCCCAGCACGTTTGAGTCTAACACAAGAAGCAGAGGTAAGTAAGGCAGCGAAACATATTTATGAAGTTTTAAAATTAGACGGATTTTCTAGAAGTGAATTCATTTTTAAAGACGGCAAACCGCACCTCTTAGAAATCAATACAGTTCCGGGTCTTACCAAAGAAAGTATTTTACCACAGCAAGCGGCAAAGGCGGGAATTTCATTGGCTGAGTTGTTTGAAAACGCAATTCATGAAGCGCTTCATAAAAATTCTTAACTTTACAGCATGAAGAAAGCAATTTTTCCAGGCTCATTTGACCCTATTACCTTAGGGCACTTAGATATTGTTAATAGAGGGGTAACCTTATTTGACGAAGTCATTATTGCTATTGGCGAAAATTCTTCAAAAGAGTATATGTTTTCATTAGAAGAACGAAAAAAGTTTATTGAAAATACTTTTAAAGACAATCCAAAAGTAAAAGTGGTGTCTTATCAAGGACTGACCACCGAGTTTTGTAAAGAAATTGGTGTTAATTTCATTTTAAGAGGCTTGAGAAATCCAGCAGATTTTGAGTTTGAAAAAGCCATCGCACATACCAATCGGGAGTTGTCAAAAGTGGAAACCGTCTTTTTGTTGACCTCTACTCAAACCTCATTTATCTCCTCCTCTATTGTAAGAGAAATTATTCGTTTTAAAGGCGATTACAAAAAACTGGTTCCCAACAGCGTACGTACTAAAAAATCTTAGATTTTATATTCTGAAAGTCCTTTTGTAAAGGCTTCAGGGTTTTCAGCTAAATGGTATCGTGGATCATCAATAGCTTCAATTATAATGTCTTTAAAAAGTGGGCTTGATTTGTATAACAAAATTTTACAATCTTGACTTAGGTGTTTAAGGTGAATTGTTTTGCCTTCTTCTTTATATTTATTGACAAGATTCGATATGGCTTCAATAGCAGAATGATCACTCACTCGCGATTCAACAAAATCAATTTCAACAGATTGAGGGTCGTTTTTTACATCAAATTTATCATTAAAGGTTTTGATGCTTCCAAAAAACAAAGGACCCCATATTTCATACACTTTAGTACCATCTTCTTTGATACGTTTTCGAGCACGAATACGTTTTGCATTTTCCCATGAAAACACAAGAGCACTGACGATTACACCCGAAATTACAGCAATTGCTAAATCAAAAAAGACTGTCATCGATGAAACTAATATCAGTACAAATACATCGGTTTTTGGAATTTTATTAATAATTCTAAAACTCGACCATGCAAAGGTTCCAATCACTACCATAAACATTACACCTACCAATGCTGAGATAGGAACTTGTTCGATTAGTCCTGATGCAAAAAGAATAAAACCTAGCAGTGCTAGTGCTGCTACAATTCCCGAAAGACGACCTCTTCCACCTCCTTTAATATTGATAATAGATTGCCCAATCATCGCACAGCCACCCATACCACCAAACAATCCTGTTAGAATATTTGCACCGCCTTGAGCGATACACTCTTTATTGGAATTTCCACGTGTTTCCGTGAGTTCATCAATCAGGTTTAATGTCATTAGAGATTCAATCAACCCTATCGCTGCAAGAATCAATGCATACGGTCCAATAAACTTTAAGGTTTCAAAATTAAGAGGGATTTTCTCGAAAATAGCCCATTGTGGAAGTGGCAAACCGCCTTTTAAACCTTCTCCACCACCATCTCTAATAAAGCTCCCAACAGTTGCAACTTCTAAATCCCCAAAAATAACAATGGCAGAAACAACCAAAATAGCAACCAGTGCTTCTGGGAGTTTTTTAGTGATTTGTGGCAGTCCGAACATTATAGCCATTGTTAAGCCAACCAAGCCAATCATGGTCCATAAAGAGGCGCCTTGCATCCATACCATTTCGCCATTTTCAGACGTCATAAACATACTTAATTGAGAGAGAAAAATAACAATTGCCAATCCATTTACAAAGCCCATCATCACAGGATGCGGAATCAAACGGACAAATTTTCCGAGCTTAAAGACACCCGCTAAAACTTGAATAACTCCCATTAAAATAACAGTCAAAAACAGATAGTAAAGACCCAATTCATCGCCTTCAGCTCCCATTGCATTTCCACGTGCTACAAGCGTAACCATTACCACTGCCAAAGCTCCCGTAGCTCCACTAATCATTCCGGGGCGGCCTCCAAAAACAGAGGTAATCAAACCAATCATAAACGCTGCATACAATCCAACCAAAGGATCAACCCCTGCCACGAAAGCAAATGCTACTGCTTCTGGCACTAAGGCTAAAGCAACGGTAAGACCACTTAAAATATCATTTTTAGCATTGCTTGAACGCTTTCTAATAAACTCCATCATTTTCTGTCAATTTTGCTGGCAAAAATAAACTTATTGAGAATGATATCAACTGTAAAGTGCGTTTAATTGAAGATTTTTATAAAAACACAATATTAACTCTCTTTAAATGAGTAATTTGATATTTGCATAGGAATTATTAAATACTTTTTTAAGTTTGGTTTCTGGGATCCATTTGACTTTAGTAATTCCTTCTTTTTCTTGTGGAATTAGTTTTCCTTCGAATTCAGAATACATCTCAAACCAATAGGTTACCTTAATATAATTCCGATCATTTCTTTTAAATATATGGTAGGTGATTTCTAAGGGCTTGGTAATTCTTAACCCTGTGATACCTGTTTCTTCCTCCACCTCACGAAGTGCTGTAAAATTAATCGTCTCTTTTGCCTCCGCTTTCCCTTTGGGTAAATCCCATTTACCGTTTCTAAAAATAAACAATATTTCATTTTTCTGATTATAAACCTTCCCGCCGGCTGCAATCACATTGGGTAATAAGGAAAGGAATTTTTTGAGAAGCATATCTTTATCAGCTCCAACAAGACGAACAGAGTTATATTTATCTTTTTTAAGTTTAGAAAGTACTTTGTTGATATCTACTGAATCAATCAAAAAATTCTTGAAATCTGTTTCAGTTTCTAACTCCGTTGTGAGGATAATTGGTTTATTCCCAACAAATATTTTATACATTGTTAATTAAAAACAAGTTAATAGAAAGTAAAAGTAGTAATTTTTAGTAATTTTGGCATATGATTTTTAACAAAAGTACCGCCAAAAAAACCGCAGAAGTATTACTTCAAATAAACGCCATAAAATTAAGCCCAAAAAACCCCTTTACTTGGGCATCGGGATGGAAGTCTCCAATCTATTGTGACAACCGTTTGGTGTTATCGTACCCACCCGTTAGAAACTACATCAAAGAAGAAATTGCTAAAAACATAGAAATAGAGTTTGGAAAACCAGACGTCATTGCTGGCGTAGCCACGGGTGCCATTGGTATTGGTGCTTTGGTTGCAGAATCTCTTGGACTTCCCTTTGTTTATGTGCGTCCAGAAGCAAAAAAGCATGGACGTCAAAATCAAATTGAGGGATTTATTGAAAAAGGTCAAAATGTAGTGGTCGTCGAAGATTTGATTAGTACAGGAAAGAGCAGCTTGGTGGCAGTAGATGCACTAAAAGCTGCTGAAGTTAATGTAAAAGGAATGGTTGCAATTTTTACTTATGGGTTTGAGGTTTCAAAAGAAAATTTCAAGACTAACAATGTCAATCTTTTTACACTTAGTAATTACGAAAGCTTACTGGAACAAGCGTTAGACACTCACTTTATCAACCAAAATGAAGTGGATGTTTTATCAAAATGGAATTCAAATCCGTCTGAGTGGACTGGTAAATAAATCTAGATATGAAATTAGAATCAACAAAAGTGAGTCTTGACAAATCAGCGCAAGAAGTATTTAATTTTTTAACGAATTTTGAAAATTTTGAACCATTGATGCCTGAAAATATCAGTAAGTTCGAACTTATGGACGCCGAGACCTTTTTATTTGCTTTGAGTGGAATGCCCGAAATTGTTTTAAAGAAAAAATCTATAGAATCTCCACATACGATTGTACTTGGGGCAGCAGGCGGGAAATTAGACTTTTCATTAACCGCTAAAATTGAATCTGTTTCCGAAACTAAAAGTGAAGTTCAATTGATGTTTGAAGGCGATTTTAATGCCATGATGGCTATGATGATCAAAGCCCCAATCTCTAAATTTATTGAAACTTTAGCACTTAATATTCCTAAGGAAATTTAGTACAACAATTTCAATTCTTTTAAGTCAAATTCCTTTGTCGCACCTTCCATTTGCACACGCAATTTACCAGCGTCTGTGACCCCTCTTATGATCCCTGTGAATAAGGTCTGATCAGGCAATTCAAACGTTGAAGGTTTGTCTTTTCGGAATAGATACGATTCATATTCGGCATTTACAATATCTTCCCCCTTTTCGGAAAACATCTTAAAATAGATTTGAAGATTCTTGATGAGTTTATGAAGGAGTTCATCCTTATTTATAGGCATTCCTAAAATAGATTTCATGGAGCTTACCTTTGGTAATCCTTTAAATAATTCTTGGTTGACATTAAGTCCAATTCCAATTACAGAAAAATCGATTCGATTCGATTTGATTTGATTTTCAATTAAAATCCCTGATATTTTATGATGGTCTGACAAAATGTCGTTAGGCCATTTGATCGCTAATTTTCGGATGGAATAGTGTTCCAGTGTTTTCACAATAGACAAAGAAACAAGGATATTCAAATGGAATTGACGAGGTAACTTAACAGGCGGATTCTTCTTTAAAACACTAAAGGTTAGGTTTTTACCTCTTTCAGACATCCACTCAGCACCGATTTGTCCTTTCCCTTTGGATTGGTATTTGGTGGTTACCACACAAAAATCTTCTAATGCAGTATCCATCAACAATTGTTTTAAATAATTGTTCGTAGAATCAATGGCATTAAGTTTGATTATTTGCATAGTTCGAATTGTGGCTCTAAATTATAATTTAATTAAGACAATATAACACGTTTAGAGCCAAAAAAGTAATAAATTTGCACAGTAAAATTAATTCATGACAAAAAAAACACCTAGCGCAGACGAACTCATCACTTTCACAATTAATGGAATTGAAGACGTCAAAGGTCAAAATATTACTATTTTAGACTTAAGAGCTATCGAAAATACCGTTTGTGATTATTTCATCATTTGTGATGGAACGTCTAATACACAAGTGAATGCTATTGTTAGTTCCATACAAAAAAAAGTGAGTAAAAACACAAAAGATAAACCTTGGCATATTGAAGGGAGTGAAAACGGCGAATGGGTATTGATGGACTATATCAATGTAGTGGTTCATGTGTTTCAAAAACACATTCGAGAATACTACGATATCGAAAACCTTTGGGGAGATGCTAAAATTACCGAAATAGAAACTAGTTACTAAAAACACGACTCATGTCTAACGATAAAAAACCAAAAAACACAAAGTTTAACGCCTATTGGATTTATGGAATTGCGATTGTACTTTTCCTAGGCTTCAATATTTTTTCAGGTGGTATAGGAGGCTCTTCAGAGGGTTCTACAACTCCATCTCAATTTTTTAAATTTCTAAGAAATGGAGATGTGAAAAAAGTTGAAATCGTTAACAAACGAAAGGCTTTGGTATATCTCACTACAAAAGCATCTAACAAAGAAATTCACAAAAAAAATAAAAAGGAATCCTTTCTTCCTACGGCTGCTTCAAGTCCAGATTATCAATTTGAATTTGGAGATGTTCAATTGTTTCAAAAACAATTGGAAGATACAATCAAGGAAAGGCAACTTGAAACGGATTTAGACTTTAAAACAGAAACCAATCCTTGGGGGGATCTTTTATCTTCTATACTTCCTTTTATTTTAATCATTGGAGTTTGGATTTTTATCATGCGACGTATGTCAGGTGGTGGTGGTCCAGGTGGTGGTGGTCAAATTTTCAATATTGGAAAATCAAAAGCGAAATTATTTGACGAGAATCTAGAAACCAAAACAACCTTTGAGGATGTGGCAGGATTAGAAGGTGCTAAAGAAGAAGTTCAAGAAATTGTAGATTTTCTAAAACACCCTGAAAAATATACCGCTTTGGGAGGTAAAATTCCAAAAGGGGCCTTGTTGGTAGGACCTCCTGGAACAGGAAAAACCTTATTAGCAAAAGCAGTGGCAGGAGAAGCTAAAGCACCCTTTTTCTCATTATCAGGATCTGATTTTGTTGAAATGTTTGTTGGAGTTGGAGCCTCAAGAGTTAGAGATTTATTTAAACAAGCAAAAGACAAATCACCATCAATCATTTTTATTGATGAGATTGATGCGATTGGTCGTGCACGTGGAAAGAGTAATTTTTCTGGCTCAAATGACGAAAGAGAAAATACCCTTAACCAGTTATTAACCGAAATGGATGGGTTTGGAACCAATACAAACGTGATTGTTTTGGCAGCAACCAACCGTGCAGATGTACTCGATAAAGCCTTAATGCGAGCGGGACGTTTTGACCGCCAAATTTATGTTGATTTACCAGACATCAGAGAACGAAAAGAAATTTTTGAGGTACACTTAAAGCCCTTAAAAAAATCAAAAGGTTTAGATACCGACTTTTTATCAAAACAAACTCCTGGTTTTTCTGGGGCAGATATTGCGAATGTTTGTAACGAAGCAGCACTTATTGCGGCACGAAACAACAAAAAAGCAGTTGATAAACAAGATTTCTTAGATGCAGTCGATCGAATAATAGGCGGGCTTGAAAAGAAAAATAAAATAATAACACCAAGTGAAAAAAGAGCAGTCGCATTTCATGAAGCGGGGCATGCCACGGTAAGCTGGATGCTAGAACATGCTTCTCCCTTGGTAAAAGTAACCATTGTTCCAAGAGGACGGTCTTTAGGTGCTGCTTGGTATCTTCCAGAAGAACGACTGATTGTACGACCTGAACAGATGTTAGATGAAATGTGTGCTGCCTTGGGAGGTCGTGCCGCTGAAAAAGTAATTTTTGATAAAATATCTACAGGTGCTTTGAGTGATTTAGAAAAAGTGACTAAACAAGCAAGAGCGATGGTCACTGTTTATGGTCTGAGTGATAAAGTTGGTAATTTAACATATTATGATTCTTCAGGAGAAAATGAATTTGGATTTTCAAAACCATACAGCGAACGCACTGCTGAGTTGATTGACAAAGAGATCTCAAACATCATCGAAACGCAATACGAGCGTGCTGTAAAACTCTTAGAAGACAACAAAGACAAGTTAACAGAATTGGCTGAAGTACTCCTTAAAAAAGAGGTGATCTTTAAAGACAACTTAGAAGCTATCTTTGGAAAACGTCCTTTTGTAGTAGAAGAGGCCGTAAAATCTTCTCCTAAAAATAAAGAAGAGGAAGAATAAGTTCAAAATAACTTTTTATTAAACCTATATTTTTTATCTTTGGAATAATGTAAGTTTAAAACTTATATTTAAGATGAAAAATGAGTGTATTTCGTAAAATATTTGGTTCAAATACGGATGCTTCTAAAAGTAAAGCTGATGAAAAAGATCAGAGTGAGTTTTTAGACACAAGCAACTTACCTGTAGATGAAGCTTTTACCATCAACTTTAATAAAAATGGTGGTAAATTTTTGTATTGCGAAACTAACGATGAAGTTCAAGGATTTCTTGAAAGTATTATTGAAGAAAATAATTGGGACAAAAAAAAAGCACTCATACTTAATAAACATCTAAAAGAAAAATTCAAACGTTTCAAGCTAGGAACAGCTCAAAAAATAAAAGACGCAGATTTTCTATTTACTACCTGTGAGTTTCTAATTGCAAATGACGGATCTTTGCTTATTTCTTCCAATCAAATTGCTGAAAAAAAATTGGTTGAATTGCCTGAGAATTTCATTGTATTTGCAACCACAAGTCAGTTTGTAAATACCATTAGTGAAGGGCTTCAAGGAATTAAAGCACAGAGTAAAACTAAAATACCCTCCAATATTACTACCATTAAACATTTTAAAGCCAACGACACCAATGATTTTCTAAGTTATGGAAGTAGCACAAAAAACCTATATTTGCTGCTATTAGAAGATTTATAATAGAACATTGAAAGAACTAACCACAAGAGCTTTATCAGGCTTGTTATTTGCAATTATTTTAATTGGTGCACTCCAATTAAAATATGCTTGTATCGCTCTGTTTTTTATATTTGGATTGACTTGCTTGTCAGAATTCAATAAATTAATTCATCAAAAAAATACAGCCTCTTACTTCATTTTTATAGTGCTATTTTTGACGGTCGCATTTTGGGATACTCTCTTCAAATCTGAAAATAGTCTCTCTGATATTTCACAAATATTACTCGTCATTTCGTTATTGGTAAACCTATTATTGATTCGGGATTTATTTTCTTCAAAGAGCCTCCCAACCTTACTTTCAAATCATTTTATAAATACCACTTTCTATGTGAGTAGTGGGTTTGTATTTTTATTGTTGATTGCTCTAAATTTTAAAAAATACAGTCCGGACATCATTATGTATATTTTCATTTTGATTTGGATCAACGACAGTTTTGCATACATAATTGGTAAAAATTTTGGGAAACAAAAACTTTTTGAAAGCATTTCCCCTAAAAAAACAGTCGAAGGGTTTTTAGGTGGCGTATTTTTTGCGGCACTAGGGAGTTATGTCATTGCCAATTATACGGATTCGTTACTTTTTACTCATTGGTTAATTATCAGTGTTATTGTGAGTATTTTCGGAACTCTAGGTGACTTGGTAGAATCCAAATACAAACGTCAAGCAGGAGTTAAAGACAGTGGTAAAATAATGCCTGGACATGGAGGTCTATTAGATCGCTTAGATAGTGCTATATTTGCAGCACCATTTATCTATTTATTTTTAAGAATATTAAATTATGTTTCATAAAGAAGGTCAAAAAATAATTTTTATCACACTTGTTTTTGTAGTGGCTACATCACTTCTAATTGACAATTTACAAATACCTTGGCTTGCAAAACTCATTCAGCTCAGCTTATTGGTAATTCTTGTACTTATACTACAATTTTTTAGAAACCCTAAACGTCATACCCAACAAAATGACCGTCAAGTAATCGCTCCAGTCGATGGAAAGGTTGTGGTAATCGAAGAAGTTGAAGAAACAGAATATTTCAAAGAAAAACGACTTCAAGTCAGCATTTTCATGTCCCCTATCAATGTTCATGTAACACGCTATCCCATAAGTGGATCTGTACTTTTTAGTAAATACCATCCAGGGAAATACTTGGTTGCATGGCATCCAAAGGCAAGCACTGATAATGAACGTACGACAATTGTTGTTGAGAACAAAACCTATGGAAAAGTGCTATACAGACAGATTGCAGGGGCGTTAGCGCGACGTATTGTCAATTATGCAAAAGAAGGTCAAACCGTTGTACAAGGGACCGATGCAGGATTTATAAAATTTGGTTCAAGAGTGGATTTATTTTTACCTTTGGATACCAACCTAAAAGTTAAACTAAATCAAAAAGTAAAAGGCGGAGAATGTATCATCGCAGAAGCATAGTATGAACCCAGATGTTTTAGATATAGAATTTAGAGAAGCTGTTGAGAGTATCAATAACCATGAGCAGCCGTTCCCTGCTGACATCCTCTTAAAACTCTATGCCTATTACAAAAAAGCTACTAACGATTATAGTCGTCCAAGCAGTAGTAAAGCTATTATAAATGCTTTTAAAACAAATGCACTTTTTCAGGTTGAAGACATTACTCAAGACGAAGCAAAACAACGCTACATCGACTTGGCTAATACGTACCTAATTTATCGAAAATAAGATTATTTTAAATTTTTCAAACTTGCTTTAAGGGTATCAATTTTTGCAATAGCATCCGCTTCTTTTTTCTTTTCACTTGCCACAACTTGTTCAGGAGCTCCCGAAACAAAACGCTCGTTTGACAATTTCTTTTGAACCGATTTCAAAAAGCCTTCTGTGTACTTCAGCTCTTCTTCTAATTTTAATAGTTCAGCCGCAACATCAATGGTGTCATTTGCTGGAATAAAATATTCATTAGATTTTACTCTGAAAGACAATGCATTTTCAACTGTTTCATTGGTATAGGTCAAGTTTGAAATATTTCCTAACTTAGTAATAATCGCATCAAAATCTTTGGTTTGAGACTCCTTGTTCAATACCAAAAGTTCAATCGTGTTTTTAAATGCAATATTTTTTTCTTTTCGAATTGTACGGATTCCCGACACAATGTCTGAAGCAAATTCAAAACCATTTAACAGGGCTTGATCATAGGGCTTCTGTTCTGGCCAAGAAGCAACAATTAGAGCTTTCTCTGGTGTTCTTTTTTCTAAAAATTGCCAGATTTCTTCAGTAAGAAATGGCATAAACGGATGTAAAACTTTCAGATTTGATTCCAATATTGCTACAACAGCCTCATACGTTATTTTATCAATTGGCGCCCCATAAGCCGGTTTTACCATTTCTAATAGCCATGAACAGAAATCATCCCAAATTAATTTATAGGTTGTCATTAAAGCATCACTTAAACGATACTTACTAAAATGATCTTCTATTTCTACTAAAGTTTTTTGAAATTTTGCATGATACCAATCAATCGCTATAACGGCATAATCCGGTTGTTCAATTTCGGCAACTTCCCAACCCTCGATAAGTCGAAAAGCATTCCATATTTTATTTCCAAACGCTTTTCCTTGTTGACAAAGCGCTTCATCAAACATTAAATCATTCCCAGCAGCTGAACTCAATAACAATCCTACACGAACACCATCAGCACCAAAATCTTCTATGAGTTTTAACGCATCTGGAGAGTTTCCTAATGACTTGCTCATCTTTCGACGCTGTTTGTCTCGTACAAGCCCTGTAAAGTACACGTTTTTAAAAGGCTTTTGATCTTTATATTCGTAACCTGCAACAATCATACGTGCCACCCAGAAAAATAAAATATCTGGCCCCGTTACTAAATCATTGGTTGGATAATAATAGTTGATGTCTTCATTTTCAGGATTTCGAATTCCATCAAAGACCGATATCGGCCACAACCATGATGAGAACCAGGTGTCTAAAACATCACTGTCTTGCCTTAAATCTATAATATCTAGTTGTGTATTTCCCGATTTGTCTTTCGCTAATTCTAACGCTTTTTCAATAGATTCTGCTACAACAAAATCGTCTTTGCCATCTCCATAAAAATATGCGGGTATCTGTTGTCCCCAAAATAATTGTCTCGAAATATTCCAATCGCGGATATTTTCCATCCAATGACGATAGGTGTTTTCAAATTTATTTGGAAACAGCTTAATTGTTTTATCTTCTAAAACCGCTTTGATTGCTGGTTTTGCAAGAGTTTCCATTTTCAAAAACCACTGATCAGACAAACGCGGTTCAATGACTACTTTTGTACGTTCTGAAGTTCCTACTTTATGTACATGCTGTTCTGTTTTAATTAGAATTCCTTTAGAGTCCAGCTCTTTTACAATTTCTTTTCGAACTACAAACCGATCTTTACCTTCATAATGAAGACCAAAACTATTCAGTGTTGCATCGGCATTAAAAATATCAATCACTTCCAGATTGTGTTTTTCGCCTAATGTTTTATCATTTGTATCATGTGCAGGGGTTACTTTCAAACAACCCGTTCCAAATTCAATATCAACATAGTCATCTTCAATGATAGGAATAATACGACCACATAAGGGAACAATTGCTTTTTTTCCTTTCAGATGCGAATAACGTTCATCATTTGGATTGATACAAATTGCTGTATCTCCTAAAATCGTTTCGGGACGTGTAGTCGCAATGACAATCTGCTCATCACTATCTTGAATTTTATAATTTAAATAGAATAAATTGCCTTGACGTTCTTCATAAATCACTTCTTCATCAGATAGTGTAGTTTGAGCTTGAGGATCCCAATTCACCATTCTAAATCCTCTATAAATCAACTCTTTATTAAATAGATCAATAAATACTTTAATCACGGACTCACTCATCTGGTCATCCATCGTGAATTTCGTACGATCCCAATCACAAGAACAGCCTAATTTTTTAAGTTGTTCAAGAATAACGCCTCCATACTCTTCAGTCCATTCCCAAGCATGCTCCATAAACTGTGCTCTAGAAAGATCGTTTTTATGAATTCCTTTCTCTTTAAGTTTTGCTACCACTTTCGCTTCAGTAGCAATCGAAGCATGGTCTGTACCAGGCACCCAACAAGCATTTTTGCCCTGTAACCTTGCACGACGTACCAAAACATCCTGAATGGTGTTGTTCAACATATGTCCCATATGTAAAATTCCCGTTACATTTGGTGGAGGTATTACAATCGTATAAGGCTCTCGAGAATCGGGAGTTGAATGGAAATAGTTATGAGTCATCCAATAGTCATACCATTTGTTTTCAACAGTTGACGCATCATATTTTGAAGGAATAGACATACTTTTTGGAATAATTTTTGAATGTTAATTTACAAAAGTACTTATATTTTAGTTTCTTTAGAATTAATAATTGAATTTATATAAGTGCATTTTTGTAGTTTTACAAAAAAGTGCCTAAATTTACAATAACAAATACTATCATTATGAAAAAGCTTTTTACATTAGTTTTCATTTCTGTCTTCAGTTTAGGAGTCTATGCACAAGACAAAATTGCTAAAATTGAATTTGAATCAGAAACAATCGATTATGGAGTTATAGAGAAAGGTTCTGATGGTGTGCGTGTGTTTAAATTCAAAAACACAGGCAATGCCCCTTTAATCGTTTCTGCTGTAAAATCAAGCTGTGGCTGTACGGTTCCTAAAAAACCAACAGCGCCTATTCTACCCGGAGAAAATGGTGAAATTGAAGTGAAATACGACACAAAACGCGTCAACCCAATTCGAAAAACCATTACAGTCACTTCCAATGCAGAAAGACCTGCAGTTGCCTTGAAAATTAAAGGTACTGTTATCGACTCTAGTAAGGCCAGTGTCATTGAAGATAAAGATAAAAGTGTTCTAGAACAATAAGTTAAAATCCAGATACTAAAAAAGCACCTTAATTGGTGCTTTTTTTATGCAATTACTAATTCTATTACATCCTCAAATTAAAACAAATAAAAAAAATAACATAAAGCGATTTCCTATTTAGCATCATAAAAGTAGTAAGAGCTTCCATATAATTTACATTAGTTTTGTTTAAATAATAGTTAAAGAGCTTTATTTTATACAAACTTTAAGATAAATTTGTAAACAATCTATATTATAGAACCATGCCAAATATTTCTAGAAAAGGACAGTTAATGCCGCAATCACCAATTAGAAAACTGGTGCCTTATGCTGAAAAAGCAAAAAAGGAAGGTGTAAATGTCTATCATTTGAATATTGGTCAGCCTGATATTAAAACCCCCGAAGTGGCATTAAATGCTGTCAAAAACAACACCATAGACACTTTAGCTTACAGTCGCTCGGAAGGATCAGACACCTACCGTACAAAACTAGCAGCCTATTACAAGAAAAATGACATTCATGTCCGTGCCGATGATATCATCATAACCACTGGCGGTAGCGAAGCTTTATTTTTTACGTTTGGAAGCATTATGGATCCGGAAGATGAAGTGATTATTCCCGAGCCTTTTTATGCAAATTACAATGGGTTTTCTACGGCACAAGGGGTAAAAGTAGTTCCGGTAGTTTCTAATATTGAATCCAATTTTGCCCTGCCCCCTATTGCTGATTTTGAAGCGTTAATCACCCCAAAAACAAAAGCAATATTAATTTGCAACCCCGGAAATCCAACAGGATATTTGTATAGCAAAACTGAAATTAAGCAGCTCGCTGCACTTGTTAAAAAACACGATTTATTTCTAATTTCTGACGAGGTCTATCGCGAATTTACCTATGATGGACACGAGCATTATTCCATCATGCAAGAAGAAAACTTAGAATTAAATGCCATTATTATTGATTCGGTGTCAAAACGGTATAGCATGTGTGGCGCTCGAATTGGATGTATTGTAACTAAAAACAAAACGGTTCTTGATACGGCTTTAAAATTCGCACAAGCGCGATTATCGCCACCTACCTACGCCCTTTTAGCTAGTGAAGCAGCTTTGGAAACTCCAGACAGCTATTTTCGCGAAGTAATTTCTGAATATGTAGAACGTAGAAATGTTTTGGTAGAAGAACTTGAAAAAATTGACGGCGTAAAGGTAGCCAATCCCAAAGGTGCTTTTTACTGCATTGTAGAGCTTCCAATAAACGATTCGGATGTATTTGCGCAATGGTTATTAGAAACATTTAGACTTGAAAATGAAACCATCATGGTGGCACCGGCTGCTGGGTTTTATTCTACGGAAGGGCTGGGAAAAAATCAAGTAAGAATTGCTTATGTCCTAAATAAAGAAGACCTTAGAACTTCGGTTGCTATTTTAAAAGCCGCCCTCACTCAGTATAAAGATTAATGACTATTAAAAATAACATCCCTCTTAAACCTTTCAATACTTTTGGAATCGATGTGAATGCTTCGCAATTTGCGGCCATCAATTCTGTAGAAGACCTCAAGGATGTTTTAAACACCAACCCTTCTGATATATTGATCCTGGGCGGCGGCAGTAACATACTACTGACCAAGGATGTCGATGCTCTAGTACTACAAATAAATCTCAAAGGGATTCGAGTTCTCTCAGAACTTGAAAACAGGGTTCAAATAGAGGTCGCAGCAGGCGAAAACTGGCATGAATTTGTATGTTGGTGTCTCAAAGAAAACTTTGGAGGTCTTGAAAATTTGTCATTAATTCCTGGAAATGTAGGTACTGCACCTATCCAAAATATAGGAGCTTATGGTGTAGAGCTAAAAGATTCTTTTGTAAGTTGTGAAGCGCTTCATATTCAAACTAAAGAACTGAAAGTTTTTACTAAAGAAGATTGTAATTTTGGATATAGGAATTCTATTTTTAAGCAAGAATTAAAAGGCCAATACATCATTACTTCGGTAGTGTTTGAGCTGAGCAGTCAACATCACATTCTCAAAACCAATTATGGAGCCATTGAATCAAAGCTCGAAAATACTGGAATAAAAACTCCTACAATTCAGGATGTTTCAAAAGCAGTTATATCGATTAGAAACTCCAAGTTACCAGATCCAAAAATTATTGGAAATAGTGGCAGCTTTTTTAAAAATCCTGTGGTTTCGGCCTCTAAGTTTCAAATTTTACAATCTCAATTTCAACTAATTCCGCACTACAACGTTTCAGAAGATTCTATTAAAATCCCTGCAGCTTGGTTAATTGATACGGCAGGTTTTAAAGGGAAAACTTTTGGAAATTTTGGCGTACATACAAAACAAGCTTTAGTTTTAGTAAACTACGGAGGAGCTTCTGGAAAAGATATCTTAACTCTATCTCTACAAATTCAAAAAGCTGTAAAGTTAATTTTTGATATTGATTTAGAAACGGAAGTCAATATCCTATAAATTAGATCCTACGCTTTTTTACTTAATCTACAAACGAGTCCTGCAACAATCGCTCCGGCTATAGGTGCCAACCAGAACAACCAGAGCTGACCAACATAGTGACCTCCTTCGGCAAATAACACCTGTCCTGTTGAACGTGCAGGATTTACAGAAGTGTTTGAAATCGGAATTGTAATCAAGTGAATCAAAGTCAGTGCTAATCCAATAGCAATTGGAGCTAATTTTTTAGAATCCACGTGAGTGGTACTCCCTAAAATAATAATCACAAAAAAAGCAGTGGTTACAAATTCTGTAATCAATACAGATGTCATAGAATATCCCCCTGGAGAAAGTTCTGCATATCCATTCGCAGCAAAACTACCAACAGAAACAAAATCAGATTTTCCTGAAACGATTAAAAACAAAGTCGCGGCAGCAACAATTGCTCCAAGAACTTGAACAAGAATATATCCGAATACATATTTGGTGTCAAACTTTCCACAGGACCAAAAACCAAGAGTGACTGCTGGGTTAAAATGGGCCCCAGAAACGGGTCCTACAGCAAAAGTCATTGTTAAGACTGTCAAACCAAATGCAACAGCAACTCCATAAAATCCAATTCCTAAATCTTGATAATTGGCTGTAAAAATAGCACTACCACAACCTCCAAATACAAGCCAAAAGGTTCCAAAAAATTCTGCAAATAATTTCTTCATAATATTAAAAGTTTTTAGGTTTTATATTTTGACACAGAAATTAAAAAAAGTCACACAAGGATTTCAAATTCATGAAAAGTGTATCTTTGTAAAAAATTTAAAATGATTTTATTTTTAATTACGTTAGCACTCATGGGTATTGCTGTTGCAGGAATTTCTATAAAATTATGGGCTAAAAAAGACGGTAAATTTGCGGGGACTTGTGCCAGTCAAAATCCTATGATTAACAAAGAAGGTGAAACTTGTGGATTTTGTGGCAAAACTCCAGATGAATACAAAAACTGCTCTGAACCTCAGCACTCTTAAATCTTTATTGGTTCACAACGCTATTAAATCAACACCAAGCCATTGGAAGTAAACGACGCCATTCAGAAAGCTAAAAACAACGATCAAATTGCGTTCAATTTGTTATTACATACATTTTGGAACGATGTGTATGGATTTTTAATGAAACGAACTCGAAATGAGAATGATGCGGAGGATATCACAATTGAAACGTTTTCAAAAGCCTTCGAGAAAATCGATACTTTTGATGAGAATTTCAAATTCAAAACATGGCTAATTACCATTGCAAAAAATACACACTCTGACAGTTTAAGAAAACAAAAAATATCCTTCAGCAACCAAACCTCACAAGAAGATGAAGAACGTGTATATTGGATTCAGGATGAAGCACCTTCTCCAGAAGACAAACTGATTACTGAACAAAATCTGGCAGAATTATTAAAAGACATTAAAAAGTTAAAACCCCATTACCAACAAGTAATCAATTTACGGTATTTTCAAGAGCTATCCTATCTCGAAATTTCTAAAGAGATTGAAGCACCTGTAAATAATGTAAAAATTAAACTTTTAAGAGCAAAAAAATTGTTAGCCGAAATTATTTTGACAAAGCAATGAAATATTCATAACTAAATTTTCTATACACAGCGGAACGATTAAATGGATATAACACCTGCCTGCGGCAGGCAGGTGTGACCATTAAAAATCAATACATTAAACACATGAAACGTTTTATACAAAAACTAGGTCCTGGGCTTCTTTTTGCGGGTGCTGCCATTGGCGTTTCCCACCTTGTTCAGTCCACACGAGCTGGAGCAGATTATGGATTTGGACTCCTTTGGGCGTTGCTTCTCATTCACTTGGTTAAATATCCTTTTTTTCAGTTTGGTCCTCGCTATGCCAGTGCAACTGGTGAAAGTTTGTTAGAAGGCTATCGAAAATTAGGAAAGAGCGTTTTAATCCTATACGGACTGCTCACTTCTTTGACCATGTTCACTATTCAAGCGGCTGTTACGATTGTAACTGCTGGTATTGCCACTTCTTTATTTGGCGATTTCATTAGTGTAAAACTTTGGACTGTTGTCATTTTATCTGTGTGTTTTATCGTCTTAAATGTTGGGAAGTATCGATTCTTGGATGTCATGATGAAAGTCATCATTATCTCCTTAACACTTACAACTTTGAGTGCCACCGCAATGGCAATTTACAATTCAAGCGAAGCCGTTTCATTTATACAATTATTGCCAGAAGGCAGTATCGAGATTACATTTTTAATCGCTTTTATGGGATGGATGCCCGCTCCATTGGATATTTCGGTATGGCATTCCTTATGGACCACCGAAAAACAAAAAAACAGCAGTGAAAAACGCAATCCAAAAACAGCCTTACTGGATTTTAATATTGGATACTTGGGAACAATTTTTTTAGGGATTAGTTTTGTAACGCTTGGAGCACTTGTCATGCATCCAACAGGTGTAAGTTTCAGTACGAGCGCAAGTAAATTTCCTATTCAACTTATTGAAATGTACACACAAAGCCTGGGAGACTGGACTTCTATTATTATTGGAATTGCAGCGTTTACAACTATGTTTAGTACGACCTTAACAACTCTTGATGCCTCCCCCCGATCGATGCATAAAACGATTGAATTGGTTTTTGAAAAACCGTTCAAATATGGGTATTTGATATGGAGTACCGTATTGATTTTAGGAACACTGAGCATTTATTTTTTCTTTCTATCGGAAATGGGAAGTCTTATAAAAGTGGCTACAGTATTGTCATTCTTAACAGCTCCTTTTTACGCAATTACCAACTATATTTTAATTGCTAGTAAACATACTCCAAAAGAGTGGCGACCTTCCAAAACCCTTCACATTATGAGCTGTCTAGGGATTCTTTTTTTAATCGGTTTTAGCGTGTGGTATCTCTCAATTTTATGATTAATTTATAAGAATACTTTGTATCTTTGCCATTCAAATTGAACGCATGGCTGTAGAAACACTTTCAGATCCAATTGTAAGACAACCGAAACCGAAATGGCTTCGTGTCAAACTGCCAACAGGTAAAAAATACACTGAGCTTAGAGGTCTCGTTGACAAATACAACCTCAACACAATCTGTGCTTCGGGAAGTTGCCCTAATATGGGAGAATGCTGGGGTGAAGGCACAGCGACTTTTATGATTTTAGGGAATATTTGCACGCGTTCTTGTGGGTTTTGTGGTGTTAAAACTGGACGCCCAGAAACTGTAGATTGGGACGAACCTGAAAAAGTAGCACGTTCCATCAAAATTATGAATATCAAACACGCTGTACTAACAAGTGTAGATAGAGATGACTTAAAAGACATGGGAAGCATCATGTGGGCAGAAACCGTGAAAGCGGTGAGACGCATGAATCCAAACATCACTATGGAAACTTTAATCCCAGACTTTCAAGGAATTGAAAAACATATCGACCGTATTATTGAGGTCGCACCCGAAGTTGTATCTCACAATATGGAAACGGTAAGACGTTTGACACGTGAAGTACGAATTCAAGCAAAATACGATAAAAGCTTGGGTGTTTTAAAATATCTAAAAGATCAAGGACAACGCCGCACAAAAACAGGCCTGATGCTTGGTCTCGGAGAAACTCGAGATGAAGTGATTGAAACCCTTCACGACATAAAGAATGCAGATGTGGACGTGGTTACAATTGGTCAATACTTGCAACCAAGTAAAAAACATTTACCAGTCAAGCAATTCATCACTCCAGATCAATTCAAAGAATACGAAACCATTGGATTGGATTTAGGCTTTCGTCATGTTGAAAGTAGTGCTCTGGTAAGATCTTCTTATAAAGCTCAAAAACACATCAACTAATCATGGTACGGGTTGCCATTAACGGCTTTGGGCGTATCGGTCGGCGGGTGTTTAGACTCCTGCAATCCCATCCTACGATTGAAGTAGTTGCTATTAACGATCTGGCGGATACTAAAACCTTAGCGCATCTACTCAAGTACGACAGTATTCACGGCACTTTAAACAGTCCTGTTTCTAGCAATTTTTCAAACATCATCTTTGATGGAAAAACCATTCCTGTCTTAAACAAAACCCATCCTAAAAACCTCAACTGGATGCCCTACGATGTGGATATTGTCATTGAAGCCACTGGAAAATTTAAAACCCAAAAAGAGTTAACTCACCATATTACCAACGGAGCTACCAAAGTTATTTTGAGTGTTCCTCCATTAGATGACGATCTTAAAACAGTTGTATTAGGAGTTAATGATGATTTATTAAACACAAAAGACAGCATCATTTCAAATGCTTCATGTACCACCAATAATGCCGCGCCAATGGTGTCCATTATCAATGAACTTTGCGGTATTAATCAAGCGTACATCACAACGGTTCATTCCTATACAACCGATCAGAGTTTACACGACCAACCCCACAAAGATTTAAGACGGGCTCGCGCTGCAGGACAGTCTATTGTCCCTACAACAACAGGAGCAGCAAAAGCATTGACAAAAGTTTTTCCAGAATTAGCCAACTGTATTGGAGGTTGTGGAATTCGAGTGCCGGTTATTAACGGATCGCTCACGGATATTACATTTAATGTTAAAAAAGAAACCTCAGTAGAAGCGATTAATAGTGCATTTAAAAAGGCTTCAGAAACGACTTTTAAAGGAGTTTTAGAATATACCGAAGATCCCATTGTTTCGGTTGATATTGTAGGAAACACGCATTCCTGTGTTTTTGATGCACAAATGACCTCTGTCATTGGAACGATGGTAAAAATTATTGGATGGTACGATAATGAAACAGGCTACTCCAGCCGTATCATAGATTTGATTTATAGGATAACTGTTTAGCTATTTTTTTTACACATTAGCCTAATTTATCACCCCTAAAACTCCTCAACATAAGTCTCCACCAAACGTTCAAACTCCGCTGCTTCATCTATTTTTAATTGAATAGGCAAATAGTAAATCTGATCTTTGGATTCTGATTGTAAACGTGAAAAATCTTTTTCGGTAGTTACTACCAGCGATTTTGAATGAATCAAATCTAATTCAGATTTAGAAAACTCATGATGATCTTTGAAATTCAAATGCTCAAAATCAAGTCCTAAATTAATTAAATACTCAACCAAAGGAGTTGGGTTTGCAATCCCTGTTACCAATGTGAAATGAATTCCTATTAAATCTTTCAAATCTCGACTTGAAGTAGATGACCTCAACCTATCACTATACTGAATACTACTAAAAAATACGGCTTGATTGGATTCTGGATTTAACCGTTTTTTGATTTGTGTTTTCTCTAAACCACTCATCTGTTCTGGACACTTGCTTACTACAATCACCTGTGCACGTTTGGCACCCGATTTAGGCTCTCTTAGGTTTCCCGTAGGCAAAACAAAATCATCACAATATAATTGATCGTATGCGGTTAACAGAATATTAAATCCGGCCGTGACTTTTCGGTGTTGAAACGCATCGTCTAACAACACAACTTCCAAAGAAGGATCATTTTGAATGAGACGCTTTAATCCATTCTGACGATCAGCATCAACAGAAACCGTAATGTTTTTAAATTTATTATAAATCTGTAAAGGCTCATCTCCAATATCTTGAGACCTTACACCTGAACTCGCTATAAGAAAACCTTTGGACTTTCGTCCATACCCACGGCTTAGGGTTGCTAACTTATATTTAGAATCGAGTAGTGAAATTAAATATTCGATCATGGGTGTTTTTCCAGTTCCACCTACTGACAAATTACCAACACAGAGCAATGGAAACTCATAAGATTTGGACTTATAGAGCGACCAATCATAGAATTTATTCCTTAAAAACACCGCCGCATAATAGAAGGGTACAAAGGGAAATAATATTTTTCTAAAAAGCTTCATTGCAACGAAAGTAATTATTTTATCTTTGAACTTAAACAAAAACTTATGATAGTTCAAGATGTGATTACGCATTTAGAGGCTTTGGCTCCACTTGCCTATGCTGAAGAATTTGATAATGTAGGCCTTTTGGTCGGTGATAAAAACACTGAATTAACAGGGGTATTGGTCACGTTGGACACCCTTGAAGCGGTCGTCGATGAGGCTATTGAAAACCAATGTAATTTGATTATTAGTTTTCATCCGATTATTTTTAAAGGACTCAAAAAAATAACGGGAAAAACTTATGTAGAACGTGTATTAATCAAAGCAATCAAACATAAAATTGCTATTTACGCCATTCATACAGCACTAGACAATGCTTTTGAAGGGGCGAATGCTGGACTTTGCGATCTATTAGGACTAAAAAACAAAGCTATTTTAATTCCACAAGCGGGCACAATCAAGCAATTGACCACTTATGTCCCAGAAAAAGATGCAGACGCCACAAGAACAGCCTTGTTTGCGTGTGGTGCTGGAAGCATCGGGAATTACACAGACTGTAGTTTCAATAGTACCGGTACTGGAACTTTTAAAGGAAATGAGCATTCCAACCCTGTTATTGGAGCTAAACATGAATTACAAAAAGTTTCAGAAACAAAAATCACGGTTAGCTTTGCTAAACATTTAGAAAATGACGTTCTGAAAGCACTTTTCAGCACCCACCCCTACGAAGAAATTCCTTATGAAGTTGTGACATTAGAAAATAAAAATCAACATATTGGGATGGGGATGGTTGGTTTATTGGAGCAACCAATGGATGGAGCTTCATTTATAAACTTATTAAAAAGCCGTTTAAACAGTTCGGTTATAAGGCATTCTGAATTATTAGAAACCCCTATACAAAAAGTAGCTGTTTTAGGCGGATCAGGAAGCTTTGCGATTGAAGCCGCTAAAGCTGTTGGTGCAGATGCCTTTATTACAGCAGATCTAAAATATCATGACTTTTTTAGTGCAGAAAACAAGATTGTACTAGCAGACGTTGGGCACTATGAAAGTGAGCAACATATAAAAAATATTTTAGTTGCTCATCTTAAGAAAAAAATTACTAATTTTGCAGTCCTTTTATCAAATACAAATACAAATCCTGTAAAGTACAAATAAGCATGGCTAAAAAGAAAGAACTAAGCGTAGAGGATCGATTAAGAGCTCTTTATGATTTACAATTAATCGACTCAAGAGTTGACGAAATTAGAAATGTAAGAGGAGAACTTCCTTTAGAAGTTAGAGATTTAGAAGACGATGTTGAAGGATTCAAAAACAGAGTTGAAAAGTTTGAAGAAAATCTTGCTGAAATCGAAAATCAAATAAAATCTAAAAAGATTCTTATTGAGGAAGCTACTGGATTGATTAAAAAATATACTGAGCAACAAAAAAATGTTCGTAACAATCGTGAATTTAATTCTTTAACTAAAGAAGTTGAGTTTCAAGAATTAGAAATCCAATTGGCTGAAAAACACATCAAAGAATTTATGGCTCAGATGGAACAAAAAAATGCTGTAATTTCTTCTACAAAAGAACGTTTAGAAGAACGTGAAACACATTTAAAACACAAAAAAGCCGATCTTGATGCAATCCTTGCTGAAACCGAAAAAGAAGAAAAACTTCTATTAGCTAAATCAGAGGATTACAAAAAAAATATTGAAGAACGCCTTGTAAAAGCTTATACTAAAATACGTACAAACGTCAAAAATGGCTTAGCCATTGTTCCTATTGAAAGAGGAGCTTCGGGTGGATCTTACTTTACAATCCCACCACAAGTGCAAATGGAAATTGCATCTCGTAAAAAAATCATTACAGATGAACACAGTGGTCGAATTTTAGTAGATGCTGTCTTAGCTGAAGAACAAAAAATTAAAATGGAAAAATTAATTTCTAAACTTTAGTTTTTTCCTACAAATTATTCAAAGCCTTCATTTTTAATGAGGGCTTTTTTTATTTAATATAATTTTCACACTTTTATAAAATCTGGATTGTAGTTTTATTCCATAAATTAACAAATACTTCCATGAAAAATCTTGCCACATTACTGCTTTGTCTGACTTTCAGTTTTATAAGTTGTCAAACTAAAAAAGAAGACTCTAAAAATCAACTTGACATAAAGAATGCTTCCCCAGTTGAAGTCCCTCTCAAAGATGGTATGGCACGTGCCTATTTTGCCAGTGGTTGCTTTTGGTGTGTCGAAGCAGTTTATGAAAGTGTCAAAGGCGTTTCAGAAGTCATTAATGGCTATGCAGGCGGTCATACAAAGAACCCAACCTACCAATCAAGCAACACAGGTAGGACAGGTCATGCCGAAGCAGTAGAAGTTATTTACGACCCCACAGTTGTCAGCTTCTCAACCCTACTAGATGTGTATTTTGGGTCTCAAAATGCGACTCAAGTCAATGGTCAAGGACCTGATAGAGGATCGCAATACCGCTCTATTATTTTTTATCAAAATGAAACTCAAAAAACACTTATAGAACTAAAAAAAGAAGCACTTGCAAAATCGTTAAATGCAACCATTGCAGCAGAAGTCTATCCATTTCAAAAATTTTGGAAAGGTGAAGACTATCATCAAAATTATGAGCGTTTGCATCCCAATAATTCCTACATACGGAATGTTTCTATACCCCGTTTACGAAAATTTCAACAGAAATTTCCACACTTACTTAAATCAAACCATTAATTTTTAGACTGCAATTCCATTTTTTTTCAATCAAAATTGTTTATTTTTGAGAGAATTCAAACTACTAACTGTTGACAAGTCATAAGCCTGGAATCGATTATGCTAAAGCTCAAGATCAAAAAGATCCTTTAGCAAACTACCGTGAAAAGTTTCACATTCCTAAAAATGCAGACGGTGAGGAGTGGTTATACTTCACAGGAAACTCTTTAGGACTTCAACCTAAACAAACTAAAAATCACATACAACAAGAGCTAGATGATTGGGCAAAACTTGGAGTAGAAGGACATTTTGAAGCCAAAAATCCTTGGATGCCTTACCACGAATTTCTTACTGAAACCATGGCGGAGATTGTAGGAGCAAAACCGATAGAAGTGGTCATCATGAATACACTGACAACAAATCTTCATTTACTGATGGTTTCTTTTTATCAACCGACTGAAACAAAATACAAAATCGTGATTGAAAGTGACGCCTTTCCATCCGATCGTTACGCTGTAGAAACACAGTTACAGTTCCATGGATTTGATCCTTCAGAGTCACTTATAGAATGGAGCCCAAGAGATGGTGAAACACTTCTAAATATCGAGGATTTAGAATCCATTTTAAAAACTCAAGGCGATGAAATTGCTTTACTATTAATTGGAGGCGTTAATTATTATACAGGACAATTCTTAGATTTAAAACGAATTGCCGAATTGGGTCATCAAAAGGAGTGCAAAGTTGGAATTGACTTGGCACATGGCGTAGGAAATATTCAGCCAAAACTACATGAATCAGGAGTGGATTTTGCAGCTTGGTGTACCTATAAATATATGAATTCTGGCCCTGGGAGTCTTGGCGGGATTTTTGTTCACGAACGATATGCCCATGACACTTCCTTAAAACGGTTTGCAGGTTGGTGGAGTCAAAACAAAGAAACCCGTTTTGACATGCGACAACCCTTAGATATCACCCCCGGTGCAGAAGGTTGGCAATTAAGCAATCCACCCATTTTATCCATGGCGGCAATTAAAGCGTCATTGGAATTATTCAGTGAAGTTGGAATGCAAGCATTAAGAACAAAATCTATACAACTAACGGGATACTTAGAATATCTTATTTTGAATTTAAACAATAAAAATATTTCTATAATAACTCCAAAAGATCCTGAACAAAGAGGATGCCAATTGTCCATACAAGTAAAAAACGCTAACAAAACTCTTCACACTAAACTCACAGAAGCACATGTGATTACCGACTGGAGAACACCCGATGTGATTCGTTGTGCTCCTACCCCTTTTTACAATTCCTTTGAAGACGTTTATAAAATGGTAGAAATCTTAAAAACTATTTTAAATGCCTAAACAAGAATCCATATTGATTATTGGCGCAGGACTCTGTGGATCCTTACTCGCTTTGCGACTGGGTCAACGCGGATTTAGAGTACGTGTCATTGAAATGCGTCAAGATTTACGAAAAGTAGATATCAGTGCGGGACGTTCTATCAATTTAGCATTTTCAAATCGTGGACTCAAAGCGATTAAAATGGTTGGATTGGAATCAAAAGTTGAATCCTTATGCATTCCAATGCACGGAAGAATGATTCACGATATTGAAGGAAATACCGTTCTTTCTAACTACAGCGGACGTGAAAATGAGTTTATAAATTCCATATCAAGAGAATTACTGACCGCTCTTTTATTAGATGAAGCGGAAGCTTTGGACAATGTAAGCATTGAATTTGAAAAACGCTGTCAAAAAGTAGATTTCGAATCCAAAGTAGGATTTTTTGAAGATACTACTACTGGCGAAGCTTTTGAAGTATCAGCAGACCTCATCTTTGGAACAGATGGCGCAGGCTCCTCCCTAAGAAAAAGTTATTTCCAAGAACGTAAATTTTTATTCAGTTTTTCTCAGAATTATCTGACCCACGGCTATAAAGAACTCACCATTCAACCTACAAAAAATGGCGACTTTAGAGCTTATAAAAATGCCCTTCATATATGGCCAAGAGGCGATTTTATGATTATTGCATTGCCTAATTTAGATGGTAGTTTTACAGTTACTCTCTTTCTAAGTTACGAATCAGGGGCTTATAATTTCAATAATTTAACAACTCCTGAAATTGTTACCGAATTTTTTAAAAAGGAGTTTCCTGATGCACTGGACTTAATGCCGGATTTAGTAGATGAGTTTTTTGAAAACCCAACAGCTCCTTTAGGAACCGTTAAATGTTTTCCTTGGCATTATAAAGGCAACAGTCTTTTACTCGGAGATGCTGCGCACGCTATTGTTCCATTTTACGGACAAGGCATGAATTGTTCCTTTGAAGATGTGGTTGAATTTGATGCGTTTTTAGACACTCATGACGGCAATTGGGAAGCTACATTCAAAGCCTTTGAAATACACAGAAAAGTGGATACTGATGCAATTGCCGATTTAGCAATCGACAATTTTCATGAAATGAAAGACCATATCGCCAATCCAATATTTCAAGAAAAACGAAAAATTGAAATGGCTTTAGAAGCTGAATTCCCAGAGACTT